>BFBZ01000007.1_pt44 | contig 341049 bp, 328 predicted proteins | sample 1888401 | NCBI WGS metagenome assembly BFBZ01 (sample SAMD00112614, study PRJDB3348) | symbiont metagenome | host: Chara braunii | reverse complement strand
AARRGTGKTKGCGGGYGGACGAGCGYCTSYMCRCRCAYCTCAAGAAAACRSGGCGGCTGYGAYAGCCGTCCAGAACACGGATCGGGAGGRGAYATKATGAGGTTTTCGGYACGRCRCCTGGCKYTYGCGAGCGCTGCACTTGYGGCGYTGYTCGCCSCGCCGGCKGCYGCGGAGCAGTGGCCRAGCCATGCGGTCAAGGTGGTSGTGCCGTATCCSGCSGGMGGCAATGTCGAYGGCGCTGCGCGCATCRTYGCCAACAAGCTGCAGGAGAGCTTTGGCCAGCCGTTCGTGATCGACAAYCGCGCCGGCGCYGGYGGSCTGWTKGCCGGCGAGATGTTCGCGAARTCGGCGCCGGAYGGCTAYACCCTGTTCATCGGCGCCAACGGCCCGGTGCTGTTCGCCCCCGARATCAACAAGCGCGACGCCTACMACTGGAAGCGCAATTTCCTSCCSATCACWTCSATCTCGATGACGCCRCTGGTGCTSGARGTGCATCCGTCGCTSCCRGYGAAGAMCCTGAAGGARTTCCTCGATCTCGCCCGCAAGGAKCCGGGCAAGCTGACGYTGGCCTCGCCYGGCGCSGGCACCACCAATCATCTGCTCAGYGARYTGATGCAGTCGAGCCTCGGCGTGCAGTGGCTCACCGTGCAYTATCGCGGCAATGCRCCGGCCATCAACGAYCTGATCGGCGGYCAGGTGCAGTTCGCGCTGGACCAGATCTCGGTGGGSCTGCCSTATATCAAGAGCGGCATGGTGCGCGCGCTSGCSGTSACCGGCGAGCATMGGGCYTCCTGGATTCCCGACGTGCCRACYTTCGCSGARCTCGGCTACAAGGAWTTYGACGGCCAGACCTTCACCGGCTTGTTCGTGCCGAAGGGCACSSCSGATGATATYGTCRGCAAGCTGCACGAYGYGATGGTGRCSATCCTCAAGGATCCSGTCGTGGTCGARAAGTTCAAYGTGCTSGGCGCCGARGCGGTGGCGATGACGCMSRCSGARTTCACYGCGTAYCTGGARCGTGARGACGCSAAGTGGATCCCGGTGGTGCGCAAGGCGAACATCAAGGCGGAGTGAGATCGTTGTGGCGGCGGAGGTGCCCGCTTCACATTCTCTGTCGTTGCCGGGCTCGTCCTCAGCGACTTGGCGGAGCCAAGTCGCGGACACAACCTCGTTTAGGGACGCACTGCCCACCTAAGCGGGATCACCGGGACAAGCCCGGTGATGACACAGAAAGTGGTGAAGCGCATTGCTTCCTACAGCCACTGCAAAACTGAGTAATAAGGATTCTCCCATGCAAATCGATCCAGCCGAACTCGGCGCCGAGAAAACCTACCGGCTGATGACCGGCATCGTGGTGCCGCGGCCGATYGCCTGGGTGACCAGCCTGTCGGCCAARGGSGTGCTSAACCTKGCGCCGTTCAGCGCCTTTACCTTYGTGTCGCAGAAGCCGCCGATGCTGGCGATCAGTGTCGGCAGCAAGGCSGGYGTCTACAAGGAYACCGCGCACAACATYCTCAAYACCGAGGAGTATGTGATCCAYATCGCSGACGCGCCGCTGATGMAYGCGGTGCAYGARAGCTCCGTGGAACATCCGCCYGAKATCAGCGAAGTCGAGGTGCTGGGCCTCGASACYRCGCCCAGCGAGCGCATCAAGGTGCCGCGGCTGACGGCAGCGCCGATCGCCATGGAATGCCGGTTCCGGCAGTGCCTSGARTTCGGCGAGACCCGCAGCCGCCTSCTGGTCGGYGAAGTCGYGMTGATCCACGTYCGCGAGGGTCTGTTCAACAACGGCAAGATCGAAACCGAGGCGCTGGATCCGATCGCCCGCATTGCCGGYCCGCGTTAYGCGCGGCTCGGYGAAATYGTCACCCTGCGGACCGTGCCCCAGACCACGAAATCGCCGGAGTAAGCRCSCCYATGAYCCCGTCYCGATCGCAGCCGACTGACGCGTCCGCGTACACCAGGGGTGAGCGYGTGGCGATCATCCTGTCCTGCATGCTCGGCTTTGCGCTCGATCTCTATGACGTGCTGATCATGCCGTTCCTGATGGGCTCGATCCAGAAGTCGCTGCAGATCTCGCTGACCCAGGTGGCCAGCGTGACCAGCCTCACTTTAGTGGGCTCGGTGATCGGTGGTGCGCTGTTCGGCTGGCTGGGCGACCGCATCGGCCGCAAGCAGGCGTTGCAATTGACGCTCGGCGTATTCGCTGCGGGCTCGATCGCCTCGGCTTTCGCCTGGGATTACGGCAGTCTCGCCGTGTTGCGTTTCATCACCGGCATCGGGCTTGGCGGCGAGTGGGGCGCCGGCATGGTGCTGTTCAACGAAGCCTGGAACAAGGAGCGGCGCGGGCTTGGCAGCGCCTTCATCCAGGGCAGCGCCGTGATCGCCAGCGCGGGCGCCTCGATCGTCGGCGTCTGGGCCACAACGTCGTTCTCGCTGGAGTGGGGCTGGCGCATCGCGCTGCTCACCGGCGGTTCGCCGATCCTGCTGATGATCTTCATCCGCGTGTTCATGCCGGAATCGAAGGCCTGGCAGCAGTTCGACCGCAAGCGCGCCAGCGGCGAGGTGCCCACCAGCGTCGCCACCGGCAACACGCTGGCGGCGATGTTCCGCGGTCCTTTGCTGCCGATCTCGCTGATGTGCCTGGCGTGGATGATGGCCTACATGTTTGCCTACTACGGCATCGTGGTGTTCATGCCGACCTTGCTGCAGAAATCGCTGAACACGCCGCCGGAGATCGTGCGCAACATCTCGGTGATCGCCTCCATCGTCGGCGGCCTGTCATATCTCAGCATGGGCGCGCTGAACGATGCGCTGGGGCGCCGTTTCGGCGCGCTGTTGCCGGGGCTGTCGTGGGTGCTGATGGCCTGCGGGCTCTATGCCTACGCGCATCATGCGTATCCGGGCGGCCTCACGACGTTCCCGATGTTCTGGATCTACCTCGCCTTCGTGATCGGCAATTCGGCGCTCGGCGTGGTCGGCACATGGCTGTCGGAGATCTATCCGATTGAAGTGCGCGCCACTGCGGTGTCGGTGGTCTACATGGCCGGACGCGGTATCGGCAGCTTCGCGCCGGTGGTGGTGCCGCTTGCGGCAGCCCATCTCGGTGGCGAGCTGTCCGCCGGCATGCTGGTGGTGGTGCCTGCGATCGTGCTGTTCCTCGCAATGACCCTGGCGCTGCCGGAGACCCGCCGGCGCGCTCTCAAGACTTCAGCAACTTCGCGGCACGGCGCGGCGCCGTCCGATGCGACCATGATCGGGAGATAGATATGCGTTTGTTGAGTTATATCGTCAACGGCAAGCCGTATTACGGCGCCGCGATCTCCGGCGGTGTGGTCAATCTCACCGGGCGGATCGGACATCTCTATCCGGATTTGCGCAGCCTGATCGCSGGCGATGGACTGGAGGCCGCACGCAAGGCGGTGGCCGGGCAGGCGGCCGATCAYGCGCTYGAGGATCTSRYGCTGCTGCCGCCGGTTCCGGCGCCGGAGAAGCTGTGGTGCATCGGMGTCAACTACARRGAYCGCAACGCCGARTACAAGGAYARYTCGGATCTKCCGAARTATCCGAGCYTGTTYGTGCGCAATCCGTCGTCGGTGGTCGGCTCCGGCCAGCCGATCGARAAGCCGAAGGTGTCCGARCARCTCGATTAYGARGGCGARMTYGTCATCGTGATCGGCAAGGARGGGCGKCAYATWCCSMGSGACAAGGCSTGGGAGCACATCTTCGGGATGWCGCTRTGCAACGAGGGSAGCGTGCGKGACTGGCTGCACCAYGGCAARTTCAACGTGACCCAGGGCAAGAACTTYGACCGYTCCGGCAGCATCGGGCCGTGGATCGTYASWTCGGACGAAWRCGAYCCRCGCGGRCCGCAYGAYATCGTCACYCGSGTCAATGGCGAGGTGCGCCAGCAGGATTCGACSGARCGGCTGATGTTCCCKTTCGACTTYCTGATYCATTATCTCTCGACSTTCGCCACCTTGAARCCCGGCGACATGATYGCCACGGGMACRCCGACCGGCGCCGGCGCGCGCTTCACGCCGCCGCGCTGGCTCAAGCCYGGCGACGTGGTGGAAGTGGAATCCTCSGGGATCGGCCTGCTCTGCAACACCGTGATCGAGGAGGCCTGAGATGCTGGAGCAATCGACCATTGAGCGTCTCGCACAGCGCCTGGATGACGCCGAGCGCAGCAAGTCGCTGATCCGCGCCTTCACSCTGGAGCATCCGGAGCTSTCSATCGARGAYGCCTATGCGATCCAGCGSGCCTGGACGAAACTGCAACTYGCGCGCGGCCGCATCATCAAGGGCCACAAGATCGGCCTGACGTCGAAGGCGATGCAGAGCGCGGTCGGCATCGGCGAGCCGGATTACGGCGTGCTGTTCGCCGACATGTTCTATGCCGACACCAACGCGATCCCGTTTTCGCGCTTCCATGCGCCGCGCATCGAGGTTGAGTTGGCCTTTGTGCTGAAGACGCCGTTGAAGGGGCCGGACTGCACCCTGTTCGATGTGCTCAACGCCACCGACTATGTGACGCCGGCGCTGGAGATCCTGGAAACCCGCATGCATCGGATCGACCCGGAAACCAAGGCCGCGCGAAAAGTGATGGATACGATTTCCGACAATGCCGCCAATGCGGCGCTGGTGGTCGGCGGCCGGCCGTTCCGTCCGCTGGACGTCGACCTGCGCTGGGTCGGTGCGCTGTTGTTCCGCAACGGCCAGATCGAGGAAACGGGAATCGCCGCCGGCGTGCTGAATCATCCGGCGCAGGGCGTGGCGTGGCTTGCCAACCGCCTTGCACCGCATGGCGAAGAGTTGAAGGCGGGCGAGGTGGTGCTGGCGGGATCGTTCACGCGTCCGGTTGATATCAGCAAGGGCGACACGTTTCACGCCGACTACGGGCCGTTCGGCTCGGTGTCCTGCCAGTTCGTCTGAGAGAAGGAGGTCCTGATGGCCAACACCCGGCGCAAGAGCATCCACATTGGTGGCTTCAAGCACGTCAATCCGATCCCGAACGCCTGTCGCATCGGCAACCTGTTGATGTCCGGCGTCATTCTCGGCCGCGATCCCACGACCAACGAGATGCCGAAAGATATTGAATCGCAGTGCGCCAACATGTTCGCGCACATGAAGGCAATCGTGGAGGCGGGCGGTGGCACCACGGACGACATCATCAAGATGACGGTGTGGCTGCAGGATCGCACCCAGCGCGCGCCGGTGAATGTCGAATGGATCAAGATGTTCCCCGACGAACATTCACGCCCGGCCCGCCACGCGTTGCAGATGGATATGGACGGCGGCGCGCTGGTGCAGTGCGATTTCACGGCCGTCATCGATTGACCGAAAGGACGCACACATCATGCCGACCTATCTTCCATTCGATCCAAACCCGCGCCGCCCCTCAAAGCCGCCGCCGCCGAAATCCATCGACAGCCAGTTCCATGTGCTGGGACCGCTGGACAAATACCCGGTGCGTGCCGGAGCGGCTTATCAGATGCCGTCAGCCACCTGGGAGGCGGCGCTGCGGGTGCATCGCGCGCTCGGCATCGAGCGCGGCATCATCGTGCAGACCACGACCTACGGCGCCGACCATGCCGTCGTACTCGACGCCCTCGCGGCGATGGGGCCGAACTATCGCGGCTGTGCCAACGCGCTGGTGTTCGCCGAGGCCGACGACGCCTATCTCGCCAGGCTGCATGACGCCGGCGTGCGCGGTGCACGCTTCAGCTTCCGCCAGGAGCTCGGCGCCGTGCTGTCGGACAAGGACTTCGCCCGCGCTATCGCCCGCATCCGTGAGCTCGGCTGGTACGCAAAAATCCAGCCGGAGAAAGACGGCATCGTCTCCAGCGTCGACAAGTATCGTTCGCTCGACGTGCCAGTGCTGATCGACCACATGGCACGGCCCGATCCGACCCGCGGCAAGGACGATCCCAATCTCAAGGTGATGCTTGAGCTGCTGGCGCAAGGCAATTTCTGGGTGATGCTGTCGCTGGGCGAAAAGACCTCCAAGGCAGGCCCGCCCTGGAACGACGTGATCCCGATCGCGCGCACCTATATCGAGGCGGCGCCGGAGCGCTGCGTCTGGGCCAGCGACTGGCCGCACCCGGTCTCGGTGGTGCAGCCGCCCAACGATGCGGATCTGCTGGAGCTGTTATATCGCTACGCGCCGGACGAGGCGGAGCTGCATCGGATCCTGGTGACCAATCCGGCGAAGCTGTTCGGGTTTGCGGATTGAGAGCGTAGGGTAAGGTCGACGGGACTGCGTGAGTGCCGGTGCGCTTCCAAATCACCAGCCGTCATGCCCGGCCTTGTGCCGGGTATCCACGTCTTTCTTCCTTGTAGCGCCGTAAGTCGTGGATGGCCGGGACACCCGGCCATGACGCAGCATATCTAATGCGCTCAATACCCAGCGGTGACGCTTTACTTTGAGCAGGCCCTGTATTCCTTTAACCTGCGTTGACTCGCCCCCCGTACTCCGGCCATGAATCCTCTCAGGGCGCAATTCGCCCACAGGGAGGTCGCCATGATCATCGAACGTCAGCAGGACGTCACGCCGGCGGTGCTCGAGGTGATGAACCGGACACGGGATCCGCGGCTGCGCGAGATCATGCGCTCGCTGGTCACGCATCTGCACGGCTTCGTCCGCGACGTGCGGCTGACCGAGGCGGAGTTTCGCACCGCCACCGCGATCCTGAACGAAATGGGCCAGCTCACCACCGACTCGCACAATGAAATGGTGCTGATGGCGGGGTCGCTCGGGGTCTCGCCCCTGGTGTGCCTGCTGAACAATGGCGACCAGGGCAACACCGAGACCTCGCAGTCGCTGCTTGGCCCGTTCTGGCGGTTGAATTCACCGCGGGTGGAGAATGGCGGCAGCATCGTCCGTTCCGAGACGCCGGGGGATGCACTGTTCGTGCAGGGCGCCGTGCGCGACAGCGCCGGCCGGCCGATCGCCGGCGCCGAGATCGATGTCTGGCATGCCTCGCCGGTCGGGCTTTATGAGAACCAGGATCCCGAACAGGCCGAAATGAACCTGCGCGGCAAGTTCACCTCCGACGCCGATGGCCGGTTCTGGTTTCGCACCGTCAAGATGATCGGCTACCCGATTCCTACCGATGGGGTGGTGGGGCGGCTGTTGCAGGCGCAGGATCGTCACCCCTTCCGCCCGGCGCATCTGCATGCGCTGATCGTCAAGCCGGGATTCAAGGTGCTGATCTCGCAGGTCTACGATCCCACGGATCCGCATATCGACAGCGACGTGCAGTTCGGCGTCACCAAGGCCCTGATCGGCGAATTCGTGCGCCACGACGAGCCGCATCCCACCGCCACTGACGTCGTGTCGCCGTGGTACGCGCTCGACTACACCTATGTGATGGAAGCCGGCGAAACCGTGCTGCCGCGGCCGCCCATCAAATAGCCCGGGATGGACGAAAGCCGCATCACTTATATTGTCTCGGGTGGCGTGTTCAGTGTGGCGAGCACCGCGTCGCCGGTGCGCCGGGTGTGGGCACTCAGCGCCGCGGCGAATGCGGGTGCATCGCGGGCGCGCAGGAAGGCCATGAAGGCTTCGTGCTCTTCGACGGACTCGGTCCAGCGTTTGGCATCGTAATTGGCCAGCGCACGGGCGCGAAAGATGCCGGCATTGAGCGCGGTCCAGATGTTCGAGAGAACCGGATTGCCTGCGAGGCGCGTGATTTCGGCGTGGATTTTCTGGTTCAGGCGAAAATACGCCGCGCGCGATGAATCGCGATGCAGTTGCACGAGCTGATGATGCATCTCGTCCAGGCGGGCGATGTCGTTGGCCGTGGCCTTCGCCACGGCCTGCGCGCCCGCCATGCCGTCGAGCCCCACCATCACATCGAACATGTGAGAGATCTCGTTGCGGTCAACCGGCGTGATGACGGGGGTGCGATGCGGCCGCAATTCGATCAAACCTTCGGCGGCCAGCACCTTGAAGGCCTCGCGCAGCGGCGTGCGCGACACGCCGAAGGTGTCGCACAGCGCCCGTTCCGGCAATGCGCTGCCCGGGCGCAGGTCGCCATCGATGATCATTTCGCGCAACCGCGCGATCAACTGGTCATGCAGCGAGCGGCGTTCGAGCGGGCTCGGCGATGAGTTGGCCGACAGCTTGAGGCGCGCGGGCGTGAAGCGCAGGCGAGGTTTGGGGCGGGCCATGACGTCGTGTCCCTGCAGTCCGGATGCTGCCTCAAATAGCGGCGAGGCAGCCGCTTTTTTCATCAAAAACAACTTACTAAATGTACCGCTTTATGACTGAAATTACTAGATAAATAGTTGATTGAATATCGTATCCAATCTGGCACGAGGCTTGCTGACAGGGAGTTGTCGGACACCGTTTGTGCGTGGAGTTGAACCCTTGAAACACCTCATCCTTGCCGCCATCGCCGCGATTGCCATCGTGACCGGATTTGATCCGGCGTTGGCCCAGAGCGAGCCGACGATCAAGCTCGGCTATGCCAAGTGCGCCCATTGCACGCCGATGTCGCTGACGCCGCAGTATGCCACCGGGGTGAAGATCGAGGCCGTCGGCTTCAATACCGGCAGCGATGCCCTGACGGCGCTGGTCACCAAGAACCTCGACGTCGCGCAGGTCACCTATCTCAGCTACGTGATCGCGCTCGACAAGGGGTTCGACGTCATCGCGATTTCCGGGCAGGTCAATGGCGGATCGGCCATGCTGGTGTCCAATGATATGGATGTCACGCCAAACGATTGGGCCTCGCTCAAGAAGGTCATTGCCGCCTACAAGGCGGAAGGCAAGCCGTTCCGCGTTGCCGCATCGCGCGGCAATGCCCAGGACATCCATATGCGCGGTGCCTTCGCCAAGCAGGGCATCGACGTCAACAAGGATGTCCAGTTCATCAACATTCCAAACCCATCCGACCATCTGCAGGCCCTGCGCCGCGGCGAGGTGGAACTGATCAGCACGGTCGAGCCGTTCGCGACGCAGATCCTGCAGGCGAAAGCCGCCAAGCTGTTCGGTTATCCCTATGACCAGGCGGCCGGCAAGCTCACCAACATCGTGCTCACCCGGTCCGACGTGGTGGCATCCAATCCCAAGGGATTGCAGGAGACGGTGCGGGCCATCGTCAAGGTCGATGCGTTTATCGCCTCGGACAAGGCGGCCTGGGTGGATGTGATCAGCAAAGTCACCGGGCTGGACAAGGGCGTGGCGACGGGAGCCATCGAGAATCTCGATCCGGATCCGAAGATGTATCGCGCCTCGGCGCTTGCGATCGCCGCCATGATGCGCGACCTCAAATACATCAATTCCGATGTCTCGGCCGCCGTCGACAAGAACATGGACTATCAGTTTCTCGAGGCGGTGACGGGCAAACCCAAGACCGAACTCGGCTACTGAGGCGCATCGTGGGCGCTCTTTCATCACTCCGCCGGTTCGATCGCTATCTCGTTCCCATCGCTATCCTTGTCGGCTGGGAGCTGTTCTCGCGATCGGGGGCGCTTCCGGCGGCGTTGCTTCCGGCGCCGTCGGCTGTTGCCAAGGCGTGGGCGGACTGGGTGTTCCACACCGACGGCAACACCCAGACCTACAGCGGCAACTGGATCTTCGACACCGCCGCGAGCTTCGTCCGGGTGCTCGCCGGCTTTGCCATCGCCAGCGTTCTGGCGGTGGTGCTCGGTATTGCGATCGGCTGGTCGCGCACGACCGAAACCCTGATCGAGCCGACACTGCAGATGCTGCGGCCGATTCCGCCGGTGTCGTGGATTCCGCTGGCCATCATCTGGTTCGGCATCGCCAACAAGCCGGCGATCTTCCTGGTGTTTCTCGGCGCATTCTTCCCGATTCTGCTCAACACCATCCATGGCGTGAAGACCTGCGACCGCAATTTGCTGCGCGCCGGTTTGATGGTCGGCGGCGGCAATCGTCAACTGCTGCGCTTTGTCGTGCTGCCTGCGGCGTTGCCCAGCATCTTTGCGGGATTGCGCATCGGCATCGGCTCGGCCTGGATGTTGACGGTGACGGCGGAAATGGTCGCGGTGAAAAGCGGGCTCGGCTATGTGCTGTGGGATTCCTATTATTTCCTGCGTTACGACCTGGTGCTGGCGGCGATGGCCAGCATCGGCCTGCTCGGGTTCATGAGCGATCTTCTGATCCGCGCGGCAATGGCGCGCATTCTGCACTGGCAGCGCAACACCACCATTCAGTCCGGGGAGACCTGAGCATGGCGGCGATTGAGATCTCCCATGTCTCCAAAGTCTTTCGCGACGCCAAGCGCAAGGCCGATGTCACCGCCATCGACGACATCAGCCTGTCGGTTGCAAAGAATGCGTTCGTCTGCCTGCTCGGGCCGTCCGGCTGCGGCAAGTCAACGCTTCTGAACATGATCGCCGGCTTCGAGAAACCATCGTCGGGCACCGTCACCGTCGATGGCGAACTCGTGCGCGCGCCGGGGGCTGATCGCGGGGTGGTGTTCCAGCAGGCCAATCTGATGCCATGGCTTCCGGTGTGGGAGAACGTGGCGTTTCATCTGCTGCTGCGCGGCGGCCAGAAGGGCGAGCGGCGCGCGATCGCGCAGCGTTATATCGACATGGTCGGCCTCACCGGGTTCGAAAATCACTTTCCGTCCGAACTCTCCGGCGGCATGAACCAGCGCGTCGGCATTGCGCGAGCGCTGCTGATGAATCCTCAGGTCATTCTCATGGATGAGCCGTTCGGCGCGCTCGACGAGCAGACGCGCATGGACATGCAGACCGAACTGGTCCGGATCTGGCAGCAGCACCAGGGCACGATCGTGTTCGTGACCCACGGCATCGATGAAGCCCTGACGCTCGGCACCCATGTCGCCGTCATGAGCGCGCGTCCCGGGCGTATCCGCGAGATTATTCCTATCGACCTGCCGAGGCCGCGCGATATCACCAGCGCGGCGTTCAACGAGCGCAAGCGGCATATCCTGCACTTGCTGCGTTCGGATCGGCAAATTGCTTCTGTTGATATGTAGCTACCCCTGAAATGTCGGAGTCCTGATGACCAAACGTGTGCTGCTGGGAATGCTGACGCCTTCCTCGAATACCGTGCTCGAACCCGTCACCCAGGCTATGCTGGCCGGCTTGCCGGACGTCACCGCGCACTTCTCGCGCTTCAAGGTGACCGAGATCGCATTGTCGGAACGGGCGCTGGCCCAGTTCGACGACAGTGAAATCCTGCGGGCGGCGGAGCTGCTGGCGCACGCCAAGGTCGACACCATCGGCTGGAACGGCACGTCCTCCGGCTGGCTCGGCTTCGACGCCGATGTTCGTCTCTGCGAACGGATCACCGCTGCCACCGGCATTCCCGCCACCACCTCGATGCTTGCCTTGAACGAGATCCTCGCGAAGACCGGCGTGACGCGGCTTGGCTTCGTCACGCCCTATCTCGATGATGTCCAGAACCGGATCCTGGCGAACTACGCCAGGCTCGGTATCGCCTGCCAGGGCGAGCGGCATCTCGGTCTGCAGGATAATTTCTCGTTTTCGGAGGTGACCGCGGATCAACTCGCGACCATGACCCGCGACGTGGCGAACGACAAACCGCAAGCCGTCGCCGTGATCTGCACCAATTTGAACGCGGCGCCGCTGGTCGAGATCCTGGAGCAAAGCACGGGACTTCCGATTTACGACACCATCGCCACCGTGGTCTGGAAAAGCCTGATCTTGGCCGGGGTGGATCCCCGCCGTGTCACCGGCTGGGGCTCGCTGTTCCAGCAGGCGCATGTGGCTTAGAGTAACAGAGATCAGGGGAGGCCGATCATGGCGGTTTTCGACACCATCATTCGCCACGGCACGGTTGCGACCGCCAGCGACACCTTCAAGGCCGATGTCGGCATCAAGAACGGCCGCATTGTCGCGATCGGGGAGGCGCTCACCGACGCGGATGAGGTGGTCGATGCGTCCGGCAAGCTGGTGCTGCCCGGCGGGATCGACAGCCATGTCCATATCGCGCAGCCGTCCGGGCCGGGCATCGTAATGGCCGATGGTTTCGCCAGCGCCACGCGGGCGGCGGCGTTCGGCGGCAACAGCTTCGTGATGCCCTATTGCCTGCAGCCCAAGGGCGCGCCATTGCGCGAGGCGCTGAAAGACTATCATGCGCTGGCCGAAGGGCAGTGCTATGTCGATCATTCCTTTCACTGCATCGTGTCCGATCCCACCGAAAACCTGCTGGGGCAGGAGCTGCCGGCGCTGATCGCCGACGGTTATTCGTCGATCAAGGTGTTCATGACCTATGACGATCTCGTGCTCAGCGATCGGCAGATCCTGGAAGTGTTGTCGGTGGCGCGGACAAGCGGCGCGCTGGTGCAGATCCATGCCGAGAACTACGATGCCATCCGCTTCCTCACCGACAGGCTGGAGCAGGCGGGCAACACCGCGCCGCATTTCCACGGCACCTCGCGCCCGATCGTGGTCGAGCGCGAAGCGACCCACCGCGCGATTTCGCTGGCCGAGCTGATCGATGTCCCGATTGTGATCGTCCATGTTTCCAATCGTGCGGCGATGGAGGAAATCCAGCGGGCGCAGATGCGCGGCCTCAAGATCAAGGGTGAGACCTGCCCGCAATACCTGGTGCTGACCGAGGACGATATGAAAGGTCTGGGCATGGAGGGCGCAAAGTATGTCTGCTCGCCGCCGCCGCGCGACCGCGAGAGCCAGGAGGCATGCTGGGAAGGCTTGCAGCAGGGGATCTTCACCCTGTTCTCGTCCGACCATTGCCCGTTTCGCTACGAGGATGAGGCCGGCAAGCTGAACCCGAAGGGGCGCACCAGCTTCCGCTGGGTGCCCAACGGCATTCCCGGCATCGAGACGCGGCTGCCGATCCTGTTTTCCGAAGGCGTGAGCAAGGGCAGGATCACACTGAACCAGTTCGTCGCGCTGACGGCGACCAATCATGCCAAGACCTATGGCTTGCCGCGCAAGGGCTCGATCGCGATCGGCTATGATGCGGACATCGCGATCTGGGATCCGGAGCGCAGACGGGTGCTGTCGCAGGCTGATCTCCACCACGGCGCCGACTACACGCCTTATGAGGGCATGGACATTACGGGCTGGCCGGTCTCGACCATGGTCCGGGGCCGCTTCATCGTGCGCGACGGCACGCTGGTCGGTCGCGAGGGCGACGGCCAGTATGTCACGCGGGAAGCGCAGCCCGCGCCTGGATAATGGCCGGGTTCCGGCGACGAGCGCCGGGCCCGAGACACTGGCCTTGAGCGCCAAGGTCCTGCATGGTTCCATCCGTGACCGATAGCATGGAGCCATTCGATGCGCCTTCCTTCGCTGAATGCCATGAGAGCCTTCGAGGCCTTCGCCCGCACCGGCAGCATCAAGGCCGCCAGCGATGAACTGGCGGTGAGCCCGACGGTGGTCTCCCGCCATCTGCGTAACCTGCAGCTTGATCTCGAGGTCGTGCTGGTCGAGCCGCATGGGCGCGGCCTGCTGCTGACGCAGGCGGGCGAGGCCTACAACGTCCAGATTCGCCGCGCCTTCGACATCATGCGCCGGGCCAATGATGACATCCGCCCGGCCAGCCGGCGCACGCTGACGATCTGGTGCATTCCGGGCATCGCTCATCAGCGCCTGCTGGCCCGGCTGCCGCAGTTGCAGAGCCGGCTTGGCCACAATTTCGAGATCATGCTGCAGCCGACCACGGAACGACCGGACCTGGTGCGCGGCGAGGCTGACGCCGAGGTCATCTGCATCAACGGGCTCGAGGCGAGTACGGGTGTGCGGACCGAACTGATCGCCCATCCGCCGGTGCATGCGGTGGCGAGCCCCTCGTTTCGCGCGCGCTTTCCCGAGATCAGGTGCGCGGCTGATTTTCTGAATCTGCCGCTGCTGCACGAGGCGTCGACCCTGTACTGGGAGCAGTGGCTGGAATACTCCGGCGTGACCGACTTTCCCATCTTGCGCGGACCGCGGCTGTGGCATGCCCATCTGACCATCGAGGCGGCGCGGCTCGGCCAGGGCGTGGCGCTGGCGAATACGTTGTTGATCGAGCACGATCTTGCCGCGGGCACGTTGGTCGATTTAAGCCAGCCGGTCAGGCTCGGCGGCTACTATTTTCTCGCCGCCGCCAAGCGTTGGGCGGATCCGGAGCTTGTGGTGCTGCGCCGCTGGTTGAAGGACATGCTGCAGCTCAATCCGACAGTCGCTGCACCGGAGGCATCGGCACTGCGGCCGGATGCCGCGCGCGCATGGTCAATGCGACAAAACGATCCCGCAGTGCTGCACAGTGACTGCGATGATGACGGGGACATCGCCGCAACCGGCAACCACGGCGTGCACCGTCCACCAGGAGTTGGATATTCCTGAGGCAGTGGCTGCCTTCCGGGAAGCAATCTGCCTTGCGGGGGGCAGTCGTTGCGTTGCGGCTCATGACGTGTGCGCATGCACGGACGATCACTCGTTCAAAAAAAACACGGATCGTGTGCAATTTAGATGATTGTGGTGGCCCCCGCCGTCGATCACACTTTTTCAAAATCAAGAGCCAGCTGCGTCGCGGCACGGATCGGTGGCACCCGGTCCGCAGGCAGGCATCAGAGTTGTGGTGGGGACTTCGAACGCGATGACGGCTGCGCAAATCGGTCATGACCTCGATATCGAGAATTTGCGCAAATCCTATGACGGATTCGCCGCGCTCGACGAGGTCTCGCTGACCGTCAGGCGCGGTGAGTTTCTGACCCTGCTCGGTCCCTCCGGTTCCGGCAAGACCACCCTGTTGATGTCGATTGCCGGCTTCGTCCAGCCGGACAGGGGCGATATCCGCCTGGACCGGCGCAGCATCGTTCACCTGCCGCCCGAACAGCGCAACTTCGGCATGGTGTTCCAGGGCTATGCGCTGTTTCCGCATATGAGCGTGTTCGACAATGTGGCGTTTCCGCTGCGCGTGCGTAAACGGCCGGAAGCCGAGGTCCGCAGCAAGGTGACCGCGGCGCTCGATTTGGTGCAGCTCGCCGCCCGCGCCGACCGCCGTCCACGCCAGCTCTCGGGCGGCCAGCAACAGCGTGTCGCGCTGGCGCGTGCGATGGTGTTCACGCCGCATCTGCTGCTGCTCGATGAACCGCTCAGCGCGCTCGACAAGAACCTGCGGGGGGAGATGCAAGAGGAGTTGAAGCGGCTGCACCGGCAGGTCGGCCTGACCTTCATCTATGTCACGCATGACCAGGACGAGGCGCTGTCGATGTCCGATCGGATTGCGGTGATGCGGGACGGCAAGGTGATCCAGCAGGGCGCGCCGCGCGAGCTCTACGACCGCCCGGCGACGACCTTCGTCGCGGACTTCCTCGGCAAGAGCAATTTCCTGCGCGGTGAAGTCGAAAGCCATGTTCCGGGCGGCTTTGTATTCGTCGGTCAAGGGACAAAAGTGATGCAAGCATCCGTGGATGGTGCGAGCCCTGCAATCGGACAAGGTGTGGTCGTTGCATTGCGACCCGAAAAGATTGCGATCGCCGCCGGTGGCGCCGGCGACAACACCATCAATGGTGTGATCTCCGAGTGGAGCTATTTCGGCGCGCAGTTCCGCCTTCTGGTCGAGACCAAGGCTTTCGGCGCGATCTCGGTCACGGTCCCGACCTGGAAGCACGGCGAACCGCCGGCTGCCGGCCAGCCGGTGACGCTGTGCTGGGATGCCGGTGCCGGAACGCGTGTCACTGAAACATGAATCTCCGATCGTGCAAGCAACCGCAACAACCAGATGAGATCGATGCCATGACCAATCGCCATCCGCCTGTCGCCATCTCCCGTCGCGGCCTGCTCAAGGGCGGCGCGGCCCTGCTCGCGGCGCCTGTTGTGCTGACCTCCGGCCAGTCCGTCGCGCAGGCGCGCAAGGAGGTCGTGCTGGTCAATTTCGGCGGCGTCGCCATGAAGGCGTTCGATGAGGCCTTCGTGCAGCCGTTCGCTGCCCAGGGCGGCCGCCTCGTACTCGACGGCAGCGGGGCGCTGAACGGCAAGATCCTGACCATGGTGCAGTCCGGCAACGTCACCTGGGATATCTGCGACGCGGGCATCACGACACTCGCCGAACTCGGCCCGCACAATGCATTGGAAAAGATCGACTATAGCATCGTCGACAAAACCAAGCTGCTGCCCGAATTCGCCTATGAGAGGGGCGTGGTCGGCTACATGTTCTCGTCGGTGCTGGCCTGGGACACGGCGAAGGTGAAGGAAACGCCGACGCTCGCCGACTTCTTCGATCTGAAGAAATATCCGGGCCGGCGCATGCTGCGAAAGGATTCCCAGGCGATGCTCGAGCTGAGCCTGATCGCCGACGGCGTGCCGCACGACAAGCTTTATCCGCTCGATGTCAAGCGCGCCTTCGCCAAGATTGCCACCATCAAGAACGAGTTGCTGTTCTGGAACAGCGGCGCCGAAAGCCAGAGCCTGCTGCGCGACGGCGAATGCGTGATGGGCCTCTTGTGGCACACCCGCGCCAACGTCCTCGCGGCAGAGACCAAGGGCCGGATCGCTTACACTTTCAAGGATGGGCTGTTGCAGCCCGCGCTGTGGGTGGTGCCGAAGGGAAATCCAGCCGGTGCGGAGGCATTTCGCGCGATCGCCTCGATGCAGCAGCCCGAGGGGCAGATCAAGCTGTTCAACGCCATGGGCAACGGTCCGTCCAATCCGGCATCCCAGGGCCTCGTGCCGCCGGAGCGGCGTGCGATGAATCCGGCCGATCCGGCCAACGTCGCCGTCCAGGCCAAGATCAATGCCGACTGGTACATCGCGAACCACTCCAAGACGTTCCAGTCGTATCTCGATTTCATTTCGTCCTGAACGGGATGAATTGAAGCACCATTGGACCGGGATCCGATGACCACCAGCACCGATACCTCACAGCCTATTCCAGTGCGCCGCCTGCGATTCGACGGGGTCGCGCGCTACTGGCTGCTGATGCTGCCGGCCTTGGCCCTGATGGTGGTTTTCTATCTCTACCCGATCTCCAAAGTGCTCTGGATGAGCGTCACGGTGCCGCGGCCCGGGATGGAGAATTTCGCGCTGCTCGCGACCAGCGCGTCGATTCAGAAAATGCTGCTGACCACCGCGCGCATCAGCGTTGTCACCACGCTGATCACGCTGCTGTTCGCCTACATCGTGTCCTACACGCTGGTCCATGCCGGTGAACGCACCAGGCGTTGGATGTTTCTCGGGGTGGTCGTGCCGCTGTGGATCTCCGTGCTGGTGCGCGCCTTTGCCTGGTTCGTGCTGCTGCGCCGCGAAGGCCTGATCAACACCGTGCTCGTCGGTAGCGGGCTGATCGATGCGCCGCTCAGTCTGATCTGGAACGAAACCGGCGTGATGATCGGCATGGTCCACTACATGCTGCCGTTCGGCATCCTGCCGATCTACGCCAACATGCGCGATATCGATCAGCGCTGCATCGCCGCCGCCCGCGGGCTGGGCGCGACGCGCGGCGCGGCCTTCCGCAAGGTGTTCCTGCCGTTGTCGATGCCGGGGGTGATCGGCGCGGGCCTTCTGGTGTTCATGTTCTCGCTCGGCTTCTTCGTGACGCCGGCCCTGCTCGGCGGCGGCAAGACCCTGATGATCGCTGAATACATCAAGGTGCAGATTCTGGAGATCGTGCGCTGGGGTGTCGGGACGATGCTGGCGGCAGCGCTGCTGGTCGTGATCGGCGTGCTGCTGGTGGTGCTCGGCCGCATCGTCGATCTCAAGAAATTGTTCGGCTCGGTGTAGGCCATGGGCAATCCCGGTTTCGCTGGTGTTTCGATCATGACGCGCTCGCTGGCGTGGCTGGTCATCTGCTTTCTGGTGCTGCCGATCACCATTGTGTTTGCGGTTTCAGTCACCGACCGGTCCTATCTGTCGCTGCCGCACGAAGGGCTGTCGTTGCAATATTATCGCAACCTGCTGAGCGCGCCGTGGCTTTCGAGCATCTTGCGCAGCCTCGTCGTCGCGCTCGCGTCGACGGCGATCGCCGGGATCGCCGGCACGCTCTGCGCCATCGGTTGCTGGCGCGTCAGCAGTCGCGCCGGCAATGCCGTGCGGATGCTGATGCTGGTGCCCATTATCGTGCCGACCATCGTTTATGCGCTCGGCATCTACCAGGTCTGGATCGATCTGCGGTTGATCGACACCTACACCGGCGTGATCATCGCGCATGCCGTCACCGGCATGCCCTATGTGGTCATCACCGTGTCGACGGCGCTTGCGGGATTCGATCCGCGGCTCGAACAGGCCGCCCTCAATCTCGGCGCCAGCGTCTGCCAGACGCTGCGGCTGGTCATCATTCCCAACATCCTGCCCGGAATCGTCTCCGGCGTGATCTTCGCCTTCATCCACAGTTGGGACGAACTGGTCATCGTGCTGTTCATCGCCGGGCGCGGCGTGTTCACGCTGCCGCGGCGGATGTGGGACGGCATCAACGAAAGCCTGGATCCGACCATGGCCGCGGTCGCCGCCGTGCTGGTGCTGGCGACCGTTGGATTGCTGCTTATCGACATCGTCGTTCGCGCACGGCGAATGAAACAATAAACAATGGGAATGATACCATGACCGGAAGCCGCGACATCAGCCCCGACAAGGTTCTGGCACTGGGCTGGATCAAAGACAATACCGCGCGCCTGTCCCGCGACCATATGACGATCTGGAATTTCCACGAGCCGTCCTGGCGCGAATACAGATCGGCCGCCTGGTACGTGGACCGCCTGAAAGCCGAAGGCTTTGCAGTCGAGGTCGGCTCCGGCGGCATGCCCACCGCCTTCGCCGCGGAGTGGTCCAACGGCGATGGACCGACCATTGGTGGCTACGCGGAATATGACGCGGTGCCCGGCACCTCGCAGGCTCCGGTGCCGCGGCGCGAACCGCGACCGGGCGTCAGCCGCCATGCCGCCGGCCATACCGATCCGCATTCCGCGCTCGGCATGGGATCGTTTGCCGGCTTCCTCGCCGCCAAGCATGTGATGGAAACGCGCGGCATCAAGGGGCGGCTGAAATTCTTCGGCGAACCGGCCGAGAAGATGTGCGGCTCGAAGCCGGTTCACGCTGCCAAGGGCTATTATGACGATCTCGATGCGGCGATCAGTTTCCATCCGCATTCGTTTCCCAGGCTCGCCAATAGCTGCTTCTGGGACACCCACAGCGCGCCTTACTGGAGCCGGATCTACACCTTCGAATGTGAGCATCCGGAGACCTGGCAGAATTCCGGAGCCATCACCGGCGTCGCCCACGGTCACTCGGCCGCCCGCGCGCCGGGCGCGATCGATGCGGTCTGCCTGATGTACACCTCGTCCAAGTACATGAAGGAATCGATGCTGCCGCATCATGGCAGCTGGAGCCTGAACGAATTCATCCTGCATGCGGGGCAGGCGGCGGCGGACAATATCGCGCCGGGGCTTGGGCAGATCCAGTATTCCCTGCGCGCCCCGACACTCGACATGTGCGAACGTGCGTTCGCCGTGCTCGATCGCAACGCCGAGCATTGTGCCGCAATGACCCATGGCAAGGTGACAGCCGCATGGATCACCAGGACCCGGGCCGGTCTTGCCAACCACGCGATGGCCGAAGTCACATGGCGTAACTTCGAGACGATCGGCGCGCCGCAGTGGGGCGAGGAGGCGCGCCTGTTCGCTCGCGAGATCCAGGCGAGCCTTGGCATCGCGCCGATGCAGGATCCGTTTGCGCCGGAGATCCAGCATTTGACGGCGCCATGGGACGGCGAGAAGGCGTTTCGCGAGCAGTTGCCGCCATGGCAGACCAATCTCGCGGCCGACGATTATGTCGACTACACATGGCACGCGCCGACCGTGCGCCTTTATGTCGGCCGGCCGACGCTGCGGGCGCCCGATCCCGGCTACCGCTATCCGGATTGGACCCGTCACGCCATGGGCGGCGTTGCCGCCTGCATCGATCCGATGTGGCTTACCGGCGGCAAGGTGATCGCGACCACGATCCTCGATTTGCTGAGTGATGGCCATTCGCTGGCAAAAGCAAAGGCGGAATTTCAGGAGCGCACCGGCGGCGGCATCGGCGGAACGCGATGGATTGCTCCGCTGCTGCCGAAGGAGTTTGCACCCCCGGTGCACTACCGCTGGCCCGAATACGTCACCACCGTGCGTGGCGAGGAATGGACGATCCCGACCGCGGCACCGTGATTGTCGCTGGTCGATCCATCAGGCAAATAATCTCAAGAGTGACAGAAAGATAGCAATGTCGATCATTTCGGAACCCGAATACCGCTACAATATGCTGATCAAGACATTCGCCTCGCAGGCTGAGCCCGCGTTCGAAGACGCATCGCAGCAGCTCCAGGTGTGGGGGCGCCAATGGGGCTGCAGCAACGATGTTGGCCGGTTGCGCGTGGTGCTGATGCATCGTCCCGGTCCTGAGCTGAATATCGTCGATCCGGCGAAACGCCTGCCGGATATCGGCGCCTTCGGCGATCCGGCCAAGGGCTGGTACTGGCGCGGCGATACCGTTCCGGATCTCGCCGCCCAGCAGGCGCAGCATGACGCCCTCGCCGACGCGCTGCGCGACGAAGGCGCGGAGGTCGTCTATGTCGACAAATGCGCTCCTGGCAAAATGAAGACGGTCTACACCCGTGACAGCGTCATTGCCGTCGATGGGGGTGCGATCGTCACCCGCCTCGGTCCGCCGATTCGCCGCGGCGAGGAATTGCCGGTGACGCGCACGCTCGCCAACCTCGGCATGCCGATCCTGCGCACCATATCCGGCGTCGGCCTGATGGAAGGCGGCAGCTTTGCTTTCATCACCCCCAAGGTCGCCGTGGTCGGGCTGTCGAGCCGTGTCGATGAAGAGGGCGCGCGCCAGCTCGAGGACGTGTTGCGGACCCAGGGCGTGGAGCTGTTGCGCGTTCATCTCACCGGTTATCGCCTGCATATCGACGGCATGTTTGTGATGATCGATCGCGACACCGCGTTCGTGAACCCGACGCTGCTGCCGTTCTGGTTCCTGGAAAAACTCAGGGATTTGAAGATCCGCCAGATCGAAGTCTGCCCGGATGACCAGAACTGGGTGATCAATTGCCTCGCGGTGCGCCCGGGCCATGTCATTGTGCCCGAGGGGATCTCGCCGCGGACCATGGAGAAATTTGACAAGGCAGGGATCACCACCCGCGTCGTGCCGTATGACAAGGTCGCGCTCGGCGGCGGTGGCATCCACTGTTCCACCGCGCCGCTGATCCGCGACCGGATCTGAGCGCTCTTTCGGCCATTTGGTTGCTCTTGGCCAATCATCCAGAGCAATGCTAGATCGAGTGATGACTTCAATCGATCTCCAAACACTCGTCGTCGGCGGCACCGGCGTGGTCGGGCAGCATCTGATGCGTCACCTTGCTGCGCGGGGCTTTGAGCCGACCGGGCTGGCGCGCTCGGCCGCGACAGGGCCGGGCTGGATCAGGGGTAATGTTGCGGATCCTCATGAATGGATCGATCAGCTGCAGCCCTGCGCCACCGTTTATATGGTGGCCGCGATTCCGCTGCTGTTGCCGGTGGTTTCGGTGTTCGCCGGCAAGGGCGTACGCCGTATTGTCGGGATCTCGACAACAAGCGTGCTCACCAAGCGCGAATCCGCGATTGCGGAAGAGCGCGAAGGTCTTGCCTGGCTCGCGGAGGGCGAAGAGAAGTTCATCGCTGCCTGCGCGCAGCACGGCATCGGCTGGACCATCCTGCGGCCGACGCTGATCTATGACGAGGGCAGGGATGTCAATGTCACGCGGCTTGCCAATCTGATCCGAAAATTCGGTTTCATTCCGCTCGCCGGCCGGGGACTCGGCCTGCGGCAGCCGGTGCATGCGGAAGATCTCGCCATCGGCGCGATCGATGCCGCGGCGAGCGCCGCCGCCGTCAACGCGTCCTATGTCGTTCCCGGTGGCGAGACGCTCGCTTATCGCGAGATGGTCGGGCGGATTTTCGACGGCCTGGGGCGCCGGCGGATCATCGTGCCTGTGCCGCCGTTCGTGTGGCGGGCGGCTTTCCGGATTGCGCAGCCGCTGTTTCCCCGGGCTAATTTCGCGATGGGCGACCGCATGAGCAAGGACATGACCTTCGACCCGGCGGCGGCACAGCGCGACTTCAACTGGCGTCCCCGCGGTTTTCATCCGCGCTTCACCGACTGAGGCGCGCACGGCTGGCCCCGGTGCGAACCGACTAATCGTTGTGGATCATGGCCTTACTGCATGCGCAGTGAAGCAGGCACCGAACCGGTGGTTCCACCATTCGTTGTTTATTTCTCTGTCGAGGCCACGTTCCCCGGTCGCCATCGGCCTGATACAGTCGCCGTATGCCCGCGCTCCATGACCCCGACAAGGAGATCGAGATCAAGCTGGAATTGCCGCCCGCAAGGGCGCAGCAGTTGCAGCACATACCGCTGTTGCGTCGGGTCAATGGCGCGGCCTCGACGGCGATGCAGGTCTCGACCTATTTCGATACCCGGCGCTTCAAACTCAAGCGCAACGGATTGACGCTGCGTGTCCGGCGCAGCGGACCGCACCACACCCAGACCATCAAGGCGGAGGGTGAAGGGGTGGTCGATCGCCATGAGTGGGAAACCGAGCTCGACGATGGCGAGCCGGATTTCGCGGCGGCGCGGGGCACGGCGCTCGCACCGCTCCTGACCAAGAAGCTGCGCCGAAAATTGCGGCCGGTGTTCGAGACCCGTGTTCGCCGCACCACCTATCCGTTGCACACCCGGGATGCCGAGGTCGTGGTCACGCTCGATCGCGGCCGGATCACCGCGGGGCGGCAGTCGACGCCGCTGTGTGAAATTGAAATCGAGCTGAAGAGCGGCGACAAGAGCGGACTGTTCCGCGTCGCCCGCAACGTCGCGCGTGCCACCGCCGCCGAACTCGCGATGAAGAGCAAGTCGCAGCGCGGTTATGAACTGCTCGATGGTGACGACACGCTGGCCGCGAAAGCAGAGCCGATCATGCTGACGGCCGAGATGCCGGCGCGAGATGCGTTCCGCCTGATCGCCGCATCCTGCCTGAAGCACGTCATCGGCAACAAGGCGGCGGTGCTGGCGGCAGATCCCGACGGCGTGCATCAGATGCGGATCGGGCTGCGCCGCCTGCGCGCCGCGATCTCGCTGTTCGCCGCGGTGCTGGACCCCGCGGAGACACCAGCGATTCGCGCCAAGCTGAAATGGTTGACCGACGAGCTCAGCCCGGCACGCGAGTTCGAAGTGTTCCTCACCCGCGTGGTGACGCCGGTGCGGCAACTGCACACCCGTCTTGCAGGGATGCAGAGCCTGTCGCACGATCTGGCCGAACAGCACAGCGCGGCGGTCGAACGCGCGCGCAAGGCGGTGCGCTCGGAGCGGTTTCGCAGCCTGGTGTTCGATGTGGCGGCATGGCTGGAAACCGGTGCATGGCTCGAGCCAACCGACGTCGCCACCCGTACGCACGGTGCACAGCCGATCGAAGCGATGGCGGCGGAACAGCTGACCCAGCGTTGGAAGAAAATCCGCAAGCGGGCGCGGCTGCTGGCCAAGCTCGATCCCTATCGCCGCCACAAGCTGCGCATCCAGGCCAAGAAGCTGCGTTATGCGGCGGAATTCTTCGAGACGGTGTTTCCCGGCCGCAAAGCGGCGCGCCGCCGCAAGGACTTCCTTGTCGCGCTGCGTGCCATGCAGGATTGCCTCGGCGATCTCAACGACATCGCGGTGCATGAAGACCTGATGGCCGATATCGCGGGGTCGTCGAAGTCCGGCAGCACGCCGCGTAGCGAGGCGCCCAAGCGCGCCTATGTCGCGGGACTTTTGAGCGGGCACGAAGATGCTCGCCTTGCGACTGTGCTCAGCGCAGCCAAGGACGCCTGCAAGGGATTGGCGAAGACCCGCAGGTTCTGGAGCTGAAGGTTTTTCCGACGAAGCGGAGTCCGCTTCGCGGGAAGAAACCAGACATCGCGATCAAGGCGTTGAAGCGTTGCAGGTCGCCGCCATCGCGCGGCGCATGATCAACGTGTTTCCGCTTGTCTCCATCGTGTTTCTGCGCGTGTCAGTTTCGTGTAAGCACTGCGCCATATTGTCGCGTCATTCCCTCACCACGGTCCGACTCGCGGGGAACTTGCTCCTGTGAAGGGGACAAACATGCGACGTTTTGGTTTTGTTATCGGGCTCTCGATGGGGCTCTCGGCCGCGCTTGCGGTTCCACATGCTGCACAAGCCCAACTCCTCGGCATCAGCATCACCATCGCGCCACCGGAACTGCCGGTTTACGAGCAGCCTGCGATTCCGGCGCCGGGTTACATCTGGACGCCGGGTTACTGGGCTTACGGTCCCGACGGATATTTCTGGGTTCCGGGCACCTGGGTGGAGCCTCCGTCAGTCGGCCTGTTGTGGACGCCCGGCTATTGGGGCTGGCGCGACGGCATCTACGCTTGGAACGGCGGATACTGGGGATCGCATATCGGCTTCTACGGCGGCGTCAATTACGGTTTCGGTTACGGCGGCGTCGGTTACGAAGGCGGATACTGGCGCGGCGGCGTGTTCTCCTACAACACCACCGTCAACAATTTCGGCGGCGTGTCGGTCACCAACGTCTACAACAAGACGGTGATCAACAATAACGTCAACATCACACGCACCAGCTTCAATGGTGGCAACGGTGGTGTCACCGCGCAGCCGACGCCGCAAGAACAGGCTGCTGCGCAGGAGCATCATGTCGCCCCGGTTGCAGCCCAGACCCAGCAGCAGCATCTGGCCAGCACCAACCGGGCGTTCCTTGCGTCGGAAAATCATGGTCGTCCCGCGGTTGCGGCGACATCGAGGCCGGGCGAGTTCACCGGCAAGGGCGTGGTCGCCGCGCGGGAGGCGGGCTCCGTTCCGGCACCTGCTGGGGCGAAGCCGCTGCCGACTCCGGCCGCGGTGCCCGGCGCTCGGCCGGGCGTGGCGGCCGCCCCGGCAGCCAAACCGCTTGAAAACAGACCACTCGAAAACAAGCCGCTCGAGACTAAGCCGGTCGCGAGCAATCCGCCCGCCAACAAGCAGCTCGAGAACCGGGCTGTCGGCCAGCCGCAGGCCGCGAGGCCGAACGCGGCTGCTCGGCCGGTTGCGGCGGCGCCAAAACCCGCCGTCGTCGCAGCGGCTCCGAAGCCGCCACGGCCGCCGGCGCCACCGCCGGCCGTGCATCGGGTTGCGGCCGCGCCTCATCCGGCGCCGCATCCAGCACCACGTCCAGCACCGCGTCCCGCGCCGCGCCCGGCCCCGAAAGGACCGCCGCACCCGGAGCACCATTAAAGGCGGATTTCGCGTCTTGCTGAAATGCATCATGCCCGGCCTTGTGCCGGGCATGTTCGTTTCAGGCCGCAGCGCGGGCGCCCAGCATTACCATCGTCGTGCAGATACGCAGGTGATCGTCGGCGCCGCACCGGGATGGGCGGGGGCATTTCGCCGAACCTGAAGCGAACTACCAGGTGAGGATGGTGCAGACCACCGCCAGCGGAACGACGGTCACGCCAAGATAGAGCCAGGTTCGATAGGCTCCCGCGTCCTTGGGCAGCATGAACAGATGCACGATGCACCACAGACTGACCATGAAACCCAGTGCCATCCTGATCAGGTCGCCCGGCGTCTCATAGGCCGACCAGTAGGTCTCGATCTGGGGGGCGGCCACATGAAGGGTCGCTACGGCAAAGACGATCAAGAACACCGTTCGAAAGACGATTCCGCCAATCCGGATGCCAAGCGGTCCTCTGGCATCCGATGGACGCCCTGCAGAGGGGGGATGTGTGTTGACCTGCATGGCACCGCTTCCGCGTCAGCCGAGTCAATTAAACAGTCATCTGCTTGAAAGTAATGCCCATCGATTGTTGCCGCTAGGTGAACTTCAGGAATTTTATGTGAATAAACGTCAGTATTACTGACCTTTGAGGTGTCACCGCGACGTCTGGGTCGTCTCGCACGCGGACGGGTGATGCCGCGATGATGGTTCTGCGTCCGGGCCCTGTCATCGTCCCGTCCGACCGTCCCGGTCCGAAGAGGCAAACGGCAAAGCCGCGTCGCGACGCCAAAAGAGAGTCGCCTCTCTGTGTGCATCCTCGCAGCACGTGCGCGTCGTGCGTCCGGATCGAGAGTTTATCCCAATCTTCAGTCGGAATAATTCCCGATCGCGACGTCGAACAAACCGCATCCAAAACTTCGAATCGTTCTAAGAGGCTTTCTAAATTATCGCCCGACAAATTGCTCGCGCGATGACGCCGGATGGATACAACGCCTCGATGACGGTTGGGGGAGTTGGTGTTCGCGTGCGCTATTCATTGTCCAAGACCTTCTTGCTGAGCACCGTGCTCGCCGGTTTGAGTGCCGCCTGTTTTCCCGCTGCCGCACAGAGTCCTTCGTCCTCGGCCGTTCCGCCAGTCGCTGGCGGTTCACTTCCCGCAGTCACCGTCGATGCGCCCCAGCCACGCCGTGCGCAGGCGCGACCGGCCGTGCGTCAGGCCTCATCATCCCGCGCCGCGCGTCGGGCCGCTACCGCGCGACAGGCAGCGCAGCAGGCGGCAGAATCCGCGACCTCGCAAGAGAAGAGCAAAGTCGAGCGCGGCAACGGCCCGGTCAATGGCTATGTCGCCGGCCGCAGCTTGTCCGGCACCAAGACCGACACGTCGATCCTCGAGACGCCGCAGTCGATTTCAGTGGTGGGGCGCAGCCAGCTGCAGGACCAGAACGCGCAGAGTGTCGTCCAGGCAGTACGCTACCTGTCCGGTATTTCCGCCACCGCTTCGCCCGCGGACAATCGCTTCGATTCGATTCGTATCAGGGGTTTTGACACCACGGTCTATCTCGATGGCGTGCAGTTGCCGTACGGAAGCCTGCTGTTTGGACGGCCGAAGGTCGATCCGTTCATGCTGGAGCGGGTCGAAATCCTGAAGGGACCATCGTCGTCCCTGTATGGTGGCTCCCAGCCGGGTGGCCTGATCAACCTGGTGAGCTTGCTGCCGACCGCGACGCCGACCCACACCGTCGAAATGCAGGCCAACAATTTCGGTCGCATGCAGGGCGCATTCGATCTCGGCGGCCCGATCGATCCGAAGGGTGAATTTCTGTATCGTCTCACCGGCGTGGTGCACGATGGGGGCACCCAGTTCGACAACGTCAACGATTTCCGCGGGCTGATCGCGCCGTCGTTCACCTGGAAACCCAATCTCGACACCACCTTCACCGTGCTCGGCGCCTACCAGCGCGACGTCAGCGGGGTGACGATCCAGTTCCTGCCCGCCAAGGGAACGCTGCTGCCCAATCCAAACGGCGTGGTGCCGATCAGCAAGTTCGTCGGCGAACCGGGCTGGGACAGCTTCACCCGCTCGCAATACTGGGCCGGTTATCAGTTCGAGCATCACGCCGATGATGTCTGGACCGTGCGGCAGAACCTGCGTTACGCGGGCCTCGACACCCGCGTGCAGGCGGTGATCGGACAGGGGCTGGATGCGAGCGACCCGACCCAGCAGACGCTCAAACGGTCTGCGTTCATCGTCCCGGAAAATTCCAGCGCATTCACCATGGACAACCAGGCGGAGGCTCGCTTCAACACCGGATCGCTGGCGCATGTTGCATTGTTCGGCCTCGATTATCGCCATTCCACCAGCGACTCCAGCCAGTATTTCGGCTCGGCGCCGTCGATCAATCTGTTCAACACGGTTTATGGCGCGTTGATCACAACGCCGCCGCTGATCCTGCACACCAAGCAGGCGCAGGATCAGGTCGGACTTTATGCGCAGGACCAGATCGCGCTCGGCGGTTGGCGCTTGACGGTGAGCGGCCGGCACGACTGGGTGTCCACCGACACGCTCAACATTCTCAAGAACACAACGCAAAGCCAGGACGACAAGGCGTTCTCCGGCCGCGCCGGCTTGAACTATGTGTTCGACTCCGGCGTGTCGCCCTACGTCGCCTATGCCAGGTCGTTCCAGCCGAACATCGGCGTCACGGCGTCCAGCACGCCGCTGGTGCCGACCACCGGCGAGCAGGTTGAGGTCGGCGTCAAGTATCAGCCGGTCGGCACCAATATCCTGCTGACGGCGGCGCTGTTTGACATCACCCAGCAAAATGTCCTGACCGCCGATCCGGCTCATACCGGGTTTTCGCTGCAGACCGGCGAGGCACGATCGCGCGGGCTTGAGCTCGAAGCCTCGGCGAACCTGACCACTGCGCTGAAGCTGGTGGCGTCCTATACCTACAACGACACCGAGGTGACCAAGACCACCGTCGCCGCCCAGCTCGGCAAATGGCTGATTTACACGCCTCGCAATCAGGCGGCGCTGTGGGGTGACTATACCTTCCAGGACGGCCGGCTTGCCGGTTTTGGATTCGGTGCCGGCGTGCGTTATTTCGGTGAAGCCTATGGCGATGCCGCCAACACGCTGCTGACGCCAGCCTATACGCTGGTCGACGCGGCCCTGCATTACGACCTCTCGAACTTCGATCCGCGGTTGCGCGGCACCAAGGTTGCACTCAATGTCACCAACCTGTTCAACAAGGACTATGTTGCGACCTGTCAAAGTGCCAGCGCCTGTTTCTATGGCGACGGTCGCACCGTGACCGGCAGCCTGCGCTACACATGGTGATCAGGAAGGCTCATTCGGCATGACCCCTCGCGCGGTTGGCATCTGGAAAAGCGTGCACACCTGGACCAGCCTGGTCTGCACGCTGTTCCTGTTCGTGCTGTGCCTGACCGGGCTGCCGCTGATTTTCCATGAGGACCTCGACCGCGCTTTCGGTCAGCGCGCCGTGCCGGACCAGGCCCCGGCGTCGGCGCCGCTGCTTCCGGTGGACCAGCTGATTGCAATCGCACGGGCGGAACGGCCGAATGAGGTGGTGCGGTTCGCGACCAAGGTCGATGACGCGCCGCTGTGGAACATGGAGATGGGCACATCGATCGACGCGGTGAAGCTCACCTCCATCATCACCATCGATGCCCGCACCGGCAAGATCATGCGGATCGGCGCTCGCCTGCGCAGTCCCGTCATGCAGTTCATCAAGGATCTGCACACCGAACTGCTGATGGGTCAGCCGGGGGAGCTGTTCCTCGGCGCGATCGGCCTGTGTTTCCTGGCCGCGATTGTGTCCGGCGTCGTGGTGTATGGTCCATTCATGCGGCGGCTCGATTTCGGAACGGTGCGCGCTGCGCGCGCGCCGCGGCTATACTGGCTCGATCTGCATAATCTCGCCGGCATCGCCATCATGCTCTGGCTGGTTGTGGTCGGTATCACCGGTGTGATCAACACCCTGTCGCAACAGGTCGCCAACCGCTGGATGCGGACCGAGCTGGCCGAGATGATCGGCCCCTGGCGCAACGCGCCGCCGCTGGAGAAAGTCGTCCCGGCGCAAATGGCGATCGAGACGGCTCTGAAGGCCGCGCCGGGCATGGACGTCGCGACCGTCGCCATGCCGGGCTCGATGTTTGCCGGCCGCCACCACTACAATATCTTTCTCAGCGGCAACGAGCCGTTGACATCGAAACTGATCATGCCGGTGCTGATCAATGCCGCCGACGGCACGCTGACCGAAAAGCGCAGCCTGCCGTTATATGCGCAGGCATTGTTCCTGTCGAAACCACTGCATTTCGGCGATTACGGCGGCGTGCCTCTGAAGATCATCTGGGCGTTGCTCGATCTGGTGACGCTGATCGTGCTCGGCAGCGGGCTGTATCTGTGGGCGGCGCGGCGTTTTGCGTTCCGCATCCGAAGCGCCACCAAAGCTAGTCCGACCCTTGTTCCGCAAACCGTTGAGCCGCGTCCATGACCGCAATCTCCCGCCACCAGACCACCACGCAGATCTTCCTGGTTCCCGCGATCATCGCCGTGATCGTCGCATTCGGCCTGGTTTCGGCGCTGCTCGGCGACGGGGTCTGGGATGCGTTGTCGTGGCTGGCGCTGCTGCTGCCGGTGATGGTGATCGCGTATTGCTGGTCGCGCCGCTCCTTGCGTTGAGACGCGTCGCGATCGATCTGAACGCCGTTGCCGTGGAACTCGGCGAGCGCGTCTTCGCAATTGCGAAGCGCCACACTCCTGACTCACATCTGGCCTAGTCGCGGCGGGAGGGCATTTGTCTTCGGCCGAATCACGTCTTCCGGCCGCAATCAAAAATGGTCTCGGTTCACTCGCCTGCGTGATTTTGCGCGCGCGCGACAACGCCCTACATGCAAGAAGGAACGCTTTGATGACGACAACAAAACTCGGACTTGCCGCTGCCGCTGTGCTCGCGCTCGCTTCGTTCTCGGCTCCGGCTTTGGCCTTCCAGGCTCCGCTGCCGGCTGGTGCATCTTCGCACGTGAGCTCGGACGTCACCCAGGCGCGCTTCCATCGCAGGCCGGTCTGCGTCGTCCGCACCGTCGTGTCGCGAGGCCCGCACGGGCGCAAGATCGTTCGTCACGTTCGCACCTGCAGGTAATCCTCCGCAAGCCTGACTGCGGGCGGCTCGAAATCGAGCCGCCCGTTTGCGTTTGCCGGTCAGGTCGCGGATCGGGATGTTTGCTGCTTGAACGATTTGGCCAACCACATTGATGGCCCGGGCCATACCGCGCCCGGGCGCTCAGCCGCATCCTGCAGACCACATCGATCATGAGGTCTGCGCATGGATTTCGAACTGTCCAAAGAGCACAAGGAGATCAAGGCGCGGGCTTCGGCTTTTGTCGCGGAGGTGTGCCGGCCGCTGGAAGACAGCTGGGGCGTCGATGACTACGCCGTGCCGCATGACATTTTCATGGGGGTGGTCCGCAAATTCCGCGAGTACGGCTTTCGTGGTCTTGCGGTGCCGAAGGAGGCCGGCGGGCAAGGCCTCGGCACGATGGCGAAGTGCCTGGTGTACGAAGAGATCGTCAAGTCGCCGGTGATGCACGGGCTGCTGGCGACGTGGTCCGGCTTTCTTGATCCGCATCCGGCGCTGCATGTCGCGCCGGAATGGCAGAAGCAGGCGTATCTCTATCCCATCCTGCAGGACGACAAGTTCTATCACATCCACATCTCCGAACCCGGTGCGGGCTCGGACGCCGCCGGCATCACCACCACGGCGGTGCGCGATGGCGACAGCTTTATCATCAACGGCATCAAGCGCTGGGCGCCGCCGCCGAACCACCCCGGCATCATGCCGAAATATCTGCTGTGCTACGCGGTGACCGATCCAGGCAAGGGTTATGAAGGCATCAGCCTTTTTCTGGTCGACTATCCCAATCCCGGCGTATCGGTGCTGCGTGAATACGAAACCATGGCGCCGGGCACGTATCTCGGGCGCAGCGGCGATTACCAGTACAAGAATTGCGTGGTGCCGGCGAAGAATCTGCTGGGCGAAGAGGGCATGGGTTTCCGCTATATGATGGACCAGCTCAACCGCAACCGCACCGTGATCGGCGCGCGGCTGACCGGCACCGCGGCATGGGCGCAGGCGCAAGCGGTGAAACGCGCACGCGAGCGCGAGACCTTCGGCGGTCCGCTGATCGACCGGCAGGCGATCCAGTGGATGCTGGCGGAATCGGAAATGGATATCGAGCAGGCGCGGCTGATGGCCTACAAGGCGGCATGGATGCTCGATCGTGGCCTCGACGCGCGCAAGGAAGCGGCGATGGTGAAATGCTTCGCGCCGCTCGCCGCCTGCCGTGTGATCGACCGCGCCATGCAGATCCACGGCGGCCTCGGCATGCTCAGGGAAAGTCGTCTCGGCCAGCTCTATTTCCAGAGCCGCATCGCCCAGGTCGCCGAGGGCACCACCGAGATGATGAAGATGACCGTCGCGCGCGAGGTGATGAAGGTGTACGGGTGAGAGGGCATGACGGTGGTGGCCCTTGTCACTCGCCAGCCATGCCGCTGACAAATACCCCGGCCGCCTGAAGCCCTGTCGACGGAACGCCGCGTCCCTGTCATCGTGGCCGCCCCGATGAGCTGAGGAGGCGACATGGCCGAGCAACATTCCCGCGATCTCTGGCGTTGGTCGGCAACCGACCTGACCCAGGCCATCGGCAAGCGGGCCATTTCGAGCCGTGACGCGGTGCAGTCCGCTCTCGACCGGATTGCCGCGGTCAATCCCGCAATCAACGCCGTGGTCCAGGTGCTGGCGGACGAAGCGCTGGCCGCGGCCGATGCCGCTGACGCGGCAGTGAAGGCGGGGATCGCGCCCGGGCCGCTACACGGCGTGCCGGTGACCATCAAGGTGAATGTCGACCAACGGGGATGCGCCACCACCAATGGCGTGGTCGCATTCCGCGATGTGATCGCCAAGGACGACAGCCCGCCGGTGGCGAACCTGCGCAAGGCCGGTGCCGTCATTGTCGGGCGCACCAATGTGCCGGCGTTCTCGCACCGCTGGTTCACCGATAACGACCTGCATGGCGCGACGCACAATCCGTGGGGTGCGAAGCTGACACCCGGCGGGTCGAGCGGTGGTGCGGCGGCCGCGGTCGCCGCAGGAATGGGGGCCATCGCCCATGGCAACGATTTCGGCGGCTCCGTGCGTTATCCCGCCTACGCCTGTGGTGTCGCGGGGCTGCGGCCGACGCCGGGCCGCGTTCCCGCGTTCAATCCGTCAGCGACCACGGATCGCCCGATGACGGCGCAACTGATGTCTGTGCAGGGGCCGCTGGCGCGTTCCATCGCCGACCTGCGCGCGGCACTGGCGGCGATGGCGGCCGGCGACGTGCGCGATGGGCTCTGGGTGCCGGCGCCGCTGCTGGGGCCACCGCCACCGCGTCCGATCCGGGTCGCGATCGTGCCGGACCCGTTCGGCGACGCGGATCCGGCGGTGCGCGAGGCGGTCAAGGCGGCCGGGCGCTGGCTCGCGGAGGCCGGCTACGCCGTGGACGAGGCGATGCCGCCGCGGCTCGGCGAGGCCGCCGATCTCTGGCACAAGCTCGTCATCAATGAAGAGCGTCTTTTCCTCGAACCTGCGGTCCGCGCCTATGGCGACGACAAGAGCAAGCGCAATCTCGACGGCCACATCGCCTATGCGCCGGCGTTGAACGCCGAGCAGATCCTCGCCGCCTTGCAAAGCCGGGTGTCGATGATCCGCGATTGGCAGCTGTTTCTCGATCGCTATCCAGTGATCGTGATGCCGGTGTCGCAGCAACTGCCATTCCGCGACAACCAGGACATGGACGGGCAGGAGGTGTTCAGCGCCATGCTCGATGCGCAGCGTTCGCTGCTGGCGACGCCGGTGCTGGGTTTTCCGTCGGTGGCGGTGCCGACCGGGCTTTCGGGCGGGACGCCGGTGGGCGTGCAGGTGGTGGCCGGCCGTTTCCGCGAGGATCTCTGCCTCGACGCTGCCGAGGCGATCGAGCGGCACGTGACCATGGGGACGCCGATCGATCCGCGGGGCTGAATGTGTGGTTTCAGCGCCCCGCGCTGCGCGACCGCAGTTCCGTGTAGCGCTCCTCGTGCCGCTGGCGGCCCGTGGCGGCTGGCTGCACCGGCGGCTGGCTGCTGGCTTGCAGTTCGTCGAGAAACACGGGCTTTGAGAAGTAATACCCCTGGGCATACCGGATCTTGGTGGCGGCTTGCAGATAGGCGAGCTCCTCGAAGGTCTCCACGCCTTCCGCGATCACGGTCATGCCGAGCGCCTCGCTGAGCGATTCGATGGCGCGCAGCACGGCCTGGCTGCGCGGACGTTTGTGAATATCTGTGATGAAGGAGCGGTCGATCTTGATCTCGTCGGCGGTGATTTCGGCGAGTGCCGAGAGCGACGAGTAGCCGGTGCCGAAATCGTCGATCGATACACGCGAGCCGAGCTTGCGCAGTTCGGGCAGGATGTCGGACTGGAATGTGCCCTTGCGCAGAAATGCTTCTTCCGTCACCTCGATCATGAAGCGCTCGGAGCAGTTGGTCGCGGCGAGCGCCTGCACGAAGGCGAGCATGAAGGCGGTGTTGCCGGCCTGCTTGGCGGCGACGTTGAGGCTGATGCTGGCATTGGGGCCGAACTGGGCGTCGATCAGGTCGATCGACGCCATCACCTCGTCGAGCACCAGGTAGGTCAGCTCGTCGATCAGCCCGAGCTCCACCGCGAGTTCGAGGAAGGTGGCCGGCGCCTGGATCTCGCCGTTCTCGTTGTAGAGACGGATCAGCGCCTCGACGCCGATGATCTCCCGGCTGCGGATGTCGACCTTGGGCTGGAAGACGCAGCGGAAGCGCTTTTCCAGGATCGCCAGCCGCAGCGCCTGCTCCAGCTCGGTCCGCGCCGTGGCTTCGCGTTCCATGTGGCTGTCGAAGATCGCGAAACCGCCCTTGATCTCGCTCTTGACCCGGTACATGGCGATATCGGCATTGTGGCACAGCATGTCGTAGCTGTGGCCATGTTCCGGATAGAGACTTGCCCCGATCGAGGCCGAGGCGAAGATCTCGAAATCATCGATGAACATCGGTGCCTTGAGGCGCTGCAACAGGCGATCGAGCGTGGTCGCGAGTTCGATTTCGCTCTCTACCGGGTTGAGCAGCAGCAGGAATTCGTCGCCACTGATCCGTGCCAGCACATCGGTGGGGCGCAGCTCCGCCTGCAGCCGCTTGGCGAACTTGACCAGCAGAGCATCTCCGGCCGCATGGCCGTAATAGTCATTGATGTGCTTGAAGTTGTCGATGTCGAGGAACACCAGCGCAAACCGGCCGTCGGCGCCATCGTGAGCCAGGATATCGTTGACCCGGGTTTCGATCAGAGAACGCTTTGGCACACCGGTCAGTTCGTCGAAATATGCGCGGCGCGACAGCTCCTCCTCGGTGGTCTTGTGCCGGGTGAAGTCGATCGAGGCGGACAGCAGCAGTGTTCGGTCGGAGATCTGGACCGGCCGCTCGGTGGTCAGGAGCACGCGTGTGCCGTCGGCCTGGGTCACATAATGCTGCAGGACGTCAGCGGCGGCGAGTGGCGGCGCTTCCGAGGCGAGTTGGGTCTCGATGCTTGCGGTGTCCGGCGCGGCCAGTGCCTTCGCCGTGGTCTCGAAGTGAGCGGCGGCGGCCTCGTTTACCAGCAGGAAGTTGCCCTGTTCGTCCCGTACCGTGAGGCCGATCGGGAGCATGCGAACGATTTCGCTCAACAGCCTCAACTCCGGCGCGAACGCCGGCGTTCGCTGCGCAGCGCCAGAGGCTGCGTCGTCAAATCCGGCTTCGGCGATGGTCGATTGCTGTTCTGGCAAGACACGCGACATTTTCAGTTTCACGCGGCTTCGAACCCGGCTGTTCGAGGCCCGCGTTCCTTCCTATTTCGGGTGCTGAAGGGTGGTGGTCGGTATCGGCGCGGAGCCGTCGATCGGCCGCTTCAGCAGCTTGTAGCGATCGGGGTCGAGGGTGCGCGGTTGCAGCGGCGGCGCCGACGACGGATGCAGGGAGCGCAGGCCGTCGGCGGTGGCCTTCTGGCGCGCAAGGCCGCGCCAGCGCTGGATCACGGACGCCAGCGATTGATCGCTCGCTGTCCCGGTATCCAGCCCATTCGGTCCGGTGGCCTCGCTGCGCGGGATGAGGTGCGGCGGCAATTGCCGGAACTTGAAACGGGTCGGCATCGAAACGCCTTCGCCGAATGCGAACACCTCGCCGGTGCCGAGCGAGGGCAGCAGCGCCAGAAGATTGGCGGCGGTATCAGACACCGCGGAGCGCAGCAGTTTCTGGTCGCGTTCGTTGGTGAGGCGCATTGCGAACAACGTGCTGCACTGGGACAGGATGGTGGCGTCGAGTTCCGCCGGACGTTGTGTCACGAGGCCGAGGAAGACGTTGTACTTGCGGCCCTCCTTGGCGATCCGGGCGACGGCGCGGCGGGTCGGTCCGAAACCGACGGTCTTGTCGGCGGACATGTAGCGGTGGGCTTCCTCACACACCACGAGCAGCGGATCGCGGCCGTCGCTCCACAGTCCCAGATCGAACGCCAGCCGGCAGATCACCGAGACCACCGCATCGATCACCTCGGACGGAAACCCCGCAAGCTGCATCACCGAGATCGGTACGCCGTTCAGCGGCAGCCGGAACAGCTTCGAGAGGACCTCTTCCATCACGTCGCCGCCGACATTGGCGTTTTCGAACATGAAGGCATAACGCGGATCGTTGCAGGCTGTCTCGATGCGCGTCATCAGCTTGTGATAGATCATGCGCGACGAGCGGTTTTCCAGCTTGCCCATCCGGCTGTCGAGCAGCGACATCAGGTCGACGATGCGATAGGGCAGCGGCACGTCCGCGGTGTAGCGGACATTGCCGCCGTCGGCCTGGGCACCGGTGCCGACATACTGGGCATAGGCCGCCTTCGCCAGCGGAACGACCTCCGCCAGCAGGTCGACTTCTTCGTCGACCGGAGGCCGGCCGCCGAAAAAGACGTCCACGATCTCTTCGAAATTGAACAGCCAGAACGGCAGGCGGATGTTGGCCGGGTTCAGCACCTGGGCGCGGGTGCCGAAGCAGCGCCCATATTCGTTGTGCACATCGAGGATGAGGATACGCAGGTCGCCGCGAACCCGTACGATCTGGTCGATCAGGAAGGCGACGCCGCTCGACTTGCCGACACCGGTGGTGCCCAGCACGGCGAAGTGCTTGCTCAGCATGTCGTTGACATTGACATGGGCGGAGATGGCGTTGCCCTGCTGCAGTTCCCCGATATCGATGGCGCTCGCGCCGGAGACGTTGAAGATCAACCGCAGTTCGTTCGATCCGATGGAGACGACTTGATCGCCGATCGCCGGATGGTCGAGGACGCCACGATGGAACTGCGCGGATGCGGTGCCGATGGCCTGGATTTCGCCGATCAGATCGAGTTGGGCCGCCGCAATGACATTGCCCTCCCGCGCGGCGGCACTGTCTTCCACCGACACGCGGGTGACGACGCCGATCTGCAGGGAGGTTCCGACCCTGATTCCGAGAAACTTTCCGACGGTGGCGCGCATCGCATCGTCGAGGCCGGACGACGAGGGCAGCATCACCGTGACGTTCGAGCCGGAGACCGATATCACGCGCCCACTGACGGGAGCGGCGCCGGGCGGCCGATCGTTCAACATCCGGAAGTCGGGGGCTTGCATCGCGTCGCTCTTCTGGCTCGGTTGTCCGCAATTTCGATTGCGGCCGGCACTGTAGCGTCGGCTGTGCGTTTTCTCATTAAACGACAGGGTAAACGCCGCATTGTCCCTGTTTGCGGCGTCTTATTGTTAGCGAGATATGAACGGCTGGTTGAAATCTACCGCCTTGATGTGCCGAATGCGTACGTTTCGGCATCTTTGCGCTGGTTGAGACGGTGCGGAAACCGCAATTCGCAGGGGACGTGTGTGGCGGCCACGTAGGTCGAACGGGAACCGTTCACCGGTCAGCGGAGGGTGATTCATATTTCTTTCTTCGTTCAATTATTTCTCCGCGTCGATGATCTCGCCGATGGGAACCCACTTCGCGCCGTCGAACTGCATCAGCTGTTCCTGGCTCATCGGGGTGAAGCGTGTCGGACTGGTGTTGAACCGGATGCCCGGCAGCATGATCGGCAGTTCGAGATCCTTGATGCTGGCGGCCTGCTTCATCAGATTCTCGCGAGTGAGGTCGTCGCCGCACATGGTCAGCACGTGGATGAAGGTCTGTGCGGTTGCGTAGCCGAACACATGGTATGTCTCCGACAGGTTGGCTTCGGGCATGTATTGCTTCATGAAGGCGAGATAGTCCCTCATGCCCGGATCGTCCTTCCAGATCGGATCATTGGGATCCTTGCGGAACGCCACTGTGATCACACCCTTGGAATTCTCGAGCCCCGCGGGGATCAGCGTGCTGGCGATCGAACCCGAGGCGTCGCTCAGCAAATGCAGCGCGTCCCACCTGGTCTCGGCCATCTTCCTGATGGCTTGTGCGGTGAATTTCGGTGTCGACAGATCGAGGAACACGTCGGCCCCGCTCGCCTTCAACACCAGGATCTGTGAATCGACCGTCGGCTCGATCAGTTCGTAACTCAATTCCTTGACGATCATGGCGGGGGCCCTGTCGCCGAGGCCATCGCGGAATCCCCTGGCATAGTCGCGGCCGAAGTCGTCGTTCTGGTAGAGCACGGCGACCTTCGCCGCGGGACGCTCTCTGAGAATGTATTTGGCGTAGATCACGCCCTTTGCGTGGTTGTTTGGCTGCCAGCCCATCGACCAGGGATAGGTCGCGGGTTCGGAGACGCGGTTGGCGCCGGTGCCAAGAAACAACCCCGGCACCTTCTTGCTGTTGAGATATTTCTGGATCGCGAAATTCGTCGGCGAGCCGAAGGTGCCGACAATCGCCAGCACCTCGTCGCTTTCCACAAGACGCCGGGTCTGTTCAACCGCTTTGGGCGGACTGTAACCATCGTCGAGTGAAATCAGGTTGATCCTGCGGCCGCGAACGCCGCCCTCGGCATTGACCTTCTGGAAGTACGCCGTCATGGCGCGGCCGATCGCGGCGAAGCTCGAAGCCGGCCCGCTGTAGGGCATGGTCTGGCCGATCTTCACCTCGGTGTCGCTGACACCGGGTCCGTAGTCGTTGGCCTGCGCAAGGGTTGCAGCGAGGCTGAGCAGTGCCAGCGCGCAGCCGGCCGTGAAGTGAATCTTCATGATGTTTCTCCCGAAGGCGACGTTGGTTGGCTCCCGCGTCAGGCGGGGTGCAGGTAGCGTTGTTTCAGCACGTGCTTGAACAGCTTGCCGTTGTCGTGCCGCGGCATCTCCAGTTCGAAATCAATCGAACGCGGGCACTTCACGCCGGACAGCCCGGTGCGGCAGAATGCGATCAGCGCCTGCTGCAGTTCCAGCGATGCCTTGGCAGGATCCTTGAGCTGCACCACTGCCTTGACCTCCTCGCCATATTCCGGATTGGGAATGCCGAACACGGCGACGTCTTCGACATCCGGATGCAGCGCCAGTCGGTTCTCGATCTCGGCGGGATAGATGTTGACCCCGCCCGAGATGATCATGTGCGAGCGGCGATCGGTGAGGTAGAGATAACCCTCGGCATCGAGATAGCCGACGTCGCCGATGCTGGACCAGCCCTGGGGGCTGCGCGAGCGCGCGGTCTTGTCCGGATCGTTGTGATAGATGAACTGCGGACCTTCGAAGAACACGTCGCCGATGTCGCCGCGCTTCAACTCGTTGTGGGCCTCGTCCAGGATATGCAGCGTGCCGACGCAGGCGCGGCCGACCGAGCCGCGGTGGGTGAGCCAGTCGGCGGTGGAAATGCAGGTTGCGCCGTTGCGTTCGGAGCCGGCGTAATATTCCCAGACGATCGGCCCCCACCAGTCGATCATGCGCTGTTTGATTTCCGGCGGACAAGGCGCGGCGGCATGGATGGCGCAGCGGTGCGACGACAGGTCGTGTCGATCGCGGATATCACTGGGCAGCGCCAGCAGCCGGAAGAACATGGTCGGCACCCACTGGCTGTGGGTGACGCGATAGGTCGCGATCGCCTCGAGCGCCGCCGCGGCGGTGAACTTCGGCATCACGATCACGGTGCCGCCGGATTCCAGCGCGCGCATGGTGAAGCGCAGCGGGGCCCCGTGATACAGCGGGGCAGGCGAGAGATAGATGGTTGTCCCGTCGAAGCCGAAATTGTCGCGCACCCAGTCGCCGGAGGCCTGTGCCGCGGCGATATTTCGAAACAGTGGCTGCTTGATGCCCTTGGGCTTGCCGGTGGTGCCGGAGGAGTAGAAGAAATCCTTGCCGACGGGACCTTCCGGAATTTCGAGGTAGCGGTCGAAACGTGCGAGCTCGTGTGCGTAATCGAAGCTGTTGCCGGTGCTGCCTTCACCTCCGACCACGAACACCGCGCAGCGCCCGGGATTGTCGTCTCGCAGGGCCGCGATCACCCCGGTGAACCGCGCGGCAATGAACAGCACCTTCGCGCCGCTGTCACGCACGATGTAGGCGGCTTCTTCCGCTGTCAGGTGGGTGCTGACGGGCGTGTAGTAGACGCCATGCCGCCGCGCGCCCCATACCAGCTCGAAATAGGCGAGATCGTTGTCCAGCATGATGGCGACGCCATCACCGTGGGCGAGCCCCATCCACATCAGGAGCTGCGCCACTGAATTGGCGCGCTGGTCCAGGGTGCGATAGGTCATCGCCTGGTCGGTGAAGGCGATCCGTGCGGCGATCTTGTCGGGATGTAGGTCCGCCCATGTGCGCAGTGTCGGCATGTCGCTCCCGCGGATGTGGCCGAGCATGATCGCTGCGGTCCGGCGCGGAAGTATCGAAGCAGGGCGCGCGCGGTGGAATGACCGCGGGCGCCAAAATCATTGGCGGATTTGGTTGATGGAGGGAGGTGCCCCACGCATCCTTTACGCCGCCGGCCGTCCCTTCGTTTGCCGGTACTCTCCCGGCGCGAACCCCGTCCAGCGGCGGAAGGCGCGGTGGAAGGTGCTCAATTCAGAGAAGCCGAGCGACAACGCGATGTCCTCCAGCGTCAGTCGGGACTTTTGCAGCAGATGAACGGCGACATCGCGCCGCACGCGGTCCTTCAGCTCCTGGAAACCGCAGCCATCATCATCCTGCAGCCGCCGCCGCAGGGTCTGCGGCGATACTGCAAGCATGTCGGCGACATCCTCCAATGGAAGTTGCTTGGTGAGGTTGCGCCGCAGAATGCCGCGCACGCGTTCGGAAAAGCTGCTTTCGTCGCGGTAGCGTACCAAGAGTACGCTCGGCACCGAGGCGAGGTAGCGCTGCAGCCGCTGTTCGTCCGGCATGATCGGCAGATCGAGGATCGCGGTGTCGAACCGCAGTTCGGTGCGGGCCTGGTCGTAGAACAGCGGCGCCTTGTAGAACGGCTCCAGCTCCGAACTGAATGGCTGCTCCGGGAAGGTATAATGCACGGTGTTGAGCGGCAGCCGTTTTCCCACCAGCCAGCACATCAATCCGTAGACGAAGAAGATCAGTGCCCCGTTGATCATGCGCCGGCGCTCGGGGTCCGCGATGGTGTCGGTGACCCAGACGCAGGCTTCGTCCTGGTCCTCGCGGAAGCGCACGGTGAAATCGTCGACCACCAGATGATAGAACCGGCAGCCTGTGCGGATCGCCTCGCGGAGGCTGCTGCAAGTCACCAAAAGCTTGCACATGGTGCGGAAGGTGCCGGGCTTGATCGGGCGGCTGCCCAGCGCCCAGAACTCGTCGCCGGTGGTGCGTGTGAGCACAGTGATCAGCCGGGCGAATTCGCTTTGTGTCAGCCGGGCGCCGGGCTGCGCCAGCACGGCGGGATCGAGCCCGGCTCGTCGCAGGGTGTTGTCGACATCGTGGCCGGCCTGGCGCACGCCGCTGGTGATCAGGCTGAGATAGCCGGCATCGATCACCGCACGTGCGGCGCCCTCCGTCGTTTCCAATGCAGTGTTTGATCTTGTCATTGCCGCCATGTTACGGCGTCTTGGCGCGTGCGGCCACTGGCCGGGAACGCCAATCGATTTGATCGTTTGTGCCATGTCGGAACCGCCGCGGTGCGGCAAGACTTGCAAAGCGTGGCTGCAGGGCGGGAGATATTGCGATGAAAGCATTGCTGAGCCGGACTCCCGGTGGTCCGGAGACCTTGCATCTGGAAGAGGTGCTCGACCCGCACGCCGGGCGCGGCCAATTGCTGATCGCGATCAAGGCCTGCGGTGTCAACTTTCCGGATCTCCTGACCATTCAGGACCGTTATCAGGTCAAGGCCCCGCGGCCGTTCGCGCCCGGCGCCGAAATCGCCGGTGTGGTCTCGGCGGTCGGCGAGGGCGTGGCGGGCTTTGCCGCGGGCGATCGCGTCATCGGGCGCTGCGGCACCGGCGGCATGGCCGAGATGATCGCACTCGAAGCCGACCGCTGCGCAAAGATCCCGGCCGCCATGCCGTTCACGGATGCCGCGGCCTTTCAGTTCACCTATGCGACGGGTTATTTTGCGCTGGAAACGCGCGGGCGACTTAGGGCCGGCGAGACCGTACTCGTGCTCGGTGCGGCGGGCGGGGTTGGGCTGGCGGCGATCCAGATCGCCAAAGCGCTTGGCGCGCGGGTGATCGCTGCGGCGTCATCGGAGCAGAAAATCGCCTTCGCAAGACAACACGGCGCCGATGATGGTCTGGTCTATCCGGTGCAGCTCGATGCTGAAGCTGAGCAGCGTGCGTTCTCGGGGCGCCTGAAGGCCGTGCTCGGGCCGGGCGGGGCGGATGTCGTGGTCGATCCGGTCGGCGGGCCGTTGACGGAGGTGGCGCTGCGCAACACCGCGCGCGGCGGCCGATTCCTGATCCTCGGCTTCACCGCCGGCATCGCCTCTGTGCCGATGAACGTGCCGCTACTGAAGTCTTGCGACATTCTCGGCATCGACTGGCGGGTGTTCCTGCTGACCCATCCCGAGGTCAATGCAGCCAATCTCGACGCGCTGTTTGCCATGTACGAGCGCGGCGAGGTCGTCCCCATCATCACCGAGACGTTCCCGCTCGCACGCGGCGCCGAGGCGATCGCGCGGCTGCAGGGCCGCAGCGCCATGGGCAAGATCGTGGTGACGATGTAGGGCCGTTGCGGCGGCGCTTGACTGGTTATGATGGCGAGAAAGCAACCAGGGCCGTCAGCGCCAGCAGCAGGGCCGGCGGCATCACGATGCAGCCGAGCTTGAGGAATTGCAGCGCCGAGACGTGCTCGTCCTCGCGGCGCAGCGCGATCAACCACAGGATGGTGGCGAGCGAGCCGGTGACCGAGAGATTGGGACCGAGATCGACCCCGATCAGCAGCGCACCGGTGACATGGGGGGGCACCTGCGCGGCGTGACCGGTGGTGGCCGCGATCAGGCCCATTGGCAGATTGTTGATCAGGTTGGAGGCCACCGCGACCACGATGCCGGCGATCCATGACGTGGCTTGCGGCGAGGTGGTTGTGGCGTCCTTCAACAGCACGGAGAGCGCGGGCAGCACGCCGGTGCGGTTGAGCGCCTCGACCAGGATGAACAGGCCCGCCACGAGTGGCAGCACCGACCACGAAATATCCTTGAGGATAGGCAATGGCGATTGTCGCCCGATGACGACGACCAGGAGGGCGACGATCGCACCCGCAATGAATGTCGGAAGCCCGAGCTCCCAGTCGCGCGCCGAGGCCACCAGCAGGATGAGGGCGGTCGCCGCGATCCCCAGCGCCGCCAGCTTGCCGCCGAACGACAGCGGCGCGATTTCGCCGACGTCGGCCACAGGCGCGTCCAACGCATGGCGCTGGGTCCATCGCAATGCCAGATAGGTCGCTGCGATCGCCAGCACCGACGGCAGCGCGAATACCTTCAGCCACACCGGCAGCGGCGGCATCTGCGAGCCGAACACGACGAGATTGGCCGGATTGGAAATCGGCAGCACGAAACTCGCCGCGTTCGCAATGAAGGCGCAGATCAGGAGATACGGCAGCGGCTCGACCTTCGCCGCCCGGGTTGCGGCATATACCGCCGGCGTCAGCACCACCGCGGTGGCGTCGTTGGAGAGGAACACCGTCACCAGCGTGCCGACGCCATACACGATCAGGAACAGCCGCTTGGCCGAGCCGTCGGCATGGCGCACGGCCCATGCCGCAAGCCAGTCGAACAGGCCCTCCTGGCGGGCGACTTCCGCGAGCAGCATCATGCCGATCAGGAAGAAATAGACATCGAGCCCTTTGGATGCAGCGGCAATGGCCTCGCGCCACGGCAGCAGGTTCAGCAGCACCAGCAGCACCGCGCCGGCCAGCGCCCAGATGAATTCCGGCAGCCGCCAGGGCCGCACGATCACGCCGAAGGTGGCGAGGGCGGCGATGCTCCAGGTGGCGGCGTTGAGCGGTGTGATGTCGATCGCCGGCGGCATCGCGCCCATTATTCTCCTGCTCCAACCGCAAAAGCTGTGGTCGGCCCGGATTTGCCCGATTCACCGGCCCCTGCGCAAGCCGGCTTCAGCAGCGGCGCGAAGCCCAGCCACAGCGCGGTCGAGACCAGGGCGAAACTTCCGAGCACCAGAAACATCGTGCCATAGCCGATCTCCTGCGCGATCCAGCCGCCGATGGCGGGGCTGAGCGCGGCGCCGAGGCCCTGCACGGTCATCACCGCGCCCTGGCCGGCATTGACGCGCCCGGTGCCGTCGAGGATCCGTGCTACCAGGCCGGGCACGGCCACGCTCTGCAATCCCGCGCCGATGCCGTCGAGGATCTGCACGGGATAGACCCCCCAGTGGTTCAGCAGGTGCGCCGCGATCACGCCGCGGATCGGCAGTGCGATGAAGGAGATCAGCATCACCAGCCAGTAGCCTTCCTTCTCGGCCAGCCGCATCGCGATCAGCGAGGCGACGATCATCACGCCTTGCGCCACCACGATGGTGATGGCGACGAAGCCCGCCGGGTCGCCCTGTTTCGCCGCCACCACGGCGAGGCCATAGAGCGGCAGCATCGCGGCATTGCCGAGATGAAAGCAGGCGAGTGCGGCGGCGAGAATCAGCAGGGGTTTGCATTCGAGCAGCACGGTGAGGCCGCTGACCTTGCCGTCGTCCTGGCCGTCGCGGTGCAGGCCGCGCGCTGCGTCATCGTCGATGGCGGCGCCGGGAATCATCAGCACTGACGCGATGGAGAGGACGCCGAATAGCGCGGCCAGCCAGAACACCGCGGCGAAGCCGAACTGCCAGCCGAGCAGGCCGGACAATCCCGCGCCCACCATGTTGCCGGCATGGTTGAAGGCCTGGTTGCGGCCGTTTTGCCGGTTGAAACCGGCCTGGCGAACGATGCCGAGTGTCATGCCGGAGACCGCGGGGCCGATCGCGGCGCCCGCGATGGCGGTCGCGACCTGTGAGAGCGTTACCAGCCAGACGCTTTGCGATAGCAGGATCAGGCCCGATGCCAGCACCGTGCAGATGCCGGGGATGATCACATAGAACTTTTTGCGGCGGGTCGCGTCGACCAAGGCGCCGGCCGGCGTCGTCATCAGCATGCCGGCGACCCCGCCGACCGTCATCACGGTGCCGATCGGACCGCTGGCCCAGCCATGCGCCAGCAGGAACACGCCGAGAAACGGGCCGATTCCGGCCTGCATGTCGGCCATGAAGAAATTCAGCGACGCGAGCGGCCATTTTGCCTTTGCGACAAGATCGTCGGTGCTCTCGGTCACAAATCCTCACGCGCGGCCCATGCCGCCGAGGCCAATAACGTGTATCGGGCGCAAAGGTTCGATGGGGATCATGGGAATCGGCGCGACATGGCCGGGAGCCCTCCACGGAACCGCATTCGCCGCGATTTTGCGCTATGTTGGGGGATGAGCGACACGATTCCCGACGTCTACAGCGATCCGCTGGCGCACTGGTTCGTCACCGAGGCGTATCAGATCACCGATACCGCCGCCTTCATCACCGCATCGGGCGAGCAGATCGTCGCGGCCGGCATTCCACTGTATCGGATGGCCTATTTCCAGAACACCTTGCATCCTGAAATTTCCGGCAAGAGCTACATCTGGCGCCGCGGCAGCCACGCCGTGATCGGCTCTGCGCCACACGGGCCGGACACCGAGGCGGAGTATCGCGACAGCCCGATGCCGCCGGTGGTCGAGCAGCGCAAGACCATCCGCTTTCGCCTGGAAGAGATCGCGCTGGAGGATCTCAAGGCGCCGGTGCTGCGCAACCTGAAGATCGAAGGCTGCACCGATTATGTTGCCCAGCCGCTGGTGTTTTCCACCGGGCAGGTCGATGCGCTGAGCCTGGTGTCGGATCGGCCCGGAGGTTTTGACAATGCCGACCTCAGGCGGCTCTATCAGCTGCATTTCGCTTTCGCGCGGATCACTGAGGTTCATACCCTGCGCGATACCGCGGAGTATCTGCTCAACGCTTATGTCGGCCGTGCGGCCGGCCGGCGGATTCTTGCCGGTGAGATCGTGCGCGGCAGTGGGCAGACGATTGAGGCGGTGATCTGGTATTGTGACCTCAGAGGTTTCACCGGCCTGTCCGACCGGCTGCCGCGCGACGCCGTGATCGCGCTGCTCAACGATTATTTCGGCGCGATGGGCGGCGTGGTCACCGAAGCCGGCGGCGAAATCCTGAAGTTCATGGGCGACGGCATGCTGGCGATTTTCCCGGTGGAGGATCCCTCCGTGCGGGCCGGTGTTGTCGCGCGGGCGGTGCGTGCTTCCAGCGCGGCGCGGCTTGCCATCGCCGCGCTCAATCTCCATCGCAGTGAAGCCGGCGCTCATCCGGTCGATTTTGGCTTGGCGCTGCATGTCGGCGAAGTGATGTTCGGCAATATCGGTGCCAGCGACCGGCTCGATTTCACCGTGATCGGTCCCGCCGTCAATTATGCGGCGCGGCTGGAAAAGCTCTGCACCGTGACCGGTGCACCGGTGGTGCTGTCGGCGGCGATCGCGTCGCTGCTGCCAGCGGCCGATCTCGCGCCGCTGGGCCAGCATGCGCTGAAGGGGATCGACGAACCGCAGGCGGCGTTCACGCTGACGGCCGAGGCGCCCGGCTGCGAAGCGCAACTCTGATGCTCTCCCGCGCCTTGATCCGTTCGATCAGGTGCGCAATCAAGCGGCGGAAAAGCAAAGAAAGGACGAGGCGCGATATTCGGTTCGTAGAACGCCGGGTTGATGAAAGCCTGCCGCCGTCGCTTCGGCTTGCGCCGCGGCTTCGGTCAGCGGATAAAAAGCGAAGCAATCGCTTGCAAAACGCGTATCGCCGCACCCGGTACTGGGCAGTTCGACCACCATTGCCGTGTGAAATGCCACGGTCGATTCATACTTGCGGTGATAGACCACGATGATGTCGCGGTCGGAGACTTCGAATTCGCTCTTGATGAAGGTCTCCTGCTTCGCGCCCTGATTGTCGTGCAGGACATCGAAAATCAGCAGCCCGCCGGGGCGAAGGACATTCGCGGCCAATGCGAATATCGAACACCGTTCGTCGCTGGAGAAATGCAGAAGACTGACGCCCGCAATGATGGCGACATCGAAATTTCGATCGCCAAGTTCGGCCGGCGCCAACTGTCGTATGTCTTTTTCGATAAAGCGTCCTTGAGGAAAAAGCTTTCTCGCCCTGGTCAGCATTGTCCTGTTCTGGTCCGCCCCCGTGAGCATGGCTCCGGGGAGATCGCGAAACGGCCGCAATGCGCGTCCGGTACCACAGCACAAGTCCAGGACGCGGAGATCGCTGGAACGGCCGAGCCGATTGATCAGGTCGGGCATGGCTGGCGCGAAGGCGCGAGCGAAATCGTCGTGCGGGTAAATCAAGTCGAAATACTGTTCAACTGCCCGGTACATCGCTACACCACTTTTTGCGTTTTTCCGCCAGATCGGCGGCCATCTTGGCCGCGACACCGCTCAGGCTGTCCATCCTCGCCATGGCGTCGTCAAGATGCAGAACCCTGCCGTCATCGACCAGATAAATGCTGTCGGCGTGTCTGGATGCCGCCTCGAGATCATGCGTTACAATGACGGCAGCCGTTCCCAGCGACGATATCGTTGTAAAAAGCGCTTCTGCATGCCTGTCATCGAGATGGCTTGTCGGTTCGTCGGCGAAGATGATGTCAGGGGATCTTCCGATGGTCAACAGCAGCAGGATCAACAGCTGCCTTTGGCCGGAAGACAGGAAGCGAACTTGCTTGAACTCTGAATTCGAAACGAATCTGGCGACCCTCTCGTCGGCGAGCCAGCGGGTGAGGCGTCCGCAATCGTTCCAGTAGAACCATCCGCGCTTCTGCATATCGGGTTGTGATTGACGGCCTCCGTTGATCTTCATCGCTGCGATGATGTGCTCGCCGACGCTGAGGTTGCCGATCAGAAGTTCATGATCTCTCGCCTGCAGCGTTGCAATCCTGGGTTTGTCCGATCGAGGACTCCTCAATGTGACGTGTCCCTCCGCCGGACGGCGTTCCTCGCTGAGCAGCGACAGAAGCGTGCTCTTTCCGCTGCCGTTGGGTCCCACGATGTAGATGATTTCGTGTTCGCTGACAGTGAGGCTCGGGCAGTGCAGCTTGAATTCCGTCTCTATTCCTACAAACTCCTCGGAATAGGCGTAGGTCACGTTCTCGGCGTTCAGTATCACCACGTCTTAACGCCCTGAAAATGCCACTCGGGATCGAACGGTGCCTTGCGTGTTCCCAGGAAATTGACGGTGAGCAGGGTGATGGCCAGACAGCCCGCGAATATCATCTCGGTCTCTTCGCTGGCTCTGTATTGCGTCAACAGGAAGACGAATATCACCTGATAGACGACGAGGCCCGACAGCGATGCGACGAAGTAGTACCAAAGTCCGCAACTGGAAAAATAAGTCCGCAGACGCTGGAAAATGAAGTTGCTCGATCGGCTTTCCGGCAGTGCCGGCCAGAGCGCCGCGGAGATTCGCCAGATCATCGTGACGATGGCTTCGCCCATCAGGATCCAGCCGATGGTCTTGACCAGCAAGAGGTCCGCGGCTCCTCGTGGAGCGGCGGTAATGACGCCCGCCACGATATGTCCGGCGAGTGCGGCCAGGCCGTTCGACAGAGCCAGCAGGCAGATGATGCGCGTGTTCGGATTTCGGCCGAGGCGCAGGAGGAGGCGCGGTGAGGCTCCTGCTATCGCGAAGGTGATGCCCGTGCGGCTTGAGAAGAACAGCAGCAGAAGCAAGGTCATCGCCACCGCGAAGACAAGCCCGACATAGTCGGTGGGATAAAGAGCCCCATCCTGCAGGCTCGCATTCTGCCCGACGAGCAGGGACCCGAGGCTCTTGGCCGTCATCAGCGTGAATATTCCGGCAAAGAGCGGGTGCAGTCGCAGCAGCAGGTAGAGAAACGCGGTCGCCGTTCCCATCGCGGCGCCGCTCAGCATGGCGACAGGTGCGGTCCAGTATCCGAGATGCCAGACATTGGACATCACGACCGTCAGTGCGCCGCCAATCAGGAAAGAGCCTTCCAGGCCAAGGTCCGGAAAGTTGGCGACCCGAAAGGCAACGGTTGCCGCAACCGCAACCGGGGCATAGCGCGCGGCTTCCTGGATTGCGAGGATCAGGGTGTTCATCTCCGGGCCTACTGGTCCGAGCTCTGCCAGATTGTCCGCCCTTCCCAAGCGGCCGCTGGAATCGACACTCCCATGTTTCGCGCCGCTTCGAGATTTATGATGTAGTCGAAGCCGGAAGGGCGTTCGGAAGGAATGCTTCGAACATCCTTTCCCCGGAGTATGTCCGCGGCCTTCTGCCCCGCTCTCCTGCCGATGTCGAAATAACTGGGGCCGACCGTCGCCAGCGCGCCTTTTCGAACGCTGTCGGGATCGCCGACGAACAACGGCTTCTTGCGGGCGACTGCAAGGTTGATGGCGATCGACAAGCCGTCGGTGAGTTTGTTGTCTCCGTTGATGACGATGGCGTCGTTTTCGTCCAGGGCCTGTTTGGCCAGCACCGGAAAGCGCGACAGGTCTTCGACCACGTAGGACTTCGGCGTGATTTTGACGGCGCGGGCTTCGCGATCGGTTTCTGTCGCAAGCAGACTGCTGTTCTGCTCGCCTGCTGAATATAGAATTCCCAGCTTGTTGAGGCCCGGCATGATGCGCTTGAAGAATTTGACTTGTTTTTCCACGTCGTATCGGTCGCTCACGCCGGTCGCATACGTGGTCGAGCTATCCATGGAGGTGACGATTTTGGCCGTAACCGGGTCGGTTACCGCGGAGTAGACCAGTGGAATTTTCGCCGGATTTGTGATCTGGACCGCGGCGCTGGCCGCCGGTGTGGTCAACGCAAAAACCAGCGATCGATTTTCCTCGACGGCAAGTTTGGCCAGGGCAGGGACGCGATCCAGGTCGCCAAGAGCGTTTTCGACTTTAATCTCGAGATTGCTGTCGTTGTAACCGTTGTCTTTCAGGCCAAGCTGAAATCCCTCTATCGTCCTGTTGAGCGAGGGATGGGACAGCAATGTTATGATTGTGACCGTCTTCTTTTCGACGACGGGAGACGAAGCTTCATTTCTGTCGCAAGACGACGAGATCAAGGCTATCGCCAAAATGCATCCAACGCGCGTCAACGACTTCATCGGTCATTCCTCAATCCAGGCCGCGACTTTCGAACCTGCGGATAGGCTGCACGAGCTCCATGATGCGGTCTTCGGCGAGCAGTCCGTCGCTGGTTACGATCTTGAGATATCGTTTCTCCACCGGAGCGGAGCCGTTCAGTTTGAAAGTGCAGGCGAAGACGCCTTTTGGAGCGAGTCTGTCGACGCGGATCTGGCGCAGGACCAGCGGATACTGTGTGTGGGGAAGGCTGGTGGCGGTGTACTCCTCGCCGTCACAATTGATTTCCATCGATGGCGATTGGTCCTCGATCTTGATCAAGAGCTCCCTGGCGCTCGCGATCCCGTCGTTGATGATGAAGATTTGCTGCGTGTTGCCGGTGTGAAAGTCACGAGCAGGGGACCTGATCTGCACTCGCAGGTCGGGCAGGCTTGGCTTGCGTGTGAGCCATTGGTTCACCCATAGCGTGACAACAGGACTGAGGAACAACACCACGAGCGTGGGTATCCAGCCGGACACATGCGCGAGATCTAGCTTCGGCATCGAGGGGGGATGCAATTGAAAGTATAAATTTATATAAAATGCAACTTGGAAAGTACGACGTTATTTTACGAGGATCAAGAGGCAGAATGAGACAAATCATCGGCGACTGGCGATTAAGGCGTCACGCTTCGGTCATCCGGCGCCATTGTCGTTTGCCGAGGGAGATCGTCGGCGCGCGACACGAGGACAATAAGCGCGTCGCCTGCCCATGATGTCGCGCCAACCACTCCCTGCGATCCGAAGTCAGCGAACAGGCTCGCAGCTCCGTTCAACTCGATCTCTGTCGCCACGAGCGTTCGATCGCTTTGAGCGGTTTGCGAACCTGCTGCCGGTCGGCGGGATCGACGATGGGATTGCAGTGTTCTCCGAGCCGGAATAGCTCGGCTCGCAGGGGCGATTGCTGTCGCCTGACCGTGACAGGACGCGCAACACTCGCTCGTCAATGGCCAGTTCTGGCCATGGTTGCCTCAGCGCGTTCTCGACGAAGATCGTCTCGATTATCTGGCATTGCGATTTGTTGTCCGCATGTTTCGCGCGTCACATGCACGGCGCGAGTATGAATGCGGACCCGGCTGGGGAGCCGGACGATATTGATCTCGGGGAATGTTGCTGCCTGTTTCCAAGTTTGTCAACGCTCCGTATTGCAGGGAGCGCCGATGTCCTGGCCGCACAGCAACAGCGTGGGCGTGATCGCCCGATGATGTGTGTTGGGGTCTTCACATGTTGGCATTTGCACGCGTCGCCTGCCTGGCGTCGTCCATCGTCGTTCTTTCATCGTGCACTGTCGTTCAACTGGAGCAACTCGTTCCGGCCGCAGCCACGAGTTTCGCATCGACGGACGGCATGTTCATCATCAAGAGCTGTCCGGCCACCGGCAAGCATGATCCCGCCGTGGTGCTGAACTCGATCTCGAAGGTACAGTCGGCGTTGCCGCCGGAACTGAGGGATGACGCGGTTGTCGGGACCATCCTCAATCACTCGGCGACGGTGGCGTTGCGTTCCGCTGCGGTGACCAGCACGATGGTCACCGCGGGTGCGGCGCCTGCACCGGCCGTTGCGCCGGCTTCCGCCAGTGCATTGACGCATACCGATATCGAGAAATTCGTCCGGCTTGTCGCCAACCAGGCGCTGCGCAGAACACCATCCACACCGAACCCGAACGATCCCGGCAACATCGATCCGTTCTGGACCCGGTTGAAGGCCTATTACATCGCCTACTATGACGGAACGTTTAGCGACTATTTCGGGACGACCTATACCAAGCCGTCAGCGTCGCTGACGATCAGCGACACGGAGATCGTACAGGCGGCCAGTGTCTTCATCGAAGCGTTGTTGGATGAGATCCTCGGCAGCACGGTATGGATCGACAGCAGCGGGATCTACTATCCCGGAGGAAAGGGCAGCAAGGCGCCGACATCGCTGACATTCAGCGGCATCAAGCCGACGTCCATCAGCACGACCTGGACCGGTTGCGGCATGAACACCTTCAAGGCGGATTCGATGCGCTATCTGTCCACGTCGTTCGCGCAGGCGGCATCGACCGAGAGCGACCTGACCATCAAGTCTGCCGGTGGCATCGAAGTCGGGCTCGGCATTCTCGGCAAACTGAACATCGGGGACAACACCACCCTCACCCAGTTGGTGCGGGCGGTGGTTTCCGAAATCGTGTCGCGCCTCACCGTGCGGCTGGCGACACCGATTCTCGAAGCGATCGATTTCGAACAGCAGCCGGCCTCATCGGTCGCGTCTCCCGCCGCAAGCGTCGCGCTATTGTCGGCCTCGCTGAACAGGACACCCACGGCAAAGGCGCAGAAAGCGCAGATCACCAGGGCGATGACGTCGCTGTTCGTGAGCGCCAAATAAACGGTATCGGCTGGGGATGCGTCCATTGCTGAAAGGCGCAAGCAGCGACTACGTCTGGCTTGCAGCCCGATGTAGCCTGGGATCTCCCGCTTAGGGACGGTCGCCGAGGGGCTCTGTCGCGGCCTCTTGATGGCTCGCGACCAGCTCCTATGTATGGAATGTCAATCGTCATCCAATATGACGCGAAGCTGACGTCCGAAACCCACAGGTATTCGACGGTGTCACGGCTATGAGCAGGCGATAATTCTGCTTCGTTGCATCGACGGAAAAGTATCTTTCGACACTCCAGGGAAAAAGAGAATGACCACCCCCGTAGCGCGATCCCCGTTCGATTTTGTTGCTCCCACAGGTCCAGGACTGCGACTCATCAAGGCGCTGCCCGTTGCGGCCGCATTGCTTGCTGTCGGTCTTGGTCCCGTAATGGGCTCTGAGCTCATTTCGCAAAAGGCCGGTTTTCAGGGCAAGCTGGGTGCGGCGAGCGTCAACATCACCTATGTGCCGACCGATGCCGGGTACAGGGTCGTTGTGACCACCGGCACCGAAGACCCTGGCAGCGTGGTGCGCTTTGTCTCCATTCTGACGCCCGGTCAGCGCGCCGTCGTGTCCGTACCGCGCGAAGTGGGGCAGAGCGCATTGGAGCTGCACCTGCATCGCATCGGCGATCGCCTTGAGTTGGAGCGCTCGCCGGGCAAGCAAGCCGCCAACGCGACGGATGTCATAGCGAACTAGGATATTCGCGCTCGACCGGCGCTGGCTCGATCGACCTTGTCGCTTTGACCGTCATCCTGCGGCATGATCGCCCATCGATGTTCTCAGCCGGGTGAGTGGGCATGGCCGATCTGCGTCTTTTCGATCTCAATCTCCTGGTCGCCTTTGACGCGATGATGGCGGAGCGCAACGTCACCCGCGCCGCGCGGCGGATCGGGATCGGCCAGCCCGCCATGAGCCACGCGCTGTCCCGGTTGCGGGATCTGTTCGGCGATCCGCTGTTTGTGCGGACCACGGGAACGATGCAGCCGACGACTCGCGCCCTGGAGCTCGCGGCGCCGGTTGCCCGCGTTCTGACCGACGTGCGCGAGCGCGTCCTGGCCGATCGGGCGTTCAGCCCCGATCGGGCCGAAATGACGTTCCGCATCGGCGCGTCGGACCACGTCGAACTTGCGGTATTGCCCGCGGTGCTGGCTGCGGTGCGAGGGACTGCGCCTCAGGTTCGGATCGTGATCTCGCCGGTCAATCGCGACCGTCTCGGGGACATGCTCGAGAACGGCGCGATCGATCTCGCAATCGGCTATTTCCCGGAAACCAGCAGCACGCGCGGTTCAGAAGTGCTGTTTCGCGAGGACTTCGTCTGCCTGTTCGATGCCAAGGCCTGCAAGGCATCGGCGCCTCTGAAACTGAAAGCTTACCTGGAGCTTCCGCATATCATCATGACACTTCGCGGCGAGCTCAGTGGTGATGTCGATGCCGTGATCGGGCGTGGCGGCGGACAACGCTTCGTCGTCATGGGCACGCCGCACTTCCTGGCGATTCCATACCTGCTGCACGGGTTTCGTGCGGTGGCCGCCGTCCCCCGGCGGCTGGCCGAACACTGTGCCGAGGTGACCGGCTTGTCGATCAGTCCGCTGCCGATTGCGATGGAGGGATTCGATGTGTCGATGCAGTGGCACGCGCGAACCGAGACGGATCCGGCGCAACGCTGGTTCAGGGACCTGGTGAGGATATCCGCGCGCGCGAAACGCTCCGCCCGCCGCGCCGACCCGCGCAAGTCGCGCTGACGTTTCAGCATCTTCTTGCGTTGGCGGTGCGCGCAGGGCAGGTGCCCTGCGGGTGCCGTGTCGTCGCACGGCATGCGGCGCGTCACGATCGATCGCGTCGATATCCGCAATCAAAATGATCGATTTGACGATACTCCAGGTTTGGCGATATCGACGGCATGCATGAATGCCCGGCATCGTTGATCTCTTCTGCAAGTCTGGAGTGTCGTGATGGGTTCGCATGACGTTGAGTTGTCCGGTTCGGCTGTGCCACGACGAAAGCCGATGCCGCCCGGGCAGTTGATGATCGATGGCCGCTGGCGTGAGGCCGAGACCGGCGACACCATGACTACCAGCGATCCGACCACCGAAGAGGTGATTACCAACGTCGCCAGGGGGACGCCTGGCGATATCGATGACGCGGTTCACGCCGCCGCACGCGCGTTTGAAGGTCCGTGGTCGCGCCTGCATCATGAGGCACGCGCCAAGATCCTGTTCCGGATGGCCGATCTGATGGATGAGCGTGCCGATGATTTCGCCCTGCGCGAGGCCATGGACATGGGCATGCCGTACGGTGATTTTCGCCGCACCATCATGCCGCACTGCTCCGGATTGTTTCGGTTCTTCGGCGGCCTGGCGATGAGCGCGATGCACGGCAGCTATCGGGCCTCCTACGAAGAGGACATCCGGATTCTCACGCACCGTGAACCGCTCGGCGTGGTCGGTTGCATCACGCCGTTCAATTTTCCGCTGGCGCTGAGCTGTTCGAAGATTGCGCCGGCGCTGGCTGCCGGAAACTGCGTCATCCACAAACCCGCCTCGGACACGCCGCTCACCGCGCTGGCGCTGGCCCAGGTTGCGATCGATGCCGGTGTTCCTGACGGGGTCTACAATCTGGTGACCGGACCGGGCGGGACGCTCGGCGATGCGCTGGTCCGCCATCCCCTGGTCGACAAGATCGCTTTCACCGGCTCGACCAGCGTCGGGCAGGGAATCATCCGCAACGGCGCCGAGACGATGAAGCACACCACGATGGAGCTCGGCGGAAAGTCGCCGAACATCATCTTTGCGGATGCGAGCCTCGACGCCGCCGTTCAGGCGGCATTCTGGGGGATTTTCTGGAACAAGGGCGAGGTCTGCGTCGCCGGATCGCGGCTGCTGGTGCAACGGCCGATCTACGATCAGGTCGTGGAGAAGCTCGCCGCGATGGCCAAGGGCGCCGTGCTTGGCGATCCGCTCGATCCCGGCACCATGATCGGGCCGATCGCCAGCCGAAGCGAATTCGACAAGGTGATGCGCTACGTCGAAGTCGGCAAGTCGACCGCGCAGCTTATCGCGGGCGGCAATGCCCGCACCATCAACGGCAAGGGCCTGTTCGTCGAGCCGACCGTTTTCGCCGGCGCCAGCAACGATCTGCAGATCAGCCGGGAGGAGATTTTCGGCCCGGTGCTGCCGGTGATCGCGTTCGACGACGAGGACGAAGCCGTGCATCTCGCCAACGACACCGCCTATGGCCTCGCCTCGGGGATTCAAACCGGCGATTTCAGGCGCGCATTGCGTCTGGCTGATCGGATCAAGGCCGGCACGGTGTGGCTGAACACCTGGCACAAGTATCATCCGAACGCACCGTTCGGCGGCTACAAGATGTCCGGTTACGGCCGCGAGCAGGGATGCGAGGCGCTGGAGAGCTACACCCAGTACAAAACCATCTGGGCAAATCTCGGATAAGAAAAACGGAGCGAGGACATGGCAAAGATGGATCTGCGCCGCTTTTACGAGGAGCAGCTGGAGCTGATCCGCGAGGGTGACGTCGATGGTCTGGTCGATCGCCACTATCACCCCGATGCGGTGCTGGTCACCCCGCAAGGCGCGTTGAAGGGCCACAAGGCGCTGAAGGAGATGTTCCGCGGCTACATCCCCACCCTCGGCGATCTCGTCGTCACGACCGAAACATTTGTCGAGGCCGACGGCGTCTGCCTGATCGAGGCGGTGATCAATCCGGGGCCACAATCGCGACGCGTCTATGATGTGTTCGTTCTCAGGGATGATCGCATCATCTCCCATGTCGCGGGGGTCTTCCACTGAACGAGCGATTGGCGCGGGCGACAAGCTGACAGGTGGTATGATGAAGATCGGGATCATCGGGGCGGGCAATGTCGGTATCGGGCTGGGTCGGCGACTGGCCACCAAGGGGCACGATATTGTCGTGAGTTTCGGCCGTACGGAGGCCAGCGTCGCGAGCTCGGCGCAAAGGATCGGTGGCGGGGCGCGGTCGGCGACGCCGCAGGCGGCTGCGCGCCATGGCGAGGTCGTCATCATCGCCACGCCATGGGCGGTCACACTGCAGGCCGTCCGCAGTGTTGCCGCCGAACTCGACGGCAAGATCCTCTGGGATACGACCAATCCGCTCAAGGTGGATATGAGCGGTCTCGAGATCGGGCTGTCCACCAGCGCCGGCGAGGAGATCGCCAACCTCGCTCCCGGTGCCCGAGTTGTGAAGGCGATTCCTCCGTTCGCGGAGATGCTGCATTCCGCGTCGACCCACATCGCCGGTGTAAGGCCCGGTGTCTTCGTATGTGGCGACGACGCTGATGCGCGAACAACCGTGCTCAAGCTCGTGGCCGATGTCGATGCCGACGGGATCGACAGCGGGCCACTGCGTCTTGCGCGCTACACCGAGCCGTTCGGCATGCTGTTGGTGCAGCTGGCCTATGTCCAGGGTTTCGGCGCGCGCATCGGTGCGGCGTTCATCCGGGAGGGAGCAACCCGCCGGGAGTAATGGCCTGCGAAAGCCATGCAGTCATCAAGCGTTGTCGTGCCCGGCCTCCTTGGCCAGCATGCGATCCGCGAGCCGGGGCGGGAGCGCTGCTGTTTTCGGATTCGCGATCGAGATGAATTCGACGATGTCGTCCGGGTCGTTCGAGAGCATCAGTGCGGTGTCGAACGGCTGCGGGGCTTCTGTTGCCAGTTTCTGGATCAGCGGAAACACCGGCTTGCGATGGGAATCCAGCGGGGCGCCAGCCGCGGCATCGGTGGCGGGCGTCGGGTTCCAGAAATCGATGTCGTAGAACACCATCGGCGTCGGCGTGGCGTTCTTTTTCCGGTAGTAGTTCAGGGTCGCGTTCTGGAACACTTCCTGGATCGTGCCGGCATCGCCCTTGCCGAACACCAGGCCACCATTGGCGATCGTCACCAGGCCGTCTTCGCGCAGGCTGTTGTAGAAATATTTGCCGATCGCGGTGGCAAACAGGTTCGGCGGCTCGGATCCGTAGACCCATGTGGGGACTCCGAGATTGGCGCTTTCCGCCGCCTCGACGCCATCCCAGCGTCCCAGCAGGCGGGTGCGAACCGCGGCCGCGCTGCCGAGCCAGTTGTCGCGGTCGGTATAATTCGGTGCCGAGCGCAACGTGTCCATTGCCGCGGTAAAGGCCTTGTCGTCGAACGGTGCCATGAAGGCCCCGAAGTTGGCCGCCTCCATCAGGCCGGGGCCGCCGCCGGTGACGATCATGAAGCCGCGGCGCCGCAGCTCGCGGGCGATGCCCGCGACGCGGCGGAAGGCCACCGCCGTGCGCAGCACGCTGTGGCCGCCCATGAAGCCGACGGTCTTCTGATGCGGCGCGTCGAGGAAGCCGGCGATCAATCCTTCGATCGTGGTGTCGTGCAGGCGCGCAGCGATGATCTCAGTTGTGTCGAGCTGCCGGGGATCGTCCGTGCCAGGCTGGCGCGTCCAGTCATAAATCCGGCTGTCGAACGCGGTCTTGAGCGAGGCCGGCTGGTCCGGCGCATACCCCTGATACAAGGTCCGCACCGAGTAGAGTTCGTCCGGGTGCGTGGAGAACGGGATCGTGGTGCTGCCCGGCATCGCGGCGAGCCACGCGGCCAGATCCTCGGCACCGGTTTTCGTCGCCATGTTGATTCCCTCGCAAGACGCCGCAGCGGCGGACGACTGTATCATGTCCACGAGGATCGATCATCGCGACGTCACGACGATGACGAATCGAACTCCGGCATGCTGCGTTCGATCAGGTCGGATGTCCGGCGATAGTGCGTCGCTAGCAGGCCGACGGCTTCCTCGGTGTGCCGTGCCAGGGCCGCCTCCATGATCTGGCGATGCTCCAGCGGCACGTCACGCGCTTCCGCCGCGAAGACGCGGCCGGCCAGCATCGGCAGCCGGTAGCGTTGGGTTTCCGCATAGAGCTGCTCCGCGATGTTCATCAGCCGGTGCGACTTGCACTTCCTGATCAGGGCGCGGTGAAACTCCTGGTGGCGGGTCTCCAGCGCCGACAGATCCTCGTCACTGGGTTCTGTGATTGCCTTCACCCGCCGGGCCTGCAGATCCAGCGCATGGTAAGCCGCGACAATGCCGGCCTCCCAGTCGTCGTCGCCATTGGCGATCGATCGCCGCAGCGCCTCGCACTCGACCAGGATTCGCGTCTCCGTCGCGTCCTTCATCTCCTCGATCGAGAACGGCGCGACGGAAAAGCCGCGCAATGCCGCGGAGGTCACCAGCCGTTCCGACTGCAGCCGGTTGAGAGCTTCGCGCAGCGGCGAGAAGCTTAGCCCATAGCGCTGTTTCAGCAGTTCGAGACGCAGCGGCTGCCCCGGGGCGAATGCGCCGGCGACGATATCCCGGCGCAAACGACGATAGGCCGTCTCGGCCAGTGTGCCGGGTTCGCCGTCGATCTGGTCGCCCGCAGGCTCCGCCACACTCCGCTTTCCGCTCACCGGTCGATCCTCCGTAGTCCTCCTTGCAGTACATGGATTCGAAAACTAACGCAAAAAGTACTTTCTTTCGAAAATATCATGTGTCATATAAACGGAAGGGAGAAACAGCCATGCCCGATCCTGCACGAGAGAATCATCGCGAAGACGTTGCCGGTCGCGCCAACGTCGAAGACACCCCGGAACTGCTTGCCTATTACGACGACCTCGCGCGTATGGACGCGGCCGCGTTGTGGACGGTCGCCAACAAGATTGAGCCCTGGCAGCCGAAGTCGGCTTCGGTTCCGGTGCTGTGGCGTTATCGGGATCTGCGCGATTACGTTTTGCGGTCCGTGGAGTTGGTGACGCCGGAGAAGGCGGGCCGGCGCGTCGTCTATCTCAACAACCCGGGACGCCGCGATGTCGCGGCCGCCGTCGGCTGGCTCTATTCCGGCCTGCAGGTGATGCACCCGGGTGAGGTGGCTTCCGCGCACGCGCATTCGGCGTCCGCGCTGCGTTTCATCATGGAAGGCCGCGGCGCCTACACCATTGTCGACGGGCACAAGATGACGCTCGGCGCCAACGACTTCGTGCTGACGCCGAACGGCACCTGGCATGAGCATGGCGTGGCGTCCGACGGCTCGCCCTGCATCTGGCAGGACGGACTGGACATTCCGCTGGTCAATGCCCTGGAAGCGAATTTCTACGTCGTGCATCCGGACATGCAGCAGAGCGTCGGCTATCCGGTCGACGACATGACCAACACCTGGGGCAATCCGGGCCTGCGGCCCGCCAGCGGGGACTGGTCGAAGGGCTATTCGCCGCTACTGAAATACGAGTGGGGACCGACCTATGAGTCGCTGCTGCGTTACGCCGGTGCGACCGACGGCTCACCGTTCGACGGCGTGCTGATGAACTACGTCAATCCCGTCACTGGCGGCCCGGTGATGCAGACCATCGGCGCCTCGATGCAGATGCTGCGGCCGGGCGAGCATACCCGCGCGCACAGGCACACCGGCAGCTTTGTCTATCAGGTCGCCAAGGGACGGGGGTATTCGATCGTCGCCGGCAAACGGCTGGATTGGCAGGAGCGCGATATCTTCTGTGTCCCGTCCTGGGCCTGGCACGAGCACGCCAATGCGTCCAGCAGCGAAGACGCCTGCCTTTTCACCTTCAACGATCTGCCGGTGATGCGCGCGCTCGGCCTCTATCGCGAAGAGGCGTTCGGCGACAATGGCGGCCGGCAGCCGATTGTGTCCTGAGGATATCAAAGATGCGTCTCGTTACTTACCGCGCAACGATCGAGTCCGAGGCCCGTCTCGGTGTCATCGAGACCGATCTTGTGGTCGACGTCGAGAAGATCGGCGCCAAACATGGGCTCTCGCTTCCCGCATCGATGCTTGCCTTCATCGATCTCGGCCCTTCCGCCGTCTCCACGCTTCGCGATGTGCTGGCGCAGTATCGCGGACGTTTCCCGGCCGGCGCGGCGCTGCCGCTGGTCAATGTCCGGCTGCTCGCACCGATTCCACGCCCGCGCAAGAACATCTTCGGCATCGGCCTGAACTATGTGGAGCACGTTGCGGAGTCCTCGCGCGCGCTCGACACTGCAAAGGACCTGCCGAAACAACCGGTGATCTTTTCCAAGCCGCCGACCAGCGTCATCGGGCCGGACGACGCGATCGAACATAATCGCAAGATCACTCAGCAATTGGATTGGGAGGTCGAACTCGCCGTGGTGATGGGGCGAGTGGCGCGACGAGTGTCCGAGGCCGAGGCGCTCAATTATGTCTTCGGCTACAGCATCATGATCGACATCAGCGCGCGCGACAATCGGCGCGCCGGGCAATGGATCTACTCCAAGGGCCAGGACACCTATGCGCCGTTCGGCCCGTGCATCGTGACCGCCGACGAGATCGCTGATCCCCATGCGCTCGATCTCTGGCTGACGGTGAACGGCGAGACCAAGCAGCGATCCAACACCAGGCACATGCTGTTCAAGATTCCGCTCTTGATCGCCGACATCAGCGCCGCGATCACCCTCGAACCCGGCGATATCATCGCAACCGGAACGCCCGAGGGGGTCGGTGCCGGCCGCTCGCCGCAGGAATGGCTGTGGCCCGGCGACGTGGTCGAGGCCGGTGTGGATTTGATCGGCCGCATCCGCCACCCGGTCGTTGCCGTCTGATTGGAGACATCACGAAGGCGATGCGCAGCGCTTCGCCTGATCGCCCTGGAGGATAACAATGGTTGAGATCGTGTCGACCCGCAGGCGCAGCCTTGCGGGACTGCTGGCGGCTGGCTCACTGGGTGCAATGCTGGCGTGGTCCGGCACCGCCCGGGCCGATGACCTCGCCATCGGCTTCATCACCACACTGTCGACGTCGTCAGGTTATGTCGGCGAAGACATTCGCGACGGCTTTCAACTCGCTGTCAGCGAGGAAGGCGGCAAGCTCGGCGGGACGCCAGTGAAGCTTGTGATCGAGGATGATGCGCTGAAGCCGGCCAATGCCAAGCAGGCGGCCGACCGGATGATCCAGTCCGGCGTCAAGTTGTTCACCGGCGTGAATTTCTCGAACGTGCTCGCTGCCGTCGTGCCGGGCGTGCTGGAATCCGGCGGCACCTATATCAGCGTCAATGCCGGTCCCTCGACCTTTGCCGGCGAGAAATGCAACCCCGGCTATTTCGTCGCATCCTATCAGAACGATGCCTTTCATGAGGCGGCGGGCATCGCCGCCAACGAACTCGGCTACAAGAAAATGGTGCTGCTGGCGCCGAACTATCAGGCCGGCCGCGACGCGATGGAAGGCTTCAAGCGCACCTACAAGGGTGAGATCGCGGGCGAAATCTACACCAAGCTCGACCAGACCGACTTCTCGGTCGAACTGGCGCGGGTGCGCTCGCTGGTGCCCGACGCGATCTATCAGTTCCAGCCCGGCGGTGCTGGCATCAACTTCGCCAAACAATACGCCAATGCGGGGCTGGCGAAGACCATTCCGATGCTGATTCCGAGTTTCTCCATGGATGCGCGGATGGTGTCCGCCACCGGCGACGCGGCAGATGGAATCTACGCCTCGGCGATCTGGACCACGGAAACCAAAAATGACGCCTCCAAGGCCTTTGTGGCGGCGTTCCGGAAAGCCTATGCGCGCACGCCAACCATGTATGCCCAGCAGGCCTACGATACCGCGCATTTGATCGGGAGCGCCCTGAAGGCGGTCGGCGGCGATCTCGGCAAGCGCGATGAGTTCCGCAAAGCGCTGCGTGCCGCCAGGTTCACCTCGATCCGCGGCCCGTTCGCGTTTGGTCCGAACCAGCATCCGATCCAGGATTATTACCTGACCAAGTTCGAGAACAACGGATCCGGCGAGATCGTGCAGACGATCGTGCGCAAGGTCGCCTCCGATTACGGCGACGCCTACTCAGCCAAATGCAAGATGGATTGAGCGTAACCGCTGCGGCGATAGCTGCGGCGGTGTTGCGTCTCCAACCGGTCGCCTCGTCATGCTTCTCCTTGTCGAACAGTTGCTGAACGGCCTGCAATACGGCGCCATGCTGTTCATGCTGGCGTCGGGGCTCACCCTGATCTTCGGGATCATGGGTGTGATCAACCTTACCCACGGCGCCTTCTATATGGTGGGCGCCTATTGCGCGGCGTTCGCGGTGCTCGCCAGCGGATCGTTCCTTGTCGGCTTCGTCGCGGCGCTGGTGGGCGCGGGGCTGTATGCGGTGCTGGTGGAGTTGACGGTGGTGCAGTGGCTGTATCGCCGCGACCATCTTTATCAGGTGCTGGCGACGCTGGGGTTGATCCTGTTCACCAACGAGGCGGTGAGTTTGATATTCGGCCGCAAGCCGACGTTGATGGACATTCCGCCGCTGCTGCGCGGTTCGGTGACGGTGCTGCCAGGGCTCGACTATCCGGTGATTCGTTTCGCCTTCATCGCGGTCGGCGCCTGCGTCGCCATCGGGCTGTGGCTTCTGGTCAACCACACCCGGCTCGGCATGCTGATCCGCGCCGGCGCTGATGACCGCGAGATGGTCGATGCGCTGGGCGTCGACATCCGCCGGCTCTACACCCTAGTGTTCGGGCTCGGCGGCGTTCTCTGTGGTCTCGCCGGAGTGATGGCAGCGCCACTGCTCGCGGTGGAGATCGGCATGGGCGAGCGGGTGCTGATCACGACCTTCGTCGTGATTGTCATCGGCGGTGTCGGCTCGATCCGCGGCGCGCTGGTCGGTGCGCTGCTGGTTGGCATGGTCGACAGTCTGGGACGCGCGTACTTGCCGCAACTGCTGCAGATGCTGCTACCCAACTCGGTCGCCGATACGCTGAGCGCCGGCCTCGTCTCGGCCAGCATCTACGTCCTGATGGCCATCGTTCTCCTGCTCAAACCACTCGGCCTCGTGCCGGCCCGGGCCTGACATCATGTCCAGTAATCTGCGCCTTGTGGTCGCTCTGCTCGGATTGGCGCTGTTCCTGGCGGCGCCGCTCATCGCCTCCCTCAGTGGCACGGCCAACGTGCTGGATGTCGCCACCCGTATCGTGATCTACGCCATCGCCGCCGTCAGCCTGGATCTGATCCTGGGTTACGGCGCGCTGGTCAGCTTCGGCCATGCCATGTTCTTCAGCCTCGGCGGCTACACGGTGGCGATCGTCGCGCATCACACCTTCGGCGGTGGCCCGTTGCTGGGCTGGAACGGCAGCAACGCTGCGCTGGTGGTGTGGCCGCTGGCGCTCGCCGCCTGCGCGCTGCTTGCCGCCGCCGTAGGAGCGCTGGCGCTGAAGACCCGCGGCGTGCAGTTCATCATGATCACGCTGGCGTTCGCGCAGATGGTATTCTTCATCCTGGTCTCGCTGCAGGCCTATGGCGGCGACGACGGGCTTCTGATCGACCGCCGCAACGAACTGCCGCTGATCGATCTCAGCCGGCCGCAGACGTTCTACTACCTCAGCCTGGCGTTGCTGGTGCTCTGGACGCTGCTGTGCGCGTCTCTGGTCAATTCGCGGTTCGGCATGATCCTGCAGGCGTTGCGGCAGAGCGAGCGGCGCACGGTCAATCTCGGGGTCCGGCCGCTGCCGTTCCGGCTCACCGCGTTCGTGATCTCGGCTGTCGGCGCCGGGCTCGCCGGTGTGCTGTGGGCCAATTATGCCCGCTTCGTCACCCCCGACATGGCGGCGTGGACCAAGTCCGGTGAATTCATGGCCATCGTCATCCTCGGCGGGCTCGGCACTTTGCTCGGCCCGATTGTCGGGACCGCGGTTTATCTGGCGCTTGAGCAATTGCTGACCAGCTGGACCGAGCACTGGATGATCGTCATGGGGCCGGTGCTCACTTTGATCGCGCTGTTCGGCCGCAAGGGAATCGCCGGGCGCCTGCTGGGGGCGCGCCATGAGTGACGGGATTGCCGTGCACGACAGCGATGTCGTGCTGAAAATCGACGGGTTGCGCAAGGCGTTCGGGGCAGTGGTTGCGACCGACGACGTGTCCCTCGACGTCCGCGCCGGCGAGCTGCACGCCCTGATCGGACCAAACGGCGCCGGAAAATCCACACTCATCACCCAGATCTGCGGCGAGCTGACGCCGGATGCCGGGAGCGTTCGTTTCGCCGGCCGGGACATCACGCGGCTGCCGGCCTATGCGCGGGCCCGGCTCGGCCTCGGCCGGTCGTTCCAGCTGACGCAGTTGTGCCCGGAGTTCTCCGCCCTCGACAATGTGCTGCTGTCGATGGAGGCGCGGCATGGCGGCTCGTTCGACATGTTCTCCAATCCGCGGCGCAACCGGTCGCAACGCCTGGCGGCACAGGCCTGGCTCGATCGGGTGGGCCTCGCCGGCCGTGAGGATCGTGCGGTTTCGACTCTGGCGCACGGCGAGCAGCGCCAGCTCGAGATCGCGGTGGCGCTGGCGCGAGAACCCCGGCTGCTGTTGCTCGATGAGCCGATGGCCGGGATGGGACCGGACGAATCCGCCGCAATGACCCGGCTGCTGGCGGACCTCAAGGGCCGTTATGCCATCCTTCTGGTCGAGCATGACATGGACGCCGTCTTTGCCCTGGCCGATCGTATCAGCGTGCTGGTCTATGGCCGGATCATCGTCACCGGCGCGGTCGCGGAGGTGCGCGTGCATCCGGCGGTTCGCGCGGCTTATCTCGGGGAGGCGGCGCCATGCTGACGGTGGAGGGCGTGGAGGCTGGCTACGGCGCAAGCCGGGTGCTGTTCGGTTTGTCGCTGCAGGCGGAGGCCGGCCAGGTGGTGTCGCTGATCGGTCGCAACGGCATGGGCAAGACCACGGCGGTGCGCGCGATCATGGGCATGATCAAGCCACGGGGCGGCCGGCTGCAACTCGATGGCCGTGACATCGCAGGGCTTGCACCGAATGTCATCGCCCGTCTGGGCCTCGGCCTGGTGCCGGAAGGGCGACGCGTGTTTGCTTCACTGAGTGTCGAGGAAAATCTGATCGCGACCGCGCGGGCGGATCGCGGCGCGCGCTGGACGCTGGCGCGGGTGCTGACGCTGTTCCCGCGTCTGGGCGAACGGCGCAGGCAACTGGCGAAAACCCTGTCCGGCGGCGAACAGCAGATGCTGGCGATCGGCCGGGCGCTGTTGATCAATCCGCGGCTCCTGATCCTCGACGAGGCCACCGAGGGCCTCGCGCCGCTGATCAGGGCCGAGATCTGGACATGCCTGCGGCAGCTCAGGAGCGAGGGGCAGACGATCCTGCTGATCGACAAGAACCTCGCCGAGATGGCGCCGCTGGTCGACCGGCATCACGTGGTCGAGAAGGGACGCGTGGTCTGGGCCGGATCGCCCGCGGAGCTGCATCGCGATCCGCAGATCGCGCACCGCTATCTCGGCGTCTAGGCGCCGTTATCCTCACCAGTCAGGAGCCGCATATGACCAGCTACAAGGCCGCCGTCGCCCAGGCCGCATCGTTTCCGCGGGATTCCCGGGCCTCCGCCGCGAAGGCCGCACAGTTGATCCACCAGGCCGCGGGCGAGGGCGCGCGGCTGATCGTGTTTCCCGAAGCGTTCCTCGGCGGCTACCCCAAGGGCGCTTCATTCGGTGCGCCAGTGGGCATGCGAAAGCCCGAGGGGCGCGAGGCCTTCCGCCAATATCACGAGCACGCAATCGATCTGGACGGTGAGGAGGTTGCCGTCATCTCCGCCGCGACCGCCGCAACCGGCATGTTTGCGGTTATCGGCTGCATCGAACGCGACGGCGGGACGCTGTATTGCACGGTGCTGTTCTTCGATGGCGCGAACGGGCTGGTCGGAAAACACCGTAAGCTGATGCCGACCGCGGGCGAACGCCTGATCTGGGGCTTCGGCGACGGATCGACCATGCCGGTGTTCGCAACGCCGCTGGGGCGCATCGGGGCGGTGATCTGCTGGGAGAACTACATGCCGATGCTGCGCATGCACATGTATGGGCAGGGGATCGGCATCTACTGCGCGCCGACGGCGGATGATCGCGACACCTGGCTGCCGACCATGCAGCATATCGCGCTGGAGGGCCGCTGCTTCGTGCTGACCGCCTGCCAGCACATCACCCGGTCGGCCTATGGCGACGATCATGAATGCGCCCTTGGCGACGCGCCCGACACCGTGCTGATGCGGGGCGGCAGCGCCATCATCGATCCGCTCGGGCGTGTGCTCGCGGGGCCGGATTTTTCCGGCGAGACGCTGCTCTATGCGCAGATCGATGGGGATCAGATCGCCCGTGGGAAGTTCGATTTCGATGTGGCTGGCCACTATGCCCGCCCGGATATTTTCCAGCTGACGGTAGATGACGGGGCCAAGCGCGCCGTTGTCTCGCTCAGCGCAACCACCTGAGGGCGAAGCAATGCTGTTCGACATGGGCCATCTGGCGCCCGACCAGCGCTACAAGATCCTCACCGCGACCGTGACGCCGCGCCCGATCGCCTGGATCACCACGATCTCCGAGCGGGGCATCGTCAACGCCGCGCCGTTCAGCTTCTTCAATGTGATGGGGCACGAGCCGCCGACCGTGACCATCGGCCTGCTCAGGAATGCGAACGGCGAGTTCAAGGACACCGCCGCCAACATCCTCGCCACCGGCGAGTTCGTCGTCAATCTGGTGTCGGAAGCGGCGGCCCCGGCGATGAATGTGACCTGCATGGATGCGCCGCCCGAGGTCGATGAACTCGCCTGTGCCGGGCTCTCCGCGGTCCCCTCGCGTCACGTGGCGCCGCCGCGGATCGCCGAGTCTCCGGTGGCGTTCGAGTGCCGGTCGATGGCTGCCATGGTCACTGGCCCGCGTCAGACCCTCGTGGTCGGGCAGGTGCTCTCTGCCCATGTCGACGACGCCTTTGTACTCGACGCGGAACGCTGTCACATCGATACGCCGGCGCTCGGGCTGATCGCCCGGATGCACGGCAGCGGATGGTATGCGCGGTCGACGGATCTGTTTGAATTGCGAAGGCCGAGCTACGCGGAATGGCAATCGGGGCCGCAGCAGCCATAGCGGGCCGGGGTGTCGTGACAGCCCCGTGCGGCGGTTCCGCAGGGCGCTATTTCTTCTCCAGCATCCGGTTGGCGCGCTCGCGGATCATCGCCTGGGCGCCGTGCGCGATTCCCGCCAGCAGCCACGGCAGCACCACCTCGAGCCGCACATGATCGTCGGCAATATCGAGAGTGCCGCTGGCCTGCTGGTTCAGCGCGGTGATGCGGAACGCCAGCCGGTCGCCGCTCCAGATCTCTTCATTCACCTGCAGCACCTTGCCGTATTGCGACTTGACGCTGCTGAGCCCGGCCTTCATGCGGCGGGTGGCCTCGTCCTTGCCGAGCTTGTGGGGAATCGAGACGATGAAGGGCTGGGGCATTGGTGTTTCTAATATCGCGGTTTGCGTTTGCGGGGAAGCCTGCGGTCGTCGAGATAGGAGCCACGTGGCAACGTGCGAGGCTGTGGTGTCGTCTCCTGCGCCGGCGTTCGCCGCGATTCCTCCAGACGGCGGTCATAGCCGGGCGAGGGGGTAGTGGTCGGCGGCCGGGCAAAGGCCGGAGCCGTCGATATGGCAGCAGCGAAAGTGACTGCGGCGAAGGTCTGCATGCGCATTTCAATAGCTCCTGTGTGGATAAGCTATCATGAAAGCACCGTCGGGGGAGGCTGCTGCTAAAACGAAAATGGCCGGGTCGAGCCCGGCCATCACGCAGAAGTGTGAATTTGTAGGGTGGGTTAGCGAAGCGTAACCCACCGTCGCACGTCACGACTTGGATGGTGGGTTACGCCTTCGGCTAACCCACCCTACGGGCTGAGTGCGATCAGCCTCAGCCGCCGATGCCCTTTTCCTTGAAGTACTTCAGCGCGCCGGGATGGAACGGGATTGGCGAGCGCGCCTGGACCTGATTGTCGAGCGAGAAGCTTTCGGCTTCCTTGTGCACGGCGACGATGTCGGCCTTCTTCTCCACCAGTGTCTTGACGATGGTGTAGGCGTCATCGTTGCTCATCTTGTCGCCGGTGACGATGATATTCCAGACTTCCGCGATCGAATTGTCCTTGTCGGTGCCCGGATAGGCGCCGGCCTTGATCTTCGACGATGTGTACAGCGGGCCATACTTGGCGTTCATCTTCTCGACCACGTCGCCGTGGTCGACCAGCTTCATCTTGAGGCCGGGGGTGGCTGCGAGGTCGGTGACGGCCGCGGTTGGAATGCCGCCGACCCAGAAGAACGCATCGATCTTGCGGTCCTTGATGGCGTTGACGGACTCGGCGACGCCGAGCCGCTCGCGCTTCATGTCCTTGTCCTTGTCGAGACCGGACGCCTCGATGACGCGGAAGGCCATCACCTCGGTGGCGCCGCCCGGCGAGCCGGTGGAGACACGCTTGCCCTTGAGATCCGACATCTTCTCGATGCCGGTGCCGTCCACCGTCACCACGTGCATGCGGTTGGGGTAGACCACCAGCAGGGTCTGCAGCGGAACCTTGCCGCTCTTGAACTTGTCCTGGCCCTGCAGTGCGTCGAGCGCGGCGTCGGCCATGGTGAATCCCATCTCGCTCTGGCCCGACGCGATCAGTTTGAGATTGTCGACCGATCCGCCGGTCACTTCCGCGGTCGCCTGCATGTTGGGCAGGCTGTTCGACAGCACATTGGCGATGGCGCCGCCGAGCGGATAATAGACGCCGCCGGTGCCGCCGGTTCCGATCGCCATGGTCTTCTGCTGCGCCAGTGCGGCACCGGCCAGTCCTGCCGCGAGCACGAGCGCGGCGGCGGTCTTCGTCAATTTCGTCAGCATGGTCGCTCCCTCATCACGTTGTCACGGCCGGTCGTGTCGGTGCCGGCGTTCTTGCTTGCCACAGGACCACGCTCAACCCGATGATGAGGCCCGGTACATACGTATAACTGAGATCCTGGCCGATGATCGATTCAAGCAGGGCCTCGATCAGGCTTGGAAACACCAGCAGCAATCCCGATAGCAGCAACAGGCCGCGCTCGATCTGGGTATTTTGTCGCAGCGCCCAGTTCTGGGCGAACGCCGCCAGCGCCAGCAGCCCGAAGGTGGTCTTGATGGTGATCTCGACGACGTCGATCCAGGAGCCGCCCTTCGGGATCGCCAGCAGCAGGCCGGGGCCCTGCGGGTCGAGCACGAACACGAACGGCACCAGGAACGCCGGCAAGGTGTATTTCCAAGACTGCAGCGTGGTGCGATAGGGGTCGCCGCCGGTGATGGCAGCGGCTGCGAACGGCGACAGCGCGGTCGGCGGCGAGACCTCGGAGAGTACCGCATAGTAGAAGATGAACATGTGCGCGGCGTAGTCCGGCACCCCGAGCTTGATCAGCGCGGGTGCGGCGATCACGGCGCAGATGATGTAGGACGCGGTCACCGGCACCGCGAGGCCGATGATCCAGACGATCAGCGAGGTGTAGATCGCGGTGAGCAGGAGGCTGCCGCCGGCGTAGGCGATCACGATCGCGGAGAACTTCAGCCCGAGCCCGGTCAGCGTCACCACGCCCACCACGATGCCGGCGCAGGCGCAGGTGGTGGCGGCATTCAGCGCCCCGACCGAGCCGTCGGCCAGTGCCTTCACCAGCTTTTTCGGCACCAGCGCGGTGTCCTTGCGCAGGAACGACAGCGCGAAGGTGACCACGATGGCGTAGAACACCGACAGCGACGGCGAATAGCCGATCACCATGAACACCACGACCGCGAGCAGCGAGATGAAATGGAAGCCGTAGCGGCGCGTCATCTCCCACAGCGTCAGTTCCTGCTTGAAGGAGACGTCCTGGGCGCCGAAGCGCCGCGCATCGAGCTCCACCATGAACAGCAGTGACATGTAATAGAGGCAGGTCGGGATGGTGGCCATCCAGATCACGTCGAGGTAGCTGATCTTGAGGAACTCGGCGATCAGGAACGCTGCGGCGCCCAGCACCGGCGGCGACAGAATGGCGCCGAGGCCGCCGGCCGCCAGCAATCCGCCGGCGGCGTTCTTCTCGAAGCCGGCCTTGGCCAGCATCGGTGCGGCCACGGTGCCGATCATCACGGTGGTGGCGACGCCGGAGCCCGAGGGGCCGCCGAGCAGGAATGAGGACAGCACCACGGTGCGGCCCGCGCTGTTCGGCTTGCCGCCCATCAGCGCCAGCGAGAAATCGATGAAGAATTTGCCGGCGCCGGACTGCTGCAGGAAGGCGCCATAGATCGTGAACAGGATGATCAGCGTGGCCGAGACGTCGACGGCGACGCCGAAGATGCCTTCCAGTGTGATGAAGAGATGGCCGACCATCCGCGTCAGGTCGTAGCCGCGGTGGGTCCACGGCGCTGGCAGATGCGGGCCGAGCATGGCGTAGGCGATGAAGAACAGCGATACCACAGGCATGATCGGCCCGGTGGTGCGCCGCGTCGCTTCGAGCACCAGCACGATAAACGCGATGCCGACGATCACGTCCCAGTGGTCGGGAACGGTGGCGCGGTCCAGGAAATCGTCGCCGCCCCACAGCGCATAGACGATGGTTGTGACAGCGACGATCCCGGGGACGATATCCCACCAGCGCACTCGGTTGCGGAACCGCGCGGCCACCGGAAACAGCAGGAAGCTCAACACCAGGGTGAAGGCCACGTGGGTGTAGCGCAGCTCCTGGGTCGGCACGATGGCGTAGGCGGCGTAGAGGTGGAACAGGCTCATGACCACGGCGATGGCGGTCGAGATTGTTCCGGCCCAGCCCATCAGGCGGTTGGTGGCGCCTTCCTCGGCTTCGACGAACTGCTCGGCCTTGCGCAGAGCTTCGTCCGAAACCGCACCGGTGTCGCCACCGGGCGGTGCAGAATCTGCCGTCATGGAATGTCCCCCAGAACTTGCTTTTTTTGTTGTGATTGTCGATGTGTCGGTCAGTCAAATCGCGCCGTATGATGCGGATTTGATACCGTATGGCAAGCGCCAAGCGGCATTGTGCGCGGCCCTCGCAAGACCCGGTCCCAGCTTCGCCGCGGGCTCATCCGGTGTGAATCGCCGGGAGCGGCGCGGCAATTCGTGGCGTAGAGCGTCGTGGGGCGGTGCCAGAATCGTGAAACCCGGTGCCCGGCCTGAGGCGTAGTGTCGCAACACGAGTCCCAGGTCTGCTGGCCGGGCCCGGCTGTGCACGGCGCTTTCGCAGGGCATGGGTCGCTCGGGATCGTCATGCGGAGTTCCCATCATGATTGCAGCCCTTTCGGGATGGACCAGCGAGCAGAAGCACGTCGTGGCGGCGAGCTTCCTGGGCTGGTCGCTGGATGCGTTCGATTTCTTCCTGCTGGTGTTCGTGCTCAAAGACATCGCCGCCGAGTTCAACACCGACATCTCCAATGTCACGCTGGCGATCCTGTTGACGCTGGCGATGCGGCCGGTGGGCGCCTTCATCTTCGGCCGCGCCGCCGATCGCTTCGGGCGCCGTCCGACGCTGATGGTGGACATCCTGCTGTATTCCATCCTCGAATTCGCCTCCGGCTTCTCGCCGAACCTGACCGTGCTGATCGTGCTGCGTGCGCTCTACGGCGTCGCCATGGGCGGCGAATGGGGCGTCGGCGCCTCGCTGACCATGGAGAGCATTCCCCCGCATGCCCGCGGCTTCGTCTCCGGCCTGCTGCAATCGGGCTATCCGACCGGTTACTTCATGGCCTCGATCGTCTACGGCCTGCTGTTTCCGCTGATCGGCTGGCGCGGCATGTTCATGGTGGGCGTGATTCCGGCGCTGCTGGTGCTCTACATCCGCCGCAACGTTCCGGAATCGCCGAGCTGGGACAAGGCGGCCGCGGTCGAGCGCGGCGGTACGTTGGCGGTGCTCAGGGAGCACTGGCGGCTCGGGATCTATGCGGTGGTGCTGATGACGGCGTTCAATTTCTACAGCCACGGCACCCAGGACCTCTATCCGACCTTCCTGCAGGTCCAGCACAAGTTCTCGCCGCACGCCGTCAGTCTCATCGCCGTGATCTACAACATCGGCGCGATCTGCGGCGGTATCCTGTTCGGTACGTTTTCCGAGAGGTTCGGCCGACGGCGCTGCATCATCATCGCGGCGCTGCTGTCGTTGCCGGTGATTCCGCTATGGGCGTTTTCCAGCAGTCCGGTCCTGCTCGCGATCGGCGCATTCCTGATGCAGTTCACGGTGCAGGGCGCCTGGGGCATCATTCCCGTGCACCTCAACGAATTGTCGCCGGACACCGCGCGCGGCACGTTCCCCGGTTTCGTCTATCAGCTCGGCAACCTGCTGGCGTCGGTCAACGCCACGCTGCAGGCCGGGATCGCCGCGCACTTCGGCGGCAATTACGGCATCGCACTCGCGAGCGTGGCGGTAGTGGTGGCCCTCGTCATCGCCGGGCTGACTGCGGTCGGTGGCGAGGCGAGGGGCGTCGTATTCGGCAAGGCAGGTGGCCCTGTGCCGGAGCCGCAACGCGCGGCTAGTTGATGTGGGCGTCGATCCAGCGCGCGATATCGTCGACCACCTGGGCTTCGATGCCGTAATAGCCGTGTGGCGTCAGCGACCCGCATTCCTTGTGCGACTTTTCAATGCCGCCGCTTACGGTCTGGATCTTGACGTCGGGTGACGACGTCATCGCGGCGGCAATGCGGGCCGCATCTTTCGGGGGCGCCACGTTGCATTGGTCGTCGCGGTTCGCGACCACCAGGGCCGGCAGGCGCACCTGTTCGGGATGGGCGCTGAACACCGTCTCATGGCTGCCACCCATGCGCGAGACGGATTCGGTGAGGATCACGCCGGCGATCAGGCCTGTTCGTGTATGGGCCGCCCCGTTCATCGCGGCGATCGAGCCCTGGCTGGTGCCGAGCAGGAACACCGGGACCTTGGCCTGCGCCTTTGCGAAGCGGGCGAGCTCGCCGACCAGCGCGGCATATTGCGGCGAGCTGCGGACGCCACGCAGGTTGGCACGGTCCAGCGCGTCCGGAATCAGCACTGCGTACCCCCGCGCAACCCACAGGGCACGGGTGCGAACCACGAAATTGTTGTCGTGCCGGACGTCGCCGTCCTCCTCCAGGCCGACATCGCCGGCGCCGCCCGGCAGCATCACGAGCGTGGCGCGCGGTTGGGCCGGTGCGGCGTACAGCACGCGCTGGGTGACATGGCCGGCAAGCGGCAGGTCTACGCTCCGTTCGCCCGGCACGCTGATTGTGACTGCCGCATCGGCTAATTGCGCCTCGGCTGATTGCGAATCTGCCCATGCGGGCGCGTGCAGCGCCATGGCGGCCACCGCGGCCATAATCCGGGCAAACGAAATCAGGTGTTTCATGCCGATGGCGCGTCCGTTCCAAAGGTGGCCGCTGCACGACCGCAAATTCGGCGGCCGAACGCAAATCATATGATCGCGATTGGAGGGGCGTCCAGCGTGACGTGCGTTCAAGCACGATGCGATCGCCGGGCAAATGCGCCCGGCCGGCCGGCGATCAGCGAACCGCTAGCCTGCTTCGGGGGCCCTCGGTGGACGCGGCTACTTCGACGGCTCGAACGACAGTGGTGCCTGCTCGATCACCGGCAGGTCGATCTTCACCTTGGAGGTGTCGATCACGGTCTTGTCCAGCCAGTAGGTCACCGATTCCGGCCAGGCGATCACCACCACAACCAGGATGATCTGCATGAACACCCAGGGGATCGCGCCCCAGTAGATGTCAGAACTCTTCACTTCCGGCGGGGCGATGCCGCGCAGATAGAACAGCGCAAAACCGAACGGCGGATGCATGAACGAGGTCTGCATGTTGACGCAAAGCAGCACGCCGAACCAAACGAGGTCGATGCCGAGCTTGCTGGCGACGGGCGCCAGCAGCGGGATGATGATGAAGGCGATCTCGAAGAAGTCGAGGAAGAAGGCCAGGAAGAACACGAAGATATTGACGAAGATCAGGAAGCCGATGACCCCGCCGGGCAGGCCGGTCAGCATGTGTTCGATCCAGCGCGCGCCGTCCATGCCCTGGAACACCAGGCTGAAGCAGGTCGAGCCGATCAGGATGAACACCACCATTGAGGTGATGCGCATGGTCGAGGTCATGCCTTGCTCGACCAGCGGCCAGGTCAGCCGGCCGTGCAGCGCCGCCAGCACCATGGCGCCCACCGCGCCCATGGCGCCGGCTTCAGTGGGTGTGGCGAGGCCGAGGCCGATGGTGCCCAGCACCAGGAAGATCAGCACGATGGAGGGGATCATGCCCCACAGCACCCGGCTGATCAGTTTCCAGGTCATTGGTTCGCGTTCGCTCTCGGGGATCGGCGGCATCGCGTTGGGACGCATGAACGACAGCAGCACGATGTAGAGCAGGAAGATCGCCACCTGCAGCATCGAGGGGCCGATGGCGCCGAGGTACATGTCGCCGACCGAGCGTCCGAGCTGGTCGGCCAGCACGATCAGCACCAGCGAGGGCGGGATCAACTGGGTGATGGTGCCGGACGCGGCGATGACGCCGGTGGCGAGCTTCATGTCGTAGCCGTAGCGCATCATGACCGGCAGCGAGATCACGCCCATGGCGATCACGGAGGCCGCCACCGTGCCGGTGATGGCGCCGAGGATGGCGCCCACAATGATCACCGCGTAGGCGATGCCGCCGGGGATCTTGCCGAACAACTGCCCGGTGCCCTCCAGCAGGTCTTCGGCGAGGCCGCAGCGCTCAAGGATGGCGCCCATGAAGGTGAAGAACGGGATCGACAGCAGCAGGTCGTTGGAAATGATGCCGTAGAAACGGAATGCCAGGGCCTGCAGGAAGGCCGGATCGAAATGCCCGGTGGCGATGCCGACCAGGCCGAAGAACAGGCCGACCGCGGCGAGCGAGAATGCGACCGGAAACCCGATCAGCATGAACAAGATCATGGTCCCGAACATGAGCGGGGGCATGATGCCGTGAGAAAACATTGAGCGTATCCTGTCCCCGAGGAAAACGGCGCCTTACTGCCTTTACTGCAATGGCGCTTCGTAATGCGTATCGATCTGGACGACCCCGATCAGGGCCGCGATGCGCTTGATGAGTTCAGCAAAGCCCTGCAGCCACAGCAGCGTGAAGCCGAGCGGAAGGATCGCCTTGGCCGGCCACAGGATCAGGCCGCCGGCGTTGGACGACATCTCCTGGGAGCGGAACGATTGCAGGAAGAACGGCCAGGTGAGGTCGATCAAATAAGTTGTCACCGGCAGCAGGAAGACGGTGAAGCCGACAATATCGATCCAAAGCCGGGTGCGATCGGACACTGACGAATACAGCAGGTCGACGCGAACGTGCTCGTTCAACCGCAGCGTTTGCGCTGCACCGAACAGCACGATGCCGCCGAACATGTACCACTGGATTTCGAGCCAGCTGTTGGACGAGTAGCTGAACAGGTAGCGGATCGAGGCATTGCCGGCGCTGACCAGGCAGGCCAGCAGCACCAGCCATTTGGCAACGAAGCCGGCGACATCGCCGATGGCGTCGATGACGCGGGTCAGTTTGAGCAGGAATTGCACTTATCCGTCCCTGGTGTGAGTCCGTCCCTGATGTGAGCGAGTGTGCCGGCTTCTTGCGGTTCTTCTTGTTGTTGCAGCTCGATGTCTTCTGCAGCCAAAGTCTCGTTACAGCCAGGCATGGTTGCCGAAGCGGATATCGCCCCGCGGTCGCAGGTGCGCTCACGTCCGGGGCGCCCCGGATACACGCGAAACACAGCCTAAAGTCGCAGAAACGATCCGTAATCTGCTTCGCACATCGCACAATTTGGTCACAAAAACAACACCTCGTGGCCGTCCCGGGCGGCGTTATGAACCCCACCAAAGTCTCATCCGGGGGGAGGCTACGTGATCGACGGCCCCGGCCGCTGGAACGGATCGAACTCGTTACAAAGACCGATGCAATCGCGCGCGGTGGGTGGGGGCGGCGCGCTGGCTGGCGCGACCGTCAGGCCGTGCTGCCCGCATCGACCGTCAGCACCGTGCCGGTGATGTTGCGGGATTTTTCGCCGAGCAGGAATTCGACGGCATGGGCCACGTCGGCAACTTCCGGCATCCGGCGCAGCGCGCTGCGCCGCGCGATGGTGCTGCGCTGGTCGTCCAGCAGTGACGCCGTCATGTCGGTTTCGATAAAGCCCGGCGCCACGGCATTGACATTGATGCCGAGCTGGCCGACCTCGCGCGCCAGCGACCTGGTGAAGCCGATCATGGCGGCCTTGGTCGCGCTGTAGACCGAGAGCCCGCTGAAGCCGGTGAAGGCGACGATCGAGGCCACGTTGACGATGCGGCCGCCGCCCCTGGTCATCATGGCGCGGACCAGATGCTTGGTCAGCACGATCGGTGACACGGTGTTGAGCCGGACCAGTTTCTCGATCTGCGCCGTCGTCATGGTGGCGAGGATGCTGCCGGTTCCGTCGGCGGCATTGTTGACAAGCCCATGGATGCCGCCGAACGTCTTGCGCAGGTCCTTGGCGAGGTCCGGGATCCGGTCGATGTCGCTGAGGTCGAACGGCACGAAATGCAGCAGCGGAGTGCCGGTATTGACCGCGTCGGCGAGCTCGGTGAATTCCCTGCTGGGGCGCCGCGCGATGGCGATCACTTCATAACCGGCGCCGGTCAACTGCCGGGCGATCCCGAGGCCCAGCCCGCGGCTGCCGCCGGTAATCACGATTTTTGGCTTCGCGGTCATTGTGAACGCTGCAGCTTTCCTGAGGCCGCGATATCGAGTGCGGGTACGAACCGGATGCGCGTCGGCACCTTGTGGGGGCGCAGCGCCGCGCGGCAGCCCTGCAGGATGTCCTCCGTCAGCCGCGTGAGATGCCCGTCGGTATGGGCTCCCGATGCGGACGGCTTGATCACCACGTCGGCCACGACCAACGCGCCGGTGATCGGGCTGCGCCGTGCGCGCACCAGCGAACCCTGAACTGCTGGATGCCGGTTGATGACCGTCTCGATTTCCTCGGGATGAACCTTCTGACCGCCGACATTGATGATGCCGCCGCGCCGGCCGACGAAGACATACCGTTCGCCCCGCCGCTCCACCATGTCACCGGTGTCGACGAAACCGTCGGTGCCGCGGATCGCAGCCTCTCCCGCGCCGAGATAGTCCATCGCGGTGCGCGGCGAACGTAGCCGCAGCGTATCATCTTCGATCTTGATGTCGACGTCGGCATCCGGACCGTCGCCGGTGACGAGTGTCGCTGGGAATCCTTCCTGGCCGTCGATGACATTGAAGCCGACGCCTGCTTCGGTCGAGGCGTAGGCGTGTGAGATCGCGGCGCCGGGGTAGGCGGCCTTCAGGGCATCGAGCACGCCCTGGTCGGCGATCTCGCCGGAGAGCCGCACATATCTGGGGGACATGGTGTCGGCCGCGCCGCTCATCAGCACGCGCCGCCAGTGTGACGGTGTGCCCGAAACGTGAGTGACGCGGCTGCGCGCGAGCCGTGCCAGATGCGCGTCGACTGCCTCCCCGGCCGACGACAGGGTCATCGGCGATCCGCCGACCATGGCGCGCAGGAAAATCTGCAGGCCGCCGTAGCGCCGGATGTCATAGAACGTGGCCCACACCGTGTCGTCCCGGCTGTTCGTCGACGGCTTGATCGGCGCGGTGAGGCTTGCGAGATCGTGACGCACCAGTTTTGGTGCGCCGGTGGTGCCTGATGTCAGCAACACCCATTCGGTGCAATGCGAGGGCGCGTCGTGTGTTGCTCCCCGCACCATCGCAGGTTCGGCGCGCCGCAGTGGCCGTCCGAGATGCCGGAGCTGTGTCGCGTCTTCGCCGCAGATGATGACGTCGATGCCAGCCGTGGTCGCGATGGCGTCGAAGTGCCGGGGATCGACGTCGCCCGGGCAGAGCACGAGCCGCTTCGCGATGCCGTCCAGTTCGATCAGTGCAAGCGCCGTCGTCAGTTGGTCGGGGGTGGCGAGCAGAATGGATTTGCCGGCGAGGTCGTGTGCCCCACCGTGAAGGCAGGTGCCGGCCAGCGTGTCGGCAAGGCCGACATGGCCTTCGACGCCGCTGATCGCGAGATCGCGGCGTGACGCATGCGCCCGCAGCAGCGAGCGGAGGTTACGCAGCTTGTTTGGCTGCATCTTCGTAGAGCCTGATGAAGTCCCCGAGCGTGACGGGAAATTCCACGGTCTCCGCCGTGCTGAACGGATCGAGCCCGAAGTCATCGTCGAGCTGCGCCACCAGGATGGCGAAGCAGAGGGAATCGAAGCCCGATTTCGCCAGCGGCAGGTCGTCGCTGAGTGCGCCGAGCTGCTTGTTCTGGACCGCGGCGATCTTCTGCACTTCCGACAGTATCGTTAACCGTATCGACATCGATCAGGACCCTTACATTGATATTGATGTAAATACGTCGGATCCCTGATGGAGCAAGTCGTGTCTGCAATCATGGTCAATGCCGCCATGCCGGAGCAGAAGAAAGACGCGGTACGTTGCCGGCCGATCGCGGTGGCGGACCTCGATGCGGTTGCAGCGCTGTTGACGCGCGGCTTTCCGGATCGCGCGCGCGACTATTGGGATACGGCGTTGTCGCGTCTGCGTGAGCGTGTGCTGCCGCGGGACACGAGCGGACAGGATTGTCCCAGATTCGGTTATGTGCTTACGGCGAACGAGCGGCCCGTCGGCGTTTTGTTGCTGATCTTTTCTGCGGATACCCGCAGTACCGATGCAGCCGCGCTCCGCTGCAACGTGTCGAGCTGGTATGTCGAACCGCAGTTCCGGAGTTACGCCTCGCTGCTGGTGACGGCGGCCATCCGCACCAGGGGCGTGACCTATCTCAATATCTCGCCGGCCGCGCACACCTGGCCGATCCTGGAGGCGCAGGGTTATCGGCGCTACGGCCGCGGGCAGCTCTTTGCGCTTCCGGTGCTCTCGCGTCCTCGCCGCGATGTTGTCGTCAGGGTGATTTCGCCTGTCGACCCGGCACCGGTGGTAGGGCTGGATCCGTCGATCGCCGAGCTGCTGCGCCGTCATGCGGGCTATGGCTGCATCAGTCTGGTCTGCTCGGGCCCCGAAGGCGTGGTGCCGTTCATGTTTGTTCGTCGGCCGACAGCAAGGAACCTGTTGAGCGCCGCGCAACTGACCTACTGCCGCGACCTGCAGGACTTTGCCGGCTATGCCGGAAACCTCGGCCGCTTCCTGCTGGCGCGCGGCATTGCGATTGCGGTGGTGGATACGAATGCGCCGCTGCCGGGCGTCGTCGGTAAATTCGCGGCCGACAAGGCGACGAAATACGCCAGGGGTGCGCAACTGCCTGTGCTCGGTGACTTCAGCGACACCGAGCTCACTCTGTTCGGTGCGTGATGCGCCGTGGTGCGAAGGGAATTAGGTGAGAATCAAAGCATGGCCTCACCGCGCTGGATCCGATCGAAGCCGGCCTGGTCGAGGCGCGTGTAGCCGGCGCGCTGCCTGTCGTAGATGAAAATGGGATCATCGCCGGCAGGATCGAAGCCGGCCGCCTGCAGGTCTTGTTTCCTCGGTTTGTATGTCGCTGTGGTTGCAATGCTGTCGCTCAGGCGCAGGAACAGCGGACGGGCGAATCCGGGCAGGCGGTGGTTGATCGCGGTCGCGAAGTCAGCGAGATCGAACGCCGGGCTGACCACGAGGGCCGCCATGCCGGCGCGGCCGTCGCGGCCCGGCACGGCGACGCCGTAAACGTTGGCCTCGAGCACGCCGTCGAACGCGCCCACGGCTTCCGCGACCTCCGTGGTCGACACGTTCTCGCCCTTCCAGCGGAAGGTGTCGCCGATGCGATCGACGAAGTAGAAGAATCCGTCGTCGTCGCGGCGCATCAGGTCGCCGGTGCGAAACCAGGCATCGCCCTTGACGAAAACGTCTCGCAGGATCTTGCGTTCGGTCTCTTCGCGGCTGGAATAGCCTTCGAAGCGTGACGTGACGCCGGCGTCGTCACCGAGCCGGCCGATCGCCTCGCCGGGCTCGTTCGCCGCGCAGCGCACGCAGAAGCCGCGGTCGTCGCGCAACGGCTGTTCGCGGGCCGCGTCGAAGCGGACGATTTCGGCGGGAAACCGATGCCGCAGGAAGGACGGGACCCGGCCGATCGCGCCGGGCTTGCCTTCGAGATTGACCAGCGAAAAACTGCCCTCGCTGGCGGCATAGAATTCCAGGATTTGCGGAATGGCGAAGCGCCGCTGGAATGCGGTCCAAACCTCGGCGCGCAATCCGTTGCCGCAGCAGATCCGCAGGCGATGCCGGTTTTCGGCGGCCGACGGCGGCTGATTGATGAGATAACGGCAGAGCTCGCCGATATACTGGAACAGCGTGCAATCGAAGCGAGTGACGTCGTCCCAGAACTCGCGCGCGGAAAACCGCGGCCGCAGCACAACCGATCCGCCGCTTACCAGCAACGGGCCGATCGCCACGATGCCGCCGACGCTGTGGTGCATCGGCAGGCAATCGTACATACGATCGTCCGGCTGCACGTCCATCAGGCCGGCGAACCAGAGGCTCCAGGTCAGGATCCGGCGATGACTGACGTTTGCCGCCTTGGGCAGCCCCGTGGTGCCCGAGGTGTAGATGCAGAGTGCGCGATCGGAGACATCGACGGGGCGCCGTTCCGCGGCCGTGAGCGGCGATCCGCAGAGCTGCGCGATCGAGGTGTCGAGCCGCGGCGCGTCCGCCGCCGGGCCGCCATGGACCCAGAGCGAAAATGCGAACTCGCTGCGCGTCCGGCACGCCTCGGCCGCCGGATACAGTTCCGCCGCTGCGATGAGATGGGACGGCGCGACGATGGCCAGGCAATGGGCAAGCGCTGTCTCGGGAAGCTGGTCGTTCAGGAGCGCGACGACCGCGCCGATCCGGGTGAGGCCAAGCCAGATCGCCAGGTAATCCGGCTGGTTCGGCATCAGCAGGCCGACCACGTCGCCCTTCTGGATATTCTGGGCCAGGGCCCAACGGCTGATGCTGTTGATGCGCTGCGCCAGCGTGCGATAGGACAGCGTCACGTCGTCGGACAGCAGCGCGGGCGCTTCGCTGCGGTCGACGGCGATGGCCTCGATGACGTCCGCCAGCAGCCGGTGCGGCTGGGCGTCGATCGTGGCGGTCAGTTTCAGCGCCCGTGTCCAGGCGTCGAGCACCGCACGGTTGCCGGTCGGGATCTCGGTGGGCATCAACTGGTCTGTCCCGGTGCGGCCGGTCGCGTCGCCGGCACCGTCAAGGGGTCCGCATCAATGGGTCTGGGACGTGGACATCTCCACGATCCTGCCCCACCGCGTCGTCTCGGCCGCCAGCATTGCGGCGAACTCGGTTGAGTTTCCGGTCAGGGGAATGGCCCCGAGCATGCCGAACTGTGCTTTGATGTTGTCATCGTTCAGCGCGGCGTTGATCTCCCGGTTCAATAGCGTGACGATCTCCGGCGAGGCTCCTTTCGGTGCGCCGACGCCATAGAACGAACTGGTCTCATAGCCGGGCACGGTGTCGCCGATCGGCGGCACGTCCGGCAGGATGTCGGATCGCTCTTTCGTGGTTACGCCGAGTGCCCGGATTTTTCCGCTCCGGATCAACTCGGCCGAGGAGGTGACGTTGTCGAACATCACCTGGACCTGGCCGGCCATCAGGTCCGACAGCGCGGGCGCCGAGCCGCGGTACGGCACGTGCACGAACTTGACGCCGGTCAGCGCCTTGAACAGTTCGCCTGACAGATGCAGCGACGTGCCGACGCCGGAGGACGCGGCATTGAGCGTGGTCGGATGCGCGTTGGCGTAGGCGATGAAGTCGGCGACGCTGTGCACCGGAAGATCGTTGTTGATCACCATCACCAGCGGGATGCGGGCCACGCCGGCCACGGGCACGATCGCCTTGGCGAAATCGAACTGGATGGTCTTGTCGAAGGAGGCGTTGATGGCGTTGGCCGTGCTGGTGAGGAGCAGCGTGTAACCATCGGGCTGGGAGTTGATCACGGCCTCGGTGCCGATATTGCTGCCGGCGCCGGGTTTGTTCTCCACCACGAAGGCGTTGCCCAGCCGCTCGGACAAGCGCTGGCAGATCAGGCGCGACAGCACGTCCGTCGCTCCCCCGGAGGCATAGGGGACCACCCACCGCACCGGATGGAGGGGGTAGGCGATGGGGGCAGATGGCTGGCTCCATGCAGGAGGCAGCCGGCCCGCGCCGAGCGCCGCGGCGGCCGCGCCGGCCCCGACGCTCAGGAACGATCGTTTGCTCAGCATGACGACACCTCACCGCGTGTACGCAGAAATCATGTGGGCGGAGGTATCGCAGGAATTCGACGCGTCGGCACGCGATGCCGGGAATCGTGGTGAATCTTAACGTGTTGCGGAGTGTTGCCGGGCTGCCGAGCCTTCAGGCAAGGGGCCCATGAAGCAGCGCTTGCGGAGATCGGTGAGGCCGTCGAACGCCGTCCGGATATGACCATGGCGGAGACGGGACGCGTCGCCAGATGCCGAAAAGCGAAACCCAGGGTTTCGCAAACGCCTCTCTTGCCGCGTTCCGACCAGCCATTAAATGTCGGTCAATCAAAGCGTTTTCCTCAACCATGCAATCCTGCGCCGCCGCCGCGGTCCTCCGTGGCGCGCCGAAGCGATGCCGGTGAGGTGGCGCAGGCAAGTTGGAAAGCAAGGCATGTCACAACAACTGGAATTCGGGCTCGATACGTTCGGCGATGTCACCAGGAGCACCGACGGGCAATTGCTGCCGCACGCCCAGGTGATCCGCAATGTGATCGAGGAGGGCGTGCTCGCCGATCAACTCGGCATCGATTTCATCGGCCTCGGTGAACACCACCGCGCCGACTTCGCGATCTCCTCGCCGGAGACCGTGCTGGCGGCGATCGCCGCGCGCACCAAATCCATCAAGCTGGGATCCGCCGTGACCGTGCTGAGCTCGGACGATCCGATTCGCGTGTTCCAGCGTTTCTCCACGGTGGATGCGGCGTCGAATGGGCGCGCCGAGGTGATCCTCGGCCGCGGGTCGTTCACCGAATCCTTTCCGCTGTTCGGCTTCGACCTGCGCCAGTACGAAGCGTTGTTCGAGGAGAAGCTCGATCTGTTCTCGGCGCTGCTGAGCCAGGAGGCTGTGACCTGGGAAGGCAAGCTGCGGCCGCCGTTGAAGAACCAGCGGGTGTTTCCGCCGGTCGAAAACGGCACTTTGAAAACCTGGATCGGTGTTGGCGGCAGCCCGGAATCCGTGGTGCGCGCTGCGCACTACGACCTGCCGATGATGCTGGCCATCATCGGCGGCGATCCCAAACGTTTCGCGCCGTACGTCGATCTCTATCAGCGCGCGTTCAAGGAGTTCAAGCGGCCGGTGAAGCCGATAGGTGTTCATTCGCCGGGCTATGTCGCCGAGACCGACGAGCAGGCGCGCGAGGAGCTGTGGCCGGACTACAAGGCGATGCGGGACCGCATCGGCAAGGAGAGGGGATGGCCGCCGATGGGGCGCGACGAGTTCGTGCAGGAAGCGGATCACGGCTCGCTCTATGTCGGCTCGCCGGAAACCGTGGCGCGCAAGATCGCGGCGACCGTGAAGGCGCTCGGCGCCGCGCGCTTCCAGCTCAAGTACAGCGCCGGCCCGCTGCCGCACGAAAAGCTGATGCGCAGCATCGAACTCTACGGCACCAAGGTGGTGCCGCTGGTGCGGGAGCTGTTGGCGTAGCGGTCAAGGTCAACGGTCATTCGCTCGGACCGTAGCCCGGGTGAGCGATAGCGACACCCGGGACGACACGTGCTGTCGCTCCCGGATATCGCGCTGCGCGCTCATCCGGGCCACGGCTCACGACTGAGCCGTGTCTATTTGCTGGCGCGCCATTCGCTCGGCGAACAATCGAACCGTTGCCGGAAGCGACGGGCGAAATGCGAGACATCGACAAAGCCCCAGTCGAACGCGATGGCGCCGACCGGCTGTCCGGCCTTTGCCGCATCCCGCAGATCCGCCGCCGCGCCGTCGAGGCGGCGCCCCATCACATAGTGTGAGAAGCTGGTGCCGGTTCGCTCGAACAGCTTGTGGACATAACGCTCGCTGATGCCGACGGCGGCCGCCACGCCGCGCACGGACAGATCGGGCCGGCGCAGCCGCTCCTGAATGACGCGACGCAGCTTGAGACCGAGGGCGTCGGCCATGGTGTGCTCGGCCCGATCACGGGATGGCCGCGACAGCGCCATCGCGACCAGGTCGAGCAGCACGTCGAACAGCCGCACGCCATCCTGTTCGGACCGGGCGAGCGCGTTCTCATTGAGGGTGCGGGCGGTCTCGACAATGAGATGACCGACGAGGGGATCATCCGAAACCCGTGTCGCAGCAAAATCGAACGAGGCCGGCAGGCGGCCGTCGAGCGCCTGGTGCGGCACCCAGAACGATGCGACGGAGAGCGCCGGCCCCGCGTCGTGATCGATGGAAAACAACTGCGCACTGTCGAAGATGCCGACTTGCCCCGGTGACAAAGTGACGGTGCGTCCGGCCTGGCGGATGTGCGTGCGGCCGTGGAGCTTGAGATTGAGATAATAACAGGCGTCGGCCGACGCCGCGATGTCGGTCGCAAGCCGCTTGATGGTGTGGCTCTGAAAACGAACCCGGTTGATGGCGCCGGCGCCGAAGGCGACGGAGTCCACCCTGGCCTGAAACGGAGCCGGGGAGGGAGGCTCCGGCGTCAACGCCATGAAGGCCTTGCAGACGGCTTCGCGATAATAGGAAAAACGCTCCAACGGACGGGCGTCGTCGGTATCCCAGACGCGGTGGCGGGGCCGGGACGAATGCCCGTCCGGCGGATCCAGCCTCCCGAATTCCACTCCAGCCTCCGCCATGGTGCGCTCCGAGACCAATCGCGTTCGCTTACAGCCGCGCGCATACCCGGAAGATGGCTATGCTGGGCTGGGGACCGCGCGGCGGACAGCTAATCACGACTGGGAGGGATGTTTCAAATGTCAAAATTTGTGCTTGTTCATGGCGCCTGGCACACCGGCGACGAATTCGAGCCGACGGCAGCGGTGATCCGCGCGGCCGGCCACGAGGTGCTGACCCCCACCATCAAGGGCAACCGGCCCGGTGACGCCAAGACCGTGGGCCTGGAGGAGGCCATCCAGTCGATCGTCGATTATGTCGTCGAGAACAACCTCAGTGACGTCATCCTGGCCGGGCACAGCTATGGCGGCATGGTGATCACCGGGGTGGCCGATCGGGTGCCCGAGCGGATCCGTCGGCTGGTCTACTGGAACGCGTTCGTGCCGAATAATGGCGAGAGCCTCAACGATATGGTGCCGCCGCACTATGTCGGCATGTTCGACGCGATCCATGCCGAGCGCGGCGACGGCTCGGTGGTGCTGCCGTTCCCGGTCTGGCGCGAGGCCTTCATCAATGACGGCGATCTCGCGCTGGCGCAAAGCGCCTACGATCGCCTCAATCCGCATCCGCTCAAGACCTTCAGTGACAAGATTTCGCTGAGCCGCAATCCGGCCGAGATGCAGATCGCCAAATCCTATGTCAATTGCACGGAGGATACGGCGCTGCCGCATTCGTTTTCCTGGCATCCGCGGCTGTCGGAGAAGCTCGGCTTGTTCCGCCTCGTTCAGGTTCAAGGCAGTCATGAACTGTGTTTTACCAACCCGGCACGTCTCGCCCAGGCGCTGTTCGACGCGGGGCGCGATTGAAATGCCTCCGCGCCGCCGCACCGTTGCCCTTGGGCCGGAGCGCGGCGTGGTTTGGGGAGGAGGCACGATGACAGGGAGCTCCAGTTTCGGCTGTCGCTGACCTGTCTGATTGTGCAAATTATAATAAGAGATGATACCGTTACGGAATAGTAACGGAGGTCGCTCTTGAAGCTCAACGAGATCCGGACGTTCGTGACGGTGGCGCAGACCGGATCGGTTCAGGCCGCGGCCCAACAGCTGCATATGACGCAATCCGCGGTGTCGCGGCTGGTTCAACGGCTCGAATTGGATCTCGGCGCCATCTTGTTCGACCGGCAGACCAAGCCTCTGGCTCTCACCCGCGATGGCCAGGCCGCTCTCGAGCACGGACGGCGCGTACTCTCCGCGACGGACGCGTTTGCCGAGGCTCTCTCTCCCGCGGCGGCGCCGCGTGGTGTCCTGCGTATCGGGACGGCCCACGCGCTGGCTGAACTCGTCGCGGAGCGGCCGCTGGATCTGCTGCGATCGAAGTTTCCGGATCTGACCCTCCAGATCTGTGTTGACTGGACCGGGCCCCTGCTCGAACGGTTGAATGCAGGAAGCCTCGACGCGGCGGTTATCTCGCTGCTGACCGATGGAGAGCCCAAAACCGAATTACCGGCGCGGCGCCTCGGAAAGGAGGAGGTGCGGATCATCGGCGCCGCTGACCTTGCATCGACACGCTGGCGCTCGTTGCGGGCGATGAATGAAGTCGGTTGGGTCATCCAGCCTGAAGAGTGCGGTTATCGCATCGCGCTGACGCAGGCCCTGGAGCGTGTCGGCGCCGGACCGCCGCGGGTGATCGTCGAGGCCTTCGGGAAAAATCTGCAGCTTTCGGTGGTCGCTCGCGGCGCAGGATTCGGACTGTTGCCGGCGAGCCAGTTGAACGCAATTCCGGGCCGGCGAAAGATCAAGGCTTTCAACGTTCCTGATTTCCAGCAGGCGGTTTCGACATGGTTCATTCGCAGGCGCCAGCTCGGCCGACTGTCGCGGCCGCTGGATGCCATCGAGCAAACGTTGTCCGCCGTCGTCGGCGGCTGACCGAGATGGAATATTAGTCTTTCATATTATGAATTTGCTACAACATAAGCCGCGGCGTAGGTGAGGACGCCGCCTCGCATGCCGTGTCTGTCGAGGTCGGTACGACCGATTGTTCTCCCACCCGACCAGAGGTTTTTCGATGACCACGACAGTTCGACAGTCCACCTCGCTCGACCACAATGGTGGTGCCTCATCGCTTGCGCAGACGATCGATCCCCAGTGCTTTGCGAACCTGGCTCAAGCCGTACAGAAATATTTCGATCTCATGTACGATTGCGACACATCGCGTTTCGATCAGGTCTTTCGCCCGACCGTTCAACTGCACGGGTTTCGCGACGGGCAGATGGTCGCGTGGACCGCGCAGACCTACAGGGACATCCTCGACAAACGCCAGTCGCCGAAATCACTGAATGCATCGCGTGCCGATGAAATTCTGCTGATGGATTTCGTGTCCACAACTATGGCGTTCGTGAAGGTGCGCCTCAGGATCAATGCGATGGTATTCGTCGATTATCTGACCTGGCACTGCATCGGCGGTCAATGGCTGATCACGTCGAAGGGCTTTCACGTCGAATCCGGCGGCGGTTCCGGGCCGACATAAATCGTAATCCGCACGACCACAAAGATCCGGAGCCGAAGGCTCCGGCTGATGGCGCCTGCGGTGGGCTTCCAGCCGGTTGTGCGTGGTTCGATAACGGCCTCTGTCGTTATGATTGTGGCCTAAATCCGGCGAATTTGACGGATTCCACGAGGTTGTTCACCATTACCTGAGTTTCCGATTGGCACCTTCATTGAACGTGCGGGCTGTATTATAGGGTCTTGCATGCGAGGTGTGGCGCGGTTGCGCCAAGAAACGCTTCGATACGAAAGCCGCCCTCCGTTGCGATTCCATCGGAACGGAAAAGGCTCTAGTGTGCTGAACGCGAAGTTCCTCCGATCGTGCCGCTGGCTCTTTCAGGAACTTCGCGTTCGAAAAGCACACTAGAAATCATAAGTTTGCTAGTGTCCTGATCGAATTCGAAGTTCGCTCAGAGCTCGCTGAGAATCCAGCGAACTTCGAATTCTGGACACTCGTGTCGTTGGAATTCCTTGGTCGGCAGTGCACTTTGGTGAGAAGGTGATTCATGCAGGTTCGTGGGCGTCGCGTGGGACGGGGGTTCGGTCGTTATCTCGCAGGTTTCTCCATCGCAGTTCTGATCTCGGCGCAGGGCACGGCGTTCGCCCAGGATCAGGGCACGCCTGAACAGCAGGAAGCCTGCAAGCCCGACGTGTTTCGTCTGTGCAGCCAGTACATCCCCGACGCTGAGCGCATCACCGCCTGCCTGCGGGGCAACGAGCCGCAATTGAGCCAGCCCTGCCACGACGTGTTCTTCCCGCCCCAGGCGGAAGAGCCGAAGAAGAAAGAAACCAAGAAGAAGTCGAAGACGCGAAACTAGAGCAGGATGCGGTTTGGTTGAATCGATGCGACCACCGCCCGGTTCACCTCTCCCATCGGGAGAGGTCGGATTGCGAAGCAATCCGGGTGAGGGGTTGCTGTTCTCTCGATAGGCCGAAACCCCTCACCCGATTTGCTTGCGCAAATCGACCTCTCCCGATGGGAGAGGTGGGCCTCGGATGCCGTGCCAATCGAACCTAATGTCATCACGCTTTAGGCGCTTCTTGAACCGGTGGCCGGCGGACAGCTCCGCGTTATCGGCGGCGGATGTTTTCCGCTGGCCCAGGCCGCCGAGGCGCACCGCGCGCCGGAGAACCGCAGCAGTATCGGCAAGGTTGTGCTGCTGCCGTGATCCTGTGAGCTTGAGCTCGGTTGGACCGGCGCGCCGATAAGCTCGCGGCCCCCCCCGTTTTATTTGCCGAACGGATTCGACTTCCCATCCCACTCCAACGCGTTCTTCTCCATCGTCGCCTGGCTGGCCGGTGCCGGCGAACTGCCGTCGCGTTTGGCGCCCGGCTGGAAGCGCGGCGCAAAGTGCGGCAGCATCAGCCGCGCCCACGAACGGTTGATCTTGGTTGCTTCCTGGGGGCAGCGCGCGGCGCGCTCTTTCGGCAGCATGCCCTTGTCGACAATGCCCTGGTTGGCATCGGGCGACAGCCCGTAGACCATGCAGAGCAGGTTGAAGTAACGCTGGGCATCCAGCGAATGTTCGTCGGCAAAGACCGACGCATCCAGTTTTTCGGACGATGCGCTGTTGACCTTGAACCAGGTCGCGGCAAGCTGCAGCACGCGCGCGATATCGTTCTGGGTCTCGTTGGTCTCGACATGCGACAACAGCCACACGGCGGCGAGTTGATCGACGGAATCCTCCTCGCGCCCGACCGCGGCAAGCTCCATCAGATCAATCATCGCATGGCCGGACTCGTGCAGCAGGATGAAGCGCAGATTGTCGCGCACGAACTCGACCGTGAGCGCCTGCGGGTCGGATGCTCCCTTCGAGAGGGCTTCGCCGATCTGCCGCAGGCTGTCGATCATTTCATAACAAAGGATGACGGCGGACAGCTTCGAATTGTAGAAGGCGTTCACCGCGCCGCACTGCGCCGTGACGTAACGGAGCGGACGCGGCAGCACGAACAGGCCGTCGAGGCCGTCGATCTCCGGAATATTGGAGAACAGGTGAGTATCGGTCGCCCACTTGTAGGCGTATTGCAGGTCGGGATTGTCCGGCGGCATATATTGATAGAAGAAGCGCAGCCCCCTGCCGTCGGATGTGGTGAGCGAACCGTCCTTGGGCGCTGGCAGCGCATCCGGCGCCTGTTCGACCAGGCCGTCCTTGCCGTGGTCGGAACTATTATTTCCTGACGAATCCCGGGCGGGAGCGGGGTCTGCATTGGCCGTGGTTGTTGTTTCGCCTGACGATTTGTTCTGCCGCGCAAGCTGGATGAGGGTCGGGTAGCTCGGCTGGCCCTGGGTGGAGTTGTCGCCAAACGGGTAGAAGCCGTTGGAGATGAGGACCGAGATATTCTCGAATATTTTCCCGCCATCCTGCGCCAGCCAGGTCAGGTCATATCCCCGGATTTCGCTCCCGCGCTGTTCGAAGCGCGAATAGAATTTGTTCTCGCCTGCATTTCCGGACAGGATGAACAGGCCCGGCCGCCGGAATTGATAGGTGATCTGTTCGTTCGATCGGGTGGTCATCGAGCGGAACAGCGTGTCGATCCCGTCGGCCGCGACGTCGGTGAATCTCAGGGTCTTGAGCGCAAGGCGACCATCGGTCGAGGTCAGCGTTTCCCCGCCCGATTGATTGGCCTGTCGCTTGGTCAGCAGGGCGGCAGGGTACGACATCGTCAGGCCGGCGCGCGCATCCGCGAGCGGCTGCCAGCCGAGCTTGTCCCGCAACGCGAGAGCTGCACCGCCGAGTTCCACGGCATCGATTGTCGTGAGCCGGCCCGTCGCCGCCCTGTTATGCTGTGTTTGGTAGTCGGTGATCGCGTTGCGTGTGCCCTTGGCGAATTGACCGTCCGCGAAGCCATTGTAATAGCCAAGCAGGATCAGGCCTTCCTGGACCAGCCGTCTCTCCCAGACATTCAGCGAGTCTTCGATGGGAGCTTCGGCAGCCGTGGCGCCACGATCAGTCTGGCTCTGAGCCCTGGCGCCGAGAGGGCATGCGACAACCATTGAGATCAAACATGTCAATAAGACTGCGGTCGTTTTCTGCATTGGTTGATCCGTGAAGCGTCGTCGTGTTGGTGGATGGAGTGGTGATCACAATGATTTCTGATACAGAGCCGTTGGGGGTGTTGAATTGCATTGCGCCCAGTGCTTAGTTTCGCGCGACTTGCGAAGCCCCGAACCGCCGGCCGGAAATGATTGAAATGCAAATGAAGATCTACGTCGCCGCCATCTCGCCCCTTCTGGTCGCTGCGCTGGCGACCCCCGCCGACGCCATGGACTGCCAGAAAGCCTCGACGAAGCTCGAGCGCACCATCTGTGCCGACCCCGCGTTGCTGAAAGCCGAATCGGCGATGACCGCGGCCTATCTCAAGCTGTCGCGCCTCGCGATCGACCCGGACATCCACGCGGCGCTCGTCAACAGCCAGCGTCGCTGGGTTGCGGCGCGTGAGAGCGATCTGGCAAGTGATGACCGCGACGCCGGCAGCGCCAGCCAGCGCAAGATTCTCGTCACCGTAACGGCCGATCGCACAAAGAGCCTGAGCGCCCAGGTGGACGGCAAGCCGAAATTCATTGTCGACGCCCTGAAGCAGCGGGCGAGCACGGCCGCCTACAGCGGTGGGCCGTTCGCCGGTTATGACAGCAGTTGCTCGTTCATTCCGGACCGGCAAGACCAGACGGTTTATTCTTACAACTGTTTTGGCTCCCACAGTGTCCAGAACGGCGATCGTGTTTGCACCGAATCCGAGGACTTCGCCAGCTACAGTTCCGTCGAGCAGAGGGCTGTGGCCAATGTCGTCAATGGCAAGCCGAAGGTGATCGCGACCTGTGTCCTGAATTCCAGCAATGACAGCAAATGTCCCGATTCCGACGGGGGCGACAAGACGGCGGCGTGGAACATGCAGCCGACGCCGGAGCAGGCACAGCTCGGTGAGGGCACGAGGCCCCGGGTGAAGCTCGATCCGGAGATTGCGGACTCCGACGACTCGGACTGGCTTGCGCGGTGCCTGACCGACAAATCCTTTCCGGCTTCGAGCGCCGTGAAGCGATAGTCGGCGTGCTCGTTGGGATTGACCGGCGCAGGTTGTTGCCGTCATCGCCGTCCGTGCCATCCGGTGTTGATTACTTGGTGTTGACATCGGCGATGAGCATGGACACGCAGAGATGATCGGTGCGCGCATCGCTTTCGCCGCGGATGGAAATCTTGACTGAGACTGCATCGCGCAGGAACTCCCAGTAGATCAGGCGGCCATGCTCTCCATGATACGGAGACGATTTGAAACCGGCCCCGGTCAGGATCCTTGTGTATTCATCGAAATCGAGGCCGCAGACAGCGGTCATGTCGGTGGCGTTGCCGCGGGGCTGGTCCCTGAATATAAACTCCAGCCGATAGGGATGCGCGTCGGCGGCGTCGCCCACGGTGTCGAAATCATACGACCACACGTCGGTGAGCTTGCCGCTGAATCCCCACTCGTTGTGGTTCTTCGGACTGGTGTCCACCTTCACGCTCACGATGTTTTCGACAGCGGCGGGCGTGAGATCGGCGCGGGTGTGGAGGCTGTTGATGAGTGACAGGATGCGGCGGCTGATCTGTTCGGCGGTCAGATGCGGGCTCGGTTGGGTCGTCTCTTGCGGGCCGGCGGCAACGGCCTGGCGTGTTGCCACGAGCGTGCCGGTGACCAGCGCGAACGCCAGGGCGGCCACCATGGACCAGCGGATCATGTTCGGCATCGCGTGGCGCTCTCTTTCTTCAGCCGGCTGACTCATGTCGATTCTTGGGTCTGGTCTTGGACCTGGTCCTGGGTCTGGGTTGTCGTTTTGCGCCCGGGCATCCCGCAGCCGTATCGTTGTCAAACGCGTCGCGCTTGATCAGGTCGGGATGGATCTGCGTCCGGGCCTGGATACTCCGGCGGCAGGCCAAATTCAGCCTGTGCCAGCGTTCTCAACTCCGTCTCGTGCGTCGGGTAAGCGGCGGATGGCAGGTCCTGGAGGGTCAGTCGCAAGCTGGCCATGTGCAGGAGATGGCCCTGTGCGTCGCTCGGCTGTTCAATGTCGAAGAGCTCGGCGATCCGGTCGCGCAACCATGCGTCGGTGCCAAAGTTCCAGCCACTGTAAGACAACCACTCTTCTTTTGGCGTCATCATGCCTCGCGCATCGCCGGTCGATCTGTCCATGCCGGTTCCACCGGCGTCCTGCCTCCCAGTTTATTCGTGGCCCGCTCGCACGCCAGATTAATTGTTTTCCTCCCGGGTGAAAAACGATAGAAACGGCGAGACGGTGGTGAGTTCGAGTCACCAGCCACAGCGATCTCTCGCCTGCGGGTTTAGATGGCCCTTCCTTCACTTCGCAATCTTCAGGTCTTCGAAGTTGCAGCACGCCATTCCACCCTTCGCGCGGCCGCCGAAGCACTGTTCCTGACCCACGGCGCCGTGAGCCGCCAGATCCGCATCCTGGAAGCGGAACTCGGCGTGACGCTGTTTACGCGGACAAAGCAGGGTATCGCCCTGACGCCCCAGGGGCTCCGTTTGCAGGCGGCCGTCGCCGATGCCCTCAAACTCATGACCGATGCCACCGAGAAGATCGGCGGGAACGCGCAAAAGCGAACAACACGGCTTGTGGTCACCGCGCTTCCGTCGCTGGCGACGCGGTGGCTGCTGCCGCGATTGCCCGATTTCCAGGCCGTGCATCCGGACGTCGATGTGCAGTTGATTTCGATCATGGCGCCGCTGAACCTGGCCGAGAAGGAGATTGACCTCGGTGTTCGCAACGGCGACGGACAATGGGATGGGCTTGTTTCAGAACTGCTGGCGCAGGAAATGTTGTTCCCGGTGATGGCGCGAGGCGGTGTTGCCGGCCGGTCGACGGTGCCGCAAAGCGCGCAGGACTTGCTGGATTACCCCCTGCTGAATCCCTATGACGACTGGCAGCGCTGGTTCCATGCCGCCGGCGTCACCGGCGGTCCCTCTGGCGAGGGGAAGACGTTGAGCGACGCGCATCAATTGCTTCAGGCGGTCGAAGGCGGCAAGGGGATTGCGCTGGGTCGACAATGGCTGGTTGCGGATGCTCTTGCCTCGGGTGCCCTGGTTCGCCTGCCTGGCCCTGCAATCACCCGATCAAGATCATATTATCTCGTCTACCCGGAGGGTCGGCCATTATCTCCCGCGGCCAATGCGTTTGCTGCTTGGCTGCGAAAGATGATGAGCGATGCGTGACTTGGATGCGTGACTTGGGTTGCGAGGTGGACGGGCATCGTCACGCGGGCGGGCGGCCTCGGCGAGGAGCTGTCGTGTTTGGTCAGCCAAACTCACCAGGGTCGCGGCTTTTTTATCGCTTCTCGCGTCCGGTTCAAGCAACTACTCTGAGCCTCGGCTTCTTCAAGCCTTGGCTTCGAATCTGAAGCTGAAAAGCACGCGGAAAGCTCTGCTGTTGCGGATCAAGCACAAGCATTTGTTGGACTTCTTGCCGGGTTGTTCATGTTGAATTTGATGAAGAAACGTTTCTTTTCTGTTCGCGTCGTTCTCGTATCTCTTGTGGTGGTGGCCAGCAGCGTCTCCGCGCAGGCCAAGTCGGATCATCCGTGTGCCGCCGATGCCTTGAAACAGGCGTTGAAGTTGCTGAAGTTCCATAACGACAACGATGATCGTGCCGAGGTGTTCGATTTCAGCGTCAAGCAGGTCGGATCGGTCGCGGCCGTGACCGGGAAGGGCCGTTTCGATGTGCTGCAGGTCGATGGCGCCGTTTACAAGGGCAATTATCGCATGCGCCTGATCTACGCCCAGATCCCCGGCACGTGCGCACTGATGGGCCAGGAAATCCTCGAGACCGACAATCCCTATTGATCCCGACTTTCTCTATGGTCACCGGTTACAGGGTGGCCGGGAATATTTTTGTCAGATGGTTGAAAATGGTTCCGCGATGAAGTGCTGGCATCCTGTCATTATCCTTAGCCTCGCGCTGCTGTGCGGCTGCAATCAGGAAGATGCAAAAGCCCCGCCTGTGCCCGCGAAGTCGGCTTGCGCGCAGGAGATCGAAGGCATCAGGGAAAAATTCGCTGCGGATCTTCGCGCGGGAAATATCGATCAGCCGGTTTTTGATCGCATCAACGCGCAAGTCGACGAGGTTCAAAAGATATGTGCAAGCGGCGACGAAGATCGCGTGCGTGTGCTGCTCATGCAGGTCGTGTTCAACGAACAGCTCGGCAGCGACGAAACCTACGGTCGCAAGGTGAACAAGAAGAGTGACGGGAAATGACCGTGAAGGCGTTCGTTCGAAGGAGCTGGACGATGCGCCATGCTGGTCGTGCCGCGGGCGCCGCTGCGTCGATGCTGTTTGTCATCGCGAACGTTTCACCGCTGTTCGCTGGTGAGGCCGCGTCCCCGCCCCAGCCGGCGGTCGGCAAATCCTTGAGCCAGGGCATGGCCTATCAAGCTCTGCGTGAGAAATTGCTGGCGGCCGGCTGGCTGCCGCTACGGGATCCGCAATGCTGGGACAACATCGGAGGCGAGGCTGCCGTCTGCAACCAGCTGCCGGAGACCGAGAGCTGCAGTGTCGATGGACGCTGCATCATGCACTTTGCAAGCAGACAGGATCGCGCAAAAGTCCGCGTCGGCACCGAAGGTCCTTATGAGAACCTCGGTGCTCCGGGACACCGCGATGCACTCAAGGTCAAGTATTGGGAGTTCTCGGGTCTCGACAGTCAGACGTCGCCGCCGGCTGCGTGCCCGTCTCATGACTTCGACGCATTCCTCAAGGTCTTCGCGACCGATGCGGAGATCAAGCGCTCGTTCACGGCGCCCTTGGTCAGGGTCTCCGAACTGTATTCCACCGACAAGGGTGATTTCACCCGGCCGGTCTATTCCACGGCAGCGGACTTCCGGGCGTTCAACGTCCTGTATCGCGATGCTGCATTTCATTTTGTCGATGCCGAGGGCAAGACGGATCCGGCGCCATTGACTCTCGCGATTTCGAACGCCGGCCAGTCGGCCCGGATCGTGCGCTACCAGTATGGAACCTCCGAGGGCAATGCCTACCGGTTTGAAGAGGGCGGCGACTGCTGGCGTCTCACCGAGGATGTGCAGGCGCCGTCTCCTTGACGTCGTTTCGGGGGCGGCCGTTCAAAATGTTGCAGCAGGGGTATCCAATGCGCGCCATCGCTATCATTTTCGTCGCTCTCGCCTGGGCAAGCCAGGCCGAGGCGGCAGCCTTGGCCGTCAAGGCTGATGCCACCCCCACCACCGAACAGGGGGCGATCATCGCAAGGGCGTTGCCGAAGACCTATCAGGGGGCGTCGTTCACGGTCGGCACCGCGGATCTGAATGGCGACGGCAAGCCCGATCTCATTGTGCAGTTCAGCGGCAGCGACTGGTGCAGCCCCAGCGGCCAGGGCTGTCAGGGCACCGCGATCCTGTCGACCGCCGAGGGGTACGCCGACCACGATACGCCGCTTGCCATGTTTGGCGAGACCGTCAACGTCCTGCCGTCGACCCATCATGGGCTGCACGACCTCAGCTTCGATGGCAGCAAGCACGTCTTCAAGTTCGACGGCAAGGCCTACAAGTAACGCACGGTCACCGTCGATGACCTCAGCGAAAAGGTGCCGGCATATGAAGCGAACCATCCTTTGGGCCGCCTGTGGGCTGGCGATGCAGCTCATGCTGCAGCCGCTGTCCGTCCCTGGCGCAATCGCGGCTTCATCGTCAACCGGCTCGGACAGCAAGCCCGGTGCCGACGGCCTGCGCGCGTCGTATCAGGCCTGCCTTGATGCCAGTGGTGGTGCGGATGCGGCCATCCAGGATTGCATCGGCGAGGAATATGAGTTCCAGGACGCCCGGTTGAACGCGACCTACAAGGCGCTCATGGCCAAGTTGTCACCGGGCGAGCAAGCCCAACTGAAGGCGGACGAGCGAAAATGGCTCGTCCATCGCAATGCTCACTGCAAGCTTGATCCTGGCGGGCAGGGGCAGCGCCTGGGCTCCAACGACTGTGTTGTGGAGGAGAACGCCAAACGGGCTACGGTTCTCGAAGGTCGCCTGCATTGACGGCTGGATCCGGCAGAGGCGTTCGATACGCTCGCCTCTGCGCCATGGCTCGCGTCACACCGCGGCGCGGGTGTTGAGATAGAGCGCGTAGAGCGACGTCTGGCCGCAGATATAGAGCCGATTGCGCCGCGGTCCGCCGAAGCAAACATTGGCGACGATTTCGCCGATCGGGATGGTTCCGATGTGGGTGCCGTCGGCCGCGTAACAGAACACGTTCTCGCCGGCCGAAGTCCAGATGTTGCCGTGGATGTCGCAGCGGAAGCCGTCGAAGAAGCCGTCCTTGCAGGTGGCGAAGGTGGACGATGCGCCGACCGAGCGCCCGTCGGCATTCACCCGGTAGGCGGTGATGGTCACCGGCAGATTCCCAACATGGGATCGTCCGGTGTCGGCGACATAGAGAATGCTCTCGTCCGGTGAAAACGCCAGGCCGTTCGGCTGCACGCGGTCGGTGACGACGGTGGTGAGGACGCCGGTCGCCGGATCGAGCCGGTAGACATTGGCGCGGCCGATCTCCGAGGGCGCCTGCAGCCCTTCATAATCGCTGTCGATGCCGTAGGTGGGATCGCTGAACCACACCGAGCCGTCCGACTTGACGATGACGTCGTTCGGCGAGTTCAGCCGCTTGCCCTCGAAGCTGTCCGCCAGCACAGTGATCGACCCGTCGTGCTCGGTGCGGGTCACACGCCGGGTCAGATGCTCGCAACTGATCAGGCGGCCCTGCCGGTCGGTGGTGTTGCCGTTGGAATTCTGGCTCGGCTGCCGGAACACCGACACCGATCCGTCGGTTTCGTCGAACCGCATCAAGCGGTCGTTCGGAATGTCGGACCACACCAGATAGCGCCCGGCGGCGAAATAGGCCGGGCCTTCCGCCCAGCGGCAACCGGTGGCGAGCTTCTCCAGATTGGCATGGCCGATGACGCGCGCGGCAAACCGCGGATCGTGGACGACGAAAGGCCTCATGAGATGCTCCCTGATTGATCCGGCGTGGGCATGGTGACGCGCGCCTCCATGGATGGTTTGCGCGCTGGTGCGGGGTGGCCCCACAGCGCGCGATAGGTGTCGACCCATCGTCCAGAGTGGGCGAACTGGAAAATGGCGAGCAGATGCACGCCGATGATGATACCGAGCGCCATCATGGCCAGATCCGGAGCGTTCGCAAGGATCGTGCCCGAGGCGAGCGCCGCGGCCGCGAGTCCCAGCGTGATCCAGCCGATCGATTTATGCAGCGCCTCGAACACCAGCCGCCGCGGCGTCATGTCGTAATGGTCGCCGCGCAGCGTGGTGTCGGTTGGGCCGCCCATGGTGCCGCGCAACAGTGCGGCTGCGATCTGCAGCCATCCCAGGAGCAGCACGCCTGCGCCGATGCGGCTGTGCCAGGAGGCGAACCCGCTGCTGCCGGCGGCATGCATCACCAGTGCGCCCGCGGTCGCGAGCATCATACCGAGGGTCTGGAACACGCGGTGCCAGGTCCACCAGAAACGGTTGTCGGTCTCGCGCGGAAAATCCTGGTCCCGCGTCACCTTGAAGTAGCGCGCGACGATGGTGCCGGCCGGCAGCACGATGCCCCAGGCGTAGATCATCAATCCGGCATGAAACGCGTGCGCCGGCGACAATGTGCCGGCGGCCGCATCACCGAGGCAGGCGGCGAGCAGGGCGCCAATCCCGGCGATCAGCGCCATGATCCATCGCCTGCGCCTGGCGGCGCGCCCGTCCATGCCGCCTCGCTAGTGCGTGCAGCGGCGTCGTGCGTCCGACGCCATCGGATAACGATGCATGGTGCGTGCTCCCGGCGGTTTCGTCCCGGATATTGAGTTTATGTTATCGATAACATCGTACACGCCGCGAGGGGCGTCGCGCAACCGGTTTATGATCCGGAGCGCTCGCCGTCAGCAAGCAGCGGCGTCAGCGGGCGTTGGTTGTGGGGCGCATGGCCGTTTCAGCGCGACCAGCGCGCACGGTCGGAAAAATGCCGGGAGCGGGCGCGTCCGACGGCCGGCTTGCGACCGTCACTTCTGTGCTAGCGCGGCAGATGATCTCCGAGCGAGTAGGCCACGCACAGTGCGAGGCTGCTCCAGACCGCCAGGCTGAAATACAGCGACATCCAGGTGATCTCGCCCTTCCACGCGGCGGGGTCGTGCGTCACGATCCAGCGCGTGCTGACGTCGCGCAGCCCCTCGAGCGGAGACAGCAGCGTGCTGCCGTCGGCGACGTCGGACCGCCATCGATTCAGATACATCGGAACGTCGACGGTCATGAGAAACGCCAGATAGCCCACGATCCCGATGATGGCGATCACGATGGCCACGCGAACCGGGCCATCGAACTCCGGCAGCAGCCGGCAAAGCCCGATCCCGGCGACGAAGAACGCGACGGCCCAGATCGAATTCTCGATGGCATTGCCCAGGTAGCGGGTGGTCAGCACCGCATGCCATGAGAAACATTCCGCGACCAGGATCAGCGGCACGATCACCCATGCGGCGTTCACGGTGGTGTCGGCTCCCGTCAGCGTGCCCAGCCGGTGCAGGATCATCGCCCACTGCGCCGCGAAGCAGACCTCGGCCACGGTCGCCACCGACCGGCCGACCACGACGCTCGACAGCCAGGTGTCGAACAGGCAGATCCGCTGCACATCGGCGCGCGGCAGGAAAGAGCGGAAGGCGCAGCCAAACACATAGGCCGCGCTGAGCAGCAGCATGACGTCGATGCCGGACGTGAAGCCGAGGCTGCCGCTCGGCGGTTCAGACAGCCGGCGGTACAGCAGCACCCAGACCACGATGTTGATGCCGCTGACCAGGGTCAACAGGCTCCACCACCAGGCGAGAGGATTCGACCAGGCCAGGGAATTCAATCGGGAAACCGACCGGGAACTCGACCGTGCCCGCCATTCCAGACTCATGCGCTGCTCCGCGTGTAACAGAATTGATATCGATCTGTATCAATTCTGTCACAAACGATGCCGGGGCACGACAAAAATATGCGTGAGTCGGGCTCGTGCGGGAGGGGCGTGGCGGCACCTCGCCGGTCTTGGATGTCCGGAAACGTCAACCAAATTGGTTTGAGGCCGGCTTCAGGTGAAGCCCACGGACGAGGGCCTGGGATACTTGCCCGCGATAGTCTGGGTGGATCGCGTGCTACGCGATCGCGGTGATCTCAAGCTGCTGACCCGGTGCGCCGACGACATCGCCAACGCCCTTGCCCATCAGAAGCCTTGCCACCGGGGAGACGAAAGACACCGAGCCGGCCTTGGGATCCGCCTCGTCCTCGCCCACGATGCGATAGGTCTGGACGCGCCCATCGTCGCGCGCGAAGGTCACCGTGCTGCCGAAGGCGACGGTGTCGGTCGACGTTGGATGGACGATGACCTGCGCCGTCCGCACCCGCGCCGCGAAGTAGCGGGCATCACGCAACGGGTTTGCGGCCTGCCGACGGCGTTCATTGACGTCGTCGATGGTCTGCGCCGCCTCATAGGCCTCGCGCGCCTGCTGCAGTTGAGCTTCCAGCGCCTTCAATCCTGCTTCCGTCACAAGGTTCGGATGAGTTGAGATCGGTCGGTCGGGGAGCAAGGTCTCCGACGCGGTTTCGGCACTCTCTTCCTTGGTGAAGGCAACACTCAAACCTGGAACTCCTTTTCGGACGCGAAATCACGCGCCCAATTCCACAAGATGCGCCCGCGAAGGCGCAGGGTCAAACCGGTCGGCGAAATATTGCGTTTCGCTGGCCACCAGTCCGTCGCGAAATTCCATGATGCTCACCGTGTAGGATGGAACGCCGTCATAGGTCAGCACGAATTCGGTAACCCAGAGATCGCCGCTGCCGATCATGCGCTGGACCGAAAAACGTTTCCGGTTCGGCTGAAGAAACCGGCTCTGCTGGATGTTGTGCCGGCCGCGGATCCGCTCGCCCGATTGCGGATAATGCAGCACGGCATCCTCGTGGTAGATGTCGTGCTCGGCTGTGAAATCGTTGGCGTCCGAAGCCTCCCAATGGCGCTGCAGCGCCGCCCGCACGGTTTGATCATCCATCTCGACCTCCCGCTGGCGAGTTAGATCCCGCCGGCCTCGATCCTTTCATTGAGCTTCTGGTCGACCACCTGGACGGTGCGGTCGATATTGGCATTGGTCATGCCCAGCTGATGCGAAATCAGTTTCACCAGCAGGTCGACCCGCTCGATGAACGGCGCGCCATTGGCGACCGCGCGGGCCGCGGACGAGGGCTTGAGCAGGCTCTCCGCCGCCTTGGCGTACTTTTCGAAAGGCACCTGGTCCTCCGCCTCCGCGCCCAGGCGCCGGGCGACGGCGTCGACATGGTCATAGATCGACTGCGACACTTTCAGATCGCCATGAACCGCGTCGCGGATCGATTGCGGTTCTTCGGGCGTGATGCAGCGATAGTTGCCGGTCAGCAGCATCGACCATTTCGCCAGCGGGACGAACAGTGAATCGAACACTTTCAGTTTCACCGGCACGTCCTTGCCGTCCAGCCTGACCGCGTCGATATCGGCTTCCAGTTCCCGCAGCAGCCGGTTGTGGGCTTCGTCGGCAAATGCGGACGCCTTGAAGTTCGTCGGCAGGCCCACATGCAGGACATTCGCCGCCTCTTCCGGCGGGCGGAAGGCCTGCGGATCGGGCGAGCACAGCGTGACCAAACCCGGTTTGAAGCGCTCCCACACCTGGGCATTGGTGTAGGCCTCCTCGAGGTCCATGTCCGCCAGCGCCGGGATCCGCTTGAGATAGGGCAGCGGCGGCATATTCATGATCGAGAGGCACGGCAGGTTGGCCGCGGCGATCTTGATCATCAGAACGCGGATGGTGTGGTTGGTGTATTGCGGCTCCTGCATCGCAAGGCCAACGAGATCGTAACGCGAGACGTCGACCTCGCCGGGCGGGGTCGCATCCAGTTTTCCCGGCAGGTCGCGCGAGAAGATCGCCCTGTGGGTCGTCTCGTCACGCAGCTTGATGCGCACTTCGGTGCCGTCGCGGTTGATCAGTTCCGCGGTCTTGGCGCGGCACACGAGGGTCACGTTGTGACCGGCCATCAGCAGTTTCGTTGCCAGCAACGAGCCGTACGAGGCTCCGAGAATGAGAATGTTGCGCGCCATGGTCTTTCGTCCCCAAAATCATCGTCCGAGAATCATCGTCCAAGAATCATCGTCTTGTCGCCGGCCCGGAAGGCCTGGCGAAAATGTCGAATTCGATCGGACCCTACTGCATCGCTGCGCTGCAATCCAGAGAGCGGGCTCCGCGTAAATCCGCGGTGCGGAATTGAGCTCCCGGTGCGCCAATCTGTCCCGTCGCCGTGGTCACGCGATGCGATACTGTCGAGAAAAATCAGGGAGGGAGCCTTGCCGGCAAAGATTCATCGCCGTCACGTCATTGCCGCGGGCGCGGCCGTCCTCGCGATGCCGTTCCTGCTGCGCAAGTCTTCCGCGCAAAAGTCCTCGGCGCAGGCGGCGTGGCCGTCGCGGCAGATCCGCATGATCTGCAGCTACCCCGCCGGCGGGCAAACCGACCTGCTCGCACGCGCCTTCGGCGAATTCATCTCCAAGCAGGTGAAGCAGACCGTCGTCATCGAAAACAAGGCGGGCGCATCCGGCGCCATCGGCACGGCGGAGGTCGCGCGAGCGGAGCCGGACGGCCATACGGTGCTGTGCTCGATCTCGACCACCTATGTGATGAACCGGGTCATGATGAAGACCCCCGGCTACGACATGGACAAGGATCTGACGCTGGTCAGCGTCATCCCTGGCGCCGGGCTGCTGCTGGTGGCGAGCCTGAAGTCCGGCGTCACCACGCTGGATGAATTCGTCGCATTTGCGCGCAGGAACGGCCGGGTGAATTTCGGCACCTACAGCGCCGGCTCGGCCCCGCACATGACGATCAACGAGCTGAACAAGCAGTACGGGCTCAGCATCGAGCCGATCCACTATCGCGGCGAAGCGCCGATGTGGACGGGACTGGCGGAAGGCACGCTCGATGTCGCGATGGGCAGTTACACGGCGGCGCAATCCGTCCTGCAGAGCAACCGCGGCGTTGTATTTGCCGTGCATTCCAAGAAGGTCGATGCGATTCCGAATGTCAGGACGTTGCCTCAGCAGGGCGCGACCTCGCGCTTCTTCACCGTCAGCGGCTTCACCGGCTGGGCGCTGCCGAAGGCAACGCCGCAGCCGATCGTCGATCGCTTCGCGCAACTCTGCGTGGCCGCCAACGACGACCCGAAGGTCAGGGAGGTCCTCGCCACCTTCGCGCTGGAGCCAGCGCTCGGTTTCAAGGACAGCAATGCGCTGTATCAGCGCGAACTGCCGGTCTGGATGGAGAGCGCGCAAGCGCTCGGCTTGCAGCCGGTTTAGTTCGCTCGGCCTTCGCCGACAATTTCGAACGGCGCCCAGAATGCCGGATAGGCCGCGGTGGGATTTGAAGCGTCATTGAGGTAGGCCAGCATGGCCTGCCGTAGCGCTTGCGCGCGGCCCAGCGATGGTGTTACCGCGAGGATGGCGAAGGTCGAGGTGGTCAGCCGGGTGGCGGCGGCGGAATCGACGGCCCAATGCGACACCAGCAGCGCCCGCGCGCCGGCATAAAAAAATGCGCGCGCCAGGCCGGACAGCGCCTCGGCGCCGGGCTTGTCGCCGGCGATGGTGTTGCACGCGGACAGCACCACCCAGTCGGCGTTGAGCTTGAGTTGCGCGATTTCGCTTGCGGTCAGCAGTCCATCGTCGAGGTCGGACGGTTGCGCCGGGATCGACAGCACCAGCGAAGGCTCGGCCAGCCCTTTGATATCCCCGGCCACGAGGCCGTGGGTGGCGAAATAGACGATGCGATAATCGGCCAGCGGGGCGGCCTTGAGCACCGTTTCGCTGGCGTCCCGGCCCAGATGAATGTCGTTCGCCGGCGCGCCGAGCTTCTGCGCGACGGCCTTGAGTTCGAGCGCCGTGTCGGGCAGTTGCGGCAGCGCCTTGCTGAGCATGGTGCGGTCGACGCCCGCGCCGCGCCAGAAATCAGTGTAGGATACCACCACCAGGCTGCGCGCGGCGGCCTTGCGGGTGTCAGACGAGGTGCCCGGCGGCGCCGAAGCGGGATCGAACACGGGATCGCCAAACCCGATCAGCGGCTTTGTTTTGGTGCTGCCCCTGCTGCCGAACGCGCGCAGGGCCCTGAGGCTCGTGACCGACGGCAGCACCGAGACGGCCTGGCGCTTGATCAGCCACGCAGCGTCGCGATAGCCCGCAAGGCTCTCGGGCCGGGCCGAGGGTGGCGTCTCGGTGACCAGCAGATGAAACGGCAAAGCTGTCAGCGCCCCCGACGGCACCACGATCAGGCTTTTTTTGTCCTTCAGCAGCGCATCGACCGGGCCGAGCAGGGTGTCGAACAGCGCGTGGGAGAGCGCAAGATCGAACAACCCGGGCTTGCCCGACTGTGCCGACGCGTCCAGCGCGTCGACATCGAGGCCCTGCCGGAATGCCGTCACCTTGTCCGTCAACGCCGCTTTCCCGAGCGGGATCACCTTCCAGTCGAAACTGTCGTGGGTCAGGGCAAAGACGTAGCTTTCTTCATCCCCGGCCTGGAAGAAGGCCAGCGCTTCGTCCGGCGCCAGCAACTGTTGCACGTCCTCAACCCGCAACGGTTTCGGACTCGTCAGCGACACGTAATCCGGAAACGTCTTGTCGATCTCGGCGGCATTCGCAGCCAGCCGGGCCTGGACGTCGGCAAGTTGCCGGCGCGCCGCGTCGTTCGCGGAACGGTCCTGCTGCGCCTGAGGCTTCGATTCCGCTGTGATCAGGCTCCTGGTCTGGTTTTGCCAGGCGACGCCGAGATCCTGGCGCCGGCGAACCAACTCGCCGAGGGCGCTGTTGCCGGCAAACCGCGCCGCCATCTGCTGCACGGCCAGTGCGGCCGTCGATGTGTTCGCCTGTTGCGCCATCTCCAGCGCTTCGCGGCCGAGCGCCGGGACCGGTTCGATCCCCTGGCGAGCAGCGAGCGCCAGATTGGCGACATGAACCTTGAAGAAATCCGCGGGCGACATGTTGCCGCCGTTCGGCTCGGTCCCTTGATCGGCGCTTGTTCCTTCGCGCGTCATGTCTTCGTGCGCCATGTAGGCAAGTTCCGCAGCGCTCGCCTTGCGCGCATAGCCAAGCGCTCGCGCGATATCGCCGCCGGGCAGGTCATTGAGCAAGGCCATGTTCAGCAGGAGCTGCGCGACACCGGGATGCGCGGGGCCGAGTGCATTTTGATCGATGGTCAGCGCGCGCTGATAGGTCTCCTCGGCTTGCGCCAGATGTCCCTGCGCCGCGAACACGGTGGCAAGCCCGGCCAGACTCGCGGCGACGTCGGGACTGTCGGGCCCCAGCGCCTTCTGGCGGATGGCCAGCGCGCGCTGGAAGCCGGCCTCGGCCTGCGCGTGGTTGCCTTGGGCCTCGGCAACGAACGCCAGGTTCTGCACGAACGTGGCGACGTCCGGATTGTCCGGCCCAAGCGCGCTCTCCCGGGCCGAGAGGGCGCGTCGATACAGCGCTTCGGCATCGTCGTATTTGCCCTCGAACATGTAAAGGCTGGCGAAGTTGTTGAGGGTGGCGCTGGTTTCCGGGTGGTTGGGGCCGAGTGCCGTCTCGTTGATGGTCAGCGCGCGCTGGAAAAGTCCCTCCGCCTCTGCGGCGTGACCCTGCTCGCGAGAGAGATTGGCGAGGTTTCGCAGCACCAGGGCAACGGAGGGGTGCTGCGATCCCAGGGTCTTTTCGTCGATCGCCAGCGCGCGCTGATACAGCGCCTCAGCCTCGGCGTTATGGCCCTGCGCGTGGGCCACCTCGGCGAGGTTGTTGAAGGTTGCGGCGACGTTGGGATGGTCGGCTCCCAGCGTCTTCTGCTGAATCGCAAGCGCACGTCTGAACGAGGCTTCCGACTGGGCAAATTTGTTCTCGGAGAGATAGACAACCGCGATGTTGCCGAGCACGTCCGCGACCTCGGGATGATCGGCGCCCAGCGCCTTTTCCTCGATCGCCAGGGCGTGCTGCAGCATCTGCTCGGCCTGGGCGTGCTTGCCCTGCGCTTCGTAGAGTGCGCCAAGCTCGTTCAGGTTGTTGGCGAGTTTCGGACTGTCGGGGCCGAACAGTTTCTGCTGGGTTGTGAGCGCGCGCTGGTAGAGATCCTCCGCCTGCGGGTACCTGCCTTCCAGCTTGTAGACGTTGGCGAGATTGATCTGCGACTCGGCGACCGTCGGATCGGCCGCGCCCAGGGCCTTCTGCCGGATCGCGAGCGCTTGGGTGGCGGCTTTCTCGGCATCGGCGAACTTGCCCTGCGCCGCATAAATCCGCAGCAACTGGTTGAGCGCGATCACATAGTTGGGATGATTGGTGCCGAACCGAGCCTTGATGCCGGATTCGAGCTTTCTCGCCTGGACCAGCGCGGCGTCATAATTGCCTGCCGCGGCGAGCTGATTGGTCTGGTTGAGGATGGCGTTGAGATCCTGCTGGGCAGATACGGGCGAGCACAAGGCCGTCAAAATCAGCAAGAGCGCGAAATGCCGCGTGAGGGCCGACAGCGTCCTGATTGTCATGGCGCTATTCTCGTGGGCAGGAACCTGCTGAGCGACAGCACCGGTCGCGACCGTGCTCATCAAGCTGATGTCAACTTCACTCCGTCGAGTGTTGGTCGAGACAACAGCCGATAGGTTCAAGCCGCCATTTCGCCATTTTGGCGGGAACGCCTGTTCACTTCCGATATCGGCCGGTCATCGTGACGATGCGGTGGCCGGCTGCGACCGCTGCGACATGATCCTGAGAAAAATTCAAGCGAATGCTGTCGGGATGTGGACCAAACTCGGTTCCGGGCGTGACGACGACGTTCGCCTGGCGGCGGAGCAGGCGAACAAAATCCTGCAGGCTGACCGCAAGTGGCGGCAGTGTCGGAAACAGGTAGCTGCCCGCCTGCGGCGTGCGCGTGTCCAGCCCCGCATTTCGGAAGACGCAGAGAAGATCATCGCGAATCGCTTGGTGCTGCTGAATTCTCTCCTGCATCCATCCGTCCGGCTCGCTGAACCATGAGCGAAGAACCGCCTGATTGTAGCCGGCGGCGCGCAGCGAGACGATGGCCTGCAATTTCTCCATCCGTTCGACAATCGCGGGCGATCCGAAGGCGATGCCGAGCCTGTAGCCGCTCAGCGACTCGGTCTTGGATGGTCCCATGATGGTGATGACGCGGTCATCAGGCAATCCGCAGGCGCGAATATGTGTGTAGTCCTCGCCCTCGTAGCGCAGCCTGGAATAGAGCTGATCGGCGATGATCGTCACATCGAACGCGTCGGCAAGCGCGGCGATGTCCTCGATCTCGCGCCGGGAATAGACGGCGCCGGTTGGATTGTTGGGATTGGAGAACAGGAAGACGCGTGCACCGGCCTCGAAGGCGGCGCGAAGCTGAGTGAGATCGAGATCGGCGTCTGCCGAGGCGCTGAGATAATCGATCGACACGGGCATCACTTGTCCGCCGAAGAATTGGACGAGTTTGCGGTTGGCGAAATAGTCCGGCTGGACGATGGCGACTTTGTCGCCCTGATTCACCGTGGCTGCAACGGCCAGGAACAGGGCCCCCTGTGTTCCCGGGGTGACGATCGTGCCGTGCTCAGCCGAGACGGGTGCACCGGTGAACGCGGCCAGCTTTTCGGCAAGCTCGGCGCGGATATCGGCCGAGCCGCGATACTCTGTGTAGGCTTGCCGGCCTCCGGCCGCGACGGCTTCGGAAAATTGCCGGAACGCATCAGGAGGTGGCAGGAACGCATCGACGTCGCCGTGAGAGAAGTCAACAAGCCGTCCCGGGAGGGACGTCCCGCGCATCATATTGTCGACGTTTCCTGCGACCCGGCGGACCTCCTGACCTGGGGCATTGTCGGTGGCCAGGGCGGCAAATTTGGCGTCGATAAGCATGGCAGCTTCGTCCTTCTCGGAAAATCGCAATGTCGGTCAGGCGGCGCGATCGGTGGCGCCGCCGTGTGGATCGAGGTCCAGAGCTTGCTTGAACACGGCGGGATCGACATTTCCGCCTGACACGATCACGAGGACAGTCTTTCCTCGAACAAGTTCCGGATTGCGCAGCACTGACGCCAGCGCGATGACCCCTCCGGGCTCGGCGACAAGCCGGAATTCGTCATAGGAGAAGCGGATCGCCCGTAAAACGTCCTGATCCGAGACAGTCAGAACCCGCGACAAGCGCTTGCGGTTGATCGAAAACGGCAGTTCGGCGGGCGTTGGCGCCAGCAGGGCATCGCAAAGAGAGCCGGACAACGCGGCATTGACCTCTCTCTGGCCGCTGGCGAGAGAACGTCGCGTATCGTCGAAATCCTCAGGCTCAACGGCCCACACCTCGGCTGGCGAGCCCATGGCATTGGTGGCAAGGCAGGTACCGGCGGCCAGTCCGCCGCCCCCGCAAGGAACGAGAATTGTCGTCACGTCGGCGATACCGATCTGGGCAAGGCCTTCCGCCGCCGCAGTTCCCTGGCCCGCAATGATGAACGGGTCGTCGCCGGGTGGCACGACGGCGACGGGCGATTGCGCGGCAATCTGGGCGGCGATGTCCTCACGCGACTGGCTGTTTCGATCGTAGAGGACGATCTCTGCACCATTCTCCCTGGCCTTTGCGATTTTCACCGTTGGTGCGTCGCTGGGCATGACGATGGTTGCGGGGATATTCAACATCCGTCCAACCGTTGCAATGGCCTGACCGTGGTTGCCGGTCGAATAGGCAACAACGCCACCCGGATAAGCCTGGCGATCGAGGCGCGACAGGCAATTGAAGGCGCCTCGAAACTTGAACGCTCCGGTATGTTGAAGGTTTTCGCACTTGACGAAAACAGAGGCGCCGACAAGGCGATCCAGGCGTTCGGAGCGCAGAATGGGCGTCTTGACCGCCACCCCTTCCAGGATTCGGCGGGCATCGAGAACGTCTTCGGCGGTCGGGATAGGCAGGTTCGTCATGTCAGTGCGCCAGGATTCGTGAGAGGAAAAGGCGGGCTCGTTCGGAGTCCGGTGTGTCGAAGAAGCGTCTGGTTTCGGTGACCTCGAGGATGCTGCCTTTGTCCATGAACACCATCCGATCGGCTGCGGCCTTGGCGAATCCCATCTCATGCGTAACCACGATCATCGTCATGCCTTCGCGCGCGAGCTCGAGCATGACGGCGAGAACCTCGCCGATCATTTCCGGATCGAGCGCGGATGTCGGTTCGTCGAACAGCATGGCAACAGGATCCATGGCGAGGGCCCGCGCGATGGCGATTCGCTGCTGCTGCCCACCGGACAGCTGCGCCGGATAGGCGCCTTCTTTCTCCGCCAGGCCGACCCGGTTCAGCAGCGTGCGGGCCTTGGCCTGTGCCACCTCCCTCGTTCGCTTGAGGACATGGATCTGCGCCAGGCAGATATTCTCGAGAACGGTCAGGTGGGGGTAGAGCTCGAAATGCTGGAAGACCATGCCCACGCGTGCGCGCATCTCGGCTGCTTCACGGCCACGCAAGCGGAGCCTGACGCCATCGATCGTGACGTGTCCGTTTTCAAAATCTTCGATGCCGTTGATGCATTTGACAAAGGTGCTTTTGCCGGAGCCGGAGGGCCCGCAGACGACGACGACCTCGCCGCGATGGACAGTCAAATTGCAGTTGTTCAGAACCTGCAAGGGGCCAAAGCGTTTCGAAAGCCCTTCGACCTTGATCATGTCGGGTGTGGTCATCGTCGTCTGGTCCATGGATGAAATGTCGGTCTGGATGGGCGGTTGACTCATGTCGCGGGCCGGATGCTTTTCAGCCGCGCAGCGACAGCGTTCCCGATCGAGCAGATGAGCAAGTAGACCAGCGCCGCGAAGACATACATTTCGACAGGGCGGTTGGTATTGTTTGCAACGATGCTGACCGACGTCATGAAATCGTGCAGCGAAACGACGTAGACGAGGGCGGTGTCCTGGAACAGGATGACGCCCTGCGTCACCATCAGCGGCCTCATCGTTCGCAAGGCTTGCGGGAGCGCGATGAGCCTGACCGTTTGGAGATAGCTAAAGCCCGATGCCTTGGCGGCTTGCCACTGCCCCGGCCTCACGCTCTGCAACCCCGCCCTCATGATTTCGGAATAGTATGCGCCCTCGAACATGACGAACGCGACCAGGACCGAATAGAGCGCGCCGACGGGCCTGCCCACCGCAACCGGCACGAGAAAATAGAACCAGAAAATGACAAGGATCAGCGGGATGGCCCGAAAGCCATTGACGTAGAGAGCGGCAAGCCTGGCGGCCAGCTTCAATCGCGACATGCGGACAATTGCGATGAATAAGCCCAGGACCAGGCCGCCGATCATGGCGACGGTCGTCAGCATCACGCTGAGGCCCAGACCTTCCAGCAAAAAGGGCAGCGAGCTGACGATGGTCGAAAGATCAAAACCGGACATGCACATCTCCCGATACGGTGCCGGGAAGCACCGTCCCGCTCTCCAGCAGGCGCATGATCAGCGTGACGCCCAGCGCGATGAACACATAGATGACTGTCGCAGCCGTGAACGCTTCGAAACCTTGGTAGGTCATGCTCTGAATTTGCTGGGTCTGCGCCGTCAGCTCGTAGACGCCGATGGTGAGTGCAATCGACGAATTCTTGAAAATCGTCAGGATCTCCGAAGTCAGGGGCGGGATGATGAGCCGCACCGCTTGCGGAAGCACCACGAAGCGGTAGGTGTGCAGCGTCGAAAGCCCCGTCGCTTTCGCGGCTGCGCGCTGACCCGTTGGAACGGCATCGATGCCGGCGCTGATCTGTACGGCGATGCGTGAGCTCGTGAAGATGGCGAGGGCGATGATCGCGGTGATGATCTCGGGATGGGGCAGGTCCCGCTTCAGCCACCGGCCCACGCCATTCGGGAGGATCTCCGGAATGACGAAGAACCAGAGAAACATCTGAAGCAGCAGCGGCACATTACGGAACGTGTTGATATAGATGCCTGTCAATAGGCGCGCGATTCGTCCCTGAGAACTGCGCAGAATCCCGATGGCCGTTCCCAGAACCAGTGCGATGGCCAGGGCTGCGATGGAAATGGCCATCGTCATCGCAAAGCCCCAGGCGAGCCATTGCGCGTAGGGGTTCTGGACGAGGATGCTCCAGTTCCAGGAATAGTTCATCGCGACGTCCCTTTGGAAGGCGGAGGGTGTTCGCCCGATGCGATCACTCGGGGATCGCAATCACTTTCAAGACGGTGGCAAGGACCGGCGAAAGCGGGACACCGACAGGGGTGAACCATTTTTCGTAAAGCTTTTGCAGCCGGCCGTCGCGGGACATGCGAGACAATGTCGCGTTGACGAGAGACAGGAAGACCGTGCTGTTTTTCTGAACCAGGAGGCCGTAGCTGTCGTAGGACAGCGGTGCACCGACAACGCTGTAGTCGGCCGGCGTGGGGGCCTTGCTGCGCAAACCAAACAGCAGAATATCGTCGGTCGAGAAGGCGTCGACCCGTTCGGTGGAGAGCGCAAGAAATCCCTCGGCATTGTCTTTCACCGAAACGACGCGGACGTTGAGCTTGTCCTTTTCGATGAGGGATTTGACGAGGCGCTCCGGCACCGAATTGATCGGAAGGGCGATGGCTTTTCCGTCCAGGTCCTTGAGCTCGGAAATGCCGGACTTGCCTTTGACGAGCAGTCGCGTTTGCGAGATGAAGAACGGATAGGAGAAGTCCACCTGGCTCTGTCGGGCAATGGTATTGACCGCCGACTCGCAGGAGATATCCACCGTTCCGTTGGCCACCAGCGGAATTCGATTCTGCAGATTGACCGGAACCATCTTGATCTGAAGATCCGTCAGGCCGAGTGCTGCTTTCACGCTCTGCGCGACTTCGAGACAGATGTCCGTGGCATATCCCAGCGGCTTGCCCTGCGCATCGACAAAAGAGAAGGGGATCGACGAGTCGCGGTAGCCGATCGAAATGGCACCTCTGGTGCGGATGCGATCAAGCACGCCGTCGCTGGATTGCGCCTCGGCAAAAGATATTGAGAGCATGGAAACAACGAGGGCCCCCACGAGGGCGCGCGGCTGAGTAGTCATGATCTGCCTCCTCTGTGTGTGATGCCGTTTCAGCGCAACGACTCGAGCATTTCGGCCAGGCTTGACACGGTGAGATCCGGGCGGGCCTCAGCGGCACCTTCGCCCGACAGTCCGAGAAGGCGCTCCGGCCGGTTGATCCACACACACGTCATTCCGAGCTTGTTGGCGGGGGTGATGTCGGCGCGCAGGCTCTGGCCGACATGAAGAACGCGCGAGCGGGTGATGCCCATTGCCGCGAGGTCGGCCAGCGCAGTGTCGAAATGCTCGGGGCCTGGTTTGTAAGCGCCGACCCGCTCGGCTGTGACGACAAGGTCGAACGTCACCGACATTTTGGCGCACGACGACGCGAGCGATGCGTTGTCGATGTTCGACAGTGCACCGATCCTGGCTCGGGCCTGCAACTGCTTCAGTCCGGCGGTGACGTCCGAATAGGCTGGCCACTGGTGTGGCGTGGCCGAGAACGCCTCGCGCAGGTCGGGATCGATGGCCACGCCAAACTCGCCGGAAATGCGATCGAAGCAGCGCCGAAGAACTTCCGGATACAGGTGGGCTGGTCGTTCCTTCTGGATCGTGGCGCGGGCGCGATCAAAGGACATGATCAATTCGTCGCCGGTGGCGGTCACGCCGTATTTGGCAGCCCAGTTGGCGAGGAATTCAACGATCGAGGGCTCCCAATCGATCAGGGTGCCGTAAACGTCAAAGGTGACGGCGTCGAAGTCGGACATGCGCAGCATCGGAATCTCTCGGGAAGGAGGGGTCTACAATCTATCGATTAGCGATAATCGTTAAATAAGACCGAGTCAACGATGGCGGGATTCCGGATCGGCATGTGCTGATTTTCTGAATTAAATCAGCAGTAGCAGAGATTTGTTGTGATTGTCGGCGGTTGAATGTATAGCTGCGACAGATCCTGGCGCTGAAAATTTATCGCTAAAATCACTCCCAGAGGAATTGATCGTGAGCTCTTCGGATGCAATCCACGAACCCGGCCGCGCCAATATTCACTCGGCGGCCACCGTCGTGGTCGATGAGCTGCGGGGCGCAATCTTGCACAACCGTCTCTCCGGCGGGGAAAGGTTGCGGCAGGATGCGATCGCGATCCAGTACGGCGTCAGCCAGATGATCGTCCGGGAAGCCTTCAAGCAATTGACCGCGGAAGGTTTCCTGAAAGCCGAGCCGCGCCGCGGAGTGAGCGTTGCCATTCTGAGCGCGGACGAGGCCTGGGAGGTGACGCAGTTGCGGGCGCTGCTCGAATGCCAGGCCTTGCGATGGGCGATTCCCAACATGCTGCGCGGTGATTTCGTTCAGTGCGCGCGCGTCCTTGCCGATCTGGACAGTTCGGACACGGTCGACGCCAAGATTCAGCTCAACGCGCAGTTTCATGCGAGCCTCTATGCGCCGGCGCGCAGGGCGCGAACGCTGGATTTGATCGGCAACCTCAGGATGAATTTCGAGCGCTACTTGCGTTACACATGGGAGGAGACCCATCATCTGGAGCAGTCGCAGGCGGAGCACCGTGAGATACTGAACCTTTGCGAGTTGCGCGACGTGGAGCGCGCCTGTGATGCTTTGCGCAAGCATGTCCTCGCGACGGGAGATTTGCTGGTCGATAGTTTGCGCAAACTGAAAGAGAGCTGATCGTTCATCGTTCGCGGGCGAAGCTCATGCCGTCACCACCATTCTTGTCGCCGCAGTGCGGCCGTGGCTCGATCAGGCGCGGTCTTGGTCCAAAGCTCTTTCATGAAACGAAGAGGGGCTCGCTTCGCCCGGTTTATCGCTGCAGCACGTAGCGATAAACGCCGTGAGAGCGAAGATAGGCGTCCAATTCGGGGTTCGACAGGAATTGGATGAGCTGCAAGGCTATCTCCGGACGGCTGTTTGTATGGACGAACATCGACATATCGATGTTCAGCCCCAACTCCGGGGGAAAGGTCGCAATGGGCGACACGCCGGGGGCGGCAATGATCCGCGAAAGCGGGGCAATGGCGTATTGCACTCGACCCGCCGCAGCAGCCATCGGCGGCTCGCCGGCCCCCATCGGACGCAGGCGATTGTGGATCTGATCCTGCAGGCCCATCATTTCAATCGCCCTCAGGAAGGTTTTCCCGCTCGTTCCCGTCGACGTGTACGCAATCGAATCTGCGTTCAACAAAAGCCGGCGCACAGCCTCGTGCGAACTGGCGATCTCCCTTGGCTCGGGCCCGGCTGCTCCTATCGTCAATGGAACGCGCCCGAACGGAACGTGAATATCAGCAACGACACGCCCGAGCGAGATCATCTCGTCGACATACCAGGGATTGGTCAGTCCGACGTCAAAGTCTTCGCCGTCCATGACGCGCTTCGCAACGGCCGGATTGACGTCGTATTTCACATCGACCTCGATCCCGCGCCGGTGCTTGAACTGCGGCAACAGCTCCTCGATCTCCGCCTGTACCGCGACGGCGCTGATGAACGTTAGTCTGTCGTTGGTTGCCGTGCCCATGATCTGCTCCAATCCGCCCTTGATTCGTCGATGGCTTCGGTGGCCGGGTTTACGGAAACATCTCGCCGGCCCGAATGAACAAGCACGGGCAGTTGCTCGATGTTCGCCGGAACCGGCGTTCTGATCCTTACCGTGGATCTCTTATGAAGTTCACGATCGCGCTCCCAAGCAGGTCGTCCGATGTGCCGATATGCGCGATGGCGGAGGAGTGATTGTGACCGGGCAACCACATCATCGGAGGGGTCTTCCGCTTGGCTTCCGCCAAGCGAAACACCAGCTCGGCGCAGTAGACGTCGATCAGGGGATTCTCGAACTCTGCCCAGGCGACGAACGTCGCGACGCTGTCTCGATTGATGTGATGCACGGGAGAACAGCCTTCGAACCGCGAAGCATCGGTGCCGTAATATTGTTCGACCCTCTTCGCGTTCGGGTTCTCTGCGAGATTATCGATCCTGACCCTGCCGCTTACGACGATCATTCCGGCGAGCGGCGGTTGTCCGGCTGACGAGAACGCGGGATCATATGCATAGCTTCCGGCGTGGGCGGCGCCGGCCGAATGGGACATCAAGAATACCTTGCCGGGATTCCAGCCATGTTCATGTGCATGAGCGCGAGCCCAATCGACGGCTGCGGCGATGTCCTGCGTGGCCCCGGGATACGCCGTGTGCGTGGCCAGCCGATATCCGACGTTGATCGCCGCGATGCCGCGCTGGGCGAGATAGTACAATACATTCGAGTATATCTGCTCGGTGCGGTTACGGTGACCGCTGACAAATGCGCCGCCATGAACAAACAGCACGACAGGTGGCGCTATCACGTTCCCGGGAGGCAAGAACACATCGAGCTGTTGCCTTTCATGCGGACCGTAGGCGATGTCGCGATGCACGGTCACGCCCGCCCGGGAAGCCGATTTCAAGACGTCCGAGAATTCGGCAATCATCATGTCGACGTGACCTCTGGTGTCGTCGCGCCATTTTGGGCCGATCTCGGCCATGAGCGCGCGCAGCGGCTTGGGAATATCCGGCAGATTCGGATCGGAAGGCGTGGTTGCCGCGTGTCGTTGAAGAGATATGGCGTCTGACATGTGATCGCTCGTTCAGGGTATTTGACGCAACGCCAAAAATGAGACCATTAAATATCAATGGTTCATCTCATAGGCTTATATTTGCAAGAATTACGAGGAATTTCGATAAAGACAACATCGAATAACGAACCATTCGTGTTTAATATTGACATGTCGTTGGTCTGAGAACTACACCAGTTTTAAAATCGCCACGGACGCGGAACGTGGATGCCCGATGCGATGCTGTTGGGCGAAGGTCAGGGAGGTTCATATGTTTGAGACAGACGTGGTGGTCGTTGGTGCCGGACCAGTCGGGTTGACAACCTCGATCGCTCTGTCTCAGCACGGCGTCGGGCATGTCGTGGTCGAACGCCATCCCGGCACCTCAGTCGCGCCCAAGGCCCGCGGCATCAATGCGCGCACCATGGAAATGTACAGGCAGATGGGTGTCGAAGACGACATCCGTGCCGCCGGGATGCCKKCGAGATTCGGAGGAATGATACTCTGGGCGGAAAGCCTTGCCGGGAAAGAGATCAACCGTCTCGCGCCGGGCAGGGCAATGCCGGCAGGGCAGGCGATGTCGCCGGTCACCAACTGTGGCTGCTCTCAGGACATCCTGGAACCGGTCCTGCGCCGCCACGCGGAAGCATTGGCGCCCGATGGCGTCAAGTTCAGCACCGAGCTCTGCGACTTGCGGCAAGAGGGAAGCGGTCTGACCGGTGTTCTGAAGGACCATGTCAGCGGCGAGACACGTTCATTTCGTGCACGCTACGTCGTCGCTGCCGACGGGACGCGGAGTTTCGTTCGAGAGAAGCTTGGGATTGGCCGAACCGGCGAAAAAGACATCTACGATTCGGTGAATGTGCACTTTCGCGCGGATCTGCGGCCCTGGGTCGAGGATCGGCCGGCCGCCCTCTATCTCATCGAACAACCGGAGCTTCGGGCCACGTTTCTGACCGTGAACGGCGCCGATCGTTGGGGCTTCCTGGTGCATAGCCTGAGCGCCTACGGTTTCACGAAGGAGAACTTGACGCCGGAGCGATGCGTCGAGCTGGTTCGCCGGGCCGTCGGGGTCGCCGACCTTCCCGTGGAAGTCCTCGGCATCAACTTCTGGAACTGCTCGGCCATGGTCGCGGACAGCTTCCGCAGCGGCAACGTGTTTCTGGTCGGGGACGCCGCCCATGAGACCACGCCCAGCGGYGGCTTCGGCATGAATCTGGGTGTGCAGGATGCTCAGAACCTGGCTTGGAAGATTGCGGCCGTGCTTCACGGCGAGGCGGCCCCTTYGCTGCTCGATAGCTACGAAGCGGAACGCCGGCCTCATGCCTTGGAGGTCGTGCACGCGACGCTGCTGAACATGCAGAGCTTCGATCGCTCCAGGCGCCAGGCGGAGGCGCGGCTCCCGCGAAAGGAATTTCTCAACGAACGTGGCCTCATCTTCGGTGCGCGATATCGGTCGCTGGCGGTCGTGCCCGACGGGTCGAAGCCGCCGGACGTSAGCGATCCGGTCACCGAGTATGTGCCRTCGGCTCATCCCGGTTGTCGCGCGCCCCACGTTTGGCTGGACARCAGGGATCGACGGATCTCGACGATCGATCTCCTCGGGCGTGGTTTTGTGTTGCTGGCGGCCCCYGGCGGCGCGTTCTGGCGGTCCGCAACCAGCCAGCACGGCCTGCCGCGCATCGATGTGTGGGTTCTGGGAGAGGACATCGCCGATCCGGAGGATTCATGGATGGCCGCCTACGGGGTCGGGGAAGGGGGCGCAGTCCTCGTCCGCCCGGACGGATATGTGGCCTGGCGCGTTGCGTCGACGCCGGCCGATCCCGAGCGCGCACTCGCCGGCGCTTTCGGCCAGATCTTCGCTCGCGCGTCTTGAAACGAGTCGCCTCGTCATGATCACAGAGACAGAGTCCTCGCTGCTTCCGCCCGCCAGCCCGCAATCCCTCGGCCTCGACCCTGCGAAACTCGAACACGCATGCGAGATCGTCGTGTCCCATATCGCCGGCGATTTCCATCCGGGGGCGCAGCTTGCCGTGGCGCGGCACGGCAAGCTCGCGCTCTACCGTGGCTTCGGCAGAGCGACGGTCGACCCCTCTCGCCTGGTCGATGAGCGGACGCTCTTTCCGCTGTTTTCGAACACCAAAGTCATTACCGCGGCGGCGGTCTGGACGCTGGTCGAGGAAGGGAAGCTTCGCTTTTCGGACCCGGTCGCGGACCATGTTGGCGGCTTCGAGGCGCATGGCAAGGACGGCGTGACCGTCGCGCATCTTTTGACACACCAGGCGGGATTCCCCGCCGCGGAAGTGGCCCCGGAATGTTTCATGGATCGCGAACGGCTTCGACGTGCGGTTTGCGATTTCAAGCTCGAATGGCCGCCGGGTTCGCACTCGAGCTACCATCGCACGGCGGCCCACTGGGTGGTTGCCGTGCTCGTCGAAACGATCACCGGCAACGACTTCCGCGACGAGATACGCAAACGGGTGATCGAACCGCTGGGACTCGCCCAGGAGATGTTTCTGGGCCTGCCCGAGACGGAGGATCACCGCGCAGCCGCGATGTACACGCCCCGGCAGACGGAGATGTGGCCGCTCGATCCGATGGTGGCCACGCCGTTGTTCAGGCGCGCAGGCATCCCGGGGGCGGGCGGCTATGCGACGGCGCGCGCGATGGCCGTGTTCTATCAGATGATGGCGCAGGGCGGCGTCTGGAATGGGGTGCGCATCGTCTCGCCGCGAATGATCGACTATGTGACCCGCGACTTCACCGGCGATCTCGTCGACGACTACACCGGCTACGCGATGCATCGCGGCCTCGGCCCGTTCTCCCGTGGTCAATCCGGTCATCCGGGCCTGGGAGCCATCGGGCACCCGCGCACGTTCGGGCACAGCGGCGTCGGCACGTCCTTCTGCTGGGCCGATCCGACCAGCGGACTGTCGTTCGTTTTCCTGAGCAACTGCCGCCGCGACAATGTCTGGAACAACAAGCGCATGGACACTTTGAGCACGCTCGCCCATGCGTCGATCCTGGAATGAACGCTGACGGGCCGTCGCGCATGACGCGTTAGCGGCGACCGAAAGGGAGGCCAGCCTTGACCATCGCCATTCCTGAGACGCCGGGCATTGCGCAGGCAGAGCAGGTCACCGCTCGCGGCACATGGTACGCGTGGTACGTGGTGTTCATCCTTGCGGGGTGCTACACGCTGGCTTTCGTGGACTCCAAGATCGTTTTTATCCTGATCGAGAAGATCAAGAGCGATCTTGCGCTGACGGACACCCAGTTAGGGATCATCGCGGGGCCGGCCTTTTCGCTGATGTACGCGGCAGGCGCTGTTCCAATCGCGAAGCTGTCGGACCGGATATCGCGCAAGCTCGTGATCGCGGCTGCCGTCTCCGTATGGAGCGCGTTCACGGCGGCTGGTGGCCTGACCCAGTCCTTTTTCCCGTTCATGTTGAGCCGAACCGGTGTCGCGTTGGGAGAGTCGGCGCTGACGCCGGCTGCTCATTCGCTCTTCGCCGACTATTTCGCGGAGGGCAAGCGATCGACGGTGATCGCCATCTACTCCTGCGGGATCGCGTTGGGCGCGACACTTGCCATGGTGCTCGGCGGAATCCTGTCCGACCATTTCGGCTGGAGGACGACCCTGATGATCGTCGGCGGAGTTGGCGTGGTGCTCTCCGCGCTTGTCGCTCTCACGGTCCGGGAGCCGAAACGGGACCTCGCGATATCAGCCCGGCAGATGTCCGAAGGAGGTCTGGCCGCACTGTTCGCCGATCCGGCGATCCGCCACACCATCATCGGCGGCACCCTTCTCGGGATCGCGAATGGATCCGCGAGCGCGTGGGGACCCGCCTATGTCATGCGCAGCTTTCATTTGTCTGCGTCCGTGACGGGTGCCACCTACGGCAGCCTGCTGGGCGTTCTCGCGATCGTGGGTACGCTCGGCGGAGGCCTGATTGCCGGCTGGCTCTCGACCAGAAATAGCCGGTACGGGTTTCGGCTCCTGGCGGTCGCCTTCTTCGTGGCCACCTTCGCCAAGCTGTTGTCTCTCACGACGTCAAGCTACGTTCTGTTTCTTGCGTTCGCCGCAATCTCCAGTCTCTTGCAGAGTTTCTATCCCGGTCCGACCTATGCGACGATTCAATCCCGCGCCAGGCCGAACGCGCGAAGCTTCGCTTCGGCCGTGACGATGTTCTGCATCAACGCCGTCGGTCTCGCCGGTGGTGCTTTCCTGACCGGGTGGTTGAGCGATCGCCTGATGACCGATTTTGGCGCGGAATCGCTCCGCTATGCTCTCGGAATCATGTCTCTCATGTCGGCTTGGTCCGCGATCCATTATTGGAAAGCGTCGTTCTATCTCGAAAGGTTCGATCACGCGTGACGTTGTCATGCTTGCGCGATAGATCCGGCGACGTTGGCCAGCCCCTCCTGGAAGAAAGGAACGCTATGCGTCATGTGGCATTGGTCTCGGCACTCGTCGTTGCGTTGCTTGGGCTCGTTGTGGGGTCTCGGAACGCTCATGCGGCGTTTCCAGACCGCATCGTCAAGATTATCGTGCCGTTCGCTCCGGGCGGTCCGATCGACGCCATCGCACGCCCTTTAGCGGGGGCCATGCAGGACATCATGGGCGCGAGCGTGGTCATCGAAAACCGCTCCGGCGCCGGTGGCATGATAGGGAGCGAAGCCGTGGCCAGCGCTGCGCCCGACGGGTATACGCTCCTCATGACGACGGGCTCGCACATCGGAAACAAGTTGTTCAACTCCGCTCATGTTCGTTACGATCCGTTGCTGAATTTCACGCCGGTGACTGGACTGATCGAAACCAACGGAATTGTCCTTGTTGCGCACAAGGATATTCCGGCCGACTCGATTGCCGCGCTCAATTCCTATGCGAAAAGCAAACCCAACGGCCTGACTTACGGCCATGCCGGCATTGGCAACATTTCATACATCGCTGGGGAATTGCTCAGGGCGCGGGCTGGCATGCCGCTTTCCGGAATTCCATATCGCGGCACTGCCGCCGTTTTGAGCGATCTGATCACCGGGCAGGTCGATCTATGCTTTGTCGGCTTTTCCGGTGCGCGCGGTTACGTGGATAATGGACAAGTCAAGGTCATTGCCTCGACTGGCATGGAACGTATTCCTGTGCTTCGCGACGTGCCGACGATGCGGGAGGCGGGCTTTCCGGATTTCGTGGTGCTCGGTTATATTGGCTTGTGGGCTCCACGGGATACGCCAAAGGACGTCGTGACGCGCCTTTATGACGCCGTCAGGGAGGCGCTTGCACGTCCAAACATGCGGGAGCTGCTTTCGACACTCGGAGCTGCGACAGATGCGACGCCTCCAGAGGAGTTTGCGCGCTTCCTGGAACGCGATTTCTCCATCCAGCAACGTTGGGCCCGCGAGCTTGGTGCCATCCCCAAATAAGACATGGCGTCAGCTCATGTCTTGCATCAAGTCCTGCATCAAGCTCAATCGATTGCCTGGATCGAGCCGGCACCGCTCCACGACGGCCTACTCGAAGAGATTTCGTTGCGTGTTCAAAAGATGGTCTCGCATCGCTCGGCTGGCATCATCGGCGGATCGTTTACGCAACATGTCGCAGATCGTGCGATGATGGGCGATTGTACGACGCCGCTTCTCGGACGTGATGGATGCGAGGCGCAAAGCCTGCCAATCACCCGAGGATCGTGCCTCGTTGAACGCGGTGACCAGGCCGATGAGAACGTCGTTTCGCGTCGCTTTGGCGATGGCAAGATGAAATGCACCGTCCCACTTTATCCAATCYTCATCRTTCTTGACCTCGGTCGTGCGTCGCATGCAGGTCTCAATRTTCACAAGATCGGCTTCACTGGCTTTGATTGCTGCGATCGCGGTCATTGAAGGCTCCACGACAAGGCGGGCTTCGAGGACGGATGCCGGACTTCCACGCACGATGCGACGGTCTATGCTGATAGGCCCGACCGTTCGGCGRCCGAGRAAGGTSCCATTGCGGCGTCCTCGCCAGATATGCCCGTCGAGTTCCATTYTGGTGAGAAGATGTCGCAGCGCGCGRCGGCTGATGCCGAGTTCGGATGCCAGTTCTCGTTCGGGCGGGAGCTTGTCGCCTTCGGCCAATTCGTTCTGTGCTATGAACGCGAGCAGTTCGTTGGTCTCGGCGACTTCGGATTGTTGGTCGGGTTTGGTCACTTGGGTTGGTCCGGTTCGATGAACTGGTATTCGGGCCGAGCTTTCCGTCAAAGCGTTGCTCATGAGGTCATCGTAGCATCAGGGATGGTAGCATCAATAAGAGACTATTGAGGGGGCGCGCGGCATCCACACTCAGGTCCTCTCGGCGAGAGCGGGCGCGCACCGGTCTATCACGAGGCCTTCTGGTTCTCCGGGCGGTGCGTCGCATCGTCTCGAGACGGGCTGGTCCTATTGCGTCATATGCAAACTCAACTCCTCATCCTGAGGAGCCTGCGTAGCGGGCGTCTCGAAGGACGAGGCCACAGATGCCGCAATTCGGGACCTCATGGTTCTCCGAGCGATGCGCAGCATCGTCTCGCCACGCGCGTGCCGCGCTCCTCACCATGAGGAGATAGGACGCGGCAGTCCTAATCCGTCCGCGTGGTCCCCCGTGGCGTCAGGTGCACATCGATCTTGATGCGGTGGCTGGTCTTGCCATCGCTGATATCATTGCCTTCATCCGCTTCAGCGTAGCCCAGCAGATGGAGCAGCAGCGTTCCGGTCTCCCGCCCGATGCGGGCGCCGTCGACAGCGGTGGTGGTCAAGGCGGGCAGACAGCAGCGCGACACCTCGAAGTCGCCGAACCCGATGACGGCGAGTTGCGAGGGCACGCCGATGCCCATGGCCTGGGCCTCGGTCAGCACGCCGAATGCGCCGGGATCGGACACGCACATGATGGCGTCGAGGTCGGGCCAGCGCTTCAGCATCTGTGGCAGCGCCGCGCGCCCCTGCAGCATGTTGATGGGCGGTGGCACCTGGTCGTGCAGGCGCACCGGGCCGAGCTTGAGCTCCTTGATGGCGCGCACGAAGCCCTGCCGGCGRCGCGCGCCGCGGGTGCCGCGGTCGTTGGTCTCGCCGAGATAGGCGAGGCGGCGATAGCCGCGCTCGGCGAGGTRGCGCACCATGTTGGCGGCGACATCCTCGTTGGAGAAGCCGACCACATGGCCGATCGGCCGGCTCGGCCAGTCCCAGATCTGCACCACCGGGATGCCCGCCTTGAGCAGGAGTTCGCGCGATCTGGCCGAATGCCCGTCCGAGACCAGCACCACGGCTTCGGGGCGCTTCTGCAGCAGCGCGGCCAGCAGCGGCTCCTCGCGTTTGGTCTCGTAGTTGGTGTAGCCGATCAGGATCTGCAGGCCGGCGGTCTGCAGCGTCTCCGACAGCGCATGCGCGGTCTCGGCGAAATGCGGGTTGTTCAGCGAAGGCACCAGCAGCGCGATGAAGCCCGAGCGTTTGGACGACAGGCTGCCYGCGATCTGGTCCGGCACATAGCCGGTCTCCTTGATGATGCCCAGGATGCGGCGGCGSGTCGCGGGCGATACCGAACTGTCGCGCTTSAGCGCGCGCGACACCGTCATGGCGGAAACGCCTGCAAGTCGAGCGACATCGGCCATTTTAATGCGGCGCATCAAGAATCCAGTGCGGCAGTTGAGTCTGTCGGTTCCCAGCGTGACATTACTTGCCGGGAGCCGTCATCGATGTTATCGATAACATAAATCAAAAACAGGGACGGCGCCAGATCGTCCCGCTTGGGTGAAAACGCCGGCCGGTKATTCCGGTCAGGACAGGGGAGGATGGCATGAGAWTTTCGCGTCGCGCGGCTCTTCAGGCTTCACTCGGATCGGCGGTCGCCGCCTTCGCCTCGCCCTATGTGGCGCGCGGGGCGGAGACCGGCTGGTCGGCGCTCAAGGGCCAGTCGATCGTCATCAACTGGCCGTCGCATCCGCATTACGACGTCGCCAAGAAGCTGATCCCGGAATTCACGGCGGCGACCGGCATCAAGGTCGAGCTCGACGAGATGCAGTACCTGCGGATGAAGGACGCCCAGGTGCTGCAGATGTCGAAGCCGCAGGGCGACTATGACGTCATCGTCTATGTCATCATGTGGAAGACCGAATACGTCCAGCGCAATTTCCTGACCGAACTGGCGCCGCTGTTCGCCGACGAACGGCTGGCGATGAAAGACTACGACAAGGACGGCATCATCAAGGCCTATTATGAAGGCCTCGGTCTGGTCGGCGGCCCGCGCGGCTATCTGCCGGGTCCGGGCGCCAAACTCTACGGCATTCCCTATGGCGCCGAGTGCAGCGTGCTGGCCTATCGCAAGGATATCTTCGCCAAGCACAACCTGCAGCCGCCGCGCAATTACGACGAGATGCTGRCCGCGGCGCGCACCATCAAGGAGAAGGAGCMSGGMATGGGCGGCCTCGCGCAGCGTGCGCAGACCGGCCACCAGGTCACCGCCGGCTGGCTGATCCATCTGACGCCGTTCGACGGCCAGGTGATCGACGACAAGTTCGCGCCGCAGGTTGCCGCGCCCCAGGCCGTCAAGGCGACCGAGGTTTATAAGGAGTTCATCGATACCGGCCCCGCCGGCGCGGCGTCGTTCGACTTCGGGCAGAGCATGAACGCGTTCCTGCAGGGCCAGGCGGCGATGTACTGCGACTCGATTTCGGTGTTCGGGCCCGCCCGCGATCCGGCGAAGTCGAAGGTCGTCGACAGCGTCGGCTACCTGGTGCACCCGAAGGCCACACGCTATTCCGGCGAGCTCGGCGGTTTCGGCCTGGCGATCCCGAAGAATTCGGCGCGGCGCGAGGCTGCGTTCGCCTTCATGCAGTGGATGACGGCGGCGCAGCAGGACGTGCGGGTGACCGCGCAGGGCGGCCAGCCCACCCGCTGGGCGACCCTGGAGCACCCCGACGTCAAGAAGATCTACCCCGTCGACGTCTATCGCGAGTGCCTGGAGATCGCCAATCCGGACTGGCGYCCGATCATCAATGAGTGGACCGAGATTTCCGAGAAGGTGCTGGGCCTGCGGCTGTCCGAAATCATCACCGGCAAGGCCCCGATCAAGCCGACCATGGAGACCGCGGCGGCAGAGATCAAAACCGTCCTGACCCGCGCCGGCTACTACAAGACCTGAGCCGGCATGTTGGCGCGCTGGGGTTTCGATCGCAGGCTGGCGCCGTATGTTTTTGCGGCGCCCGCTGTGCTGATCATGGTGTTCGGGCTGTTCTACCCGGTGGTCGAGGCGGTGCGGCTGTCGTTCTACGAGGTGCGGCTGGGCGAGCCGCCGAGTCCGCAGGCGTTTCGCGGCTTCACAATCCTGATCGAAGCACTGTCGGATTCCTCGGTGCGCACCTCGATGGCGGTGACGCTGCAATTCTCCGTGCTGGTGGTGGCCATCGAGATGGTGCTGGGCGTTGCCCTGGCCCTGGCGCTGGAAAAGCCGATCCGCGGCATGCGGGCGTTCCGCACGCTGTTCGTGCTGCCGATGATGATCGCGCCGATTTGCGTGGGCTTGATCTGGCGGTACATGTTCGACGTCAATGTCGGGCCGATCAACGGCTGGCTGGCGATGTTTCATGTGAAACCGGCCTGGCTGGCGGATCCGAGCCTGGCGTTTTTCGCGCTGTGCGTCACCGACATCTGGCAGTTCACGCCGTTCGTGTTCATTCTCGCCCTGGCGGGGCTGCAAGGCATCGACCAGTCGGCGATCGAGGCCGCCAAGCTCGACGGCGCCTCGGTGCTGCAGACCATCCGTTACATCAAGATCCCGCTGCTGGCGCCGATCCTGATGATCACCATCCTGATGCGGCTGATCGATGCCTTGCGCGGGCTCGAAGTGGTCTACGCCATGACCAATGGCGGCCCCGGGCTCGCCACCGAATTGTTCTCGCTGCACATCTATAAATCCGCCTTCGTGACCCAGCGCATGGGCCACTCCGCGGCGCTGTCGGTCTGCCTGCTGGTGGTGACGACGGCGCTGAGCGCGGCGCTGCTGATGTGGAGCAACCCGATGCGACGGAAGGGAGGCTGAGCATGCACCAGCCTCTCGCCAGGCCAACGCTCGCCGAGCAGGTTGCGGCTGCCGAGACGGATTCCGGTGCGGACCGCGATTGGCTGCGGTTTGGCGGGCTGGCGCTGCTTGCGGCGCTGTCGGTGCTGCCGATCCTGGTGATGCTGTCGACCTCGCTGAAGACCCAGCGCCAGATCTTCAGCGGCGACTTCTCGTTCTTCATGATGCCGACTTTCGAGAACTACCGCGGTGTGCTCGAAGGCCGCTTCCTCGGCTATCTCGGCAACAGCGTCATCGTCAGCGTTTCGGCAACGTTCCTGACGCTGATTTTCGGCACCATGTGCGCCTATGCCATCTCGCGGTTCCGCTTCTCAGGCCGCTCGCCGGTCGCCATCGGCACGCTGCTGTTGCGCACCGTTCCGCCGGCCGTGCTCGCCATTCCCGCCTACTTCATCCTGACGCCGCTGCACCTCGACGGGCTGACCGGGCTCGTCATTTCCTATGTCGCGCTCAACCTGCCGTTCACCATCTGGCTGCTCTACGGCTTCATCGAGCAGGTGCCGACCGAACTGGAGGAAGCCGCGACCGTCGACGGCTGCGGGCCATACCGGCTGTTCTTCACCTTGATCCTGCCGCTGCTCAAGCCAGGCCTTGCGGCGGCCGCGATCTTCACCTTCCGGATCGGCTGGAACGAACTCGTGCTCGCGTCGATCCTCACCAACCGCACCAGCCGCACGCTGCCCTACGGCGTCTATCTCTTCATCACCGATGTCGGGATCGACTGGGGGCAGCTGATGGCCGCCGGCATGCTGGTGGCGCTGCCGCCGCTGATCTTCACCTTCATCGCCGCCCGCCAGATCATCACCGGCCTGACGGCCGGCGCGGTGAAAGGGTGATCGATCCTGAATCCTGTCCTCCAACCAAAAGGAAACTTTGCCATGGACATCAAGGGTAACCGCCAGGAAGTCGCAGTGACGTATGACACGTCGATCGGCGCGTGGTTCGGCAAATCGTTGCCGATTCCGCACGCGGAAATGCAGAGCCGCGTGTTCCGCTTCGATCAATTGCCGTCGAGCGATGCGGCCTTCATCGATGCGGCGATTCCCGGCCACAACCGCACGCTGCTGGGGGCGCTCGGCCGCGGCACCGCGGAGGAGGATCTCAAGCACCAGGTGGAGAAGGCGGAGAACTATCACATCGACTACATCCGCGCCGACCCTGGCAACGGCGCCGCGCTGCATTCCCACGACACCGAGGAGACCTTCATCTGCCTGACCGGCAAATGGCGCGTGAGCTGGGGCACCGACGGCGAGGAGAGCGTCGAACTGAACTATCTCGACGGCATCTGCTGTCCGCCCGGCGTGATGCGGTCATTTGAAAACCTCAGCGACAAGCCGGCGCTGATGATGGCGATCATTGGCGGCCGCGAGCCCGGCAACGTGGTGTGGTCGCAATCGATCCAGCCCCGGATCGCATCGGGGCAGCGTTAACGGGAGTTGCTCCATTCCAACAAAGGACGCGGCTGATGGCGCAGGGCCAGAAGAGCAGGGATGACGAAGAGATGAGGGTCGCGCAAGGGCTGCGCCTCATCAAAGCCTTCGCGGCGTTGGACAATCAGCCACTTCGTGAAGCGCTGATCATCCTCGCCGAGTCCCTCGCCGCCGGGGCGAACCGTCGGAAATGAGGCGGTGAATCATAGCGTTTTCCAGCGAAGTGGATACCGGTTCGCTCGCGACAAACGCAAAGCGTTTGCGCGGAGAAAACGCGTCAAAACAAAAAGCTAGAGCTCCGTTCCGATCCTATCGGAACGGAGCTCTAGCGCGGAGGGACGACGGTCACGAGCAGTCTGGTTGCGGACTGGCCTGAATTCGGCGAAAAGCGGATTTCGTTCGAATTCAGTTCATTCGCAAAGAGATGCCTCGATGACCGACAGTTCCCGCGCGGATGAATCCGCGGCCCCGTTTGATCCGCTCGGGCATCGCGTCGTCGAGCCCACGGCCATCTCGCAATTGAAGGTCGGCGAGATCTTCCGTCTGCCCAGCCGCACGGTGACGGACGCCAGTTTCGCCGCCTTCCAGGTGGTGTCCGGCGACAATCATCCGATCCACTACGATGTCGAATATTGCCGCCGCCAGGGCCATCCCGGCCTGCTCGCACACGGGTTGCAGGTGCTGTGCTTCACCGCGGCCGGCGCGGGGCTGTTTCCGCATGTGATCGGCGACGCGCTGCTCGGCTTCATCGAGCAGTCGTCGAAGTTCCTGAAGCCGGTGTATGCGGGTGACACGCTCTATCCGACGCTGACCATCAGCGCGGTCACGCCCCAGCGCAGCACGGCCGTCGTCAAGGTGGCGTCGTCGGTGCACAATCAGCGCGGCGAGCAGGTGCTCAGCGGTGAACAGACCTACCTGGTGCGCTGGCACGGCGGACAGCAGGGCGCATCGGCGTAAGGCGACCGAGGGTGGACGTTCAACGGGGCCGCCACCCGGGCGCGGTTTGGTTGAATCGATGCGACCACCGCCGGGTTCACCTCTCCCATCGGGAGAGGTCGGATTGCGAAGCAATCCGGGTGAGGGGTTGCTGTTCTTTCGATAGGCCGAAACCCCTCACCCGATTTGCTTGCGCAAATCGACCTCTCCCGATGGGAGAGGTGGGCCTCGGATGCCGCGCCAATCGAACCTAATGCCATCACGCTTTAGCATTTGTTTTGACGCGTTTTCTCCGCAAACGCTTTGCGTTTGTCGCGAGCGAACCGGTGCCCACTTCGCTGGAAAACGCTCTAATGCGCCGTCAGCCCCAGTGCGCTGAGGATCGCGGGATCAAGGGGGCGAACACCGGTTTTGTCGGGATGAATGTCGAAGCCGAAGCCGTCGTCATAACCCCAAATAGCCCACCCCATATGGGTTTCGCCGCAGGCTTCCCGCACCGTCCGGATCCATGCCAGCCGCGTCGCCGCCGAACGCGTATTGTGAATACCCATTTCCGTATTGATGACAGGAACATGATTGGCCTGTCCCCACGCGGCGGCACGGCGAATGAGCCCCTTGACCTTGTCCACGGTCCAGCCCGACTTGGTGCAGTAGTACGTGATCTGGCCTCGCGTATCGCTGCTGTGCGCCAGATTTGCGGCGGCGAGGCACGCTGTCTGGTTGGTGATAGGAAACGGCATCGCCGCTACGGCAGGAATATCTTCGGGAGCAATGCTGCTGTATTCCGCCACCAGAAAACGCGGCTCGTAGAAATGGAAGCTGTAAGCGACATTCCCGTCCGGCAGAATGCGCGCGTTCACCAGCCCGTCGCCGCTGCTCCAGCGATTGCCGGTTACGATAACCGTTGAACCGGGCAGATGTCTGCGCACGACGGCAAGCGCCTTGGCTTGCAGATCATCCCAATCGCTGTCTTTCGGGAAATTGGGCTCGTTGACCAGTTCAGGAAATGTCAGGTTCTTGTCCAGCGGAGCCAGCATTGGCGCCATTTGATCCCAAAAGGCGAGGAACAGCTCGCGATCATGCGGATTGTCTTGCAGGTTCCATTGCTGGCGCTGCGGCTGCACCATCACGCCAAGCCCCGCCTGCTCGGCCAACGCAAGCTGCGCCACGAGGATTTTGGCCATATCCTTGTTCAGGCTGCCATCCTTCGCCTGAAAAACGCTCGGCGCCAGCGGCACGCGAATATAGGTGAAGCCCGCCGCCCTGAGCTGGTGGAAAACATCGACGGGAATGTAGTGCTGATAAAAATCCGGCGCATGCGGATTGGTGAACCAGCGCGTCATGTTGATGCCGCGCGCCAAAGTCGCCATCCGGTTCGCGGGCATCTGATCGGCGGCCTGTGCGGCCGCCGGCACGAAAAGGAAAATCGCCGCGAATAAGATTTTGGGAAGAAGAAGCGATTTCATGTTGTTCTTCTAGTTATTCGGGAAATTGGCGATCAGTTTGCCGGCACCGGAGATCGACGGGGTTTTGGTACAGCCGCTGAAGGTGGTGTAATCGGTTGGTTCATAGGATGTGTGATCCCTCACCATCTTGCCATACTCGGAATCGATGGCCCAGCCGATCAAGCCGATATGCGCTGATTGAATGTACCGCACCAGGGCCATAGCGATCCGCGGCGTGACATCGCCGACGCAGCCATTCGTGGTGGTTGCGTTCCATTCCGTCGCGATGAGGGGATATTGAGCCGCGGTCGCGCCAAAACGGCCCGCGAAGTAGCGATCGAGATTGTTGAGATCAACGCCCTTCAGCGAATTCACATAGGGATGCGTGGCCATGGCAAGCCTGTTGGGGAGGCGGTCATGCAGGAGCGGGAATAGGCCGTTCACCGACTGGGCGAATTCGAGGCCATCCAACAGAAGAATATTGCTCGCCCCCAGTCCCCTTATCGCATCGACCACGGATTGCATGCCGCGCGCCCATTCGGCTTGCGCGTCCTTCCAGCTGGCCCGGCAGGGTTCATTGAAAGGTTCAAACATGACGCCATGATCGGATATCAGCTTGGGTGTCAGGGTCGTCCAGGCCCTCACGGTGCTGTCGTCTGGCATGCAGGCAATATTCGGTAAGCCGTTCTCCGCCTGGGCATCCATCGAGACGATCACGACAAATCCGGCATCGCGTGCCTGTTTGAATACGGTGAGAAGTTCGGCAAGATAGTTGGGATCGTAAATCGGCGACTGCGGATCGAGTGCTGGCTGACTGATCTGAAAGCGCACCGTATCCGCGCCAAAGACCTTTTTGATGGCGTTGATCTCCGCCGCCCCCCAATAGCTTCGCGCCTTCGCCGCGGCTTGGTTCATGCCACTGGCCGCCGACGGAATAGTCGCAGGCCGGTTGAAAGCTTCAACTTGAATTCCTTTGGGCAACCAGGGATTGCCATCCTTGTAGAAAGTCTTGCCCTGAATGGTGATGTTGGAAGCAGGCGCCGTTTCTGCCAGGGCAACGTGGCCGATGAACAAGAACGCTGCGCCCATCAGAGCAGAAAAGCTGCGCGCAAGATCAGTTTTGCGACTGGCACGGCTCCGGGGTGCCGTTGCTTTTGCGGATCGATCTTCTTCATTTGATCGATTCATGGCTTGGGCGGTGCAGCGCTTGAGTGGTGCAAGCCGCTGAGAATCATAGCCGAGCGACGGCTGTCGCCGCCCATGTCGCGGGCATTGAAATCCGTCTGCGATAGGCCACAACGCGACCAGTTGGCATCGAGACGGTCGCCGCCGAAGCCGTTCGTGATTTCGTACGCCCATTGCCCATCAGGGATTCTGATCTTGGCTTTCGCGAGCTCTTCCATCTTGTGAGAACCGCAAAGCGTCTCGCCGATGGCCAGGGCAAGCTTCTTGACGCGTTGTCTCTCCTCGGAGGATTCGCTGTAACCGAGGGTGTTCCGCGCGGCTTCCAGCACGAGCGTGGCCGATAGCGAATAGATATGATAAACGAGTGCCTGCTGTCCGCGCTCGAGTTCCGCCGCAATGAAGCCGTCATTGTCGATCGCGGCAAGCGCCTCATGCCAGACGTGATCCTGAAAGGCGAGCGCCACCGGGTCGCGTTCCAGGACATTGTTCAATGCGGCGCCGGTCGCCGCCCATACCCGTTGATTGGCGCGATTGGTGCCTTTTGTATAGAACTCGACGTTGTCCTGGTCCATCTTGCGAAGCCATGCGAGCATCCTGCCGTTCAACGTGTATCCGGCGGCGCGGAATTTGAGGCCGATCATCTGGAAACCCGGATTGAGCAGGCCGCGTTTGACCTTGCCTTGGCCTTCATAGACTTGCGGTTCGAATGTCAGGGCGCTGGCTTCCGCCCATCGGCCGAAAAGCTGAAAAGCGCAGTCTGAGTCGGGGTTGCCGGGATGGGCATTGGCTCCATCCAGTGCGCGTTCCATCGTGCGAAAGAACGTGAAGATCGGGTCCATGGTTTTGGAGTTGGCGTCTTCATTCGCGCCATTGATGACCGAACCCTTGGCATCCGAATACATGGAGTTCAATTCGAGGGTCCGCATCGGGGGAATGGACGGGCAACCCGGCTCGGCACGTGCGATGCCGGTCGTTGCGGCCAGCACGACGCAACCGGCGACCGCGATCAAGCCGTGAATACCGACAATTCCCATGCGAACCTCGCTTGCAGCCGTGGGACTTTCTGGCGCGCAATCGACGTTGAGCTACGATGAATAGCTCCGGTCTTGCACCACACAAATATTTTACGCGGCATAGCGTGGCGTGGAATTGGGTCTTGTTTTCGACCGACCGCACGACCCCTGTAAGATATCCCGTACCCGCGCCGAGCGGAGGCGCGGCCCCGCTGGCCGGCCGTTCAGGTGCGGCTCCGAGACCGGGCCACCATCGTCAACGTGGGGTCGTCGGCTTGAGGTTGAGCGAGGTCGAAACAATCCGCCGATCCGACCGTATCTGATGCGGAGGCTGCCGGCAGGATATGGGGTCGGCGGTCTTCGGGCGGCCTCAACCGTACCCCGACTACCTCCAAGAGGTTGAGGCCGCTTTCTTCTCCGGGGACCGGGTAGACCCCACCGCTGTTGCAGGAAGCCGGATGTCAGGCAGCGTGAACCGGCTGTGGCGCAGCGTCCAGTTCCGCAGCTTCCTCGTCGGTGAAGACGCGGCTGCGGGTCAGGAAGCGCACGCCTTCCGGTGCCTCCAGCGAAAAGCCTGAGCCGCGGCCCGGCACCACATCGATGATCAACTGGGTGTGCCGCCAGTATTCGAACTGTGCCGCTCCGATATAGAATTCGCATCCGGCGATCTCGCCGAGCAGCACATCCTGCGGGCCGACCCGGAAGTCGCCGCGCGGATAACACATCGGAGCCGAGCCGTCGCAGCAGCCACCGGACTGGTGGAACATCAGCGCGCCATGCTGCGCCCTGAGGCGTGCCACGATCTCCGTCGCGGCGGCGGTGATTTCGACGCGATTGGTCACGTGGTGTCCTTCCGTTTATTGCAACACGATCACCCTCCTTTGTCGTTGCCGGACTTGTTCCGGCAACCCCGATAAGGGACGCACTGCCTCCCTAAGCGGGGTCACCGGGACAAGCCCGGTGACGACAGTGGTGGGTGAAGCGCCTTCAGAGTAAACTAGCCTCAGAAGAAGCCGAGCGCCTTGGTGCTGTAGCTCACCAGCACGTTCTTGGTCTGTTGGTAGTGATCGAGCATCATCTTGTGGTTCTCTCGCCCGATGCCGGAGGCCTTGTAGCCGCCGAACGCCGCGTGTGCGGGATAGGCGTGGTAGCAGTTGGTCCAGACCCGGCCGGCCTGGATGTTGCGCCCGAAGCGGTAGGCGCGGTTGCCGTTGCGGGTCCAGACGCCGGCGCCCAGCCCATAGAGCGTGTCGTTGGCGATGGCGAGTGCGTCGGCTTCATCCCTGAACTTGGTCACCGACACCACCGGTCCGAAGATCTCCTCCTGGAACACCCGCATCTTGTTGTGTCCTTCGAAGATCGTCGGCTCCACGTAATAGCCCTCGGCAATTTCGCCGCCGAGTTGCGCGCGCTGGCCGCCGGTCAGCACCTTGGCGCCTTCCTGCTTGCCGATGTCGAAGTAGGACAGGATCTTCTCGAGCTGATCGTTCGACGCCTGGGCGCCGATCATGGTCGAGGCGTCGAGCGGATGGCCCTGCTTGATCTTCTTGGTGCGCGCCACGGCGCGTTCCATGAAGCGGTCATAGATCGATTCCTGCACCAGCGCACGGCTCGGGCAGGTGCAGACCTCGCCCTGGTTCAGCGCGAACATGGCGAAGCCTTCCAGGGCCTTGTCGAAGTATTCGTCGTCCGCTTCCATCACGTCGGCGAAGAAGATGTTCGGCGACTTGCCGCCGAGTTCGAGCGTGACCGGGATGATGTTGTCGGAGGCGTACTGCATGATCAGCCGCCCCGTGGTGGTCTCGCCGGTGAAGGCGATCTTGGCGATGCGCTTGCTCTGTGCCAGCGGCTTGCCGGCTTCGACGCCGAAGCCGTTGACCACATTGACCACGCCGGGCGGCAGGATGTCGGCGATCAGTTCCATCACCGTGAGAATGCCGAGCGGGGTCTGYTCGGCGGGYTTCAGCACCACGCAGTTGCCGGCSGCGAGTGCGGGGGCGAGCTTCCATGTGGCCATCAGGATCGGGAARTTCCAGGGAATGATCTGGCCGACCACGCCGAGCGGCTCRTGATAGTGATAGGCGACGGTGTCGTGATCGATTTCCGAAATGCCGCCTTCCTGGGCGCGCACGGCGCTGGCGAAATAACGAAAGTGGTCGACCACCAGCGGCATGTCGGCGTGGGTCGTCTCGCGGATCGGCTTGCCGTTGTCGAGGGTCTCGACCAGCGCCAGCAGATCGAGGTTGGCTTCGAGCTTGTCGGCGATCTTGTTCAGCAGGCGGGAGCGTTCCGCCACCGAGGTCTTGCCCCAGGCGTCCTTGGCCTTGTGGGCAGCGTCGAGCGCCAGCTCGATGTCGGCCGCGGAGGAGCGCGGAACCTGGCACAGCCGCTTGCCGGTCACCGGGCTCGGATTGTCGAAGTAGCGGCCTTCGACCGGCGCGACCCACTTGCCGCCGATGAAATTGTCATACCGCTCGCGAATGAGGAGCTGCTTGGAGACTTTATCGATGGCCTCTTGATACATGGCGTTCTCCCGGGTGTCTTGTGACGTCGCCGAATATGTCGATATCGCGCTTCGCACGGATTCGGCGTTCCCTGTGCAAGCGTCCTGCGTTGGTCGTCGGCGGCGCGCGGCGTGAAACGGTCGCGTCGCCATATCGCGCGCGAGAAGCGATATATTTTTAGAACTATAACGTCGGGCGATGACCCTCGTTATAGGACCAAAGCGGTAGACCACGGCGGCGTGGCGCCAGATGCCGCGATCGCGAATTCCGTCGTTACGCCCGCAGCTTGTGCCGGCGAATTTACTTCAGCACTTCGCACACGCTGGTGTGCGCTGGCCCGACGTAGCCGGTTGGCCGCGACACCGCGTGCCACCAGGCATCGAGTGAATGCCGGTCGCAATGCAGCTTCACGCTCATGCCGTCGGAAAACCGGATCCAGTCGGCAAAACGTTTCGCCGGCACGGCGATCACCACCGGAATATCCGCCGACAGTGCACGGTCGATGACGTCGGTCAGGCCCTTGCCTTCGCACTCCTGCCGGCCGAACCGGTTGACGATCACGAGATCGGCGCCGCGGTCGATGGCGCCGGCAATCTTGGCTCCCGCTTCGAGCAGGCGGCCGACATCGAGGCGGCAGCCCTGCGCGCACGAACCGAGATCCTGGAACAAGCCGAGTTCCTCGCCGGAATGGATTAGCCGCGCCGACAACTGGCGCTGGTCGGTGCAATGCTGGCCGAGCTGCACCAGGCCGGCAACCCGCGCGCCGTCCCTGATCAGGTCGGCGCTGAACGAACTCAGGAGGGCGTCGGGATTTTCATCACGCTCATAGACGAGGGCGGCAAGGTCGCACTGGGCGTCGAATGTCATGGTCGCAGACGTCATGAGCGCAGAACTTTCGGAATCAGACCTTCGAAATCAGACTTTCGGGATCAGGCCTTTTGGCATCAGACGGATCAATCCCGCGACCTGCGGGTCCTTGATCCGGTAGTACAGCGTCTGTGCCTCGCGGCGGAACGTCACCAGTCCGCCGTGGCGCAGCTTGGTCAGATGTTGCGACAGCGCCGACTGGCTCAGGCCGACCGCGCGCACCAGGTCGCCGGCTTTCATCTCCCGCCGCCGCGCCAGATGGGCGAGGATCAGCAGGCGGCTGCCATTGCCCATCAGGCTCAGCACCCGCGCGGCTTCGTTGGCTTGGGCGATCAGGGCCGGTGAGGTGGTGCCGGTCGGCAGCGGCGCTTGGCCGCGGCGCCCGGTTCGGCGCACCGGTGCAAGGGGATCTCTTGCAACCGGCTCAGCAGTTGCGCGCAGCAAGCGAGGCGAGGACCGTGCGAGCGCACGGTCCTCCTTGTACAGGGGTTGAGGTTTAGCGAGCGGCATTGATGATCTGGAGCTGGGTGAATTCGGCGAGTCCTTCCTCGGCGAATTCGGTGCCGATACCGGACTGCTTGGCGCCGCCGAACGGAATGTGCGGTGCCATGTCGAGATGCTTGTTGATCCACACGGTGCCGGCCTCCATGCGGCTCGCCACCTTGTGCGCCCGCTCGGTGTCCGACGACCAGACCGACCCGCCGAGACCGTAATTGGTGGCGTTGGCGCGGCGGATCACGTCCTCGGAGTCCGAATACTTGATCACCGGCAGCACCGGACCGAATTGCTCCTCGTCGACCAGCTTCGAGCCTTCCTTGATGTCGCGCACGATGGTCGGCTGGATGAAATAGCCCGGCCGGTCCATCGCGGCGCCGCCGGCGATGATGTTGCCGTTCTTGCGGGCATCCTCGAGGAAGCCTTTCACCTTCTCGTACTGCATTTTGTTCTGCAGCGGGCCGAGCTTGGTGCCTTGCTTGAGGCCATCGTCGACCACGGCATTGTTGGCGAGCGTCGCCAGCTCCGCACACACTTCATCGTAGATCGACTCGTGCACATAGAGGCGCTTGATGGCGAGGCAGACCTGGCCCGAATTCTGGAACGCGCCTTCGAAGATGCCGGGGGCGACCTTCTTCGGGTCGGCGTCGTCGAGCACGATGCTGGCGTCGTTGCCGCCGAGCTCCAGCGTGATCCGCTTCAGGGTTTCCGCCGCGCTCGCCATCACCTTCTGGCCGGTCGCGGTCGAGCCGGTGAACGAGATCTTGCGGATGTCGGGGTGCTTGGTCATGGCCTCGCCGAGATCGTTGGCGTCGGTGATGATGTTGAGCACGCCCTTGGGCAGCAGGTCCGCGACCAGTTCGGCGAACTTGAGGGTCGACAGTGGTGTGGTCGGCGCCGGCTTGACCACCAGGGTGTTGCCGGCGAGCAGTGCCAGCGGCAGCTTGAAGCTGAGAATCAGCAGCGGATAATTCCAGGGGATGATCGCGCCGACCACGCCGAGCGGGCGGCGATGCGCCTCGACGCGGCGGTCGTTGGAATCCTCGATCACCTTCATCGGCAGATCGAGCGAAGCGAGATAGCGGAAGAAGCCGGCCATGCCCATGACTTCAAAAGTCGCATCCGCCAGCGGCTTGCCCTGTTCGGACGTCAGCAGGCGGGCGAGGTCACTGGAATTGGCCTCGATCACGTCGGCCATTTTCAGCACCAGCTTGCGGCGGTCTTCGATCGGCATCGCCGACCAGGCCGGGAAAGCCGCCTTCGCCGCGGCAACGGCCTTGTCGAGCTGGGCCTTGGAGGCGCGCGGGCACTGCGCCAGCACCTCTTCGGTGGCCGGATTGAGCACAGCCATGGTCTGGTCGCCGTCGACCATCTTGCCGTCGATGAGAAGCCTGTAATCGCTCATTGGATCGTCTTTCCCTGGGTTGTGGACCTTGGACCGGTCTCGTTATATCTGAGTATATATCACGAATGACGGAGCTGTCATAGCGAGGGGCAGAGCCGTCGTTCCCTCCTGTCGATCCGGATCACCATAGGTGGTGGGTGGCGGCGTTATCATGACAGCCGGTCGGGGGAACCGGCTGGACGGGTTTGGGGACTTCGATATATTCTATGGAATATAACGATAGAGTCACGTAACGAAAGTATGAGCGCGGCGGAGTTGGTTGATGGAAATTGAAAGCCAGGCCCTGACCACATGCGAGGTCACCGCGGATGGGACGGCGATCTCGCTGGGCTTCGTCGATGCCGCCGGCAAGCCGGCTGCGATCAATTTCCCGGTCGAGCAGGTCGGCGCGCTGGCGATGACCCTGCCGGCCCTGATCGAGAAGGCGCTGCGGGCCCGGTTTCGCGACGACAGCCTGCGCTACACCTATCCGCTGGGGTCGTGGGCCTTCGAGCGCTCCTCGGACCCTGCGACCTCGATCGTGACCCTGCGCACGGTCGATGGCTTCAGCGTCTGCTTTTCGATGCCGCGCGACCAGCAGAACGAACTCGGCGAGGCGCTGGTGGCGGAGCCGGAGGCGACCGCGGAGCTGGTGGCGAATTAGGGGGCGCCTATTTGTACGCTAGGCGCTGCATCATTCTCGGCGTCATCGCCCGGCTTGACCGGGCGATCCAGTATCCGGAAGCGGCGCTATGGGAAAGATGTGCTAGCAACGCCCTGTGGCCACCGTGTCGGACTCTCGAGTTTGAGCCATGACCTTCACCGCCTACTGGATCGCCCGGTCAAGCCGGGCGACGACACTGAGTGTGTCGAGGCGCGTCATACAACACAGCCTCCCGCACCCTTGACCCACTCCCCCATCTTCCGGACACTGCCCCATGCGCAACTTCCTCCGCCCCACACTGGCAGCTCTCCTCATGGTCCTCGCCGCATCGTCCGTTTCCGCCTCTGACATCCGCATGATGGCGGCCGGCAGCCTGAAGGATGCGTTGACTGCCGCGTTCGCCGATTACGGCAAGCAGCATGGCGCGACCTTCGCACCGGTGTGGGGGCCGTCCGGGGTGCTGCGCGAACGGTTGCAGAAGGGCGAGGCCTTCGATGTGTTCGCCTCGGCCGCACTGCCGCATGCGCAGGCCCTGACCGATGCGGGGATCTCGGGCGCCAGTGTGATGTTCGCGCGCAATGCCCTGTGCATCGTCACGTCAGCCGGCCGTGCGCTCGACGGCAGCAATCTGGTCGAGACGCTGCTCAAGCCCGAGATCCGGATCGGCACCTCGACGCCCGGGGCCGACCCCGGCGGTGACTACACCTGGGAGCTGTTTCATCGCATCGAGGCCCGTGGCGCGGCTGGGGCTTTCGAGATCCTGTCGAAGAAGGCACAACAATTGTTCGGCGGTGCGACCACCACTGCGCCGGTCGACGGTCGCCACCGGCTGCTGGCGGCGCTGGATGACGGCGAGATCGACCTGTTCGTGTACTATTGCTCCAGCGCGCAGTTCATGGTCGGCGCCGCGCCGAAAAAGTACAGGATGATCGGGTTGCCGCCGGAGCTGTCGGTCGGTCCCGAATACGGCCTGACGGTGTCGAAATCGGCAAGCGCCGCCGCGGCCGATTTCGCCATGTACCTGCTGTCGCCGCAAGGCCAGCGCACCTTGAAGGCCTACGGCTTCATTCCGGTGGCGCTGCCGGCCGAGTGATTGTCGAGGGGTGATCGTCCACAATCGATCGTGAAAGAAGCCCGGGACCAGCCGCGCCTGTGAGGGGCAGGGCGGCGGTCACCGGGTCTCCGCTCCGTTGGGGGCGGAGGGAGAAGCCGGACGGCCGGACCGTGATCCAGCGTCCTGCGGTCCGGATCGGAGCCTCCGATCCGGATTGGGTCCGACGCGCAGCGCGCGCCGGGATCATGCGATCCGCTGCGGCGGGTTTTCGGTCGTCAATGGATCGGCGTGCCGGTGCACCATCTTCCAGTTGCCGCCTTCGCGCCGGAACACTTCGGTGACGCGCAAATTCATCTCGACGGGTTCGGAACTGCCCTGCATTTGCACCTTTGCTCGCTGAAATCCGGTCCAGTAGGCGACGCTGTCGCCGGCCGCGTGGGCGAGGATGTCGAAATGAGTTTCACCCTCCGGTCGAAACTGGGCGGCGTCCCCTGCGTAAGTGGCAGCAACGTCGCTGGTGCCCTCGCGGTGGCCGCCCCGTGGCGGAAAGAACGTTGCGGGGTGAACCCGTGCGGCGAGCCGTCCGAGCGGCGCCGGATCACCGCAGACGTAGGCGCGGGCAGCGTCTTCGCGTTGGGTCAGGAACGGTTCGAAATCGTACAGGCGGGTTGTGTCGATCATGGTCGGAATCTCCTGTATCGGGAGCGGCTGCTCCGATTGATATCTGCGCCGCGCGACGGGGTCAGTTTCCGGCATCGCTGCATTTCACATCGCTTCTTGTGCATGATGACGCGGAAGGCGAGCGATCTTGGCCGATCCGGCGTCGTTGTTGACGACGTCTTGCGGACGGTGGTCGCGGGCCAACAGCACGTAGAACGTCGGCAGCACGAACAGCGTGAACAGGGTGCCGATCAGCATGCCCATCACCACCACGATGCCGATGGCGAAGCGGCTGGCGGCGCCGGCGCCGTCGGCGAACAGCAGCGGCACGATGCCGGCGACCATGGCGGCGGTGGTCATCAGCACCGGCCGCATCCGCACCATGGCGGCCTTGCGGATCGCGGCGACGCGGTCGAGGCCTTCATTGTGCTGGATCTCGTTGGCGAACGACACCATCAGGATGCCGTGCTTGGAGATCAGGCCGATCAGGGTGACGAGGCCGATCTGGGTGTAGATGTTCAGCGTGGTGAAGCCGAGGTAGAGCGGCAGCAGCGCGCCGCAGACCGCAAGCGGCACCGTGACCATGATCACCAGCGGATCGCGGAAGCTCTCGTATTGCGCCGCCAGCACCAGGAAGATCACGACCAGCGCCATGCCGAAGCTGACGGTGAGGCGATTGCCTTCCTTGACGAACTGGCGGCTGTCCGACAGCCAGTCGACGGTGACGCCGGGCGACAGCGGCTGCGCCTGCATGAAGGCGACCGCCTGTCCCATGGTGACACCGGGTTTGAGCACCGCGGAGAGCGTCGCCGAATTCATCTGGTTGAATTGCGGCAGGCGGTTGGGCTGCGGCGAGACATCGACCTTGATCACCGTCGAGAGCGGGATCATCTGGCCGGAGCGGGAGCGAACCTCGTAGCGGCCGAGGCTGTCCGGGGTCAGGCGGTCGGCCTGCCGCACCTGCGGGATCACGTCATAGGACCGCTCGAAGAAGTTGAAGCGGTTGACGTAGTTTTCCCCGACGAGCACCGCCAGCGTGTCGGCGATCGACTGCATGGTGAGGCCGACTTCGCCGGCCTTGGCCTGATCGATGCTGATCCGCGCCGAGGGGCTGTCGAAGGCGAGATCGTTGTCGACAAAGACGAACAGTCCGCTCTTCCATGCCGCCCATTTCAGCTTGTCGAGATCCTGGTAGATGGTGTGGAAATCGGCAGGCGAACGCAGCACCATCTGGAACGGCAGGCCGCCGGTCGCCGCCGGCAGCGGCGCCGGCTCGAACGGCGACACCGTCACGCCGAGCACGCCCGCGCCGGCACCATAGAGCTGCTTGAGCACGTCGGTGGACGAGCGCTTGCGCTGCGACCAGTCGGTCATCATGATGCCGCCGAAGGCGTTGTTCTGCCCGTCGGATCCGTTGATGACGAAGCTGCCTTCGTATTCCGGCATGGAGCGGTAGATCTGCTCGACGGCGTCGGTGTAGCGCGCCGTGTAGTTGACGTTGGCGTACTGCGGCGCGCGCGAGGCCGTGAACACGTAGCCCTGGTCTTCCGGCGGCGCGAGCTCCTTCTGGCTGCCGAGGAACAGCACCGGGATCGCAATCAGCACGAAGACGGCGACAGTCAGCACCGCCGGCCGCAGGTGCAGGGTGCGCGCCAGAAGACGGCCGTAGTTGCTCGCGACCTTCGCCAGCGTGTGTTCGACCACGCGCTCCAGCCGCCCCTGCCTCGCGCCTGCGGGAAGCAGTTGCGCGCTCATCATCGGCGACAGGGTCAGCGCGATCACGCCGGAGACGATCACGGCGCCTGCGAGGGTGAAAGCGAACTCGCGGAACAGGCTGCCGGTGAGGCCGCCCATCAGGCCGATCGGCGCATAGACCGCGGCCAGCGTGATGGTCATCGCGATCACGGGTCCCACGATCTCGCGGGCGCCGGCGATCGCCGCGTCGGTCGGGCTCAGGCCCTCCTCGATATGGCGGTGGATGTTTTCCACCACCACGATGGCGTCGTCGACCACGAGGCCGATCGCCAGCACCATGGCGAGCAGGGTCAGGAGGTTGATGGAGAAGCCGAAGGCCAGCATCAGCGCGGCGGTGCCGATCATCGACAGCGGGATGGTCACAACCGGGATCAGCACGGCGCGGAACGATCCCAGGAACAGCAGGATCACGATCACCACGATCACGATCGCCTCGATCAGGGTGTGCTGCACCTCGGTGATGGAGGCGTTGACGAACTTCACCACATCGAAGCCGGATCGCACCTCGAGCCCGGGAGGGGCCTGCTTGTTCAACTGCTTGATCATCTCGGACGAGGCCTTGACGATCTCGATCGGATTGCCGTCGGGGGTCGGCTGCAGGCCGATGAACAGCGTCGGACGGCCGTTGTCGCGGGCGCCGGAATCGTAGTTCTGGCCGCCGATCTCCACGGTGGCGACGTCGGCCAGCCGCACCAGGCCTTCGTTGCCGGTCTTGATCACCATCCGGCGAAAACCCTCGATGTCGTTGAGGTCGGTCGCCGCGGTGATGTTGATCACCGTGGAGTCGCCCTTGAGCTGGCCGGGGGCGGCCTGGACGTTGTTGCTGCGCAGCGCCGCGGCGACGTCGCCGGCGGTCAGGCCGCGCGCTGCGAGCTTGACCGGATCGATCCACACTCGCATCGCCAGTTGCTGCGCGCCGTAGAGGTCGGCGGAAGCGACGCCGGGAATCGAGGTCAGCAGCGGCTGCGCCACTCGGGTGGCGAAATCAGTAATCTGTGGAATACCCAGGGTGTCGCTGGTGAAGGCGATATACTGGACCGCCGATGCGCCGTCGGTGATCTTGCTGATCACCGGATCGAATGCGCCCGGCGGCAGGCGGTACTTTACCTGCTGCACCTTGGCCAGGATTTCGGTCATGGCGCGGTCGGCATTGGCGTTGAGCACCAGCTTGGCCTTGATCTGGCTCTTGCCCATGGTCGAGGTGGAGGTCAGGTATTCGATGCCGTTGGCGGTGGCGATCGACTGCGCGATCGGCGTGGTGACGAAGCCCTGCATCACGTCCTGGGTGGCGCCGGGGAAACTCGTCTCCACGGTGATGGTGGCGCTTTCCAGGTTCGGGTACTGGCGCACCGGCAACGACACCAGCGCGCTGGCGCCGACCAGCAGGATCAGCAGGCTGACGACGGTTGCGAGAACGGGACGGCGGATGAAACGGTCGGTGAAGGACATGATGGAAGGCCGTCGTTACTGGGATACGGTCGAATTGGCGACGGCGATGGGCGACCCTGGTTGCACGCGCAACTGTCCGACGGTGATGACTTGATCGCCGGCTGCAACGCCGCGGTCCACCACCACGCGGTCGCCGATGCGCTGGCTGGTGACGACTGGTGCGGCAACGGCCTTGCCGTCGCGCACCAGCATCACGCTGTCGCCGGACGCCGTGGTCTGGATCGCGGTGGTGGGGAGAACGATGGCGTCCGGCCGCGGCGGCAGCTCGATATTCGCCGTCACATAGAGGCCGGGCCGCAACAGCAGATCCGGATTGCTGAATTCCGCCTGCACCGTCACATTGCGAGTGTCCTGCGCGACGATCGGCTCGATGGCATTGATGGTCGCCTGGAAGGTGCGATCGGGAAATGCGTCGGTCTTGAAGGTGACCGCGCCGCCGACATGCAGCCTGAACAGCTGCTGCTGCGGCACCGTGAAATTGACATAGAGCGCATCGAGCGCAGTCAGCGTCGCCAGCGCATCGCCGGCGTTGACATATTGCCCAAGATTGACCCGGCGGATGCCGATCTGGCCGGCGAACGGGGCGCGGATCGCGCGCTGCGTGATCTGGGCCTCCAACTGATCGATCGCGGCCTTGGCCTGGATCAGCTCTTCTTCACGCTGCTGGATCACTTCCTGGCTGACGAAGCCTGACGGCGCCAGCCCCTGCGAGCGCTTGTTCTGCAATTGCGCGAAGCGGCCGCGGGACAGCAGCCCGTCGCGTTCCGCCCGCTGCGGCGCATCGTAGAGCTGCACCAGCGGCGCGCCCTCGGCGACGTTCATGCCGGCTTCGAAGTTGATCGCGACCACCCGGCCGGCCACCTCCGGCGACAGCGTCACCTGGCGCACCGCCTGCAGCGATCCGATGGCCTCGATCCACTGCGGCAGGATTTCCGGGCGCACCACCATCGCCGACACCGGCGTCGGCGGATGCGGATAGGCGACGTTCGCCGACGCCAGCCGCGCTGCCCGCCACGCATAGACGGCGGCAAACAGGCACAGCAGGGCGACGACGGCGATCGCCATCGGTCCAAAACGGCGAAGGGAAGGGCGGTGATGCAGGGGAATGGCGGACGGCATGTCGGCTCCGAAACAAGGCTCCGCGGACGCGGAAAGCTTGCACCAGCAAGCCGACAGGCTGTATAGAACCTCAAGCATAGTTGAGGTCAAGAGGCGTGCGGATGAAGATCCTCCAGGATCTTTCGGTCGGCGAGGTGGCACAGCGCAGCGGCGTCGCCGTCTCCACGCTGCATTTCTACGAAACCAAGGGATTGATCGCGAGCCGGCGCACCAGCGGCAATCAACGCCGTTACCCCCGCGGCATCCTGCGGCGAATCGCCATCATCAAGATCGCGCAGCGTGCCGGCATTCCGCTGGCGGAGATCCGGCAGGCCTTCGCCGCCATCCCGCCGGACCAGACCCCCAATGCGCGGGACTGGGCGCGGGCCATGAAGAGCTGGACCGCGACACTGCAGGCCCGCATCGAGGACCTGACGGCGTTGCGCGACAAGTTGTACGGCTGCATCGGCTGCGGCTGCCTGTCGCTCAGGGATTGTCCGCTACGCAATGCGGGCGACCGCCTGGCCGCGGAAGGGGCCGGTCCCCGCATTCTCATCGATGCAGCCAAAAAGACAAACGGGACAACAACCAAGGCCCGAAGGCCGCGTGCATCGGCATCCGGCGCGCGATGACCCGCCGAGGTGCTTATCCGCGCGAGACCTTGCGGCCGCCGCCGATGTCGGAACGCAGCGCGACCAGGTCCTTGTGGGCGGCGCTGGTGGCGGCGCGTTCGATCCGCCGGTAACGCTCGATCAGCGACAGCCCGAACGGCGTCAGCGTTGCGCCGCCGCCATGCTTGCCGCCGGTCTGCCGTTCCACCACTGCATGGCCGCAGATCCGGTTGATCTCGTCGACCAGGTCCCAGGCGCGCTTGTAGGACATGTCCATGGCGCGGCCCGCCGCCGAGATCGAGCCGCAGGCCTTGATCTGCTCCAGCAGTTCGATCTTGCCCGGGCCGATCCGCCCTTCGGAGTCGAGGTCGATCCGCACGCTGAGGGAGGGGAGGGCGGCGGATTTCGACATCGCGGGTCTCGCTGTTCGGCTGGCTTGATTGTCGTGCAGGGCACGCGGCTTGCCGGTGCATCATAGCCCGGAAGCGGGCTGCGAGGTAAGACGGCAATCCCCCGCCGCACAATAAAATCGCCGGGAGCGCGGGCGGCCCGAAGGGCGCCGTTTCACGCGGCTGCTCCGGGGACCGTTCAGCAGGTGTTGATCGATATATTCAGATGTATATAACGATGCCTCGTCGGGACTCACATCATTCACGGGAAGCATCGGATATGCGTCGTCTGCAACGGTCTGCCGTCGCGCTCCGCCATGTGGCGTTCGAAGACCTGGGGCTGCTCGCACCGCTGCTCGATCGTACCGGCTGGGCGGTGTCGTTCTGCGAGGCCGCGGTCGAGGACCTGTCTCACGCCGCGATCGCCGATGCGGATCTCCTGATCGTGCTGGGTGGGCCGATCAGCGCCTACGAGATCGACAAGTATCCGTTCCTCACGGAGGAGATCGCACTGCTGGAACGGCGGCTGCGCAAGAAGCGGCCGACCCTCGGCATCTGCCTCGGCAGCCAGTTGATGGCGAAGGCGCTCGGCAGCCGGGTGTTCGCCGGTGGCGTGAAGGAGATCGGCTGGGGCACGGTCGAGCTCACCGAGGCGGGCGCGGCGTCCTGCCTCGGTGGCCTCGCCGGCGATGACGCGCGGGTGCTGCATTGGCACGGCGACAGTTTCGATCTGCCCGAAGGGGCGGTGCGGCTTGCCTCCAACGCGCATTACGCCAACCAGGCTTTTGCCTATGGCCGCCACGCGCTGGCGCTGCAATTCCATCTCGAGGCCGAACCGCGCCAGCTCGAGGAATGGTATGTCGGCCACGCGGTGGAGCTCGCCGTATCAGGCATTTCCGTGCCCGAGCTGCGCAGCGCGACCACGGCGCTGGCGGACCGGCTGTCCACCCAGGCCGAGAGCGTGTTCGGGGCGTGGCTGCAGCAGATCGGCCCGTCATGACGCGCAAGAGCGAGCGCCGGTCCGCTGCCGTGGCGCTCGGTCGGCCGCAGCGGACAGCCGTGCGCATGCCCGCAAAACCGCCGCGCGCGCATCTCGGGGCCCAGGTTCTGCCGCGCCAGCGTCTCGATCCGGCCGACCGCGCCAAGACCATAGCCACCGCCGCGGCGCGCCTGTTCGCCGACAAGGGTTTTGAAGGGCAGACCCGCGAACTCGCGGCGCGCCTCGGCGTCACCCAGCCGCTGCTCTATCGTTATTTTCCGAGCAAGGACGCGCTGATCGAGCGGGTGTGCCGCGACATCTTCCTCGATCGCTGGAATCCGGACTGGGAAAAGCTGGTGGTGGACCGCGGCCGTCCGCTGCGCGAGCGCCTGATCGCGTTCTACAGGGCTTATGCTGCGGCGATCCTCACCTACGAATGGGTGCGGCTCTTCATGTTCGCCGGCCTGCGGCAGCTCGATCTCAATGCGCGCTATCTGGATTTCCTCAAGCAGCGGCTGTTCAGCCGTGTGATCGGCGAGCTGCGCCATGACTTTGGCCGGCCTTCGCTGCGCGACGTGCCGATGACATCGATGGAAATCGAAATGGTCTGGGGCCTGCATGCCCAGATCTTCTATCTCGGCGTGCGCCGCTTCATCTACAACATGCCGCTTGACGACGCCATCGACAGCATCATCGAAGCCCAGGTGATGAATTTCCTGGGCGGCATCGCGGCCAATTTGCCGCAGGCGGCAACCGCGCCCGTCAAGCGGCGGAGGTCGCGCGCCATTCGCCGCAATTGAGGCCGCAACCTCGACGCTTTCAACCCAGCCCGGCGTTTTTCCGCCTTCGTCTTTGCCGCCCGGTCTGGTAATGAAACTCACCTCAAAAATGGCTTGGTTAGAACGAACTCGGAGAGGAAAAATCATGGTCAATCGGATGCAGTTCTACATCGACGGCGCCTGGGTCGATCCCGTCGTCAAGAAGTCCACGCCGGTGGTCAATCCGGCCACCGAAGAGCCGATGTACGACATTGCGCTGGGATCCAAGGCCGACGTCGACAAGGCGGTCGCCGCCGCTCAGAAGGCGTTCGAGACGTTCTCCCAGACCAGCCGGGAAGAGCGCGTCGCGCTACTCACCAAGGTCGTCGAAATCTACAAGACCCGCATGAAGGACATCGGCGCCGCGGTCTCCGACGAGATGGGTGCGCCGCTGCCGTTCGCCGAGAAATTCCAGGCCGGCGCCGGCCTCGGCCACATCATGTCCACCCTCGAGGTGCTGAAGAACTACCAGTTCGAGGAGCCGCTGGGCTCCGCCGTGGTGGTGCGCGAGCCGGTCGGCGTCATCGGCATGATCACGCCGTGGAACTGGCCGCTGAACCAGATCGCCTGCAAGGTGGCGCCTGCGATTGCGGCCGGCTGCACCATGATCCTCAAGCCGTCGGAATTCACGCCGACCTCGGCGTTGATCTTTGCCGAAATTCTCCATGAAGCCGGCGTGCCGAAGGGCGTGTTCAACCTGGTCAACGGCCTCGGCCCCGAGGTCGGCGCCGCGATGAGCGAACATCCCGGCATCGACATGATCTCGTTCACCGGTTCGACCCGCGCCGGCATCGACGTCGCCAAGCGTGCGGCGCCGACCGTGAAGCGCGTCAGCCAGGAGCTCGGCGGCAAGTCGCCGAACATCATCCTGGAAGATGCCGATCTCGCCAAGGCGGTGACCGGCGGCGTCGCGCACGTGTTCAACAACTCCGGCCAGTCGTGCAATGCGCCGACCCGGATGATCGTGCCGCTGTCAAAGATGAAGGAAGTGGCCGCGATCGCCAAGGGCGTGGCCGAGAAGACCAGGGCGGGTGATCCGCGTGCGGCCGATACCAACATCGGTCCTGTCGTGTCGCGCATCCAGTGGGACAAGATCCAGGCGCTGATCCAGAAGGGCATCGATGAGGGCGCAACCCTTGTCGCCGGCGGTCCGGGTCTGCCCGAAGGCGTCAACAAAGGCTTCTATGTGCGCCCGACCGTGTTCGCCGACGTGACCAACGACATGACCATCGCGCGCGAAGAGATCTTCGGGCCGGTGATCACGATCCTGGGTGCGAAGGACGAAAGCGACGCGGTGAAGATCGCCAATGACACGCCGTATGGTCTGGCGGGTTATGTCTCTGCCGGCACCGTTGAAGGCGCACGCAAGGTCGGCCGCCAGATCCGCGCCGGCAACGTCAATCTCAATGGCGTGCCGAACGATCGCAGCGCACCGTTTGGCGGCTACAAGCAGTCCGGCAACGGCCGCGAGTGGGGCAAGTTCGGCCTGGAAGAGTACCTGGAAGTGAAGGCCATCGCCGGCTTCAGCGCGGCGTAAGCCTACGTGTTGCGGGCGTGCCGGTGAGGAACGTCCGCAACCACCATCATGATCATCCGCCGTCGTGCAATGGATGCGGGGGCATGTCATGTCGAAACATCTCATGGTGAACATCAAATCCATCGCGGGGGTGTATCTGTTGATGACATCGGCGTGCCTCGCCGACCCCCTCAGCATCGACATTAGCTCCGCTTGGGTGGCTCATGAGCCCTCGGGGCAGGCGGTTCTCGCAATCGAGCTGACGGGGGCATCCCGGCAAGCTTTTCAAAAATTCACCGAGGACCACATCGGGCGTGCGACGCTGCTTCGCGTCGACGGTCAGGTGTTGCTGAGGTCCGTGGTTCGCGAGCCCATCACGACAGGGTCGTTGCGTATCAACGATAGCAACTGGACCGATGAAAAGGTCCGCGTGCTCGCGGATCGGCNGGCGGCAAGTCGCCGAACATCATCCTGGAAGACGCTGATCTCACCAAGGCCGTGACCGGCGGCGTCGCGCACGTGTTCAACAACTCCGGCCAGTCGTGCAACGCGCCGACCCGSATGATCGTGCCGCTGTCGAAGATGAAGGAAGTCGCCGCCATCGCCAAGGGCGTCGCCGAGAAGACCAAGGCCGGCGATCCGCGCGCGGCCGATACCAACATCGGCCCCGTCGTGTCGCGCATCCAGTGGGACAAGATCCAGGCGCTGATCCAGAAGGGCATCGCGGAGGGCGCAACCCTCGTCGCCGGCGGTCCGGGTCTGCCGGAAGGCGTCAACAAGGGCTTCTATGTGCGTCCGACCGTGTTCGCCGACGTCACCAACGACATGACCATCGCGCGCGAGGAAATCTTCGGGCCGGTGATCGCGATCATGGGGGCGAAGGACGAGGACGAGGCGGTGAAGATCGCCAACGACACGCCCTATGGCCTCGCTGGTTATGTCTCGGCCGGCACCGTCGAGCGGGCGCGCAAGGTCGGTCGCCAGATCCGCGCCGGCAACGTCAACCTCAACGGCGTGCCGAACGAACGCACCGCGCCGTTCGGCGGCTACAAGCAGTCCGGCAACGGCCGCGAGTGGGGCAAGTTCGGCCTGGAAGAGTACCTGGAAGTGAAGGCCATCGCCGGCTTCAGCGCGGCATGAGCGACAGCGTTGCGGGCGTGCCGGTGAGGCACGTCCGCGACGGTTCTGATAATTGCCTGTCATCGTGCGGGTGGCTTGGTGCGAAGTGCGGGAGACTTGCAATGACGAACATCACTCCGATCGTCTGCGCATTCTTGTTGACGACGTCCGCGTGTGCGGCAGAGCCCATCAGCATTTCGATCAGTTCGGCCACGGTGACTCACGAAGAGCGTTCGGGGCAGACGATACTCTCGATCGAGCTGACTGAGGCCTCCCGAAAAATCCTGCAAAGACTCAGCACGGATCATCTCGGGCGCCCATTGGCGATTCGCGTCGACGGTCAAACGTTGCTCAAGCCCGTCGTTCGGGAGCCGCTCACGACCCGTTCGTTTCAGATCAGCGATCCGAAGTGGACCGATGATCAGGTCCGCGTGCTCGCGGATCGGCTGTCGCAACCCGGCGCCAGGCTGGACGTGGACGGCGTGGACTGAATCTGCGGACCCGCCCGGTGTTCTCAGCGCTGCAGCGCGCGGAAAACGCCCAGCAGCACCAGCGCGCACACCATCATGGCGGCGGCGAAAAACACCGGCGCCGATGTGCTGCCCATGCTGTCGCGCAGCCGGCCGGCGAGTGCGGGCAGCACTGCCATGCCGCCGTAGTAGCAGGTGAAATACACGCCCATTCCGGACGCGCGGCTTTCCGCGCGCAGCACCTCGACCGGCAGCGCCATGATCAGGCCGGCGGGAAGCCCGGCGGCGAGCGCGATGACGAGAAAACAGGCCGCCGGCGCACTGACAAACGGCAGCGCTGCTGCCGTGATTGCCGAGACGATGAAGCCTGCGACCATCAGCAGGTTGGAGCGGCCGAGCCGCGCGCCGAGATAGCCGCCGAGCACGATCATCGGAACCAGGAACCAGCCGAGCAGGCTCACGATCCAGCTGCCCTGCGCCAGCGTGTAGCCACGGCTGACGAAGAACTCCGGCGCGAAACTGATCAGAGCGATGAAGCCCACATTGTAGACCGCCCAGATCGCCCCGGCGATCACCGCCATCCGCCATTCATAACCGCTGAGTTGCAGCGTGAACGCCGCCGCCTGCGCCGGCGGAGCGTCCGGCGGCGGACGATAAACCACGGCGACCAGCAGCAGGCAGGCGAGCGAGATCGCAGCGCCGGCATACATCAGCGCCGGCCAGCCGAACTCGGCCGCGATGCTGTGGCCCCCGGCGAGGCCGGCGCCGACCCCGAGCGGCCAGCTGGTGACCAGGATTGCCAGCGCGGTGGAGACGCTGCGATCGGTGAACCAGTCGGCGACCATCTTGGTCAGCAGCACATTGAGCAGCACCGCGCCGGTTCCACTGATCAGCCGTCCCAGTGTCATGACGCCGAATGAGGCGCTGTTGGCCATGATCACGCCACCGATCGCCATCACGGCGAGCCCGCCAAGCACCACATTGGCGCCGAAGCGCTGCCCCAGCACGCCGCCGGGAAAGGCGATGATGACGCCGGGCAGCAGATAAAGGCCGATCAGGGTGCCGATGTCGGAATAGCTGAAGCCGAGCTGATCGACCAGCAGCGGTCCGCTCGATCCGACGGTCTGGAATTGCAGGGCCATGGACATGCGAGCCGCAAACAGCACGGCGAGGATGATCCAGCGCGTTCGAAGCATGATGTTCCGGCGGATTGGCGAAGGAGCGGGGAAGGCGGAGTCGCAACAAGCACAACTCATCGCAGTTTTTCAAGTGGTTCCGCACTTGTGGGTTGTAAATGCAAACGTGTGTGCGGATTCCGCGGAGCGGATATGCGGCAGGCGAAACCCGTGATGCCGCGACCACGGCACGCGCGATCAGAAGAAATTTCCCCGCGACCCCGCAATGCGACCAGAATGAGGGCGGGATCGCGTGGTGCGAAGCCAGTTTTGCTGACCATGATGAACGTCAGCGCTGTCGCCCGCGATTCGCGTTTGCCGAAAAAATGTTTCCAAAAATGTCTGGCGGCGACGCGATCAGTGTTTGAGCGAGGAATCGCCGGACGGATCGAACAAGGCTTCCGTGAAGGGGAATTCCAGCACGACCTGGCCCTTGGCGTCGGTCACCTCGAGATGGGCTGTCAGCAGGTGCCGCGGCTGCCCCTCGCTGTCGAGCAACTCGCGAATCGTGGTGCGGGCCACGTCCCAGGCCTGATCGGGGTCGCGCAGATCGATTCCGTCGGTGTCCCGGACGAGATCGTCACCGATACGAGTGTTGAAGAAGTACTTCGGCATTGACCCTCGCCTCAGACTACGGTCCTGATTGATCCGGAGAGGTGAGGCGTGTCATCGCGCGCGGTGCTGCGGTGCCGTTCGTGACGCTTTCTGCCGACGCTTTGAACTCTCTTCTCGTTCCGGCGACCTTCTTCGCGCCCGCACACGTGTCTCGCAAGCAACAAGTCCGTGAGCGGCCTTAGCTAAAAGTCGCAGACACCTTGATGCCCGTGTGCTGTTAAGAAGATCACGATCAGAAAAACAAGAGGAAGCGGACATGAAAGATCCGAACCCCCCTCAGGCGGCCCATCACGGTTCCGATGACGACCGCACCGGCCAAAAGGCCGCGGATCCCGCATCGGACGTCGATCACGTCTGGTTCGAAAAGCACCCCGATCGCAGTCACAGGTTGCGGAACCTGATTCCCTTCGAATCCAAGGATCCCCTGGGCTTGCCGCCACTCGGCATGACCTGGCGCATTCTGGTGACCCGGACGATTAGCGGCGGACGATTGCGGTTGCCGGTGCCGCTGCCCGCCGATGTCGCCAATGAAACGGTCGACGACGACCAGCAGCTGGCCGCGATCTTCGATCGGATCGCACCGCCGGACGCGGTGACGATGTGCAAGACGCCCATGAACAAGTCCGCGATGAGCAGAAAGAGCCAGAAGGTCCTGCGCGGTCCCAGCCTGGGCGATGCCAAGGATGACACCGCGGACTGACGCGTTTGGAGACGCGCGACAAACGCCGCATCATCGACGGCAATGGTGGGCGTGACACGCGGGCGTGTTGGCAGCCTTGTTCCGCTTCGCAGCCTCAGCTTCCGCGTCTTGCGCGCGTCTTGCTCACTGGGGCCGCGTTGTGCCGGGCTGTCATCACCGTCCGCACATACCCCGGCGCCGCCAGCCGCACGCTGCCGTCCGGCACCCGCAGGATGCGATCGAGCGCAATTTCGTAAAGCTTGATGCGCTGCTCCAGCGCGCGGATCGCCTGCTTGGTGGCGGCGATGCCGCGGTCCGCATCCGCCCGCACCATGTCGGCGATGATGCTGCGGGTCGAGCCGCCGAGCTGCAGGATCATGTCGGCAACACCTTCGGGGTCGAAGGTGTCGAACGTGCCTTCCTTCACACCCTGGGCGATGATCGCGGTCAGCAGCGGGTGGAACAGTGCGCCGGCGGCGACATTGATGCGGTGGAACAGCACCTGGTTTTCGGGGCGGAACAGCGTTTCGAACAGGGCCCACTCGGCGGCGGCGTTCTCGATCTTGTTCTGCCGCAGCCGCGCCATCAGCGCGTTCAGCCGCGTCAGCGCGTCGAGACCGGGCTGATCCAGCACGTCCTGCACGGTGGCGAGGGCCGCGCGCGCCAGCCGGTCGGCGAGCGCTTCGAGCAGGTCCTCCTTGGAGGCGAAGTAGTGATAGAACGCGCCCTTCGAGAGCCCGGCCTCCGCGATCACATCATTGAGGCTGGCCTGGTCATAGCCCCGCGCCAGGAACAAGGCCTGCGCGCAGTCCAGGATTTCGGCGCGGCGCACCTCGGGATGTTTGACGATGCGGGGCATGACCCTCCGTGCGGTGCGCGGGACGTGTCGGCAGGCCCTAGCGCGGCGAATCTTGAATAACAGACCGATGGTCGGTATAATAGACCAGTGGTCGGTACGGGACAAGTTTCACGGACAGGTTCCAAGGATCAGTTTCAAGGATCGGTTCCACCAGACCGGCCGTCGTGTTGCATGAGGTTCGCCATGATCATGAAAATGTTCGTTCAGACCGTGCTCTCGTTCGGCGCCATGGGAGCGCTGCTGTTCCTGGGCGCGGGGACGCTGCACTGGGCCGCCGCCTGGGTCTTCACCATCGGCATGATCGTCGTCGGCCTGGTCGGCGGGCTGGCGATGGCGCATTACGATCCCGCGCTGCTGAAGGAGCGGATGGCGCCGCCGATCCAGAAGGATCAGCCGCTCGCGGACAAGATGTTCGTCTGGGCGCTCGGCACCACCATGCTGGTTTGGCTGGTGCTGATGGGGCTCGATACGGTGCGTTTCGGCTGGTCGCAGATGCCGCCCTGGCTGCAATGGGTCGGGGGCTTCGTACTCGGCTTCGGTGTCTGGTTCACTTTTCGCGTCATGCGCGAAAACAGCTTTGCCGCGCCGGTGGTGAAGATCCAGAAGGAGCGGGCGCAGACCGTGATTTCCACCGGACCGTATGCGTTCGTGCGCCATCCGATGTATTTCGGCATGCTGTTCCTGTTTCCGGGCATGGCGCTGCTGCTGGGGTCGTGGTGGGGCGTTGTCGTCGCGTTCGTTCTCGTTCTGCTGCTCTGCGCGCGCATTCCGCTGGAGGAGAAAGTGCTGCGTGCCGGTCTCGACGGCTATGATGCCTACACGCGGCGGGTGCGCTACCGGCTGCTTCCCGGCCTTTGGTAGGAAACGGGTCTGGTCGGATCGCGGCTCAAAGGGATGTTCGTCATGGAAAGCCAGCCGGCCGGACCGGCGATCGCCATCCGCCGCCTCGATGGCGCCGACGCCGAGGACTACCGCACCATCCGCCTCGCGGCGCTGGCGCGGGAGCCGGAGGCATTCGGCTCCGTTTATGATGCCGAGGTGGCGCGGCCGATCGAGGCGTTCGCGGAGCGGCTGGCCACGTCGCAGGTCTTCGGTGCCTACGCGGGCGACCGGATTGTCGGTTTGGCCGGTTTCAAGCCGGAGAGCGGCCCGAAGGACAATCACAAGGCCTTCGTCTGGGGGCTCTATGTGCGGCCATCGGCCCGCGGACGCGGCGTCGCGCGGGCACTGATGGCTGCGATCATCGCATCAGCTCGCGAACAGGTGGAGCAGCTCACCCTGGCGGTGGTCGAGGGCAACGACGCGGCCCGGACGCTGTATGAAAACCTCGGCTTCGAGGTTTACGGACTTGAACCTCGGGCACTGAAAAGTGCCGCCGGGTATCGCAATGAAGTGTTGATGGTGCTGTTTTTGTAGCGATATTCCGTGCCGGCGGCAGGCGGCTGCGGCGGCCGAAAAAAATCAAAAAAATCTTTGAACCGTTTGGTTGATTAGCCGACAGATGGATTGCTGGGGGATTGCATTACTCAGCTTTCAGCACGGCGCCGCCGGTCGAGCATACTCCGTCGGTCGCGCCGTGCACCCTCATGGGCAGTTGGCTTGAAGCGCGGGCCGCGCCTCGCCGCGCAGGTCTGACGCGAGCCACGCGGGTCCGGTTCCAGCGCTCTGCACGGTTGCCTCGGCGATCCAGCGCGACACCTGCCGCAACGGCGGCTCCACCACCGGCGCGCGGCCGGCTTCCTCGAACACCTCGAGCTGGGTATCGGCGGACGTGCCGTCGCGCACAATGACGCGGCAATGCGCGATCTCGTCGGCGCAATCCAGCGCGGCTGCGTCGGTTGCGACCATCTCCAGCACCTCGTCGAGCACCCCGGCCACCGGCATCGCGCCATGGCGGCTGACGAACGAGCCCTGCACGCCGAACCGCTGCGCCCGCCATTTGTTCTCCACCGCCAGGGCACGGTCGAGCGCCCCGATGCCGGCATTGATCGCGGGATCGAGAAACAGCCGCCGCGCCAGTGTGCGGTACAGCGCCGCCAGCGCCACCGCATCCTGCAACCGGGTGCAGCAGTCCGCGGCGCGCAGTTCGAGTGTCGGGTGGCCGGACGAGGGCCGGATCATCCACCAGATGTAACTGGCGTCGGCGATCGCACCGCTGCGCATCATGGCGTCGACGTAGTCGGTGTAGTCCTGCTCGCTGCCGAACAGCTCGGGAATGCCGCTGCGCGGCAACTCGTCATAGGCGGCGAGGCGATAACCCTTCAAGCCGGTGTTGCGTCCGTGCCAGAACGGCGACGAACTCGACAACGCCAGGAACAGCGGCAGATACGGGATCATGCGCCGCATCACGTCGATGCGCCGCGCCGGATCCGGCAGCTCGACATGCACGTGCATGCCGCAGACCAGATCGCGCCGGCCGATCATCTGCAGGTCGTCCATCATGTCGACATAGCGGTCTTTCGCCGTCGGGTTCATCTGGCTCCACATCGCGGTGGGGTGGGTGCCGGCCGCCATGATCACGAGGCCGTACTGCGCGGCAACGCGCCCGACCTCCTGGCGCAGGAACTGCAACTCCTGCAACGCGTCGCGCATGTTGGCGTGGACGTTGGTCGCAACCTCGACCTGGGACTGGATGAACTCCTGCGTGCTCTGGCCGCCGGTGGCGAAGCCCGCCGCTTCAAACAGGCCGGCCGGCGTGAACGCGGGCGCCTCGAAGGTCTCCGCGTCGGCAAGGAAATACTCTTCCTCGATGCCGAAGGTGAATTCGGAGTCGGGGCCGTGCCACGGCGCGTCTGTGCGCAGCACGATGTGCTTGCGGTCGGCGCTGGCGCCGAGAACGAGTGCCTTGAGATCGCCGACTGGCATGCCCAAACCCCTGCAAAACCTGCTTTCAATGCGTGTGCATCAACGCGGGGCGCCCCTGCCGGTTCCTTCGATCGATTTAAGTATATGAAAATAAAAGATATTTTTATTGTTGTGCCGACGCGTCGGGCAAATGAGGGCGATGGCAGGGCGCGAGACCGGGGTGCGCGCCGCGGACGGTGGTCGAGAAAACCGGATGCGTGATCGACAGCTTGTGCCCGCGGCCGCGCGGGGTGTCTTGCGCCCATCCTTGTCGGGATATCCCTCAACGATTGCCTTGACTTATAAGCATTCTAAACGGCGGCGATCACAAGCCGCGGCAGGGCGCTTGACCGGGGAGGGCACGGCTGCGACGTACGGCCCATGACTTCTGACATGACTCCTGATCAGCAAGCTTCCGGCCACATCCGGCTCGGCGATGCGGCACGCGGCTTTGCCGGCGTGGTCACGGCGCTGGAGACCGCGGCCTCCACCTCGGCGCTCGACGCGGTCGAGCTGGAGCAGCGGCTGATCGAGTTCGGTTTTGTCGAGGGTGCGGCGATCGAGATCCTGCACGAGGGCGCGATCGGCCGCGATCCGATCGCGGTGCGGATCAATCATGTTACCGTTGCGCTGCGCCGGCGCGAGGCGATGGCCGTGATGGTTGCGGCGGTGGACTGACGTCATGCGGATCGATGGTGCCGGCTCCCTGCATCTTGCCTTGGTGGGGACGCCGAACAGCGGCAAGACCTCGCTCTTCAACGCGCTGACCGGCAGCCGCCAGAAGGTCGCGAACTATCCCGGTGTGACCGTCGAGCGCAAATCCGGCGGCTTCATTACCCCGGCGGGCCGCCATGTGACCCTGGTCGATCTGCCCGGCACCTATTCGCTGCGCGGCCGCAGCCCGGACGAAGAGATCACGCGGGATGTCGTCCTCGGCCGCTTCGCCGGCGAAGCCCAGCCCGATGTGGTGGTGTGCGTCGCCGATTCCACCAGCATGCGGCTCGCCATCCGCCTGCTGCTCGAGCTCAAGCGCGCCGGCCGGCCGCTGGTGCTGGTGCTCAACATGATCGATATCGCGCGGCGGCGCGGCGTGCTGATCGATATCGACAAGCTGTCGGCGCGGCTCGGGGTCCCCGTGACCACCGCGATCGCGGTGCGCAAGGGCGGCACCGAGGACCTGCTCAAGCTTGTCGACGCCACGGCGGCGCGGGCCGAGGCGCCCACCGAAAACGTGTGGGCGGCGCCCAGCATCGCCGACATGCGCGCGGCGCAGCGCGAAGCCGACCGCATCATCGCCGACTGCATCGGCGCGCCGCCAAAGCCCGATACCCTGACCACGCGCGTCGACGCGGTGGCGCTGCATCCGATCGGCGGGCTCCTGGTGCTGATCGTGGTGCTGTTCCTGATGTTCCAGGCGGTGTTCACCTGGGCGCAGCCGCTGATGGACCTGCTGTCGTCGGGCTTCGATGCACTCGGCGTGCTGGTGCATGACAATCTGCCCGATGGCCTGCTGCAGAGTTTCCTGCAGAACGGCGTGATCTCCGGCGTCGGCAGCGTCATCGTGTTCCTGCCGCAGATCATCTTCATCTTCCTGTTCATCCTGCTGCTGGAAGACTTCGGCTACATGGCGCGCGCCGCGTTCCTGATGGACCGCATCATGGGCGGCGCCGGCCTGCATGGCCGCGCCTTCATTCCGCTGCTGTCGAGTTTCGCCTGCGCCATTCCCGGCATCATGGCGACGCGGGTGATCGACAACCGCAGGGATCGTCTCACCACCATCCTGATCGCGCCGCTGATGACCTGCTCGGCGCGCATTCCCGTCTACACCTTGATCATCTCGGCGTTCATTCCCGCGAAATCGGTCTGGGGCTTCGTCAACCTGCAGGGACTGGTGATGTTCGGGCTCTATGTCGCCGGGATTTCCAGCGCGCTCGGCATGTCGTTCCTGGTGAAGTTCTTCATGCTGCGCGACTATGCGCCGGCGCCGTTCATGCTTGAGCTGCCCGACTACAAGCTGCCGCGGCCGAAGAGCATCGCGATCGGCATCTACACCCGGGTGAAGGCGTTCCTGTATCGCGCGGGCACCACCATCTTCTCCATGATGGTGCTGATCTGGTTCCTGGCGTCGTTCCCGCAGCCGCCCGCGGGCGCCACCGATCCGGCGATCGACTATAGCCTTGCGGCGATCCTCGGCCACGCGATTCAGCCGCTGCTCGCGCCGCTCGGCTTCAACTGGCAGATCGCAGTGGCGCTGATCCCCGGCATGGCGGCGCGTGAGGTCGCGGTCGCCTCGCTCGGCACCGTCTATGCCATCGAGGGGGGCAAGGAAGCAGCCGAGCAGATCGGGCAGGTGCTCGCCGGCCAATGGAGCCTCGCCACCGCGCTGTCGCTGCTCGTCTGGTACATCTTCGCGCCGCAGTGCGCCTCGACGCTCGCCGTCATCAAGCGCGAGACCGGCGGCTGGCGCTGGGTGGCCGTCACCTTCAGCTACATGCTGGCGCTGGCGTATCTGGCGAGCCTGCTGACGTATAATGTCGCTGTGGCGCTGGGTGCGGGCTAGCTAGGCCTGCGAGTCCAGATCGACGCCGAGCCTGGTGAAGAACGCACGCCCCGACTCGGTCAGCCGCAGCGCGCGATGGGCCTCGCGGCGGACCAGATAACGCTTCGCCATCAGGTGCGCGAACACCGCCGTCGGGAACGGCCCGCCGAGATGCGGCAGTCGCTCGGTCCAGTCCAGGCATAGCCGGACCGCTGGCGTCTTGCTCAGGGGCGCCTTGCTGTTCGGGGATGTCTTGCGTGCGGGTGCGAACGCGATGCCTTCGCTGCGGCACCAGTCCTCACCGCGTTTGGTCAATTCGCCGGACGACGCGTGGATGCGCACCAGGCCGCGCTGCGCCAGCGTTCGTCCCAGCGATACCCCGAGCCGTCCGGCGAGATGGTGGTAACAACTGCGTGCGGCACACAGCTCCGGCGCGATCGGGCGGCGCTTGCGTGTGGAACCGCCGCTGCGCCTGGCGAAATTGGCGAGGCTTTCCAGCAACGCCGCCACCTCGTCGTCGGCGATCCGGTAGTAACGGAAGCGGCCCTGCGCCCAGACCGAGAGCATGCCGGCGTCGAGCAGCTTCTGCAGATGCGCGCTGGCGCTCTGCGCGGAAATGCCGGCGGCCGCGGCAAGCTCACCGGCGGGCAGGGCTTGTCCGCCCACCAGCGCCGCCAGCATCGCCTCGCGTGCCGGATCGGCGAGCGCGTCGGCGATGCGTGAAAAGCCGGCCTGGATTGGGGCGACGCGAAGGGCGGACATCGGCGGTCTTTTGGTTGGAGACGTTTGCTGCTTGCTCTCTGTCTCGATGTGGTCTGGTCTTAACGCGGCAGGGGTGTGCAACGTTTCACGATTGCATGAAACAACGCCTTTGCGCGTCCGTCCAGACTGTGCGTCGACATCACGCTCCAGCACGAAGGACACCGCCATGACATCGACTGTGCATTCGACCGAGGTTCCGCCATCGCGCGCCGCGGAACACATCTATCATCTCTGGGATGAAGCCCTCGGGCGGAAGGATCTGGAGGCAGCGCTGGCGCTCTACGCCGACGATGCCTTGATCGAAAGCCCGCTGGTGCGGCATCTGATGAAAACCGAGCGAGGCATCGTGCAGGGGCGCGACAATCTGCGCCGCTTCATTGCGCGGGTGTTCGAAACCACCCCGGCGGCGCGGCGGCGTCATCGCAACCGGCTGTTCACCGATGGCCGCTTTGTGTTGTGGGAATATCCCCGCGAGGCGCCCGATGGCGAGCAGATGGACCTGTTCGAGGTGATGGAGATCGAAGGCGGCCTGATTGCGCGGCATCGCGTGTACTGGGGCTGGTTCGGACTCGACATCCTGACGCGTGACCAGCATCGGTGAGGCCAAGGTCGGCTCCTGCAGATGAAGATGCGCCGAAATGGAATTGTGAGCCGGTGCGTTTCGTCCTCTCTGCGACTCGGCTCCGCCGAGGCGCAGGATCCAGTACACTCAAGCGTTGCTTGGTGGGCGCTGTGATCCGCCTTCCGCACCGGGCGTACTGGATGCCCCGCTTTCGCGGGGCATGACGGCGCTGGGTGGTGAAGTGCATTCCTTTACGCCGACTTGTCGCCGCCGTCCTGCGACGTCTCACTCGCCTTCTTCTTGAGCGCCGCACCATCTGCGCGCTTCGGCTTCACCCGCCCGCGCGCGTACCCCTTGGAGACGGCGGTGAACATCTCGCACAGTTCGTATTCCAGATATTCATTGGCGAGGATCAGCGCGCGGACGGCGCTGCGCATGTCGCCGTTACAGGCTGCGATCGCCTGATCGGCCGCGGCTTCCAGCCGGTCGGATTCACTCAGCGTGGATTTTTCCGGATCGGATGTCTCCAAGGAATGGCGCGTTGCGCCGGGACGTGCGGCTGCGGACATGTCGGATGCTCGGGCAAATATTTGGGATTGTGTGGACCGGCCAGGATAATGTTCTTGTTTTGTTCTTATGTCAATCGAACGATGTCGCGATCTTCGCAGCGTGTCTGTGGACAGCCAGCAACTCTCTGGAATCGTTGGCGTCACGCGCCTGCCTTCGGCGCGTCCGCAATCACCCTGTCGAGCGCCAGTGCGAGACCGCGATAGCTCAGATCACTCTGATGGAGATGATCGCCGCCAGGCTCGGTGAGGTCAGCCACCGGAACCTTCCACACCACGCTCCAGAATCGCATCAAGGCGAAGCGGCGAAACACGTTGACGTCGAGCTCGCGCGCAATCCTCGCGATTCCTGCATTCATGTCATGGCTGTTGGCCACGGTGGCGGGATCGATCATCGCCGTGGTGTATTGCAGGTCCATCAGCACCACGTCGGCGTCCAGTGTCCTGAGTTCGATCAATCCGCTCCTGATCGTGTCCGCGACCGCGTCGAGGTCGTAGCCTTTCCAGGCCGCATTGGTGCCGACTTGCCAGATCACCAGTGCCGGCTGTTCGGCCACGACGTCYKGCCCAAAGCGCTTGACCTCGTCGGCKGCTTCCTGGCCATCGATGCCCTTGTTCACRACATCGACCTGTCGATCCGGATAGCGAACTCGCAACGCCGTCTGCAGCAAGGAAGGATAGGGTTCGGTTCCGCCGGCGCCGCGGGTCGACGACGAACCGATGGCGACAACCTTGATGCGATCGCCGCGCGACACGCAGGCCGCCATGTGCGGGAGCGGCCGGCGAAAGCCGACGATATCCATGATCTCGTCGGTCGGAAGCAGGTCCGCCATCGATCGCTCCTTCTGAAATCCGTTTCGCCGTTGCGAAAGCGGTGGTCGAAACGGCTGTCACGGATCACGCAGCCCGATCGGGTTCCGGCAGTGTGGACAATTTCACGCACCGGCGCGAGGGCGGATGTTCTTATTTTGGTGTCAATTGCGTCCCAGGATTCGCGACCGTGAGAGACCTGCGGTTTTGCGGTCGGATATCCGCAACACCGAACCATCCGTCGTTTTGAAAGTTGGGGTTGGCATGAGTGCATCGGAAAAACAGAAAATGCTGGCGGGCGAATTGTACCGCCCGGGCGATCCCGAAATTCAGGCGGACCAGGCGGCGGCCAAGTTATGGATGGTGCGCTACAACGCCGCGCTGGCTGCGCCGGCCACCGAACGGCGCGCGCTGTTGCGCGAAATCTTCGGCGAGGTCGGCGACGGCGCCGTGATCCGGCCGCCGTTCCACTGCGACTTCGGTTACAACATCCGTGTCGGGCGCGGTGTCTTCCTCAACTTCAACTGCGTGATCCTGGATGTGGTCTCCGTCACCATCGGCGCCGACACCCAGATCGGGCCTGCGGTGCAGATCTACACGGCGGACCATCCGCGCGATCCGGAGGCACGGCGCAGCGGCGTCGAGTTCGGTCGTCCCGTGGTGATCGGGTCCAATGTCTGGATCGGCGGCGGCGCCATCATCCTGCCGGGGATTACCATCGGTGATGATGCGATCATCGGCTCCGGCTCGGTGGTGACGCGCGACGTGCCTGATGGCGCGACCGTTGTCGGCAATCCGGCGCGACGGACGAGCTAAGTTCGTCTCGGCATCGCTCCACACTCAAACAGCATAACAGGCTGCCCGGCATGGGGCCGCACGGACGTCGCGGCGTCCGTTGCGGCTGCGCGCGTTCGTTGGGAGCATCGGATGCAATGTCGATTAATTGCTTCCTTTGCAGGTCGTCCTGGGAAACCATTCCGGAAGGCTCGGGAAAGAGCTCCGACAAGAAGCAAGTCCCCGGAGGACGCGCGGGTTTTGCTGTGGGTCCGATCAAGGCAGGCTCCGCAGAGATCAACAGGGTGCCGTTTCTATCGGAGCGGCGCTGCGGAGAAGATTCATGCTGCGGACCAGACACAGCCGCATCGTCGCGTGTGCGGCGAGTGCCGTTCTCGCATTGGCGATCGCGCCCACCGACATCAGGGCCGCCGAACTGCTCAAGGCGCGGCTTGCGCAAAACCTGGCGCCGATCTCGGCGCTGGCCATCGTCGCCAAGGCGAACGGCCTGTTCGAAAAGCACGGGCTTGATATTGCGGTGAGCAACTTCACGTCGGGCAAGCAATGCCTGGATACGGTGGTCGGCGGCGGCGCCGACATCGCGACCACGGCGGAGGCGCCCGTGACTGCCGCCGCCATGGCGGGCCAGCCGATCGCTTTCGTCGCCGGCATGGAATACTCCGACCTCAAGACGGTGACCGCCGCGACCGCCGGCATCAGGACCAAGGCCGATCTGCGCGGCAAGACAATCGCCTTCACCGCCGGCACTGGGAGCGAGGTCTATACCGCACGGCTGCTGAAGTCGGCCGGGTTGACCGCCGGCGATGTGACACTGGTGAACCTGCGCCCGCAGGACATGTTGCCGGCGCTCGCGGCCGGCAGCATCGACGCGTTCGACACCTGGGAGCCTCATATCTCCAACGCTCGCAAAGCGTTGGGTGAAAACGCCACCCTGCTCGACACCCGCGGCGTCTATTCCGAAACCTTCAACATCGTGGTGATGCGCGCCTATCTCGATGCCAATCCGGCGCTGGTCGGAAAATTTCTCGCGGCGCTGATCGAGGCCGAGACCTTCGTCAAGGCCAACCCCGATGCGGCGATTGCAACCGTGGCGGACGCGGTTGGTATGAAGCGCGACGAGCTGGCCGCGATCTGGCCGGACTACGTCTACCGTGTCCGCATCGATGATCGGTTGCTCGACACGCTCAAGATCCATGCCGCCTGGCGGCTCGACAGCGGCAACCATCCGCCGAACGCCACCATGCCGGATTTCACCAAGGTGCTCGCGCTCGAGCCGCTGCGCAGCCTCGACCCGAGCCGCATTTCGGTCTCGGCAAACTAGATCCCGGCGGACGCAGGCTGCTCCATGCGACGGCTCAATCTTCTGGTCAGCGTGCTCTCCATTCCGCTGTTTCTCGTGGTGTGGGAGCTCGTCGCTCGGTCCGGCATCGTCAACATCGTGCTGTTTCCGCCGCCTTCCACCGTGGTGACGGCGATGGTGGCGTGGATCAAGAGCGGACAGTTTGTCACCGATCTGCTGGCGAGCCTCACCCGCGTGGTCGCGGGTTTCGTGCTCGGTGCGTCGATGGGCATCGTGCTCGGCCTTCTGACCGGGCAGTTCCCGCTGGTCTCCAGCCTGCTGTCGCCGCTGTTCCACATCCTGCGGCCAATTCCGCCGATCGCATTCGTGCCGATTGTCATTCTCTGGTTCGGCCTCTCGGAAGCGGGCAAGCTGTTTCTGGTGGTGTGGGGCGTGTTTTTCACGGTGTGGCTCGCCACCCACATCGGTGTGCAGAAGGTTGATCGCGGCCTGATCCGCGCCGCCCAGATGCTGGGAACGCCGCGCCGGCAGATGCTGCAGGAAATCGTCCTGCTGGGCGCCCTGCCTTATATCGTAGTGGGTCTGCGCACCGCGGTCAGCATCTCCTTCTACACCCTGGTCGCCGCCGAACTGGCGGGAGCATTTGCCGGCATCGTCTACCGGATCGAGATCGCGCAGCAGAATTTGCAGACCGGGCAGGTAATGGGCGGCCTCGCGGCGCTCGGGTTGTTGTCGTTCATCGCGGACCGGCTGTTTACCGTTGTTTCGGAGAAGGCCATATGGTGGCGATGATGGCGATCAGGCGCCGGTCGAAAGCGGCCTTGACCCTCGCGAGTCCGCAGCCGGTGATGGGGTCGCAGCCGAACGAGGCGGCGATCTCCGTCAGCGACTTGAGCATTGTGTTTGACACGGCGCGGGGCGAGGTCATCGCGGTGGACCGCGTGTCGTTCAGCGTGACCCGCGGTGAGTTCGTCTGCATCGTCGGTCCGTCGGGCTGCGGCAAGTCGACGGTGCTCAATGCCATCGCCGGCCTCGAGATGCCTTACGAAGGCGCGGTGACCGTCGACGGCCGTCCAATGCGGGGTCCGCGGCCCGATGTCGGCATGGTGTTCCAGCAGCCGCATCTGTTTCCATGGAAATCCGTGCGCCGGAACATCGCCCATGGCCCGCGCATGCTGGGGAAGTCGGCGAAGGACGCCGGAGCGATCGCCGACGGCCTGATCGAGATGATCGGCCTCACTCGTTTCGCCGATGCCTATCCGCATACATTATCCGGCGGGATGCAGCAGCGTGTCGCGATTGCGCGGGCGCTTGCGAACCAGCCGCGCGTGCTGCTGATGGACGAACCGTTCGGCGCGTTGGACGCCCAGACCCGCACGGTGATGCAGGACAATCTGCTGGCGCTGCGCAGTCGCATCAACGCCACGGTGGTGTTCGTCACCCACGACATCGACGAGGCCATCCTGCTGGCGGACCGCGTGCTGATCATGAGCGCCGGACCCGGGCGGATCCTGCGCGACCTGGCCGTCGATCTGCCGCGGCCACGCTCCCACGCTATCATGCTGGAGCCCCCTTATCTGGCGCTGAAGAAGGATTGCCTCGATCTGATCCGGACGGAAGGCCAACGCGCGTTCGATCAGGCCCGGGAGCGCTGAGGGCAAGCCCGCGAGTTAGTAAAACGGGATTTGCTCTCGTTGGACATGCAGCCGGCCCGTTCGTTCTCCTGCGTCAAATATCTTTGGAAAGCCGTTGCCCACTTTGTTCTCCCGCAGCCGGTCGCGGGTGGACTATCCTGCGCGCCTTATCGAGAGGCTTGGCACGAGTCTTGAATTGATCAACACAATCAATTCAAGGGGGCAGGGGATGGCAGCAGCGAATGTGACAGCGGCAGCCGGCGTCATGCTGGCGGAGTCCGATAGCCTGGTCCGCCCGCTCCCCGGTCTGCTGGACGAACTCGGCGCGGCCGATTGCGCGCGCCTGCGTGCCATCGGGCGCGAGCGCGTGCTGGAGGTCGGCGAACTGGTGTGGCGCCAGGGCGATGTCCAGACCGGGATCTACCTGATCAATTCCGGCCGCATCCGCAGCTATTACGCGGCGCCATCGGGGCGCGAAGTGACGCTGGCGTATTGGTTTGCCGGAAATTTCGTCGGCGGGCCGGATCTGTTCGGTGCCGGACCCCACATGTGGTCGTCCTCGGCGATCGAGCGCAGTGAACTGACCTTCCTGCCGGGTCCATCCCTGCGCAAGCTGGCTCTGGAGTCGCCGACGCTCGCGGTTGCGCTGCTGGATGCGCTTGCCTTCAAGGCGCGATGTTATTCGGCCATGGCGCAGATGCTGGGAACGCGCTCGGTCACCGAACGCCTGCAACGCCTGCTGATCTTCCTGTCGCGCATCTACGGCACCCGACACGGCCGGGAAGTGGTGATCGGTTTGCCGTTCACCCATGGTGATCTCGCCAACCTGATCGGCGCGACACGGCAGTGGGTAACAGTTCAGTTCGCTCGCATGCAGGCGCGCGGCATCATCAAATATCACCGCGGCCTGATCTCGATCCAGAATTTACCGGCGCTGGACCTCGAGGTGGTGTAAGGCTTGAACCGGCAAAATTGGTTTGAGCATCCGAGTGCATCAAGGACCCAAGCGAGTGCAGACGCAGGTGTTGGACGACTACGAGATCTCAGCTGACCCGGATCGCCTGGACGTGGAGGTCATTCATAAGTTCCTGGCGGAGGACAGCTACTGGTCGCCCGGCATCCCGCGATCCATCGTGGAGCGAGCGATCGAAAATTCACTCTGCCTTGGTGTGTACCATCGTGCTGCGCAAGTCGGGTTTGCGCGCGTCGTCACGGACAAATCGACATTCGCATTGCTTGCCGACGTCTTCATACTCCAGGAGCATCGTGGCAAGGGTCTGTCCAAGTGGCTGATGCGTTGCGTCGTTGAGCACGAAGACTTGCAGGGTCTGAGGCGCCTCCTGCTCCTGACGTCCGACGCCCATGGCTTGTATCGCCAATTCGGATTCAAAGAGCTCGGAAATCCATCGCGCTTCATGGAAGTTCTTCGGCAAGATATCTATCGGTCGCCTTGAGGGCTGCGCCACACAGGGTACTTTACTTCGGCCTCGCGTCTTCAATCGGCTCCCTTCGCCGCAATGGTGGCGGTCTTCCCCGCACCGACCAGGACGAACCATGAGCTCCAATCATCGCGTTGTATCCGGCCGCGCCATGCTGGCTGCGGACGTTGTCGGCAGTGGTGACCCCGTCGTCTTTCTGCACGCTGGCGTCTGTGACCGCCGCATGTGGCGTGCGCAACTCGATGGCATCGGCACGCACAACAAGGCGATCGCCTATGATCGGCGGGGTTTTGGCGAAACCCGCGCGGAGAAGGAGGATTTTTCTGCGGTTGCCGATTTGATGGCGGTGATCGACGCCTTGGCCGGCGGGGAGCCCGTGATCCTTGTCGGCTGTTCGCAGGGTGGCGGGGTGGCACTCGACGCAGCTCTTCGCCATCCATCACATGTGCGTGCCCTTGTTCTGATTGCGCCCAACGTAACCGGCGCACCCGAGGCGAACTATCCGCCTGCAATCAAGGGAGTGATGGCCGAGTTGAACGACGCGCAGGCGCGCGGCGATCTGGATCGTGTGAACGCGATCAGGGCCCACCTTTTGCTGGACGGTCCCCTGGCGCCCGAGGGGCGTGTGAACGGGCAGGCCCGCCAGCTCTTCCTCGATATGAATGCCATCGTGCTCCGGTCGCCGCCGAGCGGGGCGAACCTTGATGTCGCGCCGGCCTACCATCGTCTGGGCGAGATATCGGCGCCATCGCTGGTGATGTGGGGCGACCTGGAGTTTCCCCACATTCAGGAACGATCCCGTTTTATTGCAACGACGATGTTGAACGCCTCAGGCCATGAGTTGAGCGGCACCGCGCACCTGCCGAGCCTGGATCGACCAGCGGAGGTTACGGGCCTGCTCGCGGCGTTCCTCGAGCTGTGTGCTGGCCCTCGGAGATAAGCCGATCGAGACACTTACACCTTCGCGCGCGACGTCAGCGCGAATGGGGCGTTCTCGCTGCCGACTTCGAGTCGCCGTGCCAGCGCCATCAAGGGCCGATCCGACCAGGCCGGCGCTAGCAGTGTCACGCCCATGGGAATGCCGTTCGGCAGCACCGCATTGGGGATTGCCACGGCGCAGAGGTCGAGCAGGTTGGCGAAATAGGAGTAATAACCGAGGCTGGTGTTGAGCGTGATCGGATCTCGCGCCATGTCATCGAGAGCGATCGGGCGCGGCGCGGTCGGCACCACCAGGGCATCGAGATCGGCCAAAACGGCTTGCGTCTGTCGGCGCAGCCGCAGCAGCCGGTGCTGGGCGGTGAACGCATCCATCGCGGAAAAACCCATTGCTGCGTGCAACACCGTCTTGGTGACATCGAGCAGGTCGTCGGTGTCGATGTCGTTCAAGGCGGCGATCGCGGCACGGCGCTCGGCCACCCAGGGGCCGGCGAACAGCATGTGGCCGGCTTCCGCGAATGGCGCGAAATCGATCTCGACCGCCGTGCCGCCGAGACCGGCAAATCGTGCACAGGCGTCTTCATAGAGCGCCGCGCAGGCGGGCAAACCGAAAGTTTCGAGCTGGTCGCTTTTGACCCGGCCGAACCTGAACGCTGAGCCCGAAGCGGCAGCGCGCGCGGTGCCTGCCGGCCGGCTGTAGGGATCGTCCACGTCGAAGCCTTCGATGAGGCCGAGGATGGTTTCTCCGTCCTGCACGCTGTTGCAGAAGATCGAGACGCAATCGAGCGTTGGGCAATTTGGCACCAGGCCGCGCGACGATACGCGGCCGATGGTCGGCTTGATGCCGACAATGCCATTGAAGCCGGCGGGAATGCGGCCGGATCCGCCGGTATCGGTGCCGAGCGCGAACGCCACGTGCCCGGCCGCGACCGCGACCGCCGATCCGGAGCTCGAGCCGCCCGAGACGTAGCTGTTGTCGGCGACCGTTGCGCAGGCACCGTAAGGCGATCGTGCGCCGGACAAGCCGGTGGCAAACTGGTCGAGATTGGTCTTGCCGATGCAGATCGCTCCGGCGGCGATGAGACGCTCGACACCGTGGGCGGATCGCACGGGCTGATAGCTGAAGGACGGGCAGGCCGCTGTGGTCGGCATGCCCGCAACGTCGATGTTGTCCTTGACGCCGAAGGGAACGCCGAGCAGCGGCAGTCGTTCGCCAGCCTGCGCTCGCGCCATCAGTTTGCGACATTCGTCCTGGGCCTCCGCCAGCGGACGAACGTAAATCCAGCAGTTGCGATCGCGTTCGGCTTCGATGCGTCCATAGGCGGTGTCCAGAACCTGCAATGGATCGAACTGGTTCCGGGGATCGGAATGGGCCAGCGCGGAAGATCGTGCGTTGCGTGTGCTCACTGGAAAACGTCTCCATCGAACGATTGCGTCCCACGCAAACTGGTTCAGGCGCCGCCCTCGCGACAAGCAATTAAGTGCCTGGGTGCTGCCGATCTGAAGTTCTTGCAGAACGTGCGGAAAATGAAGCGGGCTTCGAAATCGGAACACTCAGGCTCCTCCTCACATTTCGGCGAGCGCGTTCAATTCCCGTGCACGAGCGCGGCGAGGGGACTTGGCGGCGGGCTTTGATAGTGATCAATTGATAAGCGACAGCCGGGGTTTGCTCGCGTGAAAATGCAATCGATTGCAATTGGCGTTTTTGTAGCTTTTGTCGTGATCGGCGCGGGAGCGCTGGCGTGGGTTTACAAACCCGCCATCGCCCCGCGCGATCCCGGCCAGAAACCTGCGTTCGACCAGGCCTTGGTGCGCCGTGGCGCCGAACTCGCCGCTGTCGGCGACTGCAACACGTGTCACACCGCGCCGGGTGGCAAGGCGTTCGCCGGCGGGCTCGGCCTGCCGACGCCGTTCGGCACCATCTATTCCACCAACATCACGCCGGATCCCGACACCGGTATCGGCGGCTGGACGGAAGCAGCCTTCCAGCGCGCCATGCGCGAGGGGGTGGATCGCGAGGGCCGGCATCTCTATCCGGCGTTCCCCTACGATCACTTCACGCTGGTCACCGACGACGACAATCGCGCGCTGTATGCGTTCCTGATGACGCGGCCTCCGGTGCGTGCGCCGGCAAAGGACAATCAACTGCCGTTTCCGCTGACGTTGCGGTCGGTGCTCGCCGGCTGGAAGCTGCTGTTCCTGAAACACGGGCCGTATGCACCGGATCCCTCGCGCGATGCGGTGTGGAATCGCGGCGCGTATCTGGTCGAAGGCATCGGTCACTGCGGCGCCTGCCACACCCCGCGCAACATGTTCGGCGCGGAGAAGGCGCATGCGGCATTCGCCGGCGGCGACGCGGAAGGCTGGCACGCCTTCACCATCAACACGGCATCGCCGTCGCCGGTGCCATGGACGGTGGACACGCTCAATGTCTATCTGCGCCAGGGCTGGCACGGCCTGCATGGCGTCGCACGCGGGCCGATGGGGCCGGTGGTCGACAATCTGGCCGGCGTGTCGGACCAGGATGTCAAGGCGATCGCCGTGTACGTGGCCGACATGATGGGCCAGCCGTCCGCGGTGCGTCAGCGTCAGGGCGATGAACTTGTCAACGTCGCTCCCAGCACGGGCACCGGCAGCAAGCCGCAATCGGGCGGCAGCCAGACCGTTCCGCCGGTCGCCGCGGGTGACGACAAGGGCGCGGCGATCTATGCCAGCGCCTGCGCGATGTGCCACGACAGCGGCCGCCCGGTGCCCTATGGCGGCATGAGCCTGTCGCTCAGCACCACGGTGAACGCGGAGAGCCCGCGCAACCTGATCAATCTGCTGCTGGCGGGGGTGCCGGCCGCGGACGGCAAGCGTGGTCCGGTGATGCCCGGCTTTGCCGCGACACTGACCGATCCGCAGATCACGGCGCTGGTCAGCTATCTGCGCACCACCTTCAGCCGCAAGAAAGAGGCGTGGCCTGATATCGCGACGCCACTGCGCGATGCCCGTGCCGCCACGCTGGCTGCCAACACCGACGCGAAACCGTAGGGAAACGTCATGATGGATCTGATGGTCAATGGCCGCAGTCACAGCGTCGATGCCGATCCGGACACGCCGCTGCTCTATGTGCTGCGCGATCATCTCGAACTCAACGCCGCCAAATATGGCTGCGGGCTCGGCCAGTGCGGCGCCTGCACGGTGATGATCGATGGCGTTGCGGCATTCTCCTGCGTGACGCCGATCCTGCTGCTGGAAGGCCGCAAGGTGACCACGCTGGAAGGCCTCGGCACGGTGGAGAAGCCGGCGCCGATCCAGCAGGCCTTCATCGAGGAGCAGGCGGCGCAGTGCGGCTACTGCATCGCCGGCATGATCATGCGTGCGCAAGCGTTGCTGGACAGGAATCCCGACCCCACGGACACCGAGATTCGCGCCACGCTGCAGCCGCATCTGTGCCGCTGCGGCACCCACATGCGCATCCTGAAAGCGGTGCATCGCGCCGCCGAGCTGATGCGCGCGGCGCCACCCGCAGCCAAAGGAGCCACCTGATGAACGCCCCGCTTGCCTCGCTCTCCCGGCGCGCGCTGCTCCAAGGCGCGGGCGCACTGGTGGTGAGCTTTTCCATCGATCCAGCTTATGCGCAGGAAACGCCGAGCGGCACGGCCGCGCCGAAACTGCCCGGCAGCCTCGCCGGCGATCCCTATCTGGATTCCTGGATCCGGCTCGACAGCCGAGGGGCCGTCACGGTGTTCTCCGGCAAGGCGGAGCTCGGCCAGGGGATCAGGACTGCGTTGCTGCAGGTGGCCGCGGAAGAACTCGACGTGCCGGTGGAACGGCTGACCCTGATCACCGCCGACACCGGGCGCACGGCGAATGAAGGTTACACCGCCGGCAGTCATTCCATGCAGGACAGCGGCACTGCGATCCGCCATGCGGCGGCGCAGGTGCGTGAACTGCTGATCGCGGAAGCCGCGCGCCGGCTCAATCTCGATGCAGCACAATTGAGAGCCGACGCCGGCGCGGTGATTGCGCCCGACGGCAGCAAATTGCCGTACGCCGATCTCGTCGGCGCCACGGTCCAGCACGTGAAAGCCGAGCCGACCTCGCGGCTGCGCGACCCCAAAACCTTCAAGATCATGAACACCTCGCTGCGCCGGGTCGATATTCCCGCCAAGGTCACCGGCGGCGAGGCCTATGTGCAGGACATGCGTCTGCCCGGCATGCTGCATGCTCGCGTGGTGCGGCCGCCGAGTTATGGCGCGCAGTTTTTGAAGGCCGATATCGACACCGTTGCCGCGATGCCGGGCATGGTCAAGGTGGTGCGCAACGGCAATTTCCTGGCGGTGGTGGCTGCCAGGGAATTCCAGGCCATCAAGGCGATGCGGGCACTGGCCGCCAGCGCGCAATGGCAGGAGACCGCAAAACTCCCGGTGCAGTCCCCGTTGCCGGAGGTGATCGCGGCGCTGCCGGCGAAAGACTACAAGATCCTCGACAATCACGCCGCCGCGGATCCGGCTGTGACCACGGTGGAGGCGAACTACACGCGTCCCTATCAATCCCACGGCTCGATCGGCCCGTCCTGCGCGGTGGCGCATTATGAGGGCGATGTGGTGACGGTGTGGACCCATACCCAGGGCGTCTATCCCGATCGCGCTGCTATCGCCGAGATGCTGCGGATGCCGCCGGCGAAAGTCCGCTGCATCCACGTCCAGGGCTCCGGCTGCTACGGCCACAACGGCGCCGACGACGCGGCAGCCGATGCCGCGCTGATCGCGGTGGCGCTGCCGGGCACGCCGGTTCGCCTGCAATGGATGCGCGAGCAGGAGCATGCGTGGGAGCCGTATGGCCCCGCCATGCTCACCGGCATCAAGGCCTCGCTCGACGCAACTGGCAAGATCGTCGACTGGCGTTTCAATGTCAGGAGCAACACCCATTCGATGCGGCCGGGAACGGCGGGCTCGCTGCTTGCTGCCCAGCACATCGAGAATCCATTTCCCGTGCCGGAGCCGAAACCGCTGCCGCTGCCGGAAGGCGGCGGAGACCGCAATGCGATTCCGATTTATGCGTTCTCCAATGCCGAGGTGATGCACCACTTCGTCGCCGAGATGCCGCTGCGGATCTCGGCAATGCGCTCGCTCGGCGCCTACATGAACATCTTTTCCATTGAAAGCTTCATGGACGAGGTGGCCCTGGCGGCGAAGGCTGATCCGGTGGCGTTCCGTCTGGCGCATCTCAAGGATGCCCGGGCGCGCGATGTCATCCAGCTTGCGGCCGAGAAATTCGGCTGGGAGGGTCGGCCGAAGCCGGTCGAGGGGCGTGGCTGCGGCTTCGCGTTTGCGCGCTACAAGAATCTCGCGGCCTACTGTGCCATCGCCATGGAGATTGAAACCGACCACGAGACCGGCCGCATCCATGTGATGCGCGTGGTGTCGGCAGTGGATACCGGGCAGGTGGTCAATCCCGACGGCGTCCGCAACCAGATCGAGGGCGCGATCCTGCAATCGCTGAGCTGGACGCTGTATGAAAACGTCACCTTCGACGACACGCGTATCACCTCGGTGGACTGGGCGACCTATCCGATCCTGCGCTTCAACAATGCGCCGCTGAGCGTCGACGTGCACATCATCGATCGTCCGGGGCTGCCGTTCCTCGGCGCCGGCGAAGCGGGGCAGGGCCCGGCGGCTGCGGCGCTTGCGAACGCGATTGCCGATGCCACCGGACAGCGCCTGCGTGATTTGCCGCTCACAGCCGCGAATTTGAAATCGGCGGTCGGGATTTGAAACGCCGATCCTGAAACGATCTGAGACCATGTGGCATAATCGGTGGCACGGGGCTGCGTTTCGGCGTGTTGCATCGCGGAGTGAACTGGGCGCAAATATCGGCGCATCGTGCCCGACGGCTTGCGGAGCGGGCACTGATCACAGCTCAAAAGGAGCCGTCCGATGTCCCAGGCCAGCCATCATGTCACGTCGCTCGTTCGCGGCCGTCCCGTGTTCACAAGCGACCTCGGGTCGGTGACGCAGGTCGATGCGGATCAACTGCCGATCCTGAAGGGCTTGTCGATCAAGCGCCTGGTGCTGGCGCCAGGATCGATCCGCGAGCCGCACTGGCACGCCAATGCGAGCGAACTGGCCTACTGCGTGTCGGGCCGCCTGCTGGTCTCGATCCTGGGCAACCGCAGCGTGTTTTCGTCCTTTGTCATCGACGCCGGGCAGATGTTTCATGTCGAGTCCGGCGCCATCCATGCCATCGAGAACATCGGTGCCGTCTCGGCCGAACTCATCATCGCCTTCCGGCATGAACGGCCCGAGGATTTTTCCCTGCACGCCGCATTCGGTGCGATGCCGGACGCGGTGCTTGGCAACACCTATGGGCTGCCGGCCTCGGCCTTCGCCCCGATCGCGCGCACGACCAAAGCCCCCTACATCGTGCGGCGGCAAGGTGAGGCCGTGATCCCGGCGACGGCCTCTCAGGGCAATTCGCACAAGTTCGATGTCGAGGCGCAATCGGCGCCGGTCGCCTTCGACTATGGTTCCGCACGGCTGGCGCGCGACCAGTTCTGGCCGGCACTGAAGGACATCTCGATGTATTCGCTGCGCATCACCAGCACGGGCATGCGCGAGCCGCATTGGCATCCCGAGACGGCCGAGATGGGTTATGTCCATCGCGGGCACGCCAGGATGACGGTGCTCGACCCCGATGGTTCGACCGACACCTATCAACTGGGTCCCGGCGATGTCTATTTCATCCCGCGCGCCTATCCGCACCACATCGAGGTGCTGGGGCCCGACGAGATCCATTTCCTGATTTTCTTCGACCAGCCCACGCCGGGCGATGTCGGTTATCGTGCCTCAGCCTCCGCCTTCTCGCGGGACGTGCTGGCGTCGACACTCGGTGTCCGGATCGCCGATCTGCCGGAATTGCCCGCGACCTGGGCGGACCCGCTGATCGTGAGCCGCTGCAACCCCCAGAGCGGTTAGTTCGCAGCCTGCAGGAAGCCACGCGATATCGGCAAAACTGATGTTTCGTAGCCCGGATGAGCCAACGGGTCCGCGCGACGCGCGGCCCGATGACAGGCTCCGCGATATCCGGGATGAGCGGCTCCCGGGGGACGCTTCGTTCGCCCGGGCTACGGGGCTGAACAGCCGTTTATCTTCCTGAACGTTGCTCTGAAGTCGCCACGACCACGATTGCCGCAACGCCACTTTTTTGGCAAAATGTCTGCGGGGACGTTCTCGTTGCTGCCTGTGACAAGAGGAGGAACGTATGAAGTCTCTTATTGCTGCAATCACGATTGTTATTGGAGGAGTGCTGGCAATTGCGTCAGCGCAGGCAATGCCACTTGCGCCACTTCATGAGGATACGGGAGTGACCCAGGTGTTCGGCGGCTGCGGCCCGGGATGGCATCGCGGTCCTTATGGTGGTTGTCGTCCATTGTACAGCTGCCCGCCGGGCTGGCACACCGGGCCGTATGGTCGCCGCTGCTTCCGCAACGGCTGGTGATCGCGTCAAGTTCGCAGATTTGTTTCGCAGATTTTATCTCAGGAATGATACGGCATGCCCGGCGTAAGCCGGGCATTGTTGTTCACGCCGCCTTGTCGGCCGCGTCGGCCTCACACGGCTTGATCGTGTAGTCCTGATCCAGCACGCGTTGCGGTTGCTTGGCGTCGTCGGACACCACGTCGATAACCAGGCCCGCTTCGTCGGCGTGGGTCCATACCGCCTCCCGGGTGGGGAAGGCCTTGCTTATTTTTTCACCATTGCTGAACAGCGCATAGGGCATGACAAACCTCCGGCGACGAAAACGCCGGGTGTCGATTCTGGTTCCCGATCTGCTTCTAACAAGTCTGTTGCAAGGCGTTCGCCGGCGCAGGGTTGCCATGCACAGGAACCGCGGCCGGTCGCGCCGGTTGATGTCCCACGAATGGTTTCGAGAGGACGCGCAGATGATGCTGTTTTATTTGCCGCTGATCATTGCCGGCGGGCTGTGGGAAGCGATGTTGATGCCGTCGCGAGCCGCTCGCACTGCAAACGTCATTGTGCAAACGCCCAAAGCGAAGAAGCTGATCGCATGACCCGGCACCGTTTGATCCGGAAGGTGAGCGCGCTTGCCATCCTCGCGATGTCGTTCGCGCCGGTCTCGGCGATGGCGCAAGCGAACACCCGTGCAATCCAGGTCAGGGCCTGCGCCAGCGATGTGTCGAGCTATTGCCAGGAGCAGATGAGCGCCAGCGAAGCCGAGGTCGGGCAATGCCTGCTGCAGAATCGCAGCAAGGTGAGCCCTGTCTGCAAGCGCGCGCTCAGGCCATCGACGCTTTAAAGATGCTGGAGCATGATGAGTTATGGTTCGCCCAACGTAATCCGTCATCCTGAGGTGGCCATTCGCAGAATCGCCCTCGAAGGACGACGGGCGCTGACTCTCGGGCCGTCGTCCTTCGAGGCCCGCTTCGCGGGCACCTCAGGATGACGGAGTCGATTCAACTCAAACCCATCAGGTGAGGGCTGGCGTCAGGAGATGCCGAGCGCGCGGATCAGGACGAAACTGATCGCGATCAGCACGACCAGCGACATCGTCACCGCCATGGTGACGCGGCTCCCGGCGCGCGCCAGTTCGCGCGCGTCGACGCCCAGGCCCAGCGCGGCCATCGACACCACGGTGAGGAAGGTGGCCGTCTGCGCCAGCGGTTTGAGTGCCACGTCCGGAATCAACCCGAGCGAGCGCAGCGTTGCCAGCAGCAGGAAGCCGATGATGAACCACGGCACCAGGGTGGCAAGGTTCAATCGTTTGGAGGCGCGGGCGGGTGACGCCGGATTCAGCCGCAGCAGCGGTGCCAGAAGCGACAGCGTTACCACCACCGGTCCCAGCATCAGCACGCGCACCAATTTGACCAGGGTGCCGACCTGGGTGCTGACAAGGCCGACCGGCACGGTGGCGGCCAGCACCTGCGGCACCGCATAGACGGTCAGCCCGGCAAGCACGCCGTACTGATGTTCGGAGAGGCCGGCGAGCGGCACGAACAGCGGCAGGCCGATCACCATCAGCACGCCGATCGCGGCGGTGAAGGCGATGGAGGCGGCCACATCATTGCTGTCGGCGTCGATCACCGGCGCGACCGCTGCGATCGCCGAGTTGCCGCAGATCGAATTGCCGCAGGCGATCAGGATCGACATCTTCATCGGCAGGCCGAGCAGCCGGCACAGGCCGAAGCTCGCCCCCAGTGTCAGCGCCACGGTGGCGAGGATCCCGATCAGCAGCGCCGGCCCGGATGCAAGGATGGCGCCGAGGCTGAGCGAGGCGCCGAGCAGGGTGACCGCGATCTCGAGCAACTGCTTGGCGCCGAAGGCGATGCCGGAGCGGAAGTGATCCCCTGGGGTCCAGGCGGTGCGGACCGCGACCCCGATCAGGATCGCCATCACCAGCGCCTCGACATAGGGGTGGTCGAAGACCCGCTCCTCGATGGCCTGGATGCCGACGGCAATGGCTGTGATGGCGAGGCAGAGGGCGAGCCCGGGCAGGCGGCTCAGCACCGCCGGGCGCGTCAAGGGCGGTTTGGCAGGCATAGGTTCCAGGCGCTTACTGCGTCATTGCAGATCATTGGGGGGCATTTCCAGGCCGTTTGGGGGCGTCCAAGTCAAAACTTCCACATCCGGCTCCAGGGAGAGAACAACGCCCCTTTGTGTACGCCAAAATCGAAAAATGCATCCATTTATTGCCGGAGGTCCAGGGATTAGTTTCCTTGCCATGAGCACAACCCAGACTCACGGCACCGAGGCTCCCTCGTTCGACCCGTTCGGCGAACAGGCTGCTGTCGTGCGCCCGGCGCCCCGCGGCGGCCGCGCGCAGCGGGTCGGCATCATCGTGTTCTGGGCGATCGCGCTGCTGCTGGTCGCCGGCCGGATCTACACCTCCGACCTGCCGATCGCGCGGACCGTGGTCGCCGCCCTGACCGGCACCAGCGCGCCGGTTCGCTGACCCCAACTTCTTCCGTGACTAATCCTTTTTGACGGCCTGATAGGCGGCGAGCAGATCCTCGATCGCGATGCCATTGATGCGCATGCCCTCGATCCGGCAATCGGTGAGGCAGGCGCCGGCCATGTTCGCGTTGTTGATGTGCAGGCCGGCAAGGTTGGCGTTGTCGATGCGCAAGCCGCTCATGTTCACATTGTGAGCCGACCAGCCGGACATGTTGACGTCATCGAAGGTCGAGCCCGAGATGTCCGCTCCCGCGATGTTCAGCCGTCGTCTCGTTCCGCGTGGAATGTCCATGAAGTCCGTCTCCGTTCGGTCATGCGTTGAAGCCGTCCGTATAGCCTGGATGAGCGCGCAGCGCGATATCCGGGAACGGCCGCACGATAGAATCCCGGGTGTCGCTGCCGCTCACCCGGGCTACGGATCATCCATTCACGTGTCCGCAGTCAGCACCCGGCCGCGGGTTTCCGGCAGGGCGTAGGCGGCGAGGAAGAACAGAGCGTAGGCGGCGACCGCGAAGATCGCAATCGCATTGGCCAGCGTGGTGGTCTGCGACAGGTAGCCGACCAGGAACGGAAACAGCGCGCCGATGCCGCGGCCGAAATTGTAGCAGAAGCCCTGGCCCGAGCCGCGCAAGCGCGTCGGGTAGAGTTCGGTGAGGAACGCGCCGATGCCGGAGAAATATCCCGAGGCAAAGAAGCCGAGCGGGAAGCCCAGCACCCACAGCAGTTCGTTGCTTAAGCTCACCTGGGTGTAGATCAGCACCACGGCGATGGCACCCAGCGAGAAGATCAGGAACAAATTGCGCCGGCCGATACGATCCGCCAGCCACGCGCCGACCAGGTAGCCTGCGAACGAGCCGATGATCAGCGCGGCGAGATAACCGGTGGAGGAGACGATCGAGAGGTGCCGCTCGGTGGTGAGGAAACGCGGCACCCAGAAGGTGATGGCGTAATAGCCGCCCTGGCAGCCGGTGGCGACCAGCGAGGCGAGGATGGTGGTCTTCAGGATCGGTCCGGAAAAGATCTCCCAGATCTGGGGACGATCGCCGGAGCTCGACTGCCGTTTCATGGTCTCGGCGGAGACCGTCGGCTCCTCCACATAACGGCGCAGATAGAATACCAGCAGCGCCGGCAGCACGCCGATGGCAAACATCCAGCGCCACGCCTGTTCCGCCGGCAGCAGGCTGAACAGCAGCGCCTGCGCCAGCACCGCGAGGCCCCAGCCGACCGCCCAGCCGGACTGTACCGAGCCGACCGCGCGTCCGCGATACTGCGCGCGGATGGTTTCGCCCATCAGCACGGCGCCGGCCGCCCATTCGCCGCCAAATCCGAATCCGAGGATGGCGCGCGCGATCAGCAACTGCTCGAAGTTCTGCACGAAGGCGCAGACCAGCGAAAACGCCGAGAACCAGATGATGGTGATCTGCATGGTGCGGACGCGGCCGATGCGGTCGCACATGAAACCGGCGAACCAGCCGCCGACGGCAGAGGCGAGCAGCGTCACCGTGCCCGCGAGACCCGCCATGCCGGCGTCCACATTCCACAGCTTGATGATGGTGCCGATCACCAGCGGATAGATCATGAAGTCCATGCCGTCGAGCGCCCAGCCGGTGGCGCAGGCCCAGAACGTGCGCCGCTCCGGCTCATTCATGTCGCGATAGAACGCGGTGAGGCTGGTGTCCTCGGGGAGGGCGACTTTGACGCTGTCGGTGCTCATCTGTGTTTCCTCAGGTGGTGTTCTTGTTGTGTGTCGGCCGGATGCAAGGCTGCGATCAGCGAAGTTGCACCCGCAGTCCCAACACGTCGATGCCGGCAAGCGTGGTCGACCAGGTCTCGCCAGGCGCGATCGGCAGCGCCTCGGTGAGCGTTCCGGTGGTGATGATCTCACCGGCCGCGAGCGGCTCGCTGCCCGGATGGCGGGCGATTTCGTCGATCAGGAAACGCAGCGCCGGCAACGGGCCGTCGAGCACGTTCTGCGCCCGGCCGGAGCGGGTGAGGCCGTCGTCCCGCTTGAGCTCCAGCGTGAAAGTCGCAAGCGCCTTGTCCCAGCGCGCGAGATCGCCGCCGATGGCATGGCGCTCGCCGATCAGATAGGCGCCGTGCATGCCGTAGCCCGCGATCGCATCCGCGGCGGTGAACGACCAGTTCGGATAGATCGACTGCACGATCTCGAAGCCATGGGCGATCCAGTCGATGCAGCCCAGCAGGTCGGCATCGCTCATGCCGCGTTGCGGCGCGCGGGCCAGGTGCAGTGCGATTTCCGGCTCGATCAGCGGTTGCGCCAGGCCGTCGAGCGCAAACACGCTGCCGCCTGCGGGGAGATCATGCACGGTGCTGTCGTACATGTAATTCCAGATCGGTCCGTTGACGCCATAGGTCGGCCAGATGCTGCGGTTGGTGAAGCCGATCTTGCGGCCAACCGGCGTCTCGCCGCGCGCCTTGCGCAGGTCGCGCAGTTTTGTCACGACGGCGTAGGCATCTGCCACACTGATACCGCCCGCGCGCGAACCGAACGGTGCGACCTGCTGCCCGCTGCCGAGCAGTCCTAGCGCTTCGGTGGCGATCTGTTCGAGGATGTGCGTGCGATTGTCGTTGGGGTCGTCCACCATCCCGTTCCCCCATGTGTTGTTCGGGATCGGCAGACTAGCGGCGATCGGACCGATGTAAAGCACGCTACGACGGCGATCCGGCGCGTCCGGCGACGTGATGTCGAACGCGCGCGGCGGGTCAGGTGGCCGGGCTGTCCGCGGGCGGATCGTAGACCACGATCAATTCGGTCAAGGCCAGGAAGGCGACCACTATTCCTCCCGCAATGCTGATGTGCATCCCCGTGGTATGGGCGAAACCCAGCAGCCAGGGCGAAACGATCAGCCACGCGCCAAGCAGGACGTTCAGCCACTCTTTCCAGTTCGCGTAGGTGAGGATCGCTGCAATCGCGACCACGGCGACGGCTGCGCTGCTGAGCCAAAGGTCCAAGCGGGCGTTTTCCCGGGTGAGGGCAAAAAGCCAGGGCGATACGAACATGAAGGCGGCGAGAGCCAGGTTGTAGAGGTCGAGCACCGACTCGCGACGCCGGCGCGATGCATCCGGAGTTTGCGACATGTGAGTGTCCTTTCCGGCGAGCCATGTCAGGCAAGCCATGTCAGGCAGACGCCCCCAGTGCTTCTACATTTTGTCGCAGGCAGCTTTATTCAACTTAAAAAATCGACATGAAGTTCAAGCAAGCGTGACTGCGCGGGCGGCTGGCGTCGGGGCGCCAGTGGGGAAGGGTCAAACTTACTCGTATTTCCGTTATCCTTGTGCGGAAAGACATGCTTCAAAGGAGATCGTCGATGCTTGACATCCGTCCCGCGCATCTGTGCCGGTCGTGGTTGTTCGTGGAAGGGGCCAATGACGCTGCGCTGCAATCGGCGCCGGCGAGCGGAGCGGATGTGCTGATCCATGAACTTGAGGATTTCACACCGCCTGCGCTGCGACCGAAAGCCCGTGCGCGGGCGGTTGAGGTCTATGAGGCGTGGCGCGCGGCAGGCGCCGTGGTTGCGGTTCGCGTCAATCCACTCGACGGCGAAGGTCTGGACGATCTCGCCGCCGTGATGCGGGGACGGCCCGATATCGTGGCCCTGCCGAAGGTCGCCGAGCCACGGCATGTGGCCGAGCTCGATGCCGCAGTGGCGCGCTTCGAGACGGAGTATGGCATCGCCGAAGGTTCGACGGCGCTGCTGCCGAACATCGAATTCGCCCGCGGCCTGGTGCAGATGCAGGCCATTGCCGGGGTCAGCCGCCGCACCGTCGGCTGCCTGTTGGCGTCGGAAGACCTTGCCGCGGATCTCGGCGCCGAACGCGGCCAGGACGGAATCGAGCTCGCCTACTGCCGCCAGCGCTTCATTGTCGAATGCGTGGCGGCCGGCGTCGTCGCCGTCGACTGTCCCTACACCTGGAGCGATCTCGCCGGTGTCGAGCGCGACACCCGATGGGCGCGACGGCTGGGTTATGTCGCCAAGAGCCTGGTCGATCCCGCGCACGCCGCCGTGGTCAACGGCGTGTTCGACCCCAGCGACGATGACCTGGCGCGGGCGGCGGGGATCGTTGCGGCATTCGAGGCGGCGCGGGCGCGCGGCGAGGGACGGGTGGAGGTCGACGGATCGCAGGTCGAACTGCCGATCTATCTCACTGCCAGGCGGTTGCTGGACCGCCACCAGGAGCGAGAGCGGTGGAGTGGTATGAAGACTCCACGCGAATGATCGACGGAGGCACACAAAATTTGCTGGGCTCTTCTGTATTTACGAAGAGCTGCCGTCAGCCTCGACCCGGCGCGCAATGAACGTGCCGTTGAGCTGATGATACACCAGTTCCGCGATCGTGCCGGCCGTGCCGCGGCGGAATTCCACGCGAAAGCCGTCGAGTTCGATGATGCTGAAGATCGTGCCCTGGTAGGGGCGCAGATGATACAGCGGCTGGAACGGCAGCTTGAGTATGAGCTGGCCGTCGGCATCTTGCGAGACGGCATGGGTGTCGCCGCCGCGGGTGTAGCGGCCGACGCAGGCGGCCAGGAAAGCCGGATCCAAGCAGTCGCCGGCCGGGGCGCGTGTGAAGACGATGTCCGCGACCAGCACCTCGAGCTGGATGGAGAGGCTTGCGATGTTGCCGTCACGATCGGTGCTGAAGGAGATGGCGAGGCGATCGGGATTCAGCTCGCCGATGATCTCCGGCAGCTCGAATGTGTCGTAGTGACGATGTGACAGAAGCGCGGCCATGCCGCGATAGGTCCAGTGCAGGCCATCGCCGTTTTGGGTGATCACCATGCGTCCGTAGCCGGGGTGTTCGTACGCGCCGGCATAATCGGCGAGGTCATGGCTCGGGCGCGTGTCCGGCTTGCGCGTCGTCTTTCGCTCCTGCTCGTCGGTTTTCTGCTGCTCCAGGGATTTGCGGCGCATGTCGCGCAGGCGCGCCAGCCAGGCCACGGGCTCGTGACCGCAGACGTGATCGGCGATGCGGTTGATCAGGATGCTCGGCACCGGACTGCCGCTGTTGGTGAATACCGCAATGCCGGTGTTCCGCCCCGGCATCAGGCGCATCAGGGTGCTCCAGCCGATCCAGCCGCCGGAATGGCCCACCACGCGTTCCCCGCGATAAGTGAACGAGCCGAAACCTAGACCGTAATGCGAGTGACCGAATTCGGCGAATTCCGGCGCGTCCGCATACACACGCGGCGCCTGCATCTCGCGAACCAGGGTCGGTGATAGCAGGCGCTGTCCCTCGAACTCACCTTCCGCGAGCAGGAATGACATCCAGTTGGCGATGGCCGTGATCGACGTGTTGATGGCGCCTGCAGCCGTCGTGCGGAGGGGGAACAGCTTGGTGCGGATGCGTTCATCGCGGTGCATGAGATAGGGCACGGCGGCGTCGTTTGCTTCGGCGAGGTCTTCGACGGAGAAGCTGACCGGCATCCGCAGCTTGTCGGTCAGTCGGGTCCGGATGAAGTCCTCGAAACTCAGGCCGCTGATGCGCTCGATGACGATGCCCGCGGCATTGTAGGCGAGATTGTTGTATTGAAAGGTGGTGCGGATATCCCTGGCCGGCTCGAGATGGCGCATGGACTGCATCATCTCTTCGGGCGAGAGGCCACCGGGCATCCAGACCCAGTCGTGGCGCGGCAGGCCGGAGTGATGGCAGAGCAGGTCGCGCACCGTGACCCGCTCGGTTGCGACCGGATCATGCAGCCGGAATTCGGGAATATAGTCGCGGACCGGCTTGCTCCAGTCGAGACGCCCTTCGTCGACCAGCAAGGCCAGAGCCGTCGCGGTGAACGTCTTGGTGATGGAGCAGATCGTGAATTGCGTCTGCGTCGTCGTCGGCAATCCGGCTTCGATATCGCGCTGGCCATAGGCCTTGAGGAGCACGGTTTCGCCATTCTGCACCACGGCAAGCGCGATGCCGGGCACCTTCCACTCCGCCATTGCGTCCGCGGCGAGGGCATCGAGCTCGGGCACGATGGCGGTGACGGTCGTTCCTGTCACGGCGGGTTGCGTGGACATTCCGAATTCCTCAGGCCGTACAAGAGGCTCAGGCACGATGACCATGTTTTTTAATGCTACAAATCGTAGCATTCGCGGTGAGCCGTTACAAGCCAATCGACGCTGGGCAGCGGCTGCGCGACGATCCTGCGCGGATGATCGCTGGAGCGTTTTCCAGCGAAGTGGATACCGGTTCGCGTTAAGAAAACGCGTCAAAACGAAATGCTGGAACCCCGTTCCGATCCTATCGGAACGGGGTTCTAGTCGCGGCAGCTCCGCCGATCAGAAGCAACGCCGGCACAGTTCGATCAGATCGTCGCGCACCGGGCGTTTGTCGTGGGCGCGGGTGTAGAGGCAGAAGGTCACGTTCGGCAGTTTCGGCAGCGCCAGCTCCGCGCCGACGTCGGCCAGCATCGGCATCAGCAGATGCCGGGTCCTGACGGTCACGCAGAGACCGGCCCGCACCGCCGTGACCAGGCCGCCCAGGCTGGGGCTGGTGGCGGCGATCCGGTAGGGGCGATTGGCTGAGCCGAGGGCATCGAGCGCCGCGGAGCGGAACGAGCAGGGCGGTTCGAACAGCGCGAGCGGCAGTGGAGCATCGTCCGGCGGCGCGAATCCCTGGCGGCCGATCCAGATCATCGGAGCTTGCGTCAGCACGCCCTGGTTGGCGGCGTCATCGCGTGTCAGCGCAATGGCCAGATCGAGTTCGTCGCGATGGACGGCGTCGACCAGCGCTTTCGACGTGTCCACGCGCAAGGTGAGTTCAACCCGGGGGTGCTCCAGGGTGAAACGCTGGAGCACCTCGGGCAACACCGTTTCGGCGAAATCGGGCGTCGCGCCGAGGCTGATGGTTTGCGGGGCGGCGGTGTTGAGGCTGAGCATCGCCTCGTCGTTGATCCGGATCAGGCGCTGCGCGTAGCCGAGCAGCCGCTCGCCCGCCATCGTGAGTTCGATCCCCGCGCGGCTGCGACGAAACACCGGCGTGCCGACCTCGTCCTCAAGACGCTGAATCTGGAGACTGACCGCCGAGGGAGAACGCCCGATCAGGTCGGCGGTTTCGGCGAAGGTCCGCCCCTGGGCAATCAGCGCAAAGGATCGGAGGACGGCGACATCGAGATTTAAGGGCATTGATTGAGTGTATCTGAATTTATCGATTAGGTAAATTCGTTTTTCTCAATCATTCCTCCTCTGTAGCGTGGATTCCAGTCGCCCACGGCCACGTTCATGAAGGAGAGTTCCATGGAGCTGACGCACCGGTCATTGCAGGCCCCCGGCTTCTACCGTTTCGCCGTCGGGGCACTCGCGGTCACGGTCATCAACGACGGCTGGTTTGCCCTCGACACCGGCGCGTTCTCGGGAGATGCGGCCTCGGCCGCGCAACTGCTCGATGCCGCTTATCTGCCGACCGGCATCATCAAGACATCCACCAATGCGTGGCTGGTGGAGACTGGTGCGAAACGGATCCTGATCGATGCCGGCAGCTCCCCCGCGCTGCTGCCTGATGCGGGACGGGTTATCCACAATCTCTCCGCGGCCGGCATCGACGCGGAGACCATCGACGGGGTGATCCTGACGCATATGCACGGAGATCATGTCGACGGGTTGTTGACGCGCGACGGGCAGCCGGCTTTTCCGAATGCGACGGTGCATGTCAGCGAGGCCGAATATGACTTCTGGATGTCGGACACGGTCTACGCGACACTGCCGGAGCGCTTCAAAGCCTTCGCCGATGTCGCGCGGACGGCGATCGCCCCCTATGCGCGGCGGCTGATGACGTTCAGGGATGGCGAGGAGCTCGCACCGGGAGTTGTTGCTGCGATGGCGCCAGGGCACACCGCGGGACACACCATGCTGCGGCTATCCTCGCAAGGACGCCAACTGCTGATCTGGGGCGATCTCGTGCACAACGACGCTTTGCAGTGTCCCGAGCCGGACCGCAGTCTTCCCTACGACACCGATCCCGTGATGGCCGCCGCCACGCGGTCGAAAGTGCTGGAGATGGCCGCGACCGAGCGGCTGCTGGTTGCGGGATCACATCTCTCGTTTCCCGGGCTCGGCCATGTCGGGCGCGCGTCGCATGGATACGGTTATGTGCAGGCCTCGTGGAATGCCGATCCCTGTTGATGGACGGTGGCCGCCTGTTCGGCGGCGGTCGCGAAATCGTGAAGGTGGCTGGGCGCGGTGTGTGCGGTCCGCATGCGTGTTTGCCCCGTCTTGCTCGCGTTCTGTCAGCCGACATTAAATCAAATGCGGACGGACGAGAGCGGCGTCTCTGCTGCGGCCGCTTGGCCACAGCCCCGCCGTTTCTGCGAATTGACCGGCCCGGTAGTGGAACCGAAATGCCTGTGTTAGCCTTAAGGTCTGGTCGCGGTGAGGGAGGGGGCGCATGCACCTTGCGAGACGTCGGATCGGCTTGCTTGGGCTCGCCTTGTTTTGGGGTAGCTCGCTTGGAATTGGCATATCGGGCACCGCCCACGCCCAGCCGGCTCCGGCGGGCCCGCCGGCGGTTGGTGTGGTCGAAGCCACCACCCGCCCGATCACCGAGAGCAACGAATACCTCGGCCGCATTGAAGCCACCAACCGCGTCGACATCGTCGCGCGCGTCACCGCCTTCATGGAAAAGCGGCTGTTCGACGAAGGCGCCGAGGTCAAGGAAGGCGATCATCTCTATCAGCTCGAGCGCGGCCCGTTCCAGGCCGACCTTGCGTCCAAGGAGGCGCAGGTCGCGCAGCAGCAGGCGACACTCGACAATGCGAAATTGACCACCGAGCGCCAGCGTATCCTGCTCACCGGCCCCGCCGGACAGCAATCGACCTATGACACGGCGGTCGCCAACCAGCGCAGCCTCGAGGCGCAATTGCAGGCGGCGCAGGCCCAGGTGCAGGCGTCGCAGATCAATCTCGATTACACCGACATCCGCTCGCCGATCACCGGCCGGATCGGCCGCACCGCGGTGACCATCGGCAATGTCGTCTCGTCGAGTTCCGGCGTGCTGACCACCATTGTCAGCCAGGATCCGATGTATGTCACCTTCCCGGTGTCGGTGCGCGAGTCGCTGGACCTGCGCGATCGTTATGCCACTGCGGGCGGTTTCAGCGCGGTGGTGATCCGTCTCAAGTTGCCCGATGGGCGCATTTACGAGAAGACCGGCCAGCTCAACTTCGTCAACAACACCATCGCCGCGAACACCGACACCATTCTGCTGCGCGGCACGATTCCCAATCCGCCGCTCTACACCGCCGCCACCACCGATACCGGCGGCGTGGTCCGCGAACTATCTGACGGTGAATTCGTCACCGTGATGCTGCAGGGCGTGCAACCGGTGCAAGTGCTGGCGGTGCCGCGCTCGGCGGTCTTGTCCGATCAGCAGGGCGACTACGTGTTCGTGGTCGGCGCCGACAACAAGGCCGAGCAGCGCCGCATCCAGCTGGGTCAGTCGACCTCGACCATCGCCGCCGTCATGAGCGGGCTTTCCAAGGGCGACAAGGTGATCGTCGAGGGGCTGCAGCGTGTGCGTCCGGGCCAGCCGGTGGCACCGGGGCCGGCGAGTGCGCAGGTGCAATCGTCGATGACGGCCACGACACCGAGCGGCGCGGCCGCGCCTGCGGCAAAGGCGGGCGGATCCGGAGCCGCCGCGCCTGCGCCAGCCCCCGCAGCGGCGGGTGCCGGCAAATGATCTCCTCCGTCTTCGTCGACCGTCCGCGGCTTGCAATCGTCATCGCCTTCGTCATCACCATTGCCGGCGCGCTGGCGATGCTGCGCATTCCGGTCGCCCAGTTCCCCGACATCGTGCCGCCGCAGGTGACGGTCTCCGGCGTGTTCCCCGGCGCCTCGGCGTCGGTGGTGGAATCCAGCGTGGCGCAACCGCTGGAGGCGCAGATCGTCGGCGTCGACAAGATGCTCTATATGAAGTCGACCAGCGGCAATGATGGCAGCTACAGCCTGACCGTCTCATTCGCGCTCGGCACCGATCCCGATATCGACACCGTGAACGTCAACAACCGCGTGCAGACGGCGCTGTCGCAACTGCCCTCCGAGGTGCAGCTGCAGGGCCTGACGGTGGCGAAGAAGTCATCCGCCGTGCTGCAGTTCATCACGCTTTACAGCGAAAACGGTGCGCAGGATCCACTGTTCATCACCAACTACGCCATCATCAATGTGCTGGACGCGATTTCGCGCACACCGGGTGTCGGCCAGGCCAACCTGTTCGCGAAGATGAACTACTCGATGCGGATCTGGTTCGATTCGCAGCGCCTCACCAGTCTCAGCCTCGCGCCCTCCGACGTCATCAACGCGATCAAGGCGCAGAGCGTGCAGGCGCCGGTCGGCCGCATCGGCGCCCGTCCGATCAGCGACCAGCAGCAGTTCCAGCTCAATGTGCAGACGCAGGGGCGGCTGGCGAGCTCCGAGCAGTTCGGCAACATCGTGCTGCGCGCCAATCCGGACGGCTCGGTGCTTCGGATCCGTGACGTCGCCCGGGTCGAGATCGGTGCGCAGAATCTCGACAGCGAATCCCGCATCGACGGCCAGTCCGGGGTGCCGATGGGCATCTATCTGGCGCCCGGCGCCAATGCGGTGACAACGGCAAAGGCGGTGCAGGCCACGCTCGACAAACTGGCGACGCGCTTTCCGCAGGGCCTGAAGTATCTCGTGGTGTACGATTCCACGACCTTTGTGACCGACACCATCGGCGAGGTGGTCAAGACCCTGGCCGAGGCCTTCGTGCTGGTGGTGATCGTGGTGTTCCTGTTCCTGGGCAGTCTGCGCGCCACCATCATTCCGGCGGTGGCGGTGCCGGTCAGCCTGATCGGCGCCTTCGCCGTGCTGCTGACGCTCGGTTATTCCGCCAACACGGTTTCGCTGCTGGCGATGGTGCTGGCCATCGGCATCGTGGTCGACGACGCCATCGTCGTGGTCGAGAACGTCGAGCGGGTGATGGAGGAGGAGCCGGATCTCTCGCCGGCGGAGGCCACCAAGAAGGCGATGGCGCAGATCACCGCGCCGATCATCGCGATTTCGCTGGTGCTGCTGTCGGTGTTTGTGCCGATCGCCTTCATTCCCGGCATTTCCGGCGAACTGTTCCGGCAGTTCGCGGTGACGATCTCCGCGGCGATGGTGATCTCGGCGCTCAACGCGCTGACGCTGTCGCCGGCCCTGTGCGCGGTGTTCCTGCGCCACACCGGACCGCGGCACGGCATCATGGGGCGGGTACTCGGCAGCATCGACTGGGTTCGCGACCGTTATGCCGGCGGCGTGCGCCGGCTGGTGCGCATGGCGGCGCTGTCGCTGGTGCTGGTTCTGGTGTTCGCGGGCGGTGTCTTCGGCGTCTCTCTGCTGACGCCAATGGGATTCCTGCCCGAGGAGGACCAGGGCGCCTTCTTCATTTCGGTGCAGTTGCCCGACGGCGCGTCGGTGGCGCGCACCAGCGAAGTGACCAAGCAGGTCGAGGGCATTCTTAAGAAGATGCCGGCAGTCGACCACACGCTCTCGATCATCGGCTTCTCGCTGCTCGACGGCGCATCCGAGCCGAACAATGCCTTCATGGTGGCGCGGCTGAAGCCGTTCGCCGATCGGAAATCGGCGGCGGATTCGGTGCAGGCGCAGATCCGGCAGACCTTCGGCGCCGGTTCGCAGATCCGCCAGGCCAGCATCCTGCCGTTCAATTTGCCGCCGATCATCGGGCTGTCGACCAGCGGCGGCTTCGAATACCAGCTTGAAGCGCTGGAGGGCCAGGATCCCGCAGCAATGGGCAGCGTCACCGGAGGCTTGATCGGCGCAGCCAATAGCGATCCCCGGCTGACCCGGGTGTTCTCGACCTTCACCGCCACCAATCCGTCGATCTATCTCGACATCGACCGCGCCAAGGCGCAAGCGCTGGGCCTGAACATGAGCGACGTGTTCACCGCGCTGCAGGCGACGCTCGGCGGCATCTACGTCAACAACTTCAACCTGTATGGCCGCACCTGGCAGGTCAACGTGCAGGGTGAGGCGGCCGATCGCGGCGACATTCCAGCCATCTGGCAGATCTATGTGCGCAACAGCGGCGGGCAGATGGTGCCGATCCGCTCCATCGCCAGCCTCCAGATCGTGCAGGGGCCGCAGGTGATCACCCGCTACAACAATTATCGTTCGGTCACCGTCAATGGCGGTCCGGCGGCTGGCGTATCATCCGGCACCGCGATCGCGGCCATGGCGGCCATTTCCGACAAGACGCTGCCGCCGGGCTATACGTTCGAATGGACCGGCACCGCCTATCAGGAGCAGCAGGCCTCCGGCCAGACCGGGATCATCCTCGCGCTCGCGATCCTGTTCGCCTATCTGTTCCTGGTGGCGCTGTACGAGAGCTGGACCATCCCGATCCCGGTGCTGCTCTCCGTCGTGGTCGGCGTGCTCGGCTCCTACATCGGCATCAAGCTAGCCGGGCTGAACCTCGATCTCTACGGTCAGATCGGTCTCGTGGTGCTGATCGCGCTCGCCGCCAAGAACGGCATCCTGATCGTCGAATTCGCCAAGGAGCGGCGCGAAGCCGGCATGGCGATCGAGGAGGCAGCGATCCTCGGCGCCCAGACCCGGTTCCGCGCCGTGATGATGACCTCGATCGCCTTCATCCTCGGCCTGCTGCCACTGGTGATCGCCACCGGCGCCGCCCAGCTCAGCCGGCGCGGCGTCGGCACCGCGGTGTTCGGCGGCATGCTGGCGGCGAGCTCGATCGGCATCTTCCTGGTGCCGATGCTCTATGTCACGTTCCAGAAATTGCGCGAGCGGGTGAAGACCCGCTTCGGTGGATCGACCGCGGCGCCGCACCCTGAGGCCGCGCCCCCGGCCGGCACATCCTGAGCGCTATCGCGTTGACCGTGAGGCGTGGGCAGCACGGAGGCGCTGCAATGGACACTTACCAGTTGATCCGTTCCGCCGTGCTTGAGCGGCACTGCCTGACGGCGATCTACCAGCAACGTGTCAGGCACTTCAGTCCGCATTGCCTCGGGCGCAACAAGGCCGGCGGATTCAGTGTGCTTGGATTTCAGTACGCCGGACAATCCGGCAGCGTTTTGCCGCTGGACGGGCAATGGCGATGCTTTCAATTGCGGAACCTGACGGAGGTGCGCGTCAACGCCGAGCGCTGGCGCACCGGCTCAGGTCATTCCCGGCCGAGTGACTGCGTCAAGCAGGTGGATGTGGATGCCTATTTGGTGGACAGCGGTTCGGCAGGCCATGACCGAACGGAGCATGAGCCTGACGATCGCCGTCCGCGCCGGAGACGGTGAATCCAAATCCGCCGGTGAATTAACTGCCGTTCGTCAACCGCGAACGACCATCGCCGCGCCGCAACGGCGGTGCAGCGTGAGGTACGTTGCTGTGCACTGAAAACACTCGCGCAATATGCTCAAAATCCGCGCGTTGCCCTCGCTTGATCAGCCGCGCCAGTTCCGCAGGATCGAACGGGCAGGCATCCTGCCGCTGTGCCACCGGAGGGCCGATCCATTTCGCGATAAACGTCTTGAAGCGGGTAAACATCGCGGTGGGCCGATCGAGGAGTCGCAATCATAATGCCGAGGATCGGTAATGGTTGCAAAGTCATTTCGCTGTGACTTGTTGCAATGACGCGTTGCAATCCAGACAGGGCTCGCCGGACCGCCGCAGGCGTCGGGCAAGAGATCACGCCAAAAAAAGAGGCTGGCCCAACTTGCGTTGAACCAGCCTTGAAAAGCTGCCCGGTCCTTTGGTTGGAGGTCAACCCGAGGACCGGGCACGACGAAGGCGAGGGGCCATCCCCGACTTCATCGTTTTCAAGAGGCGCACCGCGCCTCGTGAACCGGAAAAAATCCCTGCGTTGTGTGCCCGCCGGCCTGCCGCATGCTCTTCACGCCCTCATGGATCGAACAGCAGCCGCATCACGTCCGAGCCCGGCGGTGAGGTGAGGACGTAGATACCGATCAGCAGCACGACGAAAATCGCGAACACCGGCCAGAAGATCGCCCTGTCGGTCAGCCCGCCCTTGTCGTCGGCCAGTTGCTTGTCCAGTTCGTTGCTCACCACATCAACTCTCCTGCGATCATCGGGCCCCTCAGGTGCACCGATACAGGTCATGTGCGCCTGGTCCGGCGCGCCTGAAGGCCTCCCCTTAGAGTCCAAGGAGCGCCACCTTGATCCAGCCGCCGACCACCGGCCCCGCGGTCGCAACCATGGTCTGGGCGACGTTGCCGCCGGGTGGGGCCGTGATGGCGTAGAGTCCGATCAGCAAAGATGCGAACACCAGGAAGGCCGGCAGAAACAGCGCCCGGTCGGTCAATCGAGGCACATTGAGTTCGGTGTTCATGGGTCCTACTCCCTGCCATCACGCCGCCGGTCCGCGGGAAGCTAGCGCCCGGAGGCCAGTTGCGTCGTCGGTCGCGGAGCGGGAAGCACCGCATCAGCGGTCGCGGGGGCGGACTGGATGATGGGGAATTCGGCCTGGGCAATGTCCGAAGCCAGTTTGCCGGCATCCGGGTTCGCAGCCACGAACAGCACGAAGGCTGCGGCGATCAGGCCGCAAACCGCAAACATGCCGATGATCCAGGGCTCGTCGGTGTGGCGGTCAATCCTATGATCGTTTTTTTGATTGTCCGGGTTGGTCATGGGGCGCCTCCAACTGCACTTGGCTCTCCTCATCTAGATCAAATCCCGATTCCCAAATGTGAGCTGGCTCACACTTGGTAAGAGACTCTTCGCGCTAGGGTATTTCCGGGCTGGGGGCGGGCGATCGGCGGGGCTGGACCATGATCCGGAAAACCAGGAATTTGATTTTCCTAGCGGGCAGCGGCGCTGTCGCCGCGCGCCTGTGCGATCGCGGCGACATGCGGCCGGTCGCCCGGACGCCGCTATTTTCCCGGCTCGTCGTCCGCGGCAATCAGTTTGAGCGGGGCCATGTTCAACAGCACGACGGCGCCGTGCCCGAGCTTGAGCCAGCCCAGCGCCACCCAGGCCCGCAATTGCCGGTTGATGCTCTCTCGCGACATCCCGATCATTTCGCTAAGCTCCTGCTGGGTGACGGCGACCTTGCCGGTCTTGGCGGTCGCCGGATCGCGCTCGCCGAGCCGGATCAGGGTTTTGGCCAGCCGTGTCTGCAGGTCGGGCAGGCCGATCTGCTCGACATGTTCGCTCACCCAGCGCAGCCGCTGGCACAGGAGCTCGATGAACTTCATCAACAGCACCGGCTGGCTCTGCATGAACGGCAGGAAGTCGCGCTTGTCGAAGGTCAGGATTTCGCAGGCGGTGTTGGCGACCGCGTCCGCCGTCCGCGCCGACCCGTCGAGAAAGGCGATTTCGCCGAACAACGCGCCGGCACCGACCAGGTTGAAGATGGTGCTGCGGCCGCTGGCGGCGGAGACGCCGATCTTGACGGTGCCGCTCATCACCAGAAGCAGCCGGTCGCCGGGATCGCCCTTCGAGAACACGACGGCGCCTTTACGGAATTTGCGGGTTTTGGCGTACTGGCACAGCTGGGTCAGCGCGTCCCGGTCGATCTCGCGAAAGATCGGGTGCGCGCCGAGGAATGCGACCTTGTCGTCGAGTCGGGTGGTGTCTTTTGCCATATCGCCGATCAGATCTCGCGCGCCTGCCGGTCCTTGCGACCGGCTTTGAACCCAAATCACGCGGGAAGTACAAACAACTGCCAAGTGAAAAAATCTCGAATGGATCGGACAGTAACCTTGAATGGGCAGCGCGCAAAGGGCGCGATGTCCGGGGGCGGGGCGGTGGATTTCGTCGTTTTGGCCGGCGGAGCCGGGACGACGTCGGGTTCGCGCGGGTCAGCGCGGCTGTTGTTGCCGAATCGCTTGTCGCGATCACCTGCCCGTTCTCATTCTGCTTGTCTGTCCCGGATCGGGAATCGGGGCTCGCTGCCGGTCACGCGCGCCGACTTTTTTGTCGACCGGATGGCTGGCGAACGTCCTTTCTGGACCACGTCGTGAGGGAATGATCATGCAAATCAATGTGTCCGAGCCGGCCGTGAAGGCCGACCTGACCTTCAGCGCGGGAGGGAGCGCACAGGTGTCCCAGCAATCGAGCCTGTCGTGGCGGGCGAAGCTGACGCTTCGTCGCCAGATGCTGGCCTATCGTGCGTCCTGCTTCCTGATGAGCCACATGCTGCCATTCAAGCTGTTCTTCGCCGTGCTGCGGCGGCTGCGGCCACTGGCGCTGATCGGCGATACGTTGTGGGTGACCAAGGCCGATGACATCCGCGAGGTGATGAGCCGGTTCGACGATTTCATGCTCGGAGGATCGATCGAGCCGGGTATGCCGTGGGGCCAGTTCATGATGACGATCGACTGGCGCGAGCAGCACGCCCTGGAGCGCGGCCTGCTGTGGAGCGTGGTCGATAAGGCGGATGTCACCAGGATTCACACCCTCGTTGCCGATGAATGTCGTAAGCAGGCGCAAGCCGAGCTCGCCACCGGCCGGATCGATGTGGTCGCCCGGTTCGCCGAACCGGTGGTGGTGCGTATCGCCGCGGAATATTTCGGCGTGCCGCCTCTCGGCGGCAGCGTCCAGCGCATGGCGGATGCGATGGCCGATCTGGCCGGCCTGGTGCTGATCCAGCCGCCGGTTAATTCGCAGCCGTGGGCGAGTTCGCGCGAGAGTATCGCCGTCGTCACCAACCAGATCGTGGCAACCATCGCCGACCGGACCGGGGCGATCAAGCAAGGCGCCGTTACCAACCTGCCGGATGATCTGCTGACGCGGCTCGCCAGGAAACTCGCCTCCGGCAACCAACCGGTCTGGTTCAACGAGGACTGGATCCGCCGCTATATCTCCGGCCTGATCTCGACCGGAGGAGCGACCATCGTTCGCGCCTCCGCCCAGGCCATCGACCAGTTGCTAGCGCATCCGGAAGGATTGGAGAAGGCGCGCGCGGTAGCCGCGCGGCTCGATAAGGTTCCCGGCGATCCGGTGCTGACCGCGCAACTGCGGCAACTGATCTACGAGGCGCTTCGCATGCGTCCGATGTTGCCGATGATGGTGCGCACCTGTCCGCGCGACACCGTCGTCGCGGCAGGCACGTCGCGCGCACGGATCGTGCCGGGCGGCTCCCACGTCGTTCTCGCAGCGCTCGGGGCGATGTTCGATCCGGAGACGGTCGAGGCGCCCTGGGAGTTTCGTGCCGGGCGCCCGGACGACGTCTATCTGCTGTTCGGGTACGGCCTGCGTGAATGTTTCGGCCGCTACATCGCCGACGCAGCATTGCTCGAGATCATCCGTTTCGTGGTGCAGTTGCCTGGTCTGGCGCGGGCGGATGGGGGGGCCGGCAACGTCAGTTATAGCGGTGTCGCCGCGCGCTCGCTGACCGTCACCTTCCAGCCGTCGAGCCAGATCTCGAACGTCGGGAGCGCCGCCTGATGCCGTCAGCCATCACCATCATCACCCCGCTCGATCCCGCGAGCGTCGAGCGTTGCCGGCAATACGTGCGGGCCAATGCCGATCCGAGCCCCGATTTCGCGCACAACCGGCTGCAATGCCAATCGCTGTTTCCGTTCGATCAGATCAAGACGCTGCATTTCTGCAGTTTCGTCATTCTGGATGCCGAACCCGACGGCGGGTTCGGGCCGAGCCTGGTGCTCGAGGCAACCTTCGACGGTGGACGCGCGGAGTTCCTTCAGGACCTGCTGCGGGTCGCTCCGGACGGGCTGCACGAGCTATATCGTCATTGTATCGGGTATCCTGCGGCGGGGATGACCGCGCCTGGACTGGTACAGGAATACTTCGAGTGCCACGATGTCGGCGTCAGCACCTTCTTTTCCGGTTATCCCGGCCGTTCGGTCAGCCAAGTCCAGGGCGAGGATGCGATCCATACCGGGATTGTGAGCTACCTCGGGGACCGCTGGCGTGCCGCGCAAAACATGCCGGGGCGACTGGTCGGTTTTTTCGACGCCATCAAGCACGATTTCATTCGCGGCCGCTCGGAAAACCGCTGGGCAGGCGAACAGGCTTCGTTGCCTTGGGAGGTGACGTCGCGCAGTGCCGTTGCCTGCGTCGGGATATCGGCCGTCATCGCGCTCGCGTGTGTGTTGGGCTGGCTTTGTGGCCTGCTGTCGGCCGGCCTGCGGCCATGGGCGCTTTACGAGACGATCACCGCAAAAATCAACCAGGCCGGCAGCTTTGGTGCCGCCGTGATCGACGCGATCGCGTCGGCGTTGCCCTGGATGGCGGATTTCATCGAGGCCTTGCGACCGGCGCTGCCCAATCTTGCAGGCGTCACCGTGATCTGGGCTGTCGTGCGCGTCGCCGAACTGGTTCTCGACAGCATCACCCGGGATCCGCGCGACCAGTCGTTTGCCCTGCGTGTGCCGCTGCAGCTTGCGGTGATCCTGCGCTATGCATTGATCGTGTTCATGGCCGGCTCGGCGCTCGCGGTCGTAATCTCCGGTATGGAGCTGCGCCGCTCGACCGGTGGCTCCGCGGTGGCGGCCATCGCTGCCGGTGCGGCGGCGCTGCTGGGTGCGGTCCTCGTGCTGGCTGTGCTGCACTACTGGACCAATTCGCTGCAGCTTGCCACCGCGCTCAGGCCGTTCGGCGTCATGGAGGAACGACTGCGTCGCGCGCTGCTCGATCTGATCCAGTATGCAACGGTGCTGACCTGCGCCATCGCGCTGCTGATCGTGGCGCGGCAGACGCCCTTGGTGCTCAGCCATCATTTCGCCGATAACCTGCGCGGGCTGCTCTCGATCGGTTTCGTTATGCTGATTTACGCCCTGCTCGGTATTGCCGTCGCCTATGTGGTCGGGACGCTGCTGTTCGTGGTCATCCGGCTGAAGGAGTGGAACGACACGCGCACCTTTGCCGATCCCGCCGGCCTCATCGCTCGAGCCCAGATCAACGCCCGCAAATACACCCGTGAGGAAGGTGGCATCAACACCTTCCAGAATCATTTGGCCAGCATCACCTATGTGAAGCCGGGCCTGTTGCGCTGGGCGCTGGTGTGGCTGGCGCTCTGGGCGGTCAACCTGCTGGCACGGTTCTGGTTCAACCGCGGCGATCTCGGTGGCATCCCGACCATCATGTCGGCACGCTGGGTACTGATCGACCACGGCCGCCGGCTGCTGTTCCTGGATAATTTCGGTGGCGCCTGGGAGAGCTATCTCAACGAGTTTATCGATCTTGCCGCGGTGAAGGGCCTGAACGCCATCTGGTCCAACACCTTCGTTCATGCGGTCGGTCAGCGCTTCGGTTTTCCCGGTACCAATTTCCTGTTTTTCGCGGGCGCGCAGGCTGAGCAGCCCTTCAAGGCCTATGTGCGGGAAAGCCAGGTCGAGACGCTGGCCTGGTACAGCGCCTATCCGATGCTCAGCGTGGTCAACGTCAACGCCAACACCGACCTGCGGCAATCGCTCAGCCGTGAGCTGACGCCCGGTGAGGTCGATACCGTGTTTCAGCGGCTGTAGCTTTTCTCACGCGGGACAACCTCGATGCCGCGTTTCCGCGGCTTTAGACAACACAACAAGGCTGGTTTCAGATGGAAAAAGTGGAATGGGACGATGTTCAGGGCCTCGTGCTGAGCGGCTATCCGCGACTGCCGTACTCGGCCTACGTGCTGTGGCGTTTTCGGCCGCAGCGGCTGGCGCCGGCGCGGCAGTGGCTCGGCGCGCTTGCCGGAAGGCTGATGCGCGCGGGGGAGTGTGACGGGCAACAGGTCGCTTCGCCGCCGACCAGCATCACGGCGCTCAAGCATGCCGGACACGCCGGCCTGCGTGCCGTCAACCTGGCGCTGACGTCGCGCGGGCTGCAACAGCTCGAGGTCGGGGATGGGCCGCTCAGGAATTTTTCCGTCGAGTTTCTCGAAGGCATGGCGCCGAAGCCGGATCAGGTCGGTGAAATCCCGCGGCGGACCAATGTGCTCGGGGATCTCGGCGAGAGCTCGCCCGAGTCGTGGGAGTGGGGCGGCTGGGCGAATGGCGAGATCGACGGCATGCTGATGCTGTTCGCCGCCAATACCGAGGAACTGCGGGCGCTGGTCGACGACGAAATCAAGGCGATGGCGGACGCCGCTGATCCGATCATCGTATCCTCGCCCGGTGGTGACGATCCGCGGCTGTTGCAGGGACGGGTGTTTGCCGATCAAAAGGAGCATTTCGGCTACACCGACGGTATCTCGCAGCCGATCATCGAAGGATCCCCGAAGTCCCGCAAGGGCGAGCACACCGACGAGGATAAGCGGATCCATTTCGTCAAGCCGGGTGAATTCGTGATCGGGTACAAGAACGAGCGGCGCGTGGTTGCCGCTAGCAATGGCGCAACCGACCTGCGGCGCAACGGCACGTATCTGGTGCTGCGGCAGTTGGAGCAGGATGTTCCGGCCTTCAACGACTTCGTCGCCAAGGCAGCGACGTTGTTGCGCGGCGGCGAGGATATGGATGACAAGAAGGAGTGGGTCGCGGCCCGGCTGGTCGGCCGCTGCCCCGGCGGCAAGCCGCTGGCGTTTCCGCCGCTTGATTCCCGGACAAAGAACCCGCTGTCCGAGCACAAGTCCGCCAATGACTTTCTCTATTATCACGAGGATCGTTTCGGCCTCGAATGCCCGATCGGATCGCATATCCGGCGCGCCAATCCGCGCGACACCAAGGGGCCTGATCCCGATACCGCGCTGCGGCTATCGAAAATGCACCGTGTCATCCGGCGTGGCCGCATGTACGGCGAAAGATTCGATCCGTCGAAGCCGGGCAGCGACAAGGGCAAACGTGGCGTGCTGTTCATGGCCCTCAACGCCGATATCGCCGGCCAGTTCGAGATGATCCAGAATTCCTGGTTGAACAATCGTCATTTCGGCGATCTCTATGTCGGGACCGATCCGATCGGGCACTCCTCGCTCGACGGCGGCACCATCGTGATCCAGCGTCAGCCCGCCAATCTGGTGCTGGAACGGCCGAAGCCGTTCGTGCGGGTGCGCGGTGGCGCCTATTTCTTCCTGCCGGGAATCACCGCGGTGCGGACATTGGCGCAAGGGGTGAGTCCGGGCGTTGCTGTCGAGATGCGTCGGGCGGTGTAGCCGCGCTTGCGGCCGGAGCGTCCGTCGTTTATCGAACCGGCATGATAACAATCCGAATGTCGACAGGCACCGATCTTCCGGTGCTGCTGGATGTCTGGCGTCGCGCGGTGCGCGCGACCCACGATTTCCTCACGCCCGAGGATTTTGCTGAAATCGATGCCATCGTGGCGAACGACTATCTGCCCGGCGCGGCGTTCTGGGTTGCCGCCGATGCGCTGGACCGGCCGCTCGGGTTCATGGGGCTGTCCGGGGCGCATATCGATTCACTGTTCGTCGATCCCGATCGGCACGGCGGCGGCATCGGCCGCATGCTGGTTCGCCACGCCGTGCAGCAGGCAGGGCCTCTGACCGTCGACGTCAACGCGCAGAACGGGCAAGCCGTCGGTTTTTATCGCCGTCTCGGCTTTCATCAGGTCGGCCGCTCCGAGGTCGATGACGCCGGGCGGCCTTATCCATTGTTGCATCTGACCATGACGGCCTGAGGCCCGCCGACCCGTCGGCTCAGGCCTGCATACGACTTTTGGTTGGATGCGGCCGTCTTTTTGTGGCGTGGTCGTTGAGGTGTGTCACGCGGATCGCGTCGATCCTGCCTGAACGCGCGTCGGGAGACGGGCCTGCGCTTCCTCACACTGCACCATGACGGGCTTCATGCCGCACTGTTGTGCCAGCTCATAGGCGCGGCGGTAATAGTCGCGCGCCTCGGACGGCACGCCGGTTGCGGCGACGATGTCGCCGAGCAGTTTCAGTGCATTCGCCTGCTGCGGTGGTTCGCCGCGCTCCTGCGCCAAAGCGAGCGCGAGTTCCGCCGCCGCGTGCGCGTCGGCGGCGCGGCCGGCTGCGAGCATGGCGCGGCCTTCAGCGACGAAGAGATAGCGCCAGCCCCAAGTATGCTCCGCCAGCGGGACGTCGAGCTTTTCGGGGGCGGAGGTGATTTCGATAGCCGCCTCCACGTCACCTGCGGCAAGGTAGGCCTCGCCCATGCGTGCGGCCAGGGTCGGATACATCTGCACCATTTCGCGTTCGAGGCATTCGTGCCAAGTCTGCTTCAGCAGCGCGATCGCTTCCTCCGGCCGGCCCTGGACCGTGAGAAGGCGGCCGAGGACATGGTTGATGGTGGCACGTGAATAGGCGTCGTTCGCGGCTTCGGCGCGCTGGCGCGCATCCTCGGCGAAGGCTGCGGCGCGCTCCAGGTCGCCGAGCTCGATCTGCGAGGCCGCGAGAAAGGCACGCAACATGACGCTGGGGTAGGCGGCCCAGCCGGCGCGCTTCTGGTCGATTTCGGGCGTTTCGGATTTCAGGCACTGCTCGTGGAGCTCGACAGCCTTGGCGAAGTCTCCCATCTCGTGGTGGATGATGCCGATCACGAATGGCGCCGCGAAAGTCAACGTCGGCACCTGGATCTGGTCGGCGATGACCTTTGCGGCCTTTGCTGCTGCCAGGGCGGGCTCGTGCTCGCCCAGTCGCCAAAGTGCGATCGCCAGTTGGATGTTGACCGCGGTGATGCGCAAGGCGTCGTTGGAGGCATAGGCCAGACGCTGCGCCTCGCGCAGCACCTCGGCGATCCGGCGGTGCTGCCCCAGCGGTTCCAGAGCGATCACGGCCGTGAGCCGGAAATCGAACTCGACCCGAGTCTTGTCCGGCGACGGTAGCCAGTGTGACAGCGTCTCCAGGGCGCGCTCGTAGATGGTGATGGCGTCGGGGTAGGCGCCACGCTTCAGCGCGCGGCGGCAGCTGCGCAATTGATAGGGGACGGCCTTCTGCCATTGTTCGGCGAGGAACGCATGATCGGCGAGGCGGTCGAGATGTTCGTCGGGGCGATCGGCGAACCGCGTTTCGATGATCTCAACGGCCTTGGCGTGCAACGAACGGCGAAGGCCGAGCAGCATGGTGTTGTAGGCGACCTCGCGGGTCAGCTCGTGCTTGAACGAGTATTCCGCCGATGCGGTGGTCTTGTTGCGGCGAAGAAAGTCGGCATGCTCGAGGGTTTCGAGTTCGCCAGCCAGTTCGTCCGGGGCAACACCGACCATGCCGGACAGCAGTGTGATGGACACGTCGCTGCCGATCACCGCCGATGTCTGCAGCAAGGTTTTGGGTAGCCCGTCCAGCAGGTCGATGCGCGCCGCCAGCACAGAGGAAATTGTCTGCGGGATGTCGATTCGCGCCATCGGTGAAGCGATGCGATAGTTGCCCGGCTGGCCCACCAGTGCTTTGCGATCCTTCAGGGCCTGAACCAGTTCCTCCAGAAACAGCGGATTGCCCTGGGCCTGCGCCAGAATTGTCTTCTTGATCGCGCCGAGGCTCGCGTCCCTGCCCATCAGCCAGTCGAGCAAATGGGACGACGCATCCAGGTCGAGGGGTTCGAGATCGATGCGGGCGAGGCCACGATCGACCGGCTTGCTGTCGGGGCGCTGCGTCGCGATCAGAATGATCCGGGCGTCGTGCAGAGCGGCGACCATGCTGTTCATGATCAGCAGCGACTCGACGTCCATCCAGTGCACGTCTTCGACCAGGATCACCAGCGGCGTCAACCGCTCCTGATGCAGCACCAGCGCCTTGACCGCCTCGATGATCTTGGTGCGCCGCTCCGTCGGGGCGAGCTTCTTCCAGGATCGGTCGTCGCTGTCGATGTCGAGCAGCGACAGCACCGCGGGCAGGAACGCCATCGCCTCAGGTCCAAACCGGCCGAGCACGACCGGGACACGGCTGGCGATCTGAGCCGGCGTGTCGTCGGGGCCGATGCTGAACATGGAGCGGATCACGGTCGTGACCGGATAGTAGCTCGATGTCACCCGTTGCGGCGCGCACGCGGTTTCCAGCACGATCCAGTCGGCGGACAGGTTCCGGATGAAATCGTGCACCAGCCGGGATTTGCCTTGCCCGGCCTCGCCGCTGATCAGCAGCGCCTGTCCCTTACCGGCGGCGGCGCTGGCGACTGCCTCATTGAGGGTGTGCAATTCCGCGTCGCGGCCGACCAGCAGGCTCAAGCCCCGTGCCGAGCGTGCCTGCCAGCGTGTGCGTTTGCGCAACTCGGTCAGCTCGAAGGTCTCGATCGCATCCGCCATGCCTTTGACCCTGGTCGGACCGCGCGAGTTCGCCTTGATGAAGCCTTCGGCCAGATGATAGGTGTCCGCCGCCAACACAATGGTGTTGCGCTCGGCGATTTCCTCCATCCGCGCGGCGAGATGCACGGTCTTGCCGACCGCGTCATAGTTCATCGCCAGGTTGCTGCCGATCGAGTGGATGACGACCTGGCCGGAATTGATGCCGATGCGGATGGCGACATTGGCGCCGGTCTTGCGATTGTGCTCGTCCACGGCGGCGCGCATCGCAAGCGCCGCGCGGCAGGCCTGCACCGCGTGGTCTTCGCTGGCGATTGGAGCGCCGAACAGCGCCATGATGCCGTCGCCGAGCGTCTGGTTGACGAAGCCTTCGTGCTGATGCACCGCGTCCATCAGTAACCGCAGCAGCGGCGCCAGCACGCCGAGCGCTTCCTCGGGATCGAGCTGGTCGATCAACTGAGTGGATTCGAGGATATCGGCAAATACCACGGTGACGTGCTTGCGCTCGCCGAGAATGGCGTTGCCGGAGCGCTGGATGTGCTTGGCGAGCCCCGGCGGCACGCTGGATTGCAGGAAGGTCTGAGCATGGTGGCCGAACGCGCTCGGCAATGTTTTCGGCCGACCACATCCGCCGCAAAAATTTACGTCGGGACCCATTGCGAAGCCGCAATGAACACATGGAATTGTAATGCCGCCAGCCACTCCGCTGCCCTATGTCCCTCGGCAGCCCCAACCCGTGAAAAGCCCCGAACTTTTGCGCCATGCACACGATAGCATGCTGAATGTCATGCTAAAAGGGTCAGGGGACACCATGCCGCGTCCCGCGTGGCGGTCGCTCTCGGGTCCGGTCACGACACCGCAAGAGGCTGCGGCCACACGTCATCATGTAACCGCAGGTTGCGCTGCGGTTGCAAACTCAAATTTAACCAGCCGCGCTCCGCCAGCTCGGGGGCGTTTTTTTGAGCGATGCGGCCGCCGATTTGCGTGAAAAACAGGCCCAGGCGAATGTCGAAGCCGCCTTTCGGCTGACGCCGCCGAGACCTTTGCCGCAGGGATCGGCGTCCCGGTCCCTGCGATGACGGAATGATGAAATGTCCGGCGTTAGGCCAGTCCTACTCGGTCACCGGCTTGTCGGAAATCTCCCAGTCCTTGCCGTTGAAGATCTGGATATAGAGCGTCGCGATCGAGGTGTAGTCGTCCGGGCGATAGCTGTAGGTGATGCCGTCAAGGAAATGCGGCGCATGGAACCCGCCCAGCGTCGCGGCCTGCTGCATCACGTTGGCGCGGGTCAGCTCGTCGCCGCAGCGGCGCAGGATCTCCGCCATGGTTGCCGCCTGGCCGTAGCCGGCGAATGCGATGCTGTTGTCCGGGTCGACATTGGGCAGGGATTTCTTGCGCAGCTCCTCGAACGCCATCACGTCGGGATCCTTGGCCCAGCGTGGCGCGCCGATGTCCTTGATATAGCTGATGGCGGCGATGCCGGCAGCGTTCTCGAGCCCCGCAGCATTGAGAATCGAGCGGCCGGTCGAGCCTGCCGAAAGCAGGTGCAGTGGTTTCCAGCCGAGTTCGGCGACCTTGCGGATCGATTGCGACGTCGCCTTGCCGGTGGTGATGTTGTAAAATACATCGGCACCGGACTTCGACAGGTTGATCAACTGGGAATCGATGGTCGGATCGGTGAGATCGTATGTCGTCTCCATGATCACCTGGGCGCTGCCGCCGGCATCCGCCAGCACCTTCTTGAAGGGGCCGAGGAAGTCGCGGCCGAAATCGTCGTTTTGGTAGAGGATGCCGACCTTGGCGTTCGGCTTCACCTTCAGCACATGCCGGGCCAGGATGCGGGCTTCGGTCGGGTACAGCGGCAGCCCTGCCGTGGTCCATTTGTAAGTCTTGGGGTCATTCCATTTCGACGCTCCGGTATTGAGCAGCAGTTGTGGCACACCCTTGCCGTTGAGATACTTGTGGACTGCGGTTTGCGGCGCCGTCCCGAGCGACCCGTAGAGCGCCAGCACCTCGTCCTGCTCGACCAGCCGCCGTGTTGCTTCGACACACTTGGGCGCGCTGTAGGCGTCGTCCATGGTCAGGAACGTAATCTTGCGGCCATTGATGCCGCCCTTCTCGTTGAGCATGTCGAAATAGGCCGTGCCAGTGCGCCCGAGCACGCCATAGAGCGAGCCCGGCCCTGAGTGCGGAATGGTCTGGCCGATCTTGATCTCGGTGTCGCTGGCGCCGGCGTCGTATTTTCCCGCCGCCGAGACGCGCCTGACCGATGCGCCGATCGCGGCGGTGGCCGCGGCTGTCTTGAGGAATGTTCGCCGGTCGAGAACGCGTCTGCTCATCGGTGTCTCCCCTTGATTGTGTGTTTGTTGTTTGTTGTGTTTTGCATCGCCGCGCGGAAAGCCGCAATGGGACCCAGCCGCGCGGCGCGGATATCAGCCGTTTTGTCGTAGCCGGATCGGCATTGTTTTCACGGATGCAGGATCAGCTTCTGCACCCGCCAGTTCAGCAGCTCGGCGGCGTAGACCACGTTCTCCGACGGACACGCCAGCGCGTGAATCCAGCCGAATTGCTTGAGCTGTTTGCCGGACTCGCCGAGCACCCCTAGCACCTTGCCGTCGAGCGAGAGCTTGTAGATGCGCCCCGGCCAGGCATCCGAACTGTAGAGTACCTGCTTCGGCCCCGGCGTGATGCAGATTGCCCAGGGGGAGCCCGGCGTGAAGGTGCCGCCGGCCATCATCGCCTCGTTGGGCATGTTGCCGATCGCGGGTTTCGCGTTCGGCGGCACCGGCACGTCGATGACGATCTGGCGCAGGAATTTTCCGTCGCTGTCGAAGACCTGGATGCGGTGGTTGCCGCGATCGGCGACATAGACGTTGCCTTGCGCGTCGGTGGCGATGCTGTGCGGCGTGTTGAACTGGCCGGGACCGGTGCCGCGGTCGCCCCAGGATTTCAGCCAGTTGCCGTTCTTGTCCACCTTCGCGACCCGCGAATTGATGTAGCCGTCGCTGATGAAGGTGTCGCCGGCGGCATCCCACGCCACGTCGGTGACCTGGCGGAAGCGGCCGTCCTCGGCGGGCAACGGCGGCTTGGGATGTTTCAGCGGTGCCGTGTCTTCGTCGGAGGCCTCCTGCTTGCGACCGAACACCATCAGCACGCGGCCTTCGGGATCGAACTTGATCACCATGTCCGAGCCCTTGTCGGTGACCCAGATGTTGTCGGCCGGATCGATCTTCACCGTATGGCCGAACGACCAGGCGTACAGGTTCTTGCCGATTTCGCGGATGAACTTGCCGTCGGCGCCGAATTCCAGCAGTTGCGTCGCCGCCGCAGCATAAGCCGGGCCGCTGGTGTTGCCGCGCGACAGCACGAACACATGTCCCTTGGAATTGACGGAGACGCCGGAGGCCTCGCCGAAATACATGTTGGCCGGCAGCTTCAGCGGATTGGCGACGGAGTCGAATGGGATCGACGGCACGGCGGTTTGCGCTCCGGCGGCGGATGCCTGCAGCGCCAGGCCGGCCGCGAATGCGGCGACTAATCCGAAACGCGTGCCGGTCCGCCGGGCAATGATCTTGCTGGTTGTTGTGGGTGTGGTCATGGGTCCTCCCGAACCTGCGGACGTTTGCCGCCGCTTGATTGGGATCAAGGCTAGTCCATTGATTGCGCGGGAGCTACTGCCGCGGACCGAAAACTTGAGGCACCGGTCATGACAACGCCGGCCGCATGAGGCGGCCGGCGTTGATAATTTCCGCGGAGAGGAATGTTGCTGCCGCGATCCGGTCGGAGCGACACGATCGAAGCAACTCGATCAAAGCGATGTGATCAGAGCGACTTGACCTGCACCTTGCGGAACTTGATCACGCCGGAGCCATACTGCAGTGCGAATGGCCCCTCCGCATGCTTGGCGTCATGGGCATCGACGGTTTTGACGCCGTTCAGCACCACCACGAGATGGTCGCCCTGGGCGGTGATCTCGTAGGTGTTCCACTTGCCGGCGGCTTTCGGCATCGGATCGACCTTGCCGACATCGACAATGGCGCCGGTGCCGTATTCGGGCTTCGGCCGTTTGTCGAAGATGTTCACTTCGTAGCAGGTGTCGGAACCGACTTTCTTGATGTCGGAACAGCGAAGGAAGATGCCGCTGTTGGCGTCTTCATCCGCCCAGAACTCGGCCTTGATCTGGAAATCCTTGTAGGACTTCTTGGTGATCAGGTACGAGAGATCTTTGCCCTCCAGCTTGTCGGCCATCAGGGCGCCGTCGGCGATCCGCCAGTTGGCGACACCGAGTTTGTCCCAGTCGCCGACCTCCTTGCCGTCCACCACGGTGACCCAGCCGTCGGACTGCGCGATTGCGGGCGCGGAAAAATTCAGGGCGCCGAATACGGCGACGGTACCCAGCAGCAGCGATCCCATCCCCAATACGCTCAGGCGATTCATCAGGCACGTCCTCCCTCAATGATGCGCGCATTCAGGACGCGCTGATTTTGCTGCGCGGACGATATCAGTCGACCAGCGCAAATGGTAGCCGCGCTGAAAAACCCTTTTTGCGAGTTGTTATTCCATTGTGGCATGAACGTTTCGCGCAACGGTACAGCAATTCGCAGATGCAGCATTAGGCGCGGCGCGCGCAGTCACGTCTGCGCGAAGGGCACCGTATGCTCTCGGCAATTGCACGGGGCATGCTATCGTTCGCCCCAAGCTCTGATGAAGAGAGCATCATGGGAGACCATCATGACCGGTCAACTGGCTGCACGTGCCCGCAGGTGTTTGCACATTTGTCTCGTTCCATTGGCGCTGATCGCGTTCGGTGCATCCGGCATCGCCGCCGAACTCAATCCGGCCGCGTTGTCCTTCAAGCTGCCTGACCAGATTCCCTGGGGCGCGGTCGATGCCGGCGGAGCACAGAATGCGGTGCTGGTGGGTGATCCCTCGAAGCCGGGTTTCTATGCAGTGATGACCAAGTGGACCAAGGGCAATCATTTCAGCCGGCCCCATTTCCATCCCAACGACCGCTTCATCACCGTCCTGAAGGGCACCTGGTATGTCGGCACGGGCAACAAGTTCGATCCCGACAACGGCACCGTGGCCATGCCCGCCGGCAGCTTCGTCACCCATTTCGGCAAGCAGGTGCACTGGGACGGCGCCAAGGACGAAGACGCCGTGCTGCTGATCGTGGGTGAGGGACCGGCGACCGCGACCTCTGTGGAAATGGCAAAGTAGAGGTAGCTGAGGGGATCAGCCGCAGTTGTAATGCGGCCCGATCGGGGTGTAGGTCCAGCACGGGCCGAAGCCGCCGCCGTTCCAGCGACCGCGATAATATCCGGGGTAGCCGTAGTAGACGTTGAACGGATCGCGGCGTCGGGCCTGATCGCGCTCCCATTCGATCCGCTCGGGCGAGCGGACGCCCGGCAGGAAGCCATAGCCGTGCCAGCGCTGCACCTTGATCCGCGTGCGGGGACGCGCATCCGCGCTGGTCACCAGCGCAAGCGCGACGGCAACCACGCAAAACCCCGCACCGATCCGCATCATCCGTCGTGCTCGCATCATGTTGTCTCCGGCATCACCGCAGCCGATTGCGGCTGCTGAACTCGTGCATCTCGTGGGTGGTGTCGGTGAAGAACGGTCCGTAAATGCCATAGGCGACCTCGCCGGCGGCGAGCACCAGCATCAGCAGGATCAAGGTGACGAAGAACGAACGGTCTTCCATGGTCGTCTCTCGCGCGGATCGCTTCAGTCACGTCGTTTCATCGAGATTCTTGTCGTCAGGTCTCTTGTCAAAAGGCTCTCGTCGACAGCCGATCGGTTCTTGGCCTCGGGTCGCATCTGCCGAGTCGGGCGAAACTACCCCGCTCGGCGGCGCCGGGCAAATCCCGATATTGTGCGGCGGAACGTCGCCACATCCCGTCATTCGCGGTAACAAATCCACGACAGATCAGCAATATCGTGAAACAGTCACGATTGATTGAGGGGGTGATTTGAGAACCGTTCTAGCCGAGATTGCGGAAACTTAATCCCCCGCGGCCGGGGACCACGTTAGTGTCGTTCCCCGCAGCTTCGAAAGCTTGTTTTTCACTCGTCGAGAGATTTTGTCGTGAGCCTGGTCCAACCGTTTATTCTCCGCATCGCCGTCGCCGTGGCGATCAATGCAATGTCGATCATCGCCGTCGCGCCGGGTTATGCGCAGGTGCCGGGCAAAGCGGATCCGGGCGAGGCGGACCCGCTGCGAAACGGTCCGCTGATCTGGGACGCCAATCATGACGGCATCTACACCTGCGACGAATGGAAGAAATTCGCCGACCAGATTTTCAGGTCTGCGGACCGCAATCATGACGGCTTCCTCGATGCGTCCGAATTCGCCATCGTTCGCAAGACCGATCCTTCCCTCGCGGATGCCGAGCTCGGTTATTTCGACGACAATGGCGACGGCAAGGTCAGCCGCAAGGAGTTTGTCGAGAAGCCGAGCCCGTTCATCATGCGCAACGACAGGAACGGGGACTGCCGTGTGACGCCGGAAGAATTGAAAGGCGTTGCCCCGAAGGAAAATCCCGGGGCCAAGGGCAAGCGTGGAGGTGGCGGCATGGGAGGGGGAATGGGCGGAGGCTCCAGATTCTAGCTGTTGCGAGCCGTATCTATCGGTATCATCGCTCCCAACCGGTCCGGCCCGCCGCGACGTGATTGCGATCGCCGCACCCACCGCAACCTGCCGGGGCGGGACGATGGAGCAAGCTCATGAGCATCGATTCGCTGTCCCTATCCGAACTCGAAGACCGCATCGCCATCATTCGTGACAATATCCGGCAACTGATCGAGCAGGCTGCCGCGGTTTCCGGCGGCCAGAACGAGGAGCGGACGGCTGACCGGATCGCCCAGCAGACCGAGGAACTCGACAAGCTCACCAGGGCGCGCGACGAACTGCTGGCGAAGAAGTGACGCGCCCCGGGATTTATCTGGCCGGTCCCGGCGTCTTTCGTCGCGATGTGGCGGAATTCGCCGCCGCGCTCAAGGCGCTTTGCCGGCGGCATGACCTCGAGCCGTTGTGGCCGATGGACAACGAGATCGCCGCCGACATCGACAAGGCGCGGCATGCGAACCGCATCCGCCGCGCCAACGAAGACATGATCCGGCGGGCCGATGCGGTGCTGGCGGAACTTTCGCCGTTTCGCGGGCCGAACATGGACCCGGGCACGGCCTATGAAATCGGCTTCGCGGTCGCGCTCGGCAAGCCGGTATTCGCCTGGACGACTGATGCGCGTACGCTGCTCGCGCGCACCGTCAACACCGCGTCGGTCGAACAAAACGGCGTGGTCTACGACGCCGAACAGTTCGCCATCGAAGACCTCGGGCTCGGCGAAAACCTGATGATCGCGACCTCGGTCCGCCGGGTGTTCGCTTTGCCGGATGAGGCGCTTGCGGCCTGTGCCGATATCCTGGGCCGGAGACCGCGTTGACCCGCGATGACTGTCCGCAGCTATCACATCCGTGATGGTTGCGCTCCCGCTGGAGATCCGCTCTTGCATAGCGGGAACAGCCGCGAGACCCTGCGCCTCAACAAGAAGAACCAGGAAACGATCATGGCGGATCTGACGTCGCGGCTCGCGCACCATATCATTGGCTATCGCGAGGCCAACATCGATGCGGCGACGCTGACCGTCGCCAAGCAATGCATGCTGGACTGGTTCGGGGTCACGCTGGCCGGTTCGGATGAGCCGGTTGCAAGAATCCTGCGCGACGAATTCGCTGATGGTGCGCGAGGCCGGACCTCGATTGTCGGTTTCGACCTGCGCGGCTCGCCTGTCGATGCCGCGCTGGTCAATGGCGCAACCTCTCACGCGCTCGACTATGACGACGTCCATCCGCTGATCGGGCACCCGACCGCAGCCATCCTGCCGGCGGCACTTGCCGTCGGCGAGGCGGAGGGCAGCTCGGGCAGGGAGGTGCTGCGTGCCTTTATTGCGGGCTATGAGACTGCCGGTTGCATCGGCTCGCTGGTGATGCGTTCGCACTACGAGCGCGGCTTCCACTCCACGGCGACACTGGGATCGTTCGGCGCGGCGGCGGCCGCTGGCCTGCTGATGAACCTCGATGCCGCAGGGATGGCGATGGCGCTGGGGCTCGCAGGGACCCAGGCGGCCGGGCTGAAATCCATGTTCGGCACCATGGCGAAGCCGTTCCACGCCGGCCGGGCCGCAGCCAATGGCGTGCTTGCCGCCCGCCTTGCCGCGCGCGGATTTACCGCCAATTCCGGCGTGCTCGAGGTCGCGCAGGGTTTCATTACCACGCAGAGTGACGGAGATCCCTCCGCTGATGTTGCCCTGCCGCGTCCCGGCAGCCTCGTGGTCGAGACGCTCTTCAAGTATCATGCAGCCTGTTATCTCACGCATTCCACCATCGAAGCCGTCAAGGTGCTGCGCCGGCAATTGTCGCTGAGCGGGCCGGACATCGCGGCCATCGATGTCCATGTCGCGCCCGGCCATCTGTCGGTGTGCAACATCCCGGCGCCGCGCACGGGCCTGGAGACCAAGTTCAGTCTGCGCCACACCGCAGCACTTGCGGCTTGCGGTGTGGATACCGCGGCCATCGGCACCTATTCGGATCGCAATGCCATGGACGCGGCGCTGACCGCGGTGCGGGAGCGGGTGAGCGTGCATGGCGATCGGCCGCAGGGGCGTGATGCCCGTGTCATCATCACCACCCGCGGCGGCGAGCGCACCGAGACCAGTTTCGATGTCGCCATTCCCGACTCGGACCTCGGCCGCCAGGGCGAAAAACTCCTGGCCAAATTCCGCAGCCTGGCGATTCCCGTGGTGGGCGCGGAGCGATCCGAGAGACTCCGGCGTCACATCGAGACGGTCGATTCCGCGCGGGACATCGGCGCCCTGATGGCCGTATAAGGAGTGTGCAGGCCCACTCCACAATACATTGATCCGTGCGAGCGTTCTGGCTGATGAAACTCTATGTCGAAGCGGAGCCCGCAGGCACCGGTCCGTATCTCCTTCTGGTCCACGGGTTTCTGTCCAGCCGCGCGCAATGGCGGCCTAATCTTGAGGGCCTGCGAAGGTTCTGCCGCCCGGTTGTCGTCGAATTATGGGGCCATGGACGCTCGCCGACGCCAAGCGATCCCGAGGCGTATCGTGTTGCGAGCTACCACGACGCATTCGAGCAGATCCGGCGCGATCTCGGCGTCGATCGCTGGCTGGTGTGCGGCCAGTCGTTCGGCGCTGGGCTGACGATCCACTACGCGCATCGTTATCCCCGGCATGTCATCGGTCAGGTTTTCACCAACTCGCTCTCGGCGCTGTCGGCGCCGGGCGAACGGGAAGGCAGCGAACAGCGGCTGGCGCGCGCCGATGCGTTGGAGCGTGACGGCCTTGAGGCTATCGAAGCCCTGCGCTTCCACCCACGTTTCGCCACTCGCTTCGCGCCGGAGGTCAAGCAGGAGATGCTGGATGACGTCGCACGGGTGTCGCCGGCGGCGGTCGCCAACGCGCTTCGTTATACGACGCCGCAATTGTCCGTGGTCGATTGTCTCGGCAGCGTGAACGTCCCGAGCCTACTGATCAACGGCGTGTGGGAACGCCCGTTCCAGCGGCTACGCGACCGCGCCGCGAAACTGTTGCCGTCGCTCGCGGTGGTGGATCTCGAGGGCGGGCACTCGATCAACGCGGAAGCGCCGGCGTTGTTCAATGACGCGGTCGAGCGTTTTGCGACGGGCTTGATCTAAGCCTCACGATGAGAGGCGTTCTATCACATATGTGATTCTATCGTCGGTATCCGCGGTTTCGCATGGACGAAACGCGATGCGGTTGCCACTGTCGCTCAACACCGCGCACCAAAAAGCCGAGGGAGCGACCGAGATGACCGCTGACATTGTCGCGGAATTGAAAGCCAAAGCGAAGCCGTGGCGGCGCGGCAACCGGTTAGAGGATTTTTCGGTCGGTCAGCTGTTTCGGCATCACTGGGGCCGCACGCTCACCGCCGGCGACAATACGCTGTTCGCCACCCTGACGCTGCACTACAACCCACTCTACACCAACGCCGACTACGCGCGCGCCCACGGCCATGCCGATCTGGTCGTTGTTCCGTTGCTGCTGTTCAACACGGTGTTCGGCCTCACCGTGGAAGATCTCAGCGAGGGCGGCGGTCCGTTCCTCGGCGTCGACAAGCTGACCTATCACCGCCCCGTGATCGTCGGCGAAACCGTTTATGCGGAAAGCGAAGTCGTCGCCTGCCGGGAGACCGAGAGTCGCCCCGGCTTCGGCATCGTCACCTGGCACAGCAAGGGTCGCGACGCCAAGGGCGCGCTGCTGATCGATTATCAACGCACCAATCTGGTGAGGAAGCGCTCATGACCACATCCGCGGACGTCACCGTGTCCGGCGACGGCAATGGCTACATGACGGAAGAACGCCGGCTGATCCGCGACACCGCGCGCGAATTCACCATGAAGGAAGTGTTGCCGGTCGCCAATCGGCTCGATCCGCAGCAAGGCCTGATTCCCATGGAGCTGCGCCAGAAGATGGCCGACATGGGCTATTTCGGCATCCGCATTCCCGAAGAATACGGCGGCCTCGGGCTCGGATCGTTCGAATACTGCCTGGTGGCGGAGCAATTGGCGCGCGGCTGGATGTCGGTGGCCTCGATCATGGCGCGCGGGCAGGCGGGCTGGCTGCGGCTCGGCGGTTCGCTCAGTCCGAAGAATGCGGAGCGGATGCGACGCGCCGCGAAGGGCGAGTTCCTGCAGGCGGCGGCGCTGTCGGAACCCGGCACCGGTTCGGACCTTGCCTCGATCTCCTGCCGCGCGGTGCGCGACGGCGACGAATGGGTGATCACCGGCAACAAGTACTGGTGCACCTTTGCCGACGGCGCCGACTACATCACGGTGTTCGCCCGCACCGCGCCGCCGCCCTCGGCCGACAAACGTTATCTGGGAATCTCCGCATTCCTGATCGAGAAGCCGCGGGGATCGCTGCCGTCGAATTGCGAAGGCAATCCGATTCCCAAGATCGGCTATTTCGGCTGGAACACCTATGAATTGGCGTTCCAGGGCACCCGGGTGCCGGTGGACGCGCTGATCGGCGACGAAGGTAAGGCCTTCTATCTGATGACCTACGGTCTGGAGACCGCACGTGCCCACACCGCGGCGCGGTCGATCGGCCTGGCGCAAGGCGCCCTGGAAGACTCCATCGCCTATGCCAAGGAGCGCAAGCAGTTCGGCATGCCGATCTCCGAATTCCAGGCCATCCGCTTCAAGATCGCGACCATGGCCACCAAGGTGCAGGCGGCGCGGCAGTTGCTTTATTACGTCTGCAACGAGATCGACCAGAAGCGCCGCTGCGACACCGAGGCCTCGATGGTGAAGTACTTCGCTTCCGAGATGGCCGAGGAGGTGACCTCGGAGGCGATCCAGATCCATGGCGGCGCCGGCTACACCAAGCTGCATGCGGTGGAGCGCTATTGGCGCGACGCCCGGCTGACCAAGATCTTCGAGGGCACCTCGGAAATCCAGCAACGCATCATTTCCGACAACCTGCTCGGCAAGTCGGCGACCGACCGCCGCATGATCGAGCAGGCGTTCGAGCATCTCGGGTGAGGGGCGTCATGAGCAACATCAGTAGCCGGACATCGCCGGATAACTACTTCGAGAATTTCGAGATCGGCCAGGTGATCGCCCATGCCCGCGGCAAGACCGTCACCGAGATGGACAACGTCCTGCTCACCAACATGGTGATGAACACCGCACAGGGGCATTTCAACGAGCACCTGATGAAGCAGTCGTCGGATATCCCGGGTTTCGACACCCGCATCGTGTTCGGTGGCATCAATTTTTCCATGGTGATTGGGCTTGCCGCCCAAGATACCGGCGAGCAGGTGCTCGAAGAGCTCGGCATGGACAAGATCCGACTGAAGGCGCCAGTGCACCATGGCGACACGCTCTATGCATTCACCGAGGTGCTGGAGAAAACCGATACCGACCGCACCGACGCGGGCATCGTCCGCTTCAAGCACTTCGGCATCAACCAGCACGACAAGCTGGTTTTCGAGGGCGAGCGCACCGTTCTGATGAAACGCCGCAGCGCCTGGGGCGATCGCTAAACCCAATTCAGGATTTCGGAGATATCCATCATGACCAAGCATATTCGCCCCAGGCGCTTGCGCCGCTGTCAGTTGTCGGTGCCCGGCAGTTCCGAGAAGATGATGGCCAAGGCGGCCGCCCTCGACCTCGATTATGTGTTCTTCGACCTGGAAGACGCGGTGGCGCCGGACCATAAGAAGGCCGCGCGTGGCAACATCGTCAAAGCGCTCAACACGCTGGAGTTCGGTCGCACCGTGCGTTGCGTCCGCATCAACGACACCGCGACGCGGTTCTGCTACGGCGACATTATCGAGGTGGTGCAGGGCGCGGGCGAGAAGCTCGACCTGATCATGATCCCGAAGGTGCTCGACGCCGACGACGTGCTGTTCGTCGACAAGCTGCTGTCGCAGCTGGAGAAGGATCTCGGCCTGAAAAACCGGATCGGTCTCGAATGCCTGATCGAGGAGGTCGAGGCCATGATGAACATCGAGCGCATCGCAGCGTCGACGCCGCGGCTGGAAGCGCTGATCTTCGGCATGGGCGATTATTCCGCGAGCCAGGGCGTGTCGGTCAAGGACATCGGCGGCTCCGGCGGATATCCCGGTGACATCTGGCACTATCAGCGCCATCGCCTCGCGATCGCCTGCAAGTCCAACGGTCTCGATCCGGTCGATGGCCCCTACGCCGATATCAAGAATCCGGACACCTACCGGGAGGAGTGCCGGCGGGCGATGACGCTTGGCCTGGTCGGCAAGTGGGCGATCCATCCCTCCCAGGTGGAGATCGCCCAGGAGGTGTTCTCGCCGACGCAGAACCAGGTCGATCGCGCCCGCGCCATGAAGGCCGCGTTCGACGCCGCACTGGCGCAGGGGCTGGGAGCGGTGATGTACGAGGGCAAAATGATCGACATCGCCTCGATCCGCATCGTCAACAATGTGGTCGAGCGCGCCAACCTGATCGGCATGTGATGTCGCACCGTATTCACTTCACCGACCCACGCCGCAATGGCCAGGTAAAGACATGACCAGCACACAATCGACGGGCGCGCTGGAAGGCATTCGGATCATCGATCTGACCCAGATGCTGGCCGGCCCCTACTGCACCATGATGCTCGCCGACCAGGGTGCCGAGGTGATCAAGGTCGAGCCGCTGGAGGGCGACGCCACCCGCGGCGGCGGTCCCTTCCGGGCCGACGATGCGTTGCAGCTGTTCGGTGGTTACTTCGCCAGCGTCAATCGCAACAAGAAGAGCATCGCGCTGGATCTGAAGAGCCCGGAGGGCAAGGCGATCCTGATCCGTCTGTGCAAGAGCGCGGATGCGGTGGTGGAGAATTTCCGCGCCGGCGTGATGGACCGGCTGGGGTTGTCCTACGAGATGTTGCGTCGGGAAAATCCGAAGCTGGTCTATGCATCGATCCGCGGCTTCGGCGATCCGCGCACCGGCCGCAGTCCCTACACCGATTGGCCGGCCTATGATCCGGTGGCGCAGGCGATGGGCGGCATCATGGGCATCACCGGCCCCGATGCCGAGACACCGATGAAGGTGGGGCCGGGCGTCGGCGATACCGTGCCCGCCGCGATGGCCGCCTTCGGCGTGGTTTGCGCCATCTTGCGTGCGGGCCGCACCGGCGAGGGCCAGTATGTCGATGTTTCGATGGTCGATGTCATGCTGTCGATCTGCGAGCGGATCGTGCACCAGCGCGCCTTCCAGGGTCTCAATCCGCGTCCGGAAGGCAATCGCCATCCGCTGCTGGCGCCGTTCGGCATGCTGAAGGCGAAAGATGGCTGGATCACCATCGCCGCCCACACCGACGAGTTCTGGAAAACCCTCTGCAGCTTGATGGGGCGCAAGGATCTGATCGACGATCCCCGCATGGCCACCCGGCAGTCGCGGGTCGACAACAAGGATGCGGTGTATGACGCAGTCGGCGCCTTTGTCGGCCGCCATACCAAGCAGCAATTGAAGGATCTGCTCGGCGGCAGGATTCCGTTCGGGCCGGTTTATCATATCGATGAAATCGCCGGCGATCCGCATTTTGCCGTGCGCGAGATGATCGTCGAGGTCGAGCAACCCGGCTGCGCCACGCCGGTGACGATCGCGGGCGTCCCGATCCGCATGACGGAAACGCCGGGATCGGTGCGCCGCCGGGCGCCGCTGCTCGGCGAAGACTCCGACGAGGTGCTGCGCGCGATCGGCTTCGCGCCCGGCGAGATCGCAGGCCTGCGACAAGCCGAGGTGATGAAATAGCGGACGGGAGAACCGCTGCGGCCTGACCAAACAAAAAACCGATCCGGGGAGGAGAGTGTCATGGGTGTGATCCGAACAGCGCTGGCGTTGGCAGCGCTCGCCGTCGTCTGGAATGGTCCGCTGCATGCCGAAACCTTCGACTTCCGCGTCTCGCTGGACACCACCCCGGCCCACATACGCACCAAACAGATCGGTCGCTATCTCGACGCACTCCGGGAGAAATCTCAGGGCCGCCTGAACGGCACGCTGTTTCACAGCGGGCAGTTGTTCGCCGATCGCGATGTCGGCAAGGCGCTGCGGCAGAACGGCATCGACATGGCGGTCCCCGGTGTCTGGGTGCTGACCGGATTCGAACCCAATTTCGACCTGGGCATGCTGCCGACGTTCTTCGGCCGCGGGGCCGGTGAGATTCACGCGATTTTCGACGGCGAGGTGGGGCAGGTGCTCGATCGCTCGCTGGAGCAGAAGCTGCGGGTCAAAGTGATCGGCAAATGGCTCGATCTCGGTGCCGGTCACTCCTACAGCGCGCGGCATCCGCTCAACAGCCTGGCCGATCTGAAAGGGCTCAAGGTCCGCACGTCCGGCGGCGCCGGACAGTTTTACCGCGTCAAGTTTTTCCAGGGCTCCCCCAGCATGGTGCCCTGGCCGGAGGTGCCACTGGCCTTGAGCCAGGGAACGTTCGATGCGTTGTTGTCCACCAACGATACCGTGGTGAGCGCCAAGCTGTGGGAAGCGGGCCTCAAGTACGCGCTGCAGGATTCCCAGAGCTTCGCCCAGTACGTGCCGATGGTCAGTCTCGGCTTCTGGAACAAACTGCCGCCGGATCTGCAGGCGATCATGACGCAGACGTGGGCGGCCATGATCGACGGTTTTCGCACCGAGAGCATCGCGGCCCAGAAAGAGGCCGCCGAGACCCTGGCCGCCCACGGCGTCACCGTCGTGACCCCGGCCAAGGATGAGTTGCGCAGTATGCGCGCGGAGATGATGGCAACCCAGGAGGAGACCGCGCGCGGCCTCAAGCTCGATCCGGATCTGGTGGCCAAGGCCAGAGCCGCGCTGCAGGCGGCAGACTAACGATGCAGATCGATCGCGTGATCGCGGCCTGGAGCAAGGCCGAGCGCTGGCTGGCAGGCGGCCTCGGTCTGGTCGCGCTCGCGATCGGCAACTATCAGGTCGCCAGCCGCTACGCCGCGCCGCAACTCATGGTGAGCTGGACCGACGAGGTGGTCACCTACCTGTTCGTCTGGGGTATCTTCATCATCTGCAGCGTGCTGGTGGCGGAAGATGGGCATGTCCGCAGCGATATCGTGCTGCGCTTGCTGCCGCCTGCAGCGCAGCGCTGGATGGAGGTCTTCAATTGCCTGGTCGCACTCGGCTTTTGTGTCGGCCTTGTGCTGTACGGCAGTTGGATCGTCTCCGACGCCTATGATCTCGGCGAGAGCAGCGGCACCCAGCTCGGGTTCCCGATGTGGCTGTATTATGCAGCCTTGCCGACGGGCGCCGCGCTGATGAGCTTGCGTTATGTCATCCGCCTGTACCGCTATGGCTTTCGTTTCGATCCCGCAACCATGACCGTCGATGCGCACCATGGTGACAAGCCGTGATGACATTGTTTGTCGTGCTGCTGTTCTTCGGCCTGCTGATGACCGGCATGCCGATTTTCGTGGTGCTGGGCCTGAGCGCGGCGATCCTGTTCGCTGTCACCGGCGTGCCGCTGATCGGGGTGGCGCAGAAGATCATCGACCAGTTCAATTCGGCGACGCTGATGGCGCTGCCGTTCTTTGTCATGGCGGCGGCCTTCATGCGCCGGGGCGGGGTGGCCAATGCGCTGGTCGATCTGGCGAGCGCCTGGTTTGGCGGCCTGCGTGGCTCGCTTGGGCTTGTGGCCGTGGTTGCCTGCACGCTGTTCGCCGCGATCTGCGGCTCCAGCGTGGCGACGGCGCTGGCGATGGGGACGCTGCTGATCCCGGTGATGCTGCAGCGGAACTATCCGCGCTCGTTTGCCATGGGTGTGATCGGCGCGTCCGGCACGATCGGCATCGTCATCCCGCCCAGCCTGTCGCTGGTGCTCTACGGCATTATCGCCGAGCAGTCGGTGCCGCGGCTGTTCCTCGCCGGCATCCTTCCGGGCCTGCTGCAGGCGCTGCTGTTCGCCTTGTGGATCATCTATTACGCCCATCGCAACAATCTGCCGGTGGAGCCGTCGCGGCCGCGTGCGGAGTTGATCGCCGTGACACTGCGGGCGCTGCCGGCACTGGCGGTTCCCGCGGTCGTGATGGTCGGCATCTATGGCGGCGTCGTCACGGTGACGGAGGCGGCCGCACTGTCGGCCGTCGTCGCGCTTCTGGTCAGCCTGTTCGTCTATCGCGGGTTTTCATGGCACGAAACGCTGTCCGTGGTCGGCGATGCGCTGAAGAGCGCCGCGGCCATCATGATCATCGTCGCAAGCGCCTTGGCGTTCGGCCACTGGATCACGGAATCGGGAATTCCGGCCGGTTTCGTTCACTTCATCATCGATCATCATTTTTCGACCTGGCAGTTCCTGCTGGCCATCAACGTGCTGCTGCTGGTGCTGGGCTGCTTTCTGGAAGTGGCCTCGACCATGCTGATCGTGCTGCCGATCCTGGTGCCGGTGCTGAAGCCGCTTGGCGTCGATCCCGTGCATTTCGCCATCATCTTCACCCACAACATGGAGATCGCGCTGGTGCACCCGCCGGTCGGACTCAATCTCTATGTGCTGTCCGGCATCGTGGCCGCGCCGATCACCGAGGTGATCCGCGGCATCCTGCCGTTTATCGTGCTGTTGCTGCTGGTGCTCGGCATCATCACTTATGTGCCGGAACTGTCGCTGTGGCTGCCACGGCTGGTGTATGGGTAGCGCTCGCCGTTATTTTCGATACAGATAACGCCGCATCACCCGAAGGATCTCGTCGCGCCGCTCCTCGATGCGCATCATCGGACCGCCGACCCCGATCGCTAGTGGGGTGCTGTCGTCATGGGATGGAACCAGCATGGCGATAACATTGGCGCCGGGCGTCATTTTTCCGCGGCTTTCAGCAAAGCCCTGGCTGCGGATCGTTTCGATCTCCACCATGAATTGCCGCTCCTGGACGCGGTGCGCATTGTCCTGCGCGTCGGCGTTGTTGCGGCGGATGATGGCTTTGATTTCCTCATTGGTCTTTCGGCTCAGGAGAACACGGCCGAGCGCGGCGCATGTCATCGGCCTGAGGATACCGATCTGCGCCCCCAGCAGCACGCCCTGGCTCGGAATGACAATATGAACGTACTGCATGTGAGGCCCATTCTGGAGGCCCAGCAGCACGGATTCTCCGGTCGCTTCGCCGATCGCATCCATGGTGTCGGTCAGCGGTCCGCTCTTGAACAGGCTCTGCTGGATCCAGTTTCCGAGCACGGCTACGCGAAACGTCGGCCGGAATTTTCGGGTTTGCGGCGCGTAGTCCAGGTAGCCGAGATTGAGCAGGCTCTTGAGCAGCATGGTGGTGCTTGACTGCGGCAGGTCGAGCGCGCCGGCGATCTCGCCGACCGTGGCGGCGCGTTTCTTCTCCCGGAAATATTCCAGGATGGCCAATGTCCGCTCCGCGGATTTGACGGCCGTCCCGGATGCTGCTGCTGATTTTGCCGACATGCGCGAATGCACCGATCAATCGGCGGGATGATGCCCGCTCGCGGTCGAGAAGTCCACGATCTGCAAAACGATCATCGTCAGAACATGAATTCCCCGCCATTGACATGGATCACCTGGCCGGTGACGTATTTGCCACTGTCGGCGGCGAGATAAAGACAGGCCTCGGCGATGTCGGCGGACTCTCCCGCATGCTTGATGGCAAGACGCGCCAGCACATGCTCCATGTTGACATGAGCGTACTGTGCGCGGTCGCGTTTGGTGTCGATGGCGCCAGGCGCCACCGTGTTGCTGGTGACGCCGTGGATGCCGTATTCCCGCGCGATCGCCTTGGTCAGGCCGTGCATGCCGGCCTTGGCGGTGACGTTGTGGGCGCGCTGGTCCATGTGGCCGGTGAAGCCGTCATAGCCGGAGATGTTGATGATACGGCCGAAGCCGCGCTCGCGCATTCTGGGCAGAACGTGATGGGCGAGATAGAACACCGAGCTGAGATTGTGGTTGATGGTGTCGCGCCAGTCGGCGATCGTGATCTCCTCGAAACTCTGGCGCAGCCTGCGGCCGACATTGCTGACGGCGATATCGACGTGGCCGAATGCGGCTTCGGCCTGCGCCACCATGTCCTTGACCTGATCCGGATTGGAGACATCGGCCATCACGCCGACCGCCTTGCCGCCGGCGGCCACGATCTCCGCGACCACCGCATCGACATTGGCGCGGTTGGAATGTCCGTTGACGACAACCGCGGCGCCTTCGTGGGCAAACAGGTGGGCGATCGCGCGGCCGATATTCTGCCCCGATCCGGTGACGATCGCGGCACGGCCGGCCAGACGTCCAGTCGTCATGTCATGCTCTCCATTTTGATTATTGCCGAACGGCTCACTCCGCCGCCGCGCTTCCAACTTCGCCGGCGATGATGCCGTTGATCAGCCGGTAGCCCGCGCCGTCGAATTGCATCAGCTGCAACTGCTCCATGGGAAAGAAATCGGTCGCGCTGGTGTTGATGGTGATGCCCGGCAATGCCATGCCGAGCTGGACATTCCGGAGGTTGGCGGCCTGCTTCATGACGTTGGCGCGGGTCAGGTCGTCGCCGCATTGCTTGAGCACCTGCACCATGGTTGCCGCCACCGCATAGCCATAAACGGTATTGCTGTTGGTCTTGTCGGCGTCGGGCAGGTACTTGTCCATGAACGCGGACCATTGCTTCACGGCCTGATCGTCTTTCCAGGTCGGATCCGTGGGATCCTTCAGATAGGCACTGGAGATCACGCCTTTCGCATTCTCGTAGCCGGCGGGTTTGAGCACGCTGGCGACCTGGCTGGATGTGTTGCCGATGAAATAGACCGGCTTCCAGCCGAGTTCCGCGACCTTGCGGATCGCCTGCGCCGCCGCCTTCGGCGTGGTCCAGGAAATGAAGATATCGGCACCGGAGTTTCGCAGCCGCACAACCTGGGAATCCATGGTCGGGTCGGACACTTCGTAGGAAGCGTCGGCGACGATCATGACGGCCTTGTCGCCGAGGCCGTCGCGCAGTCCCTTCATCTGGTCCTTGCCGGCATCGTCGTTCTGCCATAGCGCGGCGATCTTTCCCTGCGAATAGTGCTGCAGGATGTATTTTGCGTAGATGCGGCCTTCGCTCTGATAATTCGGCTGCCAGCCCATGGTCCACGGGAACTTGTGTGGGTCGCCAAATTTGGTTGCTCCGGTGGCGACGAACAGCTGCGGCACCTTCTTGACGTTCATGTATTTCTGGATCGCGGAGTTGGATTGCGTGCCGAGCGACTGGAAGATCAGCAGCACCTCGTCGCCTTCCACCAGCTTGCGGGCCTGCTCGACGGCCTTTGGTGGACTGAACGCATCGTCGTAGCTGATGAAGGTGATCTTGCGGCCGTTGATGCCGCCGTCGTCGTTGATCTTGCGGAAATACGCCGCCTCGGTCTGGCCGATCAGGCCGTAGGACGATGCCGGTCCGCTGTACGGCATGATGTTGCCGATCTTGATCTCGGTGTCGCTGGCGCCGGGGTCGTATGTCTTTTGCGCGGAGCCCGGCGTGGCGGCGCAGAGTGCGGTGGACAGGATCGCGGCGAACGCCAGGTACGCGGGTTTCGTCGGCACGGTTTCTCCCCGATATGATTGCGCGCACACGCTTGTCCCCGCAAAAGGGGCGGTGTGGTTTTCGGGGCGAAGAGTTGCGCCGGCCGGTGCCGCGATCAAGCCGTTTTTGGGCGTGCGCCGGTAGTCATCACGGTTGTGATATCTATGACCTGGCTTTTGCCCGCGCCGCGACTTGCACTTTGGCGGTGGTCTACCGCGATTGTTCGCTACCGACTTCGCCGGTGATGATCTCACCGAACAGCTTCCAGGACTCGCCGTCGAACCTCATCATCTGCACCTGCTCGATTGGAAAGAAATCGCTGGCATCCGTGTTGATCTTGATCCCAGGCAGAAGCATTCCAAGCTCGAGATCTCTCAAGTTGGCCGCCTGCTTCATGATGTTTGCACGCGTGAGATCATCTCCGCAGCGCCTCAAGACCTGCACCAGAGTTTGCGCGGCCGTATAGCCGTAAACATTGTTGCTGTTGGTCTTGTCGCCTTCGGGAAAATACTTGTCCATGAAAGCCAGCCATTCCTTTGCGGCTGGATCGTCTCGCCAGGTCGGATCGGTCGGGTCCTTTGCGTAGGCGTTGGACATGAGTCCCTGTGCGTGGTCGAAGCCGGCGGGCTTGATCACGGACCCTACCGAGCTGTCTCTTATACACATCTAGATGTGTATAAGAGACAGAAGCCAGCCATTCCTTTGCGGCTGGATCGTCTCGCCAGGTCGGATCGGTCGGGTCCTTTGCGTAGGCGTTGGACATGAGTCCCTGTGCGTGGTCGAAGCCGGCGGGCTTGATCACGGACCCTACCGAGTTGGAGATGCTGGAGAGGAAGTGAAGCGGTTTCCAGCCGATCTCCGCGATTTTTCTGATGGTCTGCGAGGCCGCTTTTGGTGTTGAAAAGGTGACCATGATGTCGGCGCCTGACGCCTTGAGGGCCACGACTTGTGAATCGACCGTCGGATCGCTTAATTCGTAAGGTCTCTCTGCGACGATCATGGATTGGGCCTTGTCACCGAGACCGTCCTTGAATCCTTTCAGGTAGTCCTTGCCGAAATCCTCGTTCTGCCAAAGGATGGCGATCTTGCTGTCGGGATGATGCTTGAGAATGTATCTGGCGAAGACGCGTCCCTCGCTCTGGTAGGTCGGCTGCCAGCCCATGGTCCAGGGAAAATGTGTCGGGTCGCCCCATTTCGTTGCGCCGGTTCCAATGAAGAGCTGCGGGACGTGCTTTGCATTCAGATATTTCTGGACTACTGTGTTTGATGCGGTTCCGACCGAATTGAAGATGAATAGAACCTCATCGCCTTCGACAAGTTTGCGGGTCTGCTCGACGGCTTTTGGCGGGCTATTTGCATCGTCGTAGGAAATGAAGTTGATCTTGCGGCCGTTGATGCCCCCCTCATCGTTGATCTTCTTGAAATAGGCGGCCTCGGATCTGGCGATCGTCCCGTAGGACGAAGCCGGGCCACTATAGGCCACCGTGTTTCCGATCCTGATTTCGGTATCACTGGCGCCGGGATCATACTTTTTTTGTGCGTGGCTTGGCGTACCGAGGCAGACTGAAACCAACGCTATCGCAAGGAATGCCAGATGCGAAAATCTCGGCGCCATGGTCTCTCCCCGATATCTGCTCACGGGCACACCCTGTACTCCTCGGAGAGGGCGTGGCTGCTCGTGAAAATGCAGCGGCCAGACTTGCTGCCGTGGGCGAGGACGATCAAGCTGTTTTCGCGCGTGTGCCTCGAAGGATCATGGTTGTGATGAGTTGGCCCTGCTTTCGCATGCCTGTTCCGGCGCGTCGCCGTGTACCCATCGCGCGCCATCATATCCGTGATTTCTGATTATGAGGTGCGCGGCTCGACTGGACGACCCGCTCCGGGAATTGTCACAATGCCGTCGCTCGCGACAACAACAGGCAGCGGTTCGGGAATCTTCCGGACGGAGGAAACGACATGATGTGGCGATCGGCATTTTGCAGGGAATGCGACTCGATTCATGACTAAGCCCTTAGCGGTCAACCCCGAGCCTGGAGACGTCCTCCCGCTCGCCGGGCTTGTGGTTCTGGAGATCGGCAATCCGCAAGCGCCGATCTGCGTTCGCCTGGCAACATCGCTGGCCGGAAAGATCGCGGCGGATCTGGGTGCACGGGTGATCAAGCTCGAACCATCTGGCGGCGATCCCGTGCGGCGCCAGCCGCCGCTACTGTCGCGCGGCGACGCGCCCGTGCGCAGCGCCTTGTTCGAGTTTCTCAATGCCGGGAAGAGCTCGCTGGCGCTGCCCGATGATTCCGACGCGGCTCGCGCATCCGTTGCAACGCTGCTGAGCAAGCGGATCGACGCGGTTTTGCTGGAAGAAGGCGACGAAGCCGCCGTGTCCGCCGCGGCTCGCGGCATCGCCGTCGTCGAGGTCAGGGGATGGCCGGCCACGATGCCGACACCGGGGCCGCGCCTGTCGGAATTCACCGCGCTCGCACTCGGCGGCTTGCTGGACATGGTCGGAGATCCCGACCGCGAGCCGTTGCGGCTGGGTGGACATCAGGCATCGTATTCGGCGGCTCTGTCCGCGTTCACGGCATTGATGGCACTGCTTGTCGAGCGCGACGCCGGTCGGCCATTGCTGCCCGCGTGCATCTCGTTGATCGAGACCGTCATGTGGGTCAATTGGAAGGCGATCGCCGGAGTGGATGCGGACGGCCTCGCACCGACGCGCCAGGGCGCGGGTTCGGAATTTCAGGTGGTGCGATGCCTCGATGGCTGGATCGCGGTGGTTTTTACCGTGACCCAGTTCGAGAACTTGCGCGATCTCGTCGGCAGCCCAATCCTGCATGACAGGAAATTTGCGACGCGCCGTGGCCGCCTTGAAAATATCCGTGAGCTCTACGACCAATTGTCGCCGTGGTTCGCGGCGCGGACGCGTGATCAGATCTATACCGAGGCGCAAGCCCGCGGCGTGCCGCTTGGGCCGGTGTGCACGCCCACCGATTTGCACGACGACCCACAATACACGGCGCGGGGCTTTATTGTGCCGGTCGCCGACCCGTCGCTGGGCATGCCGCGGTCGCCGAGATTGCCGGTGCTCTGGAACGGCCGAAGCTTTGGTCCGTCCGCAGCCGCTACCCGTTCGATGTTGGACGCGGTGCTGGGATGAAGCCGCTTGCAGGCGTTCGCGTCATCGATTTCGGCCAGCTCACGGCCGGCGCCAATACGTCGGCGATGCTGGCAGACCTCGGCGCCGAGGTCATCAAGGTCGAATCGGCGAGTTTTATGGATCTGTTTCGCTCGATCGGCAGCGGCCGTGATAGGGAGCCGGGGTGGTGGAATCGATCGCCGCAGTTTCGCTTTACCAATCGTAACAAGCGGGGCGTCGCGCTCGATGCGAGGATTCCGGAAGGCCGGCGTGTGATTCAGGATTTGATTGCGAAGGCGGATGTTGTGGTGGAAAATTTCCGCCGCGGCGTTCTGGAACGTTTGGGGCTCGACTACGCCACGCTTGCAGCTCGCAACCCGCGGTTGATCTTTGCCTCGATCTCAAGCCAGGGCGAAACCGGCCCCTATCGGCTTCACGGCTCGTTCGGCTCGACGCTGGAAGCGATGGGTGGCATAGCGGCATTGACCGGTTATGAAGACGACAAGCCCGTCATCAGCGGCTTGCATGTCAACTATCCGGATCAGGTTGTCTCCCTGTTTGCCACCGGCATGATCATAACGGCGCTTCGCGAGGCGCGGCGCACCGGCAAAGGAGCGCTGCTGGACATTTCGCAGCGGGAGGTGACGAGCTTCCTGATCGGAGAGGAAATCTTCGCCAGTTCCGTCGATCGCGAACCGGCCGGGACAAGGCGGCGCGGCAACGCCGAACAGGGCGTTATCCTGCAGGACTGTTTCCTGGCATTCGACCGCCGCTGGGTTGCCCTGACATTGGAGAAAGAAGCCGACGTTGCACGCTGCCGTGCGATTGTCGGCGGTCATGAAAATCTGCACGATGGCGTGGCCGCATGGTGTGCAAGGCGTCCAGCCGTCGAGGCCGTGGCGGGGTTGGTGGACGCCGGACTTGCCGCCGCGCCCGTCCACGATGGCGCGACGTTGAAGCGAGCGCGAGACCTCGCCGGTCACACGTTGATCTGGCGCGCGAGCGGTGAGGTGGTTAAGGGCATGCCGTACTCCTTTGGCGGCCAAGGCCCGGCGGTCGCGTGCGACGCGCCCGATCTCGGCGAACATACCGAAGAGGTTTTGCGGGAGATTCTTGGGTTCGACGACGCGGAGATCGAGCGCCTTGCCGCGCTTGGCGTCACGCGTGCCGAACCCCACGCCTGACAACAGATATGGTCCGGAGGCTGCAATGAACCTTCAAGAGATGGCCGGCAAACTCGAGATTCCGGTCATTGTCGCGCCGATGTTTCTGGTCTCGACACCCGCGATGACGCTCGCGGCCTGTTCCGAGGGTTTGATGGGAAGTTTCCCCGCACATGGCACTCGGACGCGCGAGGAGTTCGAGCAATGGCTGGTCGAGACCACGCAAGGCCTGAAGCTCCTGCAAGAGCATGCGCCCGGCGGCAAGATAGCGCCGTTTGCGGTCAACCTCGTGGTCCATTCGTCGAATACGAGAATGCAAGGCGATCTGGACCTGTGTATCAAGTATCGGGTGCCGGTGGTGCTGACTTCCAAAGGTGCGCCGACAGATGTGATCGCCCGGATTCACGACTATGGCGGCGTGGTGCTGCACGATATTGCCAACCAGCGCCATGCCGAGAAGGCGCTCGAGGCGGGCGTCGATGGTGTTATTGCTGTCGCCGGCGGCGCGGGCGGCCATACCGGCACAATCAATCCTTTCGCTCTGATGAACGAGGTCCGCCGTATCTATCGAGGTGCGGTGGTGCTGGCCGGCGGCATGACCACTGGCCGAGACGTGCTGGCGGCGCAGGCGATGGGAGCCGATTTCGGTTACATCGGCACCCGCTTCATCGCCACAACCGAGTCATCCGCGACACTGGGCCAGAAGCGCATGATTGTCGAATCGAATGCGACTGACGTGTTCTTCAGTGCCTCGATCGACGGTGCCCCGGCCAACTGGCTGACGAGGAGTCTGCTCGCGGCGGGAGTCGACCTTGATGTGCTGCGCACGACACTGCCGGGGAAGGTGGTTGCAGCGGCCGAGACGCGTAAGCGCTGGAAGGACATCTGGACTGCGGGGCATGGTGTCGGCAACATCGATGATATTCCCTCGACGGTCGAATTGTGCCGGCGCTTGAAGACCGAATATCGTGCCGCCGCGGCAGTGCTGCGTTCCGTTGTGGCCGCCCCGCCGATCGATAATTTGGGGATCGGCAACAAACAGACGCCACCGGCGATGGCTTGATCGCTCCCCCCTCCGCGATAACGACGAGCACCCGCAGCGTTAGGAGCAATTTCACCAATTCCGGCTAGCAGAGAGGTAATATGCGGTGCTGCCCTGCAGACCGCGCCTGCGACCCCAGAAAAGGTGCCTGATGCTCGGCAATTTGCGGATTTCCTCCAAGCTCATGATCATGGTCTGCCTGGCGGTGCTCGGCATCGGCGCAGTGGCCGTCGTCGGCCTCTCGGCGCTGAAAACCAACCTGCTGGAGGACCGCAAGGCCAAGCTGCAGGATCTCGTGCTGGTGGCGCGCCAGACGCTCGATCTTGACCGCGAGGCGGCGAAGAAGGCCGGGTTGTCCGATGCGGATATGCTGGAACGGAGCAAGGCGCTGCTGCGCTCCCTCAAGTTCGGCCAGAGCGATTACTTCTATGCGTTGGCCCTGGATGGGTTGGTCGCGGCACACCCCAATCCGAAAGTCGAAGGCAAGAATCTGCTGAACACGGCGGATTCTGACGACGTCTATTTCACCAAGACGCAAGTCGAGTTCGTCAGCAAGGGGCCGGGCTCGGGCTTTGTCTCCTATCGTTTTCCGCGCGCCGGCAGCGAGCAGCCGGTGCCCAAGATTTCATATGCGAGCGAATACAAGCCGTATGGCTGGGCGCTGGCCGCCGGCATCTATGTCGATGATGTCGATGCGATCTTCTGGTCGCAGGTCTGGCAAATCGGCGCGCTGGTCGGCATCGCGATGCTGCTGGTCGTCGGCATGTCAGTGTTACTGGGGCGCAGCATCGTCAAGCCGATCACCGGCATGACGGCGGCGATGCGCAAGCTCGCCGGCGGCGACACCCGGACGGAGATTCCGGCGCGTGAACGCGGCGACGAGGTCGGCGCCATGGCGCAGTCGGTGCAGATCTTCAAGGACAACATGGTTGAGGCGGAACGGCTGCGCGGCGAGCAGGATGCGCTAAAGCTCAAGGCCGAGGCAGAGAAAAAGAATTTCCTGACCAAAATGGCCGATGAGTTCGAAACCGGCGTGCGCTCGTCGCTGGATACGCTCGGACAGTCCGCCACCGGGATGCGTTCGATGTCCCAGAGCATGTCGGCGACTGCGGAAGAGGCGAGCCGGCAGGCGACCACCGTTGCTGCGGCCGCAAGCCAGGCCACCTCCAATGTGCAGACCGTGGCGGTCGCGACCGAAGAACTGTCGTCGTCGGTGTCAGAGATCGGCCGTCAGGTGACGCAGTCGACCCAGATCGCCGCCAAGGCGGTCGAGGAAGCCAACCGCACCAACCAGACGGTGCAGGGGCTGTCCGCCGCGGCCCAGAAGATCGGCGACGTAGTGAAACTCATCAGCGACATCGCAAGCCAGACCAACCTGCTGGCGCTCAACGCCACCATCGAGGCCGCTCGGGCTGGCGAGGCCGGCAAGGGCTTCGCCGTCGTCGCCAACGAGGTGAAGTCGCTGGCAAGCCAGACCGCGAAGGCAACGGAGGAGATCTCCGCCCAGGTCGCCGCCATGCAGGGCGCGACCGGCGAGGCTGTGCAGGCCATCGCCAGCATCGGCGACACCATCGCCTCCATCAACGAGATCGCCACCACCATCGCATCCGCGGTGGAACAGCAGGGCGCGGCGACGCTGGAGATCGCCCGCAATGTGCAGCAGGCGGCGCAGGGCACCGGCCAAGTGTCGCACAACATCGTCGGCGTTAATCAGGCTGCCGGCCAGACCGGCACCGCGGCAAGTCAGGTGCTGCTCTCGGCGGAAGAACTCTCGAAGCAGTCGGCGACGCTACGCGCTGATGTCGATCACTTCCTGGCGAATATTCGCGCGGCGTAAGGGACGAGAGCGCCTCGTCCTATTCAGCGTGTAGGGTTGATTAGCGTTAGCGTAATCCGCCATTCACGATTTCCGAATTTGGGGGCGGCGGGTTACGCTGCGCTGACCCGCCCTACGGGCCGCGCGTTTTGGCATGACGCTTGCGTACAGAAATGCGCCCACCCGCCAATGCCATCGCGATCAGTTGAAATCCAAATGAGCAGCACTACCCCCGACCTCCAATCCGTCGTCACCGAGATCGCTGACGAGATGGCGCAGCGGCCGGACCGGGGCGAGGTCGCGAGCTATATTCCTGAGCTTGCCGGGGTTGATGCCAATGCGTTCGGCATGGTGGTGATCGATGCGGACGGCACCATTGCGGCGGGCGGCGATAGCGATGCGCCGTTTTCGATCCAGAGCATCTCCAAGGTGTTCACGCTGACGCTGGCGCTGGGCATGGTCGGCGATCGGCTGTGGCGGCGGGTCGGGCGCGAACCCTCGGGCAATGCCTTCAACTCCATCGTCCAGCTGGAGCGAGAACGGGGCGTGCCGCGCAATCCCTTCATTAATGCCGGAGCCATTGCCGTCACCGATGTGATCGTGTCTGGGCACCAGCCGCGCGAGTCGCTGGGCGAAATCCTGCGCTTCATGCGTTTCCTAGCGCAGGACCAGTCCATCGTGATCGACCATGCGGTGGCCGCTTCGGAGAAGCGCACCGGCTATCGCAATACCGCGCTTGCCAACTACATGAAGTCGTTCGGCGTGATCGAGAACCCGGTGGATTTCACCCTCGGGGTCTATTTTCACCACTGTGCGATCGCGATGTCGTGCCGGCAACTTGCCATGGCCGGACGCTACCTCGCCCATTCCGGCACCAATCCCTCGACCGGCTTCTCGATCGTCTCGGCCGAGCGAGCGCGCCGGATCAATGCGCTGATGCTGACCTGCGGGCATTACGATGGGTCGGGGGAGTTCGCCTATCGGGTCGGCCTCCCCGGCAAAAGCGGGGTCGGCGGCGGCATCCTGGCCGTTGCACCTGGCAGGGCCTCGATCGCGGTGTGGTCGCCGGGCCTCGATGCCAACGGCAATTCCCATCTCGGCCGGATCGCGCTGGAAGCGCTGACCAAACGGCTCGGCTGGTCGATCTTCGGCGTCTGAGCTTTACGCCGCGCCACAAAACAAAAGAGCCGAAACATGGTGTTTCGGCTCTTGGGTTGGATCCCGCTGCAGGGCGGTGCAACGCTTTGATATCGACCCTGCCGGCGACATCAGTGTTCGAAGCCTTTCTTGGCGTCTTCGATCGCTTCCGCGTGGTACCAGGCGGAGACGTCCACGGCCGGCTGCTGTGATCCGGTGATGGCGGCGGGCTTGATTGTCTCGCGGGTGGCGCTGAGGCCGGCGCGGCCGCCGACCGGAAACTGATAAATCCTGGCCGATTCGCCAGGAGATAAACTCCTCATCGTCTGCACTCCTTATTGGCCGCGCAGGTACGCGCGGGGCACCCATCATATAGGGAGTCGCCCCGGTTTTGCGCGGCGTGCCTCATATAGGGCAGCAATTGCTCAGAATATCATCAGATCGGGTGTTTGCGTGTGGGCTCGGCATGGCGGCCCGCGCCCGAGCGGTTGAGGCCTTGCAATGCCGGTTCTGCTGCCGAAGCCCTGCGCAGTTCCAGCCTTGCTGACTCAGTCTGGCTAAGAAGTATGCGATTTTGCTGCACTTGCGCGTGCTTGCGGAAGCATCAGGGCGATCGCGAGACGGACGCTCGGGGTGCGACATCTCGGCGCACTGCGCTGCAACGGCGTGTTCGACGCACTGCGGTGATCGGTGTCATCTTGGCATAAGAAATGCTTAACAAACGGCAGGCCGTTGGTGGCCAGTTTACGTATTGGACCGGGCCAGCTTTGGGAATTTCTCACCCTTCGCATCGTCAACTCAGCAAGAGATCGCAATGACAAAGTATAGACTCGAGTACATCTGGCTCGACGGGTACACCCCGACCCCGAATCTGCGCGGCAAGACGCAGATCAAGTCGTTCGACGCATTTCCGACCCTGGAGCAGCTCCCGCTGTGGGGCTTCGACGGCTCGTCGACCCAGCAGGCCGAAGGCCACAGCTCCGACTGCGTTCTCAAGCCGGTTGCGGTCTATCCGGACGCCGCCCGCACCAACGGCGTGCTGGTGATGTGCGAAGTCATGATGCCCGATGGCGTCACGCCCCATGCCTCGAACAAGCGCGCGACCATCCTCGATGATGAAGGCGCCTGGTTCGGCTTCGAGCAGGAATACTTCTTCTACAAGGACGGCCGTCCGCTCGGTTTCCCGGAAGCCGGCTATCCCGCGCCGCAGGGCCCGTACTACACCGGCGTCGGCTACAAGAACGTCGGCGATGTCGCCCGCAAGATGGTCGAAGAGCATCTCGATCTCTGCCTCGCCGCCGGCATCAATCACGAAGGCATCAACGCCGAAGTGGCGAAGGGCCAGTGGGAATTCCAGATCTTCGGCAAGGGCTCCAAGAAGGCCGCTGACGAAATGTGGATGGCTCGCTACCTGATGCTGCGCCTCACCGAGAAGTACGGCATCGACATCGAATTCCACTGCAAGCCGCTCGGCGATACCGACTGGAACGGTTCGGGCATGCACGCCAACTTCTCCACCGCCTACATGCGCGAAGTGGGCGGCAAGGAGTACTTCGAGAAGCTGATGAAGGCGTTCGAGCTGGCCCGTGAAGACCACATCGCGGTCTACGGTCCGGACAACCACATGCGCCTGACCGGCAAGCACGAGACCGCGTCGATCCACCAGTTCAGCTACGGCATTGCTGATCGTGGCGCCTCGATCCGCGTCCCGCATTCCTTCGTCAACAACAGCTACAAGGGCTATCTGGAAGATCGCCGCCCGAACTCCCAGGGCGACCCATACCAGATCGCGTCGCAGATCCTGAAGACGATCTCGACCGTTCCGGTCGGCGCCAAGTCGGCTGCGGCCTGAGCCTCGTTAAAGTGACGGCCGGGGCGTTCGCGTCCCGGCCGTGCTTTTTTCGTGAATGAGTAACGCCTGAGCCATTCTTTACCCCTTTGGCTCCGGCCAGAGCCGGGGCGGAGGTTGGTCACTTCCCCTCGGCTTGTTCAGGTTTTCCTGCGCTGCGTGCCGGGCCGCTATTGTGCCGGGCTCTCCTTCAGAACCAGCTTGCGTGCCACACCGCCCTGGCCGCCGATCGCAAGCGACATCACACCCGCGATAACGCAGAGCACGCCGGAGACGATGAAGGCGGGCGCATAGGTGCCGTCGAGGGTCCGCGTCCAGCCCGCGCCGAACGCGGCCAGCGCTGCGCCGACCTGATGCGCCACGAACATCCAGCCGAATACCAGCGGGGCCATCATCCGGCCGAAACGATCGGTGGTCAGTCGAATGGTCGGCGGCAAGGTCGCGAACCAGTCGAGACCATAGAACGCCGCGAAGATCGACAGCGACACCAGGTCGGTCGCCAGCGCGTGCGGCAGGAACAACAGGGAGATGCCGCGCAGCACGTAATAGACGCACAGCAGGGTGCGGTTGTCGTAGCGATCCGACAGCCAGCCGGACATCACCGTGCCGAACAGATCGAACGCGCCCATCAGTGCGAGCAGCCCCGCCGCCATCAGCGCCGCGATGCCGGCGTCGCTGCACGCAGCTATCAGATGGGTGCCGATCAGGCCGTTGGTGCTGGAGCCGCAGACCAGGAAGCCGAACGAGAGCAGCCAGAAATCCCGGGTGCGGACCGCGCCGGACAGCGCCTGGAACGAGGCGACGATGGGGTTGACGGTCGAGCGAACCGGAGCGGGCTCGCTGCCGGTTTCGCCATAGGCTTTAAGTCCGATGTCCGAGGGACGATTGCGCATCAGCAGGGCAATGATGGGAATCAGGCACGCCAGCGACGCCGCGACCGTGAACACCACCGGCCGCCAGCCGAACGCATCGTTGATGCGGGCGAACGCCGGCAGGAACAGTAGCTGGCCCGATGCCGAACTCGCCGTCATCAACCCGACAACCAGCCCGCGCCGCTGTACGAACCAGACATTGGCGACAGTGGCGCCCAGCACCAGTGCGGTGAGGCCCGTGCCGCCGCCCACGATCAAGCCCCACAACAATGTGAGCTGCCAGGACTGCGAGACGAAGGCGGTGAGGCCGACGCCGATCGCGGTGATGGTGACGGCGAGCATCATCATCCGGCGCAGCCCGAAGCGCATCATGAAGGCGGCCGCGAACGGCGCCATCAGCCCGAACACCGCCATGCGCAGCGACAGGGCCGTAGAGATGGTTGCGGTCGACCAGCCGAACTCGCGCTGCAGCGGCACCAGCAGCAGCCCCGGCATCGACATGGCGCCGGCGGTGGTCAGCAGCGTGAGGAAGGTCACGCCAACCACGATCCAGCCATAGTGCCAGCCGCGCTCCGCGACGGCTTGCGGTGTTGTCATTGTCATCTTGCATCCTTCCGATCGGTCGGGGCGGGCAGTGGTTGATTTGTGGGCATATGCCCGCATTTATTTAGGGGCATATAAGTGTATTTGACAATCGAAAATTGAGGGCATATGAGCATAATAGGGTTGCGCGGCCGAAACGTGCGCAGGCGGAGAGAACCCGTGCGCCTCGGGCGGGCCTGGTTCGGAGGTTGGAGATGAGCGACGTTCGCTGCAATGTGGTCGCACTGCGTCAGGCGGCGCGCAGGACCACGCAACTCTATGACGAAGCGCTCGCCCCCACCGGTCTTCGGGTGACGCAGTACTCCATCCTGTCCGAACTGCGCCGGCGCCCCAACGCGACCATCAGCGAACTGGCCGAGGCGATGGTGATGGACCGCGCCACGCTCGGCCACAATCTGAGGCCGCTCGAGCGCGACGGACTGATCCGCATCGAGGTTGCCGATGATCGCCGCGCCCGCATCGTTGTGCTGACGGAGCAGGGCGTTGCCAGATTTCAGGAGGCGAGGCCGTTCTGGGCGCGGGCGCAGCGCACGTTCGAAACCGAACTAGGCAGCGACTTCGCCGAACGTCTGCGCGGCGACCTGGCCCGCGTGTCCCGCGCAGACTTTGCAGCCGAAGGCCAGGTCTAGAAACCAGCGCTCACGCCGCTCGGCAGTGCTCCAGCTAGAACCCGTTGAATGGCGACTGCAGGCTGTCGAACATCCTGAGGCGGTCGAGGTCCGGCACCGGACCGGGTCCGCTGCGGTCGCCGATCCACATCGTGCTGTCGGCGGTCTCCTGAAAGGCTGGCCAGCGTGGCAATTGCGGCGCATTGGGAGAACCGCCATAGGCGTAGGCAGTCCAGGTGGCCTGCAGTTGTTCCGACAACGCGCGGTCCGCGGCCGTCCATGCCCGCGACAGCCCATCGAGTGTGCCGAAGATGTAGGGGTACTCCGAGCTGTGGAAGGTGCCGAGCCCATCGGCCGAGTCGATTTCATCAAAGCGCTGGCCGGCAGCGATCGGCTGCGGATGAGTGAAGTGGTAGAGATAGGTCGGATGTCCGTTTTTGGCGTGCAGCCGTGCCGAGCTCCAGACGCCCCAGGCAAACAGGCCGTCGCGCACCACGTTCTTGCTCGCGGCCTTGGCCTGCTCGTCATCCGTGGCCGGATACAGCGCCAGGATGCGCTCGGCATCGCCGGCATATTTCGCCTTCAACCAGCTCTGATACGCGCTGAGCGTGCTCGCATGCGGGAAGGTTGATCCTTCGTGGGTGTTCCAGCCGGTCAGCAGCGGCACTGGCGCTTCGCGGCCATTGGTGAAGATGTTGTAGATGCTGTCGGTCAGGAACCAGCCGTCGACAATGGGATTGGCGGCCATTTTGGTGTCCAGCAGCGCTTGTGCGGAGACCTTGCGCAGCTCGGCGAGGGTCTTGGCGTTCACCTTGTCACCGACCGCCAGTCCGTTCTTCTCGGCGGCGGCGAGTGTCGGCATCGTCTTGCCCAGGCCGAAACTCTCGGCGATGCCGCGCGCGAACAATCCACGCGCCAGCGGTGAGCCGTAGAGATAGTCGACGCTGGCGGCGCCGGCGGACTGGCCGAAGATGGTGACGTTGTCCGGATCACCGCCGAAGGCGCCGATGTTGCGTTTCACCCATTGCAGGCCGGCGACCTGATCGAGCAGGCCGTAATTGCCCGACGTATGCTGCGGCGATTCCGCGGTGAGCTCGGGATGGGCGAGGAAGCCGAACAGGCCGACACGATAATTGAGGGATACGACCACCACGCCGCGCTGGGCCAGCCGCGATCCGTCGAACACGGGGTTCGCCGCCGATCCCTGCTGGAAGCCGCCGCCATAGATCCAGACCATCACCGGCAGTCTGCCGCCCCTGGTCTCGGACGGTGCCCAGACATTGAGGAACAGGCAGTCTTCGCTGGTCGGCTGGTCGCCGGCATACTCATAATAGACGGAGGTCTTCGATCGGGACGGCTGCATGCACTGCGCGCCGTAGGAGGTTGCCGGCCGCACATCCTGCCATGGCGTGACTGTCTGCGGTGGCTTCCAGCGCAACTCGCCGGTCGGTGCCGCCGCGAACGGGATGCCGAGGAAGGCGCGGACCGCCGTGTTGAGGGTGAACTTGCCCGCGATCTGTCCGCTGTCGATCCCGATCTGCGTGGCCGGGGTCTGCGCCGAGGCGGCGCCGGCTGCGACCGTCGCCGATGCGATCAGTGCCACCACGCATAGGAATTTGCGCGACATGTAGTTGCAGGACATCAAATGCCTCCCTGAATACACCAGCGGTATGGCCGCGTGGCTGAATTGGTTGGGCCGATTACGTCATGATCGCCGTGCCTTCGACAATGACCAAAATGAGCGGGAGCTCTAACGTGATGTTAATCGGGACTGCGCGGCCCGGGTGCCTGTGGCGCGATCGCGGAGCAGCCGCGTCCGCCACGCACAACTCGCGGTCTTGTCCTGCCGCTGCCCGCCGGTGTTAGATCGCCGTCTCGAAGACGTTGAAAAATGCGGTCACGAGAGGGTGGAGATGCCGGCTGAGAGGCAACCCGCAGCGGCGCAGTCGGAGACAGCCGTTGCCACGGATTGGCTCGCGCGGTTCGCGAGCGCACTGACCCGCCCCGACGGTGAAGCGCTCAGGGCGCTGTTTCATTCCGATAGTCACTGGCGCGATGTGCTGGCGTTAACATGGGGGCTGCGGACCATCAGTGGCGGGGATGCGATTGCGGCCGCGCTCGCGGCGCATGCCGATGCTGTCCGGCCGGCGGGGTTCCGGATCGATCCCGCCCGCACCGCCCCGCGCAGGGTGATCCGCGCCGGTGTCAGCACCGTCGAGGCGATCTTCAGCTTCGAGACCGGGGTGGGGCGCGGCAATGGCGTGCTGCGGCTGCTCCCCGATGCGGAGAACGGCGGTGCCTTCAAGGCGTGGACGCTGCTCACGGCGCTGGAGGAGTTGAAGGGATTCGAGGAGCAGCTCGGGCGAGCCCGCCCGGTGGGGCAATCCTACTCGCGCGACTTCCGCGGGCCAAACTGGCGCGATCAGCGGACGTCCGCGTCGGCGTATGCGGATCGTGATCCGGTGGTGCTGGTGGTCGGCGGCGGACAGGCAGGACTGTCGATCGCGGCGCGCTTGAGCCAGTTGAAGATCGACACCCTGATCGTCGATCGCGAGCCGCGGATCGGCGATAACTGGCGCAATCGTTATCACGCGCTGACCCTGCACAATCAGGTGCAGGTCAATCACCTGCCATACATGCCGTTTCCGCCGAACTGGCCGAGCTATATTCCCAAGGACAAACTGGCCGGCTGGTTCGAAGCCTATGTCGAGAGCATGGAGCTCAATTTCTGGACCGGTACGGAATTCGATGGCGGCAGCTATGATGACGCCGCGCGGTGCTGGGCTGTGACGTTGCGGCTGGCCGACGGCACGACCCGCCGGATGCGCCCGCGCCATGTGGTGCTCGCCACCGGGGTCAGCGGCATTCCCAACCTGCCCGATATCCCGGGTCTTGCGAATTTCGCGGGGCCGGTGCTGCACTCCAGCCGGTATCGCGATGGCGAGGACTGGGCGGGCAGGCGGGCGCTGGTCATCGGCACCGGCAACAGCGGGCACGACATCGCGCAGGATCTCCACTCCAGCGGCGCGGAGGTGACGCTGGTGCAGCGCAGCCCGACGCTGGTCGTCAACATCGAGCCCAGCGCACAACTGGCCTACGCTCTGTATGACGAAGGGCCGTCGACCGACGACTGCGACCTGATCGCAACCTCGCTGCCGCTGCAGCTCGCGCGCAGGAGTCATGCGCTGTTCACCGAGCGGGGCCGGCAACTGGACAAACCGCTGCTCGACAGGCTGGAGGGCCTCGGATTCAAACTGGATTTCGGCGAAGACGGCACCGGCTGGCAGTTCAAGTACCTGACACGCGGCGGCGGCTACTATTTCAATGTCGGCTGCTCCGATCTGGTTGCCGAGGGCAGAATAAAACTGCTGCAATTTAACCAGATCGAGGAGTTCGTTCCCGAAGGCGCGCGCCTGCGCGGTGGCGAAACGCGGGCTGCCGATCTCATCGTGTTGGCGACCGGCTACAAGGGCCAGGAGCATCTGGTGCGCAAGCTGTTCGGCCCTGAGGTTGCCGATCGCGTCGGGCCGATCTGGGGTTTCGGCGACACTCAGGAGCTGCGCAACATGTACACCCGCACCGCGCAGCCGGGGTTGTGGTTCATCGCCGGCAGCCTTGCGCAATGCCGGATCAATTCGAAATATCTGGGCCTGCAGATCAAGGCCGTCGAGGCAGGCTTGCTGGGATGAGCTGCCTGCAGTTTGCATGCATTGCCTCTTTAAAAGCCTTGCGTCTTGAAACAGAGCGCGTGCCGCGAGTCGCGGGACAGATGTTCTGACGTAATCCAGTTGTGCTTTAGAGCTATTCTCGACGTCATCCAGCCATCAACAGCGAAAAATTGTTTCGAGGTGCGTGTCGATACACTGGCGTCACACTCGCGCCCCAAAAGGCTGTGCACTGGATTGTTCCCTGGACCGCATCGATCGAAACGGCTCAGCCGGAAGCAGCCGCAAGCAAGTGGACGATATGAATAAAACTGTCGATCAAACTGCCGTTTATCGAAAGCTTCTCAGACGTGCCCGCAGCTTCCCGGCCGAAGTCGCTTCCAGGCTGATCAATGTCCCGCCATTGGCGCAAAAGCTCTCATCGTCCTACGAGCGCGGTCTATCCCGCCACAAGGCCAGCCTGCCTACGCTCTCTGGCATGGACGCACAGATCGTTGCGGATCTCGATCAGAAGGGTGTTCACATCACCTCCCTCGCGGCTCTCGGTCTTCCCGACACCGAGGCGATGCTGTCCTCGGCGCGGCAATTGATGGAGGTGTATGCTCAACGCTCCGCCCGGGGCGAATTCCGCAACCGTTACACGACTCTCGCCAGTGCCGATGAGCTGATGCGCCATCCGCAGATCGTCTGGTGGGGGCTCAACCAGCGCCTGCTGCAAATTGTCGAGGCCTATCTCGGTCTCCCTGTCGGGTACGACGGCCTGAATTTTTTCTATACGGTTGCCGACGGGCGGCAGGTCGGCGCCAGGCTCTGGCATCGCGACATCGAGGACCGTCGTATCGTCAAGGTGACGGTCTATCTGCATGAGGTCGACGCCGATGGCGGTCCTTACGAAATCCTGCATCGCGATTTTCCCGGAAGCCGCGACCTGTCCGGCTTCAACTATCCGGTGTTGACCCAGGAAGAGCTCGAGAAACGCCTGGGCGCGCCGCTCAGTGACCGTGATGTGACAAGCTGCGTGGGGCCGGCGGGTACCGTGATCTTCAGCGATTCCGCGACCCACTATCACCGCGGCAAGCCCGCGGTGGAGCGCGACAGGTGCGCGATCTTCTACAACTATTTTTCACGCGTGCCGCTGCGCCCGTTCTTCTGTGAACGCTCCGGTCTGTCGCGTGCGCAGATTGCGTCGCTGGCAACAGATCTGCTGCCGCAGCAGCGCGCCTGCATGCTGTGGCACGACAGTCTGCCCTGGTTCGCCCGGATCATTCCGCCGGCCCCGCTCTGACGCCACCATCAGGCGTTTTCGCCGGCCCCTGGAGGATCGGCTGAACGCGCCGTTGTGCAGTGCGGTTCGTCCGAAAGCACAAGCTCCATGCGTCATGCTGGCTTTCGACAAGCCGGCCGGATCTGCCTATGCTGATCGGGCGATAGAACGGAGCGGTCAACGAACCGGTCCGGCACGGTAACGAAACACAAAGCACAGACATGGGAGGAGACGAGATGCGCGATTTCTCGACCGATCGACGGCGTTTGCTCAAAGGCAGTGCGGGGGCGCTGGCCGCCGCGGCCACGATGTCCGCCGATCAGTTGTTCGGTTATGCGAAAGCCTGGGCGCAGACGGCGCCGTGGAAGCCGGAGGCCGGTGCCAGCATCAACATGCTGCGCTGGAAACGTTTTGTCGAAGCCGAAGACGTCGCGTTCATGAAGATCGTCGATGCCTTCTCAAAGGCGATCGGCGTGAAGATCAACATCTCCAACGAATCCTATGACGACATCCAGCCCAAAGCCTCGGTGGCCGCCAACACCGGGCAGGGGCTCGACATGGTGTGGGGCCTCTATTCGCTGCCGTTCCTGTTTCCGGAAAAGTGTGTCGACGTCACCGATGTTGCCGATTATCTCGGCAAGAAATGCGGGGGATGGGCGCCGTCGGGCGAGGCCTATGGCAAGCTCGGCAACAAATGGATCGGCATCCCGGTGGCCGCCACCGGCGGTCTGGTCAATTACCGGATCGCAGCCGCGGAGAAGGCGGGCTTCAAGGAGTTTCCAAAGGATCTCGGCGGCTTCCGTGAACTCTGCAAGGGTCTGCAGAAGAACCGCACCCCGGCCGGCATGGCACTGGGGCACGCCTCGGGCGATGCCAATGGCTGGCTGCACTGGGCACTCTGGGCCCATGGTGGCGCCACGATTGACAAGGACAACAAGGTGGTTGTCAGTTCGCCGGAAACCGCGAAGGCGCTGGAGTATGTGAAGTCGCTGTATGAGACTTTCATTCCCGGTACTTCGTCCTGGAACGACTCATCCAACAACAAGGCGTTCCTCGCCGGGCAGCTCCATCTCACCACCAATGGCATTTCCATCTACGTCACCGCGAAGAAGGAAAACCCGGCGATTGCCGAGGACATGAATCACGCGCATCTGCCGGCGGGTCTCGACGGCAAAACGCGTGAGCTGCATCTCGGCTTTCCGATCCTGATCTTCAACTTCACCAAGTACCCGCAGGCCTGCAAGGCCTTCACCGCCTTCCTGCTGGAGCCCGAGCAGTTCAATCCCTGGATCGAGGCCGCGCAGGGCTATCTCTCGCACTTCCTGCTCGGCTACGACAAGAACCCGATCTGGACCGCCGATCCCAAGACCACGCCTTATCGCAACGTGGCGCAACTGGCCTCGACTCCGGCCGGCGTCGGCAAGATGAGCGAAAGCGCCGCGGCTGCGATTGCGGATTTCATCGTGGTCGACATGTTCGCGAACTACGCCACCGGTGCCGAAGACACCAAGACCGCGATGGCCTCCGCAGAGCGGAAGCTCAAGCGGATGTACCGGGCCTGACCCCAGCGAACCGGGGTGCACGGCGGCGCGAGCGAGCCGCCGTGTGCTCTGCATTCGGTATGTCCATTCTCATCCGTAAACCGCGTCGCGGATCTCGCCGGGGTAGGCGCCCGACATCCCCTCGAATGTGGTGTTGGTGAGGGCGATGACCGTCAGCCGGTTGGCCGGATCGATGAACCAGCTATGGCCGTAGGCGCCACCCCACATGATGGTGCCGTTCGACTGCGGTGTTCCCGATTTCTGCGCGTCGGTCAGCACCGCCCAGCCATAGCCGAAGCCCCACCCTGGGCCGAGCAGATACACCGGCGCGCGCGCATGGTCGCGCATCATGTCGGCGACGGTCGCAGCCTTCAGGATCGGCGCACCGCCGTTCCGGATGGCTTCCATGAAACGCAGCGTGTCGCGCGCCGTCCCCGCCATTCCGCCGCCGCCGGAGGGATAGGAGGTGGCATCGAACACGCGACTGGGTGCAAAGCGAAGCGCGCCGCCGAGGATCGGCACGGCGATTCCGTCGGTCATGCGCTCCGGCTGTGGCTTGCCGTCCGCATAGGGGGTGACGAGGCGCGATCGGTCGACGACGTGAAAAGCGGTGTCGGTCATGCCGAGCGGGGTCGTGATCAATGTGCGCACCGCCTCCGCCAGCGTGCACAGCATGACCTGTTCGATGACCGCGCCGAGCACGTCGATCGCCAGGGAATAATTCCATCGTGCGCCCGGCGCGAAACGCAGCCTCGTCGCCGCGAGCCGGCGCAGATTATCGGCGAGCAACAGCCCCGGCTGGTCGAGCCCGTCGGAGACGTCGAGCATATGGTAGGCGCTGCCCGGCTGCTCCAGAAACCGGTAGCTGAGACCGGAGGTGTGGGTCAGGAGATGCGCGAGGGTAATCGTCGGTTCGCTGCCGTCGGAGAGACGCGGACGGAAGTCCGGCAGAAACCGTGCCACCGCATCATCGAGCGCCAGGCGCCGGTCTTCCACCAGCCGCATGATCACCGCCGTCACATAGGGCTTGGTGATCGAGGCCAGGCGGAAGATCGCATCCTCGCGCATCGCAACGCCGTCCTCGCGATCGGCGAGGCCGGCGGCGCGGCGGTAGATCACGTCGCCATCGCGGGCGACCAGCACCACGGTGCCGACAATCCGCCGCTCGGCGAGCGCGCGATCGATGACGGCATCGAGCCGGGGCGTAACGGCCGCAGAATCGCTTGAAAAATCCATTGCATATCCGGAATATGGATGTTTCCAGGATATCGCATCTGCTGGATATGGCATCTCTCGAATGATAGCGTGGACGGCACGCAAGGCCGATGTTCGACGCAACGATGATGGCAGGCCGGTCTCGAGAAGGGAGCAAGGTTCGATCAATCGGCGCATGACTGATGTGCGATGTCGCCGATTGCGCGGAGGAAGCATCCGCGCGGCGTGACCGGGCCTTGCAAATCGATTACACCTGCATGCACCAAGCAGCACCGACGAACAACGCGGGCAGAGGGAAGCGCATGGCGAGGCAAGGATTTTTTCCGGGGTGGAAGGTCGTCATCGGCTCCGGAGTCGGGATTTCGTTCGGGTCGGCGCCGGTGTTTGCGTCCGGCTTTGCGCTGCTCACAACCGCCATCGCGCATGACTTCGGCTGGACCCAGCCCCAGATAGCCAGGGCCGCGACCCTGTTCCTGCTGCTGCAGACGCTGATCTACCCGGTCTGCGGCTGGCCGCTGGACCGCTTCGGATCGCGCCGCTTCGCCATATTCAGCATCGCGGCGTTCGCGGTCTCGCTGCTCGTGCTGAGCCAGATCGGCAACTCGCTCACCCAGTTCTACCTGGCGTTCGCGCTGATGGGCCTGGTCAGCGCCGGCACCAATGTGTTGTCCTATGCGCGTGCAATTGCGCTCTGGTTCAACCGCAAGCGCGGCCTCGCGCTCGGGTTCGCGGGCAGTGCGCAGGCCCTGGGGGCGTTCGTGATCCCGGTGTTCGGGCAGAAGATCATCGCCCAGCACGGCTGGTCAACCGCGCTGCTGGCGTTGGCCGCGTTTGAAGTCGTTGTCTGCCTGCCGCTAGTGGCGTGGCTGGTGAAGGACTCGCCCGCGCCCTACGGGCTGCACCCGGACGGCGCCGCTCCGGTCGAGATCGTTGCTGCGGAGCAGGTCGCGGACCCCGGCATGGAGGTCGGCGCGATCATCCGCACCGTCACGTTCTGGAAGCTCGCGGTGTGTTTTGGTCTGGTCGGCCTGGGGTTCTATGCGATCGTGCCCAACTTTGTGTACATCCTGAGCAGAACCGCCGGCCTCAGCCCGGCCGAAGTCGCCCAGATACAGGCGGTGGGCGGTGTCGCCGTGCTGTTTGGCCGGATTTGTTTCGGTTATCTGCTGGACCGGATTCATGCTCCCTATGTCGGCGTCATGGCGGTGACGACCTCGGCCTGCTGCGCGCTGATCTACGCGACCGTCGGCGATCGCACCGTGCTCTTCCTTGCGGCCATCATGTCGGGCTTTGCGATCGGCGGCGAGACTGATCTGCTGCCCTATCTGGCGAGCCGCTATTTCGGCACCAGATCGGTGTCGCGGATCTTCGGCTGGTTCCTGTTCGCGTTCTCCCTCGGCGCCAGCATCGGGCCGACCGCCTTCGCGCAGGTCTCGGCCGCATATGACAGCGTCGTCACCCCGCTGTTCATGCTGGCGGCGCTGCAGATCATTCCCGGCTTGCTGTTCCTGTCGCTGGGACGTTATCCGGCGTCGCCCGAGCCGGCGCAGCGTGATAGGGCGCTCGCGAATGCAGCCTGACGGACGGCGTTGCGGCCCGCGGACGCAGGTGGAACGTCATGCTTGTCCGGCGGTTGGTCTCACTCACAACAGGGAGATCAGTCATGGCAACAGCCGCACGTGAAACCGGAACCCTGATCGGCAGCGACAAGGTCGAGGGAACCGCGGTGTATGGTCCCGATGGCGAGAAGATCGGTGCGATCGAACGCGTCATGATCGACAAGATCAGCGGCAAGGTATCCTACGCCGTGCTTAGCTTTGGCGGCTTCCTCGGCATCGGCGACGATCATTACCCGCTGCCCTGGCAATCGCTGAAGTACAATACCGAGCTCGGCGGCTATCAATCGATGATTCCGGTCGACAAGCTGCAGAAGGCGCCGAGCTACGCCACGGATTCCGAATGGAACTGGAACGACGCGGCCCGCGCGCGCAGCGTCAACGCCTATTACGGCGTGCCACTGGTGTAGGGCGTAGGCATACCGGTTGATATCGGAGCCCGCGTGCGGGCTCCGACTCCATGACCAGATGATGCATGATCAAAACTCCGCATGCGCGCGGGCGGAGAACACCGAGACCGGCCCGCGGTCGGCGTTGTAGGCGGGACTGGCGATGAACTGGTAGTCGAAGGTCAGGGTGCTCGATGCTTCGATCTTCCAGGCATAATAGGCCTCCACGATCTTCTCCGCGCGGTAATTGAGCTGTCCGTCCCCGATCAGCAAGCCGCTGCCGCCAGCGGCGAGGAAATCGCGATGCGCGGCGGAGAGGCCGTTGATCGCGCCCCCGATCCCGATGGTATCATCCGGACGGCCCCAGCGAAGCCCCTTGATCGATACGCCGCCGGACAGGCTTTGATCGATGTCGGTGAACGACAGGATTTCGTTCTGGCCATCGTTCCAACTGGCACGGGCGAAGATGCCGATGTCACTGGTGATGGCCTGCTCCATGTTGGCGTAGAAGCCGTATTTGAGCTGGTTGCGGCGGATGCTCGCCGTGATGGTGTTGATGTCGAGCGATGGGTCCACCGCGCCGATCGACAACGCATCGCGATAGTTGGCGGTGTTGCCGCGATTGGCGAATGCGCCCAGACGAAGCTTGCCGGGCTGATCGAAAATGGCATAGCGCTCCTCGAGCTCGACCACGGAGCCGCCGCCACCGCGAAACACCAGCACGTCGCTGTTGGGTGCCTGCGGCACCTGAAACAGGCCGGCGCGCAGCGCCCAATCCTTGCGGTTGAGCTCAACCACCGCGCCTCGCGTCATTCCCGGAAGATCGGCGGGGAAATCGTAGGCGCCTGACGACCAGATCGCCCAGTTCATGAAGTCCGCGCGGGGATCCTTGGCGTAGGCATTGCCGTCGAAGTAGTCGCCAACCGCAAATCGGCCCACCGTCACCGTCACCCGGTCGATGTCGCGCTTGCCGGCGAGCTGCATCGGGCCGTCGGCGACCTCCTCCTGCTCGCCGCCCAGGCCGAAGGTCTGGCGAAAGATATAGCGCTGCGGGCGGAATTTGGGGAAGTCCGTGCCGCCCTTCTGCGCTTCGCCATTGGGAAATCCCGCGATGCCGAGCGTGGTGTTGAGGCCAAAGCCCTGTGCCAGTTCCGGGTTGAAATAGACCTCGCCGCCGTCCCACAGCCGCAAGCCGAGAAACGCGTCCATGGTCCAGGTCTCGCGCCCCTGGCCGCCACCGGGAAGGCTGTTGGCGCCTTCATAGGGCGAACGCATGTGCGGATAGGCCTGCTGAATGAAAGTGGTCTGCCCGTGCACGTTCCAGTCGTTCGACACCGGCCACCATGCAGGTTGAGCCGCGGGTGTGGCGGATGATGCAAGAGGCGCTGTGTCCCACAAGCGATAGTTGAGGCCGATCTTGACCAGATGCATCCGGGGATCGACGCTCAGGCCGGCCGGCATGATGTCGCCGAAATCGTAGGCCTTACGCGCGAGATCGATGTAGTCGTATTCGAGCCTCGCGCTCCAGGGGCCGCCAACGGCGTAGTCGACACCTGCGCCAGCAGTCCAGCCGAGCAGCGTCTTCGCCGGCCGGGAGACGATCGCTCCGGAATCGTCGTTGATGTTGACGTGGGTTTGGGCCCAGGCCAATCCGCCGGTGACGTAGGGAAGCACCGGACCGAACACATAGCCGATGCGGGACCGCGCTGTTCCGATGGCGTCGAATGTGGTGTTGAACGGAGCCGATCCCGTCGCCGGAGTGTCGATCGGGCTGATGAACGAGAGATCGGCTTCTACACCGACAACCATCCTGTTGGCGAGCTGGAGATTGTAGCCGGCCTGAAGACCTCCGATGAATCCCGTCGGCGTCGGCGGCACGATCAGGGCCTGACCGAGGACCGGGTTCGTGCCCGGACCAAGGCTGCCGGCGCCATAACCGACATGCTCGCCGACATAGAAGCCGGTCCAGTCGTAAATCGTTGCAGCCTGCGGCCGCATCGGCTGGTGCGTCGGCAAGTCGGCCGCGGAGGCCAGTGAGTTCGTTGCGATGATGGCGTGAATGCCACCGGCGAACATGCAGATCTTTTTCATCGTCGTCCCCAGTCGTCTGGTTTTTTGGTCACAAGTCTGTCTGTCGCCTCGGCGCATGGCCGAGGCGGTCGGATCTTGCTGTCTTGGTTTCGCGGTCCCGGCGGGCCGGGCGTTGCCGCTGCGATGTCAGGCGGAGTGCGTGATCACGCGTCAGCCGTTGTCGGAGGGAGGTCGCCCGCAATAGCGTCGCGGTCCGAGAATGAGTCGTGCACCGAGTTTCTCAAGCACGCGGGTCATGTACAGCGCCACGTGAAGCGGCAAGCCCGACAGGCGGTAGAGGATGGCGCCCCGCAATGTCAGCCTCGCCAGCTTCAGGAGCAGGAGTGCGCTCCATCGCCGCGCGCCCCCGAGCAGGGCGCCAGTCATGCGCCCGCCGTGGCGAGCTGGAGGATGCGCAGCAGCACGAGCCCGGCGGCAACTACGAGATAGCCGCGCAGTACGATCATCCAGATCCGGCTGAGCTTGCTTAGTCGCGCCGGCGGCAATTGATCGAGCGGCGGCATCCGCCAGGTCTCCGGATCGCGCGGGATCGGCTTTACAATGACGAACCCTGCCTTGCGCTCGGTCAGTTCGTAGAGCTTGACCAGCCCGGTCACCACAATCGCCAGGACGCTGCCGCCGACCAGGATGCCGACGATCCAGTGTTCGTCCATCTCCGGAAACAGCACCGAGGCCGTCAGGATGATGGAGAGCATCACCAGTGCCGCGACCACTGCGCCGGTGAAGAGATTCAGCAGCCGGGAATTCGCCCACGGGCCGAGGACAGCCTTGTCGTTGCAGAGCAGCAGCAGGAAGACCGTCGCACTCGGTAACAGCACGCCGGCGAGGGTCTGTACTGCGTTGGTCAGCAGGCCGAGCGGGGTGCCGGGTGTCAGCACCAGCACCGCGGCGAGCACGATCAGGCCGAAATAGACGCCATAGAAACCTTTCGCATCCTGCGGCTTGCGGTGCAGCGAGTGCTTGATGGAAAATACATCACCGATCGCATAGGCCGTCGCCAGCGAGACGGCGGCTGCGCCGATGATGCTGGCGTCGAGCAGTGCCAGCGCGAACAGGATCGCCGGCAGCTTCCCGGCATACTTCTCCAGCCCCACCGCCGTGCCCAGCGCGTCGGTGTAGTTGCCGAACTCGGGACGCCCCGCGAACACCGCGGCGCAGAAACCCATCATCGCCACCGCGCCGAGGATCACCAGTGCGATGCCAAGGCAGAGGTCCCAGCGCTCGTAGCGGATGAAACGCGGCGTGATGCGTTTGTCGACAATGTAGCTCTGTTGGAAAAACAGTTGCCACGGTGCGACGGTGGTGCCGACAATCGCGATGATCAGCAGCATCACCTCGCTCAATTTGCTGCCTTCAGGCATTTTCGGAATGAAGAAGTCCGTCGCGATCTGCCCGATCGGGGGATGCACCATGAATACGATCGGTACCAGCAGCAGGCTGCCGGCGACCAATACGATCGCGAATCGCTCGAAGCGGCGGAAGTCGCCGGTGCTGACCGCGATCATGACCACGATGGCGGAGACGATGACTCCCCAGAATTGCGACAGGCCGAGATAGCTCAAGGCGAGACTGACCCCAATGAACTCGGTCACCAGTGTCAGCGCGTTGAGCAGGAACAGGTCGATGACGCTGAAAGCGCCCCAGAATTTCCCGAACCGCTCGAAGATCAGCCGCGCGTGGCCCACGCCCGTCACCGCGCCGAGTCGCACCACCATCTCCTGGTTGACGTAGAGCACCGGGATCAGGAGCATCAGCGTCCACAGCAGTGTGGTGCCATAATTCTGGCCGGCCTGGGTGTAGGTGCCGAACGCGCCGGCATCGTTGTCGCCGACCATGACGATCAGGCCGGGCCCGATGATCGCGATCAGCGTTTTCCAGCGTGCCGCAAAACCCCGGCGCGGGCCGTGGTCGCCTTGCCGGATGGTGCCGAGCGCACCGCGGATATCGCCGACATGGGCGTCGTCCAGAGTGGCGCCGCGTGCCGCCGGTACGGTGATTTCATTGATGACAGTCATTGATCTGGTCCCGTTCGATTGTGTTTCTGTCTCGTCTCAGTCCCGGCTGGAGGCCTGACGTTTCGAGGAGAGGGCAAAGGGAATGATGGTGGCGCCGTCTGAAAGAGACGGGCCTGCTTGTCTCGGGCTGCGTTTTGGCCGGGAGGCCTTCGGATTCCACAGCAGCGCGAGGCCGAGTTCGGTGATGTTGCAAAGCAGCCCGGTGGTCTCCCGGACGATCCCCATCGCGCTTTGCAGGGTGTCGTGAATAGCGGGATCAAGCGTTCCCGGGGTGCCGGAACCGGCCCGTTGCAGGATCGCAGGCCGGCGCGGGGTCGGGAGGTGATGGATGACGGTCATGACCCATTCCTTTCCGTTGGTCGCTTGACGTCACGGGCTGATCGGCAATGTGAGGCACCGCGATCCTTCGGCAGCTTTTCGGCGATGCCGAGGGTGTCGGCACGCGAGCGCATCTCGTTCCACACGTCGTCGGGATCGGTGCCGGTGCGATGCCACAACGCCACAAGGTGATAGAGCAGGTCGGCGCTCTCCCGGACGATGCCGCGCGGATGGTGCTTGACGGCCTCGATCGCTACTTCACCAGCTTCCTCGATGACTTTCTGGGCGGTCTTGCGGGTGCTGGATGCGAGCAGTTTCGCTGTGCGCGGATGATTGTCCGCCGTCACATGCGCGAACGAACGATGGAGGCAATCCATCTCGCCGGATTTCAGATCCGGCTCCTGCCGTCGTTCCCTGGCGACGTGAGCGGACACCAGGGCGACTGCGCCCGTCTCTGCCCTGCTTGCATGATGTCGATTGGCTTGAAAGTCCGGCCCGTCCGCGCGATGCGGCATGCCGCTTCGTGCACTGGAGGGCCCAGTGGTGTCAGTCATTCTCGTCTCCCATAGTCACCTGCGATGCCCGCGATAGCCGGCGCCGAGGTGAACGGGCGACTCAGGTCCCCACGCCACCCCGGCCGGATCGGGTCACAGCCATTGGAAATGTGATGCTGTTCCCCGAAGGGATTCCCGCCGCGGCACCGGACCGGTGGGCGACGGGGCAACTAGGTCCTTCGTCCATGCTGTGTCCCTGATTATGCGGCGGTGCGCAGTGCGCCGCCGCCGTGCCGATGTTGCAAGGGCGGCTCGAACTCGCGGCCCGTCAGGCGCGTCTGGTCCAGGCCGTCGCGCGGCGTGTCGCCGGGTTCGGCTTGCCACCGGCATTCCAGCCGGTTGCCGCCCTCGATTGGAATCCAGTGACAGTGCAGCACCGGGTGTGGACTCCGGTGCTGCGCGGCCGGGTGGCGAAAACCCGGTCGGTTGTCATTGGAATGGATATGACTTGTCGATACGGCTCGGCCCGGTCCCGGCGCGATGCGCCGTGACTCGAAAGGCCGGAATTTTGCGAGTCTTGCGAACATCGCTCACCTCCACGTCCGCTTTTGCGCGGCAGGCCGGTGAGCACCGGATGGTCGGCTTAAACGCGACCACCAACTCCCACGCGGCCCTGGCCGACGCGATTGATCTTGTTGTCCTGCGGCAGTGCGCACCCGGTCGTCGGGATTGTGCTGCCAAAGCTGGTACTGCCCATGTGTTTAGAGTTGCGCTCTTCGTTGGAGTTGTACCGGTGTCCGAAGCCGTATGCTCCGAACAATTGGCCAGTACGCCCGCCGTGGAACCGAGTCAAGCGTAAAGAGCTATCCCCCAGGGGGGATAGTTGCTATCCTCCAGGGAGGATAGGAGACCCGATGGCTCACGATAACCACCCCGCGATCGTCAAGCGCCTGAAACGCGCCGACGGTCACCTGCAAACGATTATTACGATGATCGAGGAGGGCAGGCCGTGCCTGCAGATCGCCCAGCAACTGCAGGCGGTCGAGAGTGCGATCGAGAATGCGAAAAAGGCGCTGATCCATGACCATATCAGCGAATGCATCGAACGCCCGCTCAAGGCCGCCGGCAACTCCGGTCGCGCGCCGCTGAAGGAATTCAAGCTGATCGCGAAATATCTCTGACAGCGAGGAGCGCGTGGCGCTCTGTCGATAGCGTTTCCGAACGCTCGTCGGCTGCCGTGCCGAATGATGTAAGGGCATGGCATCGCCGGGATATCCCGGCGATGCCGCTGTAGGCTCAATCCCTGCTTCGTGTCATCCCTTGGCCCGGTGGTATTTGTCCACGATGGCCTGGAACGTCTTGACGTTATCGGCGCCGGCGTAGTCGGCGATCCGCTTGTAGGCCGGATCCATCCTGGCGCGGAAGGGAGCGAGGTCCGGCTTGGTCACTTGCATGCCGGCGGCTTCCAGTTTCTTGAGCTGCTCGGCTTCAGCGTCCGCGATCAGCTTGCGCATCAGTTCGCCCGAGATTGTGCTTTCTTCGCGGAAAATCGCCTGCTGTTGCGGCGTCAGCTTCTTCCAGCTGTTGACGCCCACGGTATGGATCATGTTGTTATAGACGTGCTGGGTGAGCGACAGGTACTTCTGCACTTCGTTGTACTTGTTGAAGTAGATCACCGCGACGGGGTTCTCTTCGCCATCGACCACCCTCTGCGACAGCGCCAGATAAAGCTCTGGGAAGGCGATCGCCTGCACCGTGGCGCCGAGCGCTTCCATCGCCACCTGGATCTGCAGTTCCGGCGGCGTACGGATCTTCAGGCCTTTCATATCGTCGGGGACGTTGATCGGCCGCACGCTGTTGGTGACATTGCGGAAGCCGTATTCCCAGTTGCGCAACAGCACGAAGCCTTGCTTCTCGGCGAGCGGCGCCACCCAGTCCATCACCGGCCCGTCGAGGATCGGGAAGGCATCTTCGCGGCCGTTGAAGATGAAGGGCAGTTCGACGGCGGCGAAGGCGCGGTCGTACTTGTCGAGCTGGCCCTGGGTCGGCAGGCCCATGTCGATGGTGCCGAGCTTGATCTGCTGCGCCTGCTCTGGCGGGCCGCCCAACTGGTTGTTGGGGAAGATCGCGATTTTGATGGCACCGTCGGTGCGCTTTTCGATGTTGGCGGCGAACTGCTTGGCCGCGATATTGGCGGGATGGTTCTCGTCGGCGAAGTGCGCGAACCGCATGGTCATGGTGGCGGCACGCAGCACCGCGGGTGCGGCGATGGTGAAGCTTGCCGCGGCGGTGCCGACTTTCAGGAATTGTCTGCGATCCATGGTTTCTCCTCCAGAAATTTGTTGTTGGTGTTGGATGCGGGTATTTGCAGACTGAGAGACCGCCTATCCGCGGAAGCCGAAATAGGCGGGCAGGAACAACGTGAACCAGGGGACGAAGGCAACGATCAGCAGGCCGGCGATCAGCACGACCAGATAGGGCAGCATGGCGCGCGAGGCCTCCTCGATGTTGCACTTCATCACCGCGCAGCAGACGTAGAAGCCGACGCCGGCAAACGGCATGAAGCCGCCGATGCCCATGGCGATGATCAGCACCAGTGCATAATGCAGCTCGCTGATGCCGAGCTTGCCGGCGATCGGAAGCAGCAGCGGTGCCAGCACGTTGAGCGAGGGCAATCCCTCCAGCAGCACGCCGACCACGATCAACAGGATGATCGAGCAGATCATGAACACCGCCGTGCTGCCGCCGACCGATTGCAGCAGCATCACCAGCCGCTGCGGCAGGTAGGCGACCGTCAAGGTCCAGGAGAACGCGGATGCGGCGGCGAAGATGAACAGCAGCACGCCGGTCATCGCCGCGGTATCGGCCACGATGCGCAGGAAACTGCGGACCGTCATTTCCCTGTAGACGAAGGCGGAGAGCAGCACGCCGTAGATGACGGCCAGTGCGGCGATTTCGGTGGGCGTCGCGATGCCGGCCAGGATGCCAACCAGCAGTGTTCCGGGCATCAGCAAGGGCAGGATGGCGTCGAGGCCGGCGCGGGCGATGGTGGAGGCGGGCGAGCGCGGCAGCCGCTCCTGTCCGGCGGCACGGGCGCGAATCCAGATCATCAGCATCAGGCACAGTGCCATCACGGCGGCGGGCACGAGGCCGCCGATGAACATGGCGCCGACCGAGACATTGGTGATCGATCCCACGATCAGCATGGCGATGCTCGGCGGCACGGTTTCGCCCATCACGGCGGAGGCCGCGAGCACCGCGGCCCCCTCGGGCGCGCCGTGACGTTCGGTGAGCTGCTTGCGCATCACCGTGCCGACGGCGGCGACATCGGCGGGCTTGGAGCCCGACAGGCCGGAGACCGCATACATGCTGGCCACCGTCACCTGCAGCAGGCCGCCCTGCATGTGGCCGACCAGAAGCTGGATGAAGCGCACCAAACGGATGCTGATGCCGCCGCGCTCCATCACGAGACCCGCGAGGATGAAGAAGGGAACCGCGAGCAGGATGAAATTGCCGGTGCCGTTGACCATGGTCTGCGGCAGCACCACCAGCGAGGCAGTGCCAGTGCCCCAGAGATACGTCGCGGTGGCGAGCAGCAGCACGAAGCCGACGGGAACGCCGGCGAGGATCGCCGCAAAGAACAGCGTCAGCGCCACTATGATCGCAGCGTCGTCGCCGAGCAGCGGCAGCCAGACGTCGCGGGTCAAGGCCGCTACCGCAACAGTGCCGAGGAACACCGCGCCGACCCAGAGCGCGAACGTGCCGTGATTGCGGCGCAGGTTGATGATGGCGTGCATAGCCAGCAGCGCCATGCCGACGGGGAGCGGCGAGCCGATCAGGGCTGCCGGCCATTGCAGGATCGGGGTCAATTCGTCCCAGCTTGAGACGAGGAATTCGATCGAGGCGAATCCGGTCAGGCCGCAGACGAACAGCACCACGATGTCCGCCAGCGCAAGCAGGCTGCGGCTGCCGCGTTCCGGCAGGCGATCCAGCACCACGCGGACGAAGGCGTGATCATGCCGGCGATAGGCGACCGCGCCGCCGATGAAGGCGAGCACGGAGAGCGCGAACCGCGCCAGCTCGTCGGTCCATAGGAACGAGTGATGCAGCCAGATCCGTGCCGCTACATTCATCAGCACGAGCACCAGTTCGCCAAGCAGGGCGACCACGACCAGGGCCTCCGCCGTGGCATCGATGACGCGGATGATGGCGGGATCGCGCGGGGCGTCGATGTGCGTGGGCGCGTCGGGCGTTACGGACGCGAGCAGCCCGTCAGCGCGGTCAGCGTGCGACACGGCGCTTGCCGTTGATCAATGGGGGGCGGTTCATGATCTGTCATCTCCCGTTCAGACCCGGCCCGGCTTGCGGCCGCGTTGTTTTTGTTGATCCGTGACGCGCCGGTCTGCGCCGGCTTTGGACTCCGCGATTGCGAACAAGTCCGGATTGAGTTCCTGGGTGGCCGATATATCCGCGAGCAGCCGCTCCAGATGGTCGCCGATTGCCGCAACCGCTTGTGCCGGATCGTGCGCCGCGATCGCCGCCAGGATGGTTTCATGCTCGGCGATCGCGCGCGTGATGCGGCCGGGTTGCGGCAGCGTCAGCCGCCGGTAGCGGTCGACATGGATCTTGACCTGCTGGATCAATGTCCAGATGCCGGGATATCCGGCGACTTCGGCGATGGTGGCATGAAACGCTTCGTCGGCGCGATGAAAAGCATCGTGATCGTCGGCGGCTTCCGCTTCACGCTGGCTCTGCAGCACCGATTGCAGCGCCAGGAGCTGGCTGGCGGTGGCCTGCGACGCCGCGATCCGCGCGGTCGTCTCCTCCAGCGCGCGGCGGACCAGGATCGCCTCGGGCAGTTCCGCGATCGGGATGCGCGAGACGAAGATTCCCGACTGCGGGAAGATCTCAAGCAGGCCTTCGTCGGCGAGCTTCAGGATTGCTTCGCGCACAGGGGTGCGGCTGACGCCATAGGCCTCGGCGATCTCGCTTTCCGAAACCGGCTCGTCCGGCAGGCGCTGCAGCGAGACCAGTTGTTGGCGCAAATCGGCATAGATCGTAGCCGACAGCGGACCCGCGCGCTTGCTGCGGGATTTCGGTCCTTGCTCGGCGGACGTCAGCTTTCCCGTGACCAGACCGCGAGGGCTGCCCCGCGGGCCTGCCGGCGAAGCCTGCAACGGCTGCGGACGCCGGCGCGGCTTGGCCTTGCGGGAGGACAGCTTTCGCGACGCGGTCGGACGTTTCATGACGCGTGATCTGAATCCTGGAGGGATCGAAGAGCGGCGTATGGCAGAGCGTGCGGAGACGAGGAGGCAGTGTGAAAAAGAAGACAGTCCGCGCGGGCGCCATGCGATGTCGGGAACACACGTTGCAAGACTGGGAATTAGCCCTCGCGCTGAACTAGTATATTAATATAAGAATTGTCTCGGGCAATCCCGAAACGTAGGTTTCTCCTGAAAACAAGCAGGCGATCAGGATCATCGATCTCGCATCGCAGCATTCGAGGACAGCGCTCATGACTGATTTCCGCAAACTGTTCGATCTCACCGGCAAGACCGCGGTGGTGCTGGGCGCGGCCTCGGGTATCGGCAAATCCTCCGCCGAAGCGCTGGCAGGCCTCGGCGCGCAGGTGCTGTGTGCCGACATCTCGCACGATGCCGCGGAGGCGACGGCTGCCGGCATTCGCGCCGTGGGTGGCGTGGCTTCGGCTGCCGTCTGCGATGCCGCCGACAGATCGTCGGTGATGGCGCTGAAGGATACGGCGGCGCAGGCGTTTTCGCGGCTCGATATCGCGGTGACGACGCCGGGCCTCAACATCCGCAAGGCTATTCTCGATTATACCGAGGAGGATCTCGACCGCGTGCTCAATCTCAACGTCAAGGGCACGGTGTACTTCTTCCAGGCATTCGGCGGCGTAATGACGAAACAGGGCGGCGGCAGCCTAATCGCCTGCTCTTCGGTGCGTGCGGTCACCATCGAGCCGGGGCTCGGTGTCTACGGGTCGACCAAAGCGGCGATCGGGCTTCTGGTGAAAGGCTTCGCGTCAGAGGTCGGGCCGTTCGGCGTGCGCGTCAATGCGATTGCGCCGAGCATCGTCGAGACGGCGCTGACGGCGCCGTTCAAGCAGCGGCCGGACATTCACAAGCTCTATGCCGCGCACACGGTGTTCAACCGCTGGAGCCATGCCGACGAGGTCGCCACCGCCGTGGCCTATCTCGCCTCGGATGCGGCGAGTTATGTCAGCGGCAGTACACTGTTCGTGGACGGCGGCTGGACCGGGGTCGACGGCCCGCCGACCGGGCTGACCCAGTTCGCGCGGCGGGCGTGAGGATTGCGAGACCGCGATGGTTGCTGCATCGAGAGCTCGCCGTTCAGTCGACCAATGCGATCGATCTGAAGGTCCTGCTCCGTTTGTCAAACCTGTCCGGGGAAATTCACGTCGTCAGTGGGCCGGTGGCTGACGGCTAATGGCCCAAACGTAGGCTGACACCGCGTCAATATCCGCCGGCTTCAGGTCGCCATCCATTCCAGGCGCTATCGCCATGTTGTGCAGGATCGTCCGCTTCAGCTCTTTCACGCTGCCGTCGCTCCAAACGAACATACCCGCCGTCAGGTCGTTTCCGTTTGCCGTTCCCTTCCCATCCATGCCGTGACAGATGCTGCACTGCCCATTGGCGGCTTCGCCATGGAAAACGCGGTCGCCATGCAGGATCTGTTCCCTGCTAAATCCTGCTGGTACCGGCAGAGCGTCGGCAGAAGGCCGTATCTGTTCTCTGAACATGCTGAGCGGCGGGGTAACGAGCTTGAATTCTTGCTGATCCGATTGCGCGCTTGACGCGCTGGTCGCTGTGCAAAATATCACGTACGCCGTCGCTGAAACAATGAAACGTACGCCCATGATCACCACCCGGAAGGTTCCATTCCTGCTGTTGAAACAGTCCAGCGAGACGAAGTCTTTGTTGGCTCTCGGGACACTGATCGTAACATCAGGGGCGGGGAACCGAAAGGTGCACGGGGGCGCCGGATTGTCGATCGTGGACTTGATGTCTGGAGGTTGGCTGGCGTCCTATTCCGGCCTCGCGCGATCTAGACAGGATTGCCGGCACTTCAATAAGCGATCCATGCTGAACGGTTGTCTTAGGCGGCCGCTTCCTTGCTCTCGCTCAGGGGCATCGTGAAAGTGAACCGCGTTTCCTCGGTGGTCGAAGTCACGTCGATATGTCCGTCATGCGCCTTGGCGATCTCCGAGGCGATGTAGAGGCCGAGGCCCAGGCCCGGTTTGTGTCCCTCGGCGCTGCCGCGTGTGAACGGCTGGAATAGCCGCGCCATGGCATGCGGCGCAATCGGCGTGCCGGAATTAGCCACCGACAATGTCATGGTGGTCGCATCCATACCGGCACGCACGTGCACCGGCTGGCCGGCGGCGCCATAAGTCAGCGCATTGCCGAGCAGGTTGGACAGCAGTTGGGCGATGCGTCCGCGGTCTACTTCGACGGCCTGCGGCAGAGCGAAGCTGACGTCTATGATGCGCTCCGGAAATGCGCTCTGCAATTCGGACACCACCTGACTGATGACGGGGGCCATCTGGATCGGCGTCCGAAACAGCAGTAGTCCACCGCCGAGCCGTCCGCGCGCCATGTCCATCACATCGTCGATCAAGCCCGACATCCGCTCGACGCTGCTATCCATCATCGCGAACACGGCGGGATCCGGTCGCTTGCGCAGCAACTGGATGCCGGCGGCAATCGACGCTAGCGGATTGCGCAGGTCGTGGCCGAGCACCGCGACGAACTGCTCTCGCAGTTCGGCAAGCTTGCGTTCGTCCACCAGGCGAGCCTCTGTGAATGTGATCCGGGCATTGGCGTCGAGATGAAACGCGACGAGTTCGGCGAACAGCTTAAACATGCCGATGACCGCCGGCGTGTTGACGCGGGCCGGCCGCGGATCGATCGCGCACAGTGTGCCGAACATCCGTCCGTCGGGCAGCATGATCGGCATCGAGACGTAGCTTTGGAAGCCGTACAGCTCCGGCGTCGGATGCTGGCGGAACGTGTTGTCGCGTGCCACCTCGTCGATCACCACCGCCTGCAGGCTCTGGCGGATCTCGTTGCAGATGGTGGTTTCGACTTTCAGCTCGCCGCCGGGAATGAGGCCAAACGCGATCTCATCGCGCACCGCGCAGCATACCCAGCGTTGTTCGGTCACCCGCGCTACCGCGGCAAAACCCATGCCGGTGGTGCGGCAGATGACTTCGAGGATGGCTGGAATCGCGGGGATGCGGTCGATGGCGTCGATATCGGACTGAAAATCACTCGCCATTCCTGCTCCGCCCGCGGTCGGCTTGAACCAAATTGATCTGCATATGCAATGGATCAATAAGCGCCAGCAAGCAATTTGGTTGCACGATCTCTCGGCTGAGCCTCCGTCATCGCAGGCGAGGGGTTAAAAGAGCCCCGCCTCCCTGGGATCGGAGAGGCGGGGCACAGGTCCAAGTTCGGAGGGACAAACTTGCGGCCTGGAAGTCGCACAAAGGCATTGCATGACGTCGGGTACGCCAACGCACAGTTCAGTTCGAGTGCATGATCAACTTGCCGAGGTTTTGCGCTCGCGCGATCGCAACGTGCCGGGTCACGCATGATGCTCCGGGCGATGTGTCAGAGTTTGCCGGTCTCAGTTTATTAGAACAAAACAAGAACAAAAGTCAAGCACTGATCAAGCACTGAAATGCGAGCGCATCTTGAAAAACGGCGGCTCTCTCGAGCCGGCAGCGTGGACGTGGCTGGGATGTTTCGGGCGGCGGACTTCAGCACATAACAAAACACCAAAACAACGCGCGCAAACAAACATCTGCGCGCGTGTCGGCGTTGCTGGTTGCCAGCGGAATGCGGCTCAGTGGTAGCGCTGTCGAAGATAGGTCAGGCCCTCGACCACCAGGCGATTGGTGTCTTCCTGCCCGGTCCAGAACAGCCTGTCGACATACTTCGTCACCTCGTCGCGGCGACGTTCGGCCTCTTCGGCCGAGAACATCATGCCATAGGTGTCGACGATACGCGTGACGGCGGTTTCAACAACAGTATCCATTCCTAATTCCCTCTTCTTGAACAATGACAACGCATCACGCGAACGTTGGTTCCGTTCCACAAGAAGAGGTGGAACTTTTGCTGGAGCGTTGCAAACGTCCCGGCGTTGCGATTGTGGCGTCAGGTCTTCGCGTACGAAAATCCCATGCCGGAGCGCACGTCGCTCTGGATGCCGTAGGGAGCGATCGGATAACGCAACCCGTTCTTTGCCAGCGCCTTCATGCCGGTGATGGCTTTTTGCAGATGCGCGGGCGACAGCGCCATCAACATCTCCTCGTCGGGCACGCCGCCGTATCGCCGTTCGGCGTAACACGGCAACGATAGGCTGGGCTCGCCGGTGGCAAGCGCACGGCCCCAGGAATCTGCGCAGGCCGTTTCGCCCACCACGCTCCATTCGAATTTCTTGTAGCCGGTGTACTGCAGGCCGTTGATCAGGATGATCATCTGTCCCGGTGTGGCGTAGACCAGGCAGATGTCCGGTGGATTGAGCCGGCCGCTGGCCAGGGGACTCACCACCAGCGCCTCATAGCGGCCGTGGGGCACCACGCACAACGCTTCCTGCCGTGCGCGGGCGTCTTCCGCTGTTTCGTGCCAGACGCCGACATAGGACTTGCCGGACAGCCACTGATCGTCCTGTGGCGCCAGTCCGATCACCGCGCGACATTGTGCGCCGACCAGATCACTGGCGGTGATGCCGACCGTCCATCCCAGCCGCGACGCCATGCTGACGATCTGGTCGGTGGTGTGAACCGCGCTCGGTCGCCGGATCTTCGGGATCGCCGTCATCTCGTCGACGCTGGCGAACAGTTTCATGCCGATCACCGTGGTCTTGAGCCGCAGCAGCGCGTTGAGTTCATGGACCATGGCGGCGAGATCGAACGCTTGCGATGTTGATGGGGTCGGCTGTTGTTGTTCTTGTTGCATGGCGCTCGCTCCCGATGGATCGGCCGTTGCGGCCGGCATTACCGGCAAGGGTAGGAAGACCGTCAGGGCGGGTCAAGCGCGGAGCAACACGGAGTGACCTGTCGCATCTTGCATTCGTCGATCTCGGCAAAGGCCGGGAGCCCGCGTTGACGGACTCCCGGACCAGAACTGGACAGCGGTGCACTCGTCGAAGTGCTCGGCGGCTGGCGCATGGAACCGATCGATGTGCACGCGGTGTTCACGGTCGGCCGCGTAGTAAAGCCCCCGCGCGCGTTTGCCGACTAGATGGAACAGGTGCTGCGGGCTTGACGCTTGGCGGCGCCAGGCGATGCGGCATCACCCCGGCGATAGTCCAACCACCCGGAAACAGGCCTCCAGCGCCTTGGCGATCAGTGCGTTGCGGGCGATCGGCTTGTGCTTCGCGGCCAGGATGGCGTCGTCGACCATGCCGTGCACGCCGCTGAACAGGAACACTGCGGTGAGATGCGGATCCTCGACATGCCATGCCTTCGCCGCGTTGCCGGCGCTCAGCAGTCCGCCGAGATGATCGATCACGATGTTGTCCACGAGGCCTTGTCGCGTCGGCTTGCGCGCTTCGTGGAACAGCATGTCGTGCAGCGCGACGCCGTCGAGATAGGTGATGACGCCGGTGCGGGCCCAGCAGGCGAGGCGGCCTTCGAAATCGTCCGGGCGCAGTTTGGCGAGTGCTTGCGTGATGCGCGCGAGATGATCGTGGGCGAAGCGCTCGCCCAGCGCCATCAGCACGTCCTCCTTGGACGGGAAGTAGAGATAGAACGTGCCTTTGGCGACGCCGGCGCGCGCGGTGATCTGCTCGACGGTGGTGTTGGCGACGCCGTGGGCGAGAAACAGCTCCTGCGCCGCGGTCATCAGTTCGTCGAGGCGCTCCTGCGGCGGTCGCGTGCGCGGCTTAGGCGCCGGTTTCCTCGTGGCTCGCGGGGCGGGATTCGCGCGCGGAGTCATTCCAGCCGCTCCACATGGCGCAGCGAGGGAAACAGTTTCATCCACACGAGTGCGATCAGCACGGTGCCGATGCCGCCGATCAGCGCGGCGGGCATCGCGCCAAGCAGCGCCGCGACCATGCCGCTTTCGAAATCGCCGAGCTGGTTGGAGGCGTTGATGAACAGGAAATTCACCGCGCCGACTCGGCCACGCATCGCGTCCGGCGTGGCAAGCTGCACCAGCGAGAAGCGGATCACCACGCTGACGGTATCGGCCGCGCCCATCGCGGCAAGCGCCAGCAGCGACAGCCACAGCCAGTGCGACAGCGCGAACACGATGGTGGCGAGACCGAAGGCGATCACCGCCTGGAACATGCGCATGCCGACCCGGCGCTTGATGGCGTGATGGGCGAGCACGAATGTCATCAGCAGCGCGCCGACCGCGGGCGCGCCGCGCAACACGCCCAGTCCCCACGGCCCGGTATGCAGGATATCGCGCGCATAGATCGGCAGCAGCGCGGCGGCGCCGCCGAGCAGCACCGCGAACAGATCGAGCGAGATGGTGCCAAGAATGGTCGGGTTGCTGCGCACGAAGCGCACGCCGTCGAACAGTGCGCTGAGGGTCGGCGGCTCCTTTGCCTCGATCAGGCGTGTAATTCCGATGGCGCCCGTGAGGGACGCCGCGACCAGCCAGAACGCCGCCATGGTGGCGTAGGGCAGGCCGGGCGAGAGCGCATAGGCGAGGCCGCCAAGCGCCGGCCCCGTGATTGTCGCAAACTGGGATCCGGCGGTCGAGACCGCCGTGGCCTGCTGCAACCGCCCCTCGGGCGCCACGCCTGACAGCAACGCCGCGGATGCGGGGCTTTCGAACGCGCCGCAGGTGCCGAGGATGGCGAGCGCCGCAAAGATCATCGGCACCGTCAGCCAGCCTTCGTAGCTGCTCACCGCCAGGCACATCGCCGTGGTACCCTCCGCGATCTGGCAGAGCTGCATCACGCGTTTGCGGTCGTAGCGGTCGGCGGCGTGTCCGGCCACGAACACCAGCAAGGCGGTGGGGAGGAATTGCGTCAGTCCGGCAAGGCCGAGATAGAAGGCGCTGCCGGTCAGGTCGTAGATCTGCCAACCGATCGCGACTGCGCCGATCTGCGATGCGAAGCGTGAGAGGCTGCGCGTGGCAAAGAAGAACAGGAAGGGACGGTGACGCAGCAGCGCGGCGACGCCGGCGGGTGGAACGACGGAGGCTGGTTCGGCAGGCGGATCAGACGGTGCGGCGGATGCGGACGACGGCATGGACGATAACATCTCCTCTCGCGGAATTCGGTCTGTGCCGTCCGCGAGCTCACCACTTGGCGGTGGCGTATTTCCGGGCTCAATTCGAGCCATATCCGTCTATGACTGACCGTCGGTCAGTGGTCAAGATACAAGGCCCGAATGACCCATCCGCAATTCTGGAATGGCTTTAACTTCCGGGTACTTGGTTCCGGTTGGTTGCTTGATCCGTTTCAACCTCGTCGCCCAGATAGTGCACCGCTCATTTTCCCGTGAACCGATTGTCATCCCGTGCATTGGCTTCGCGAGCACATCAGACGAAGGGAGAAACTCATGGGACAGATGGAACCCATCCGGCCGATCGCCCTGGTCGTCGAGAATGACCAGACACTGCGTGAGCTTCTCAGCGTGCTGCTGGAGGAAAGCGATATGCGCGTCATCCAGTGCGAGAGCGCGGAGGCCGCTGTCATTGTTCTGGAGCGCTCCGGCGGGAGTCTTGCAATGCTGTTTACCGACGTCGAACTCAGCGGACAGATGGACGGCATCGAACTCGCATACGTCGCGAAGCAACGTTTTCCCGATCTCAACGTGATCGTCACATCCGGCGCGCCGCGGGTGCGGCGATTGCCCGACGGCACCTCGTTCATGGCCAAGCCCTGGACGCCGCTCGATGTGCTGCGCGAGGCGCAGAAATCGCTGCATTGAGGCGCCGTGCGATTACGACCCTGGTTTGTCCCGCGGCGGTGCGACGCTCGCGCGCACCACGAGCTTGGTCTGGATTTCGTTGACCCGCAGCGCCGGGCGATCAAGCACGCGCGCCAGCAGGTATTCGCCGCTGATCACTCCGATCTGATCCGCGGGCACATACATCGTGGTCAGCGGCGGATCGAGGTAGGCCGCGAAATCGAGATCGTTGAAGCCGGTGATGGAGATGTCCCGCGGCACCGACAATCCGCTCGCCTTGGCCTCGATCATGGCGCCGAACGCGAGCTGGTCGTTGCCGCAGATCACTGCAGTGGGCCGCGTTGGTGCAGCGAGCAGGGCTTTCATCGCAAGCCGACCTTCGAGAATGCGATAGGGGCGTTCGATGGTCCATTCGGTCGCAAGCTTGAGGCCGCGCGCTTCCAGCGCCTGCCGTACGCCCGCGACGCGGCCGGAGGCGCGATCATTGTTGCGCATGCGCCCGGCGATCACGCCGATGTCGACGTGGCCGAGATCCAGCAGGTAGTCGGTCAATTGCCGGGCCGCGGCGCCGTTATCGAAGCCGACGCACGGGTGCTGGTCGCTCAGCGTCCAGCTCTCGATGAACGGGAGCTTCTGCTGCGTCAGCATCGGGATCAGGTCGGGATGATGTTCGCCGCCGACCAGCAGCAGCCCGTCGATGCCGCGGGACATCAACAGCGAGACCTCGCGCAATTCGACCGCCGGATCATAATCGGAGCTGGCCACGATCAGGGTGTAACCGGCCGTATCGAGCCAGCGTTGCAGCGCGCCGATCGCCACCGCAAAGCCGGCGTTCTCGATCGACGGCACCACGGCGCCGATCGTCCGGGTCTTGCGCGAGGATAGCGCGCGGGCGGCGCCGTTGGGTACGTAATTGAGCTCGCGGCAGGCCTTCGCGACGCGTTGCGCCACCTCATCCGCGACCGGCGCGCTGCCGTTCAGGACCCGCGACACGGTGGCCGTGGAGACCCCGGCGTGGGCCGCAACATCGGCCAGGCTCACCTGCGCCGACGGCGATTTTGGAAAGCGCTTTCGCTTGAGGGCAGGGGGTGCAGCCACCTGATTCTCCAGAAATAAGTTCAGTTTTGTGTATTGACAGCCACCCGTCCTGACAATAGGGAGACTTATGTAAGCGCTTACATGAGAGCGCGCCCACCGAGGAAACGCCCCCCGATGTCCAAGATTGCGTCCGTCGAAGCCCGCACCGTTCGTGTTCCGCTGGAAACCGCCACCGCCTTTGCCCGCCGCCAGGTTACCCAGCGCGAGTACGCGCTGGTGCGGATCCGCACGACGGACGGGGTCGAGGGCATCGGCCACTGTTACGGCGGCCATGCCGCGGCCGCGCTGGTCAGCGACGCGGTGCGCCTGCTGCTGCGGCCGCTGCTGCTCGGACAGGACAGCCGCGATACCGAGATCCTGTGGCAGGAGATGTACCAGGAGGCGCTGCTGCACGGCCGCACCGGTTCGGTGATGCGGGCCATCAGCATCGTCGACACCGCGCTGTGGGATTGCAATGCGCGGCTCGCCAAGCTGCCACTGTACAAGTATCTCGGCGCGTCGGCGCGCAAGACCGTGCCGGCCTATGCCAGCGGCGGTTATTACCTCGAAGGCAAGACGCCGGAGAAGCTCGGCGAGGAGCTCGCTGGTTATGTCGCGCTTGGCTTCAAGGCGGTGAAGATGAAAGTCGGCCGTCTGTCGCCGCCGGAGGAAGAGGCGCGGATCGCAGCCGCACGCAAGGCCATCGGCCCCGATGTGCTTTTGATGCTCGATGCCAACAACGCCTGGTCCGACGTGCCGACCGCGCTGCGCTACATCGATCGTTATGTCGATTACGATCCCTACTGGATCGAGGAGCCGTTCAGCCCCGACCAGATCGACGCGCATGCCGATCTCGCCGCGCGTATCCGCATCCCGGTGGCGACGGGTGAAATCGAGGCTGGCCGCTGGCGCTTCAAGGAGCTGCTCGACAAGAAGGCCGCGCTGATCCTGCAGACCGATGCGCTGGTCTGCGGCGGCATCAGCGAATTCCGCAAGATCGCGGCCCTCGCGGATGCCTATGGCGCCACCATGTGCCCGCACTGGTTCCACGATGTGCATGTGCACCTCGTCGCCTCATCGCCGAATGCGCGCTTTGTCGAGTTTTTCGCCGACGACAAGGTGCTCAATTTCCGCAGGCTGATCGATCGCCAGCTCGAGATCGCAGGCAGCGGCCTCAAGCTGCCGGAGGGGCCGGGGCTCGGCTACCGGTTCGATGAGGCGGCGATCGCGCGCTGCCAGGCCGAAGCCTGGTCCTGAGCCTCACAGCAATCAAGGAGTGAGTGAAATGGATCTCGGACTCGAGAACCGGGTAGCGCTCGTGCTCGGCGCGGGCGGCGGACTCGGCCGCGCCATCGCGGTGACGCTGGCACGCGAAGGCGCCCGTGTGGCGCTTGCGGATATCAATGCGGACGCGTTGCGACAGACCGCGGCGGAGATCACGGCGCTGACGGCCGATGACGGCAGGCCCCGCTGTCTCTCGCTGGTGTTCGATCTCACCGATATCGCGTCGATTGACAAGCACGTCGTGCGCATCGAGCGCGACCTCGGACCGGTGGATATCCTCGTCAATAACACCGGCGGGCCCTCACCGGCGCCGGCGCAGGGCCAGGATGCTGCGGCATGGCGACAGGCGTTCGATGCGATGGTGCTGCCACTGATCGCGCTCACCGATCGCCTGCTGCCCGGCATGCGCGCGCGGGGCTTCGGGCGCATCATCACCAGCACGTCGTCAGGTGTGATTGCGCCGATCGCCAATCTTGCCTTCTCCAACGCGCTGCGTGCGACGTTGCTGGGGTGGTCGAAGACGCTTGCCGGCGAAGTCGCCGCCGATGGCGTCACCGCGAACATCATCGTTCCCGGCCGGATCGCCACGGCTCGCACGCAGTTTCTCGATGAGCAGAAGGCGAAGCGCCTGGGGCGGTCCGTCGAGGCGATCACGACGGAGAGCACCAGCTCCATTCCGCTCAAACGTTACGGCCGTCCGGAAGAATACGCCGACACCGTCGCCTATCTCGCCAGCGAACGCGCTTCCTACATCACCGGTTCGGTGATCCGCGTCGATGGCGGGTTGCTCGCCAACATCTGATATTTTCAACCCACACCGAATGGAATTCGCCGTGCTTGACGATCAAGACCTGTTCAACGTCTTCAAGGGACTGTCGACCGCCACCATCACTACCGTGCTGCTCAAAAAGGGGCTGCGCAACATCTGGATGCGCGGGCCGCAACGCCTGCGCGCATCCGACGAGGCGCGGTATATCGGTCGCGCCTTTACGCTGCGCTTCGTGCCGGCGCGCGAGGATCTGGCCACGCCGGAATCCTGGAGCTCGCCGCGCTCGACCCGCGCCGCCATCGAGGACATGCCGGCCGGCTGCATCGCCGTGGTCGATGCCATGGGCGTCAGCGATGCCGGAATCTTCGGCGACATTCTGTGCGCGCGGATGAAGAAGCGCGGCGTGACGGCCCTGGTGAGCGACGGCGTGGTGCGCGATGTGGCCGGCGTCCTGGGTACACAACTGCCGGTGTTCTGTCGCGGCGGCGCCGCACCGCCCTCGGTGGCGGGGCTGACCTTCGTCGGCTGGCAGGAGCCAGTCGGCTGCGGCGGCGTTGCGGTGTTTCCCGACGATCTCATCGTCGCGGATCAGGACGGCGCCGTAGTGGTGCCGAAGGAGCTGATCGATGTGGTCGCGGCCGAGGGGCCGGCGCAGGAGCGGCTGGAGCAGTGGATCATGGACGAGGTTTATGCCGGCTGTGCGCTGCCGGGGCTCTATCCGCCGAACGCCGAAGCCAAGGCCCGTTTCGCTGCAAGCCAGCAGACGGCCTGACGCCGATCGGAACAACGGTCACCGCCGGCGGCGGTGATCGACGATGCAACAGAACGGCGGATCCACCGCCGCCTTGCAACAGATGCGAACGGGCGTTCGCGCAACGGGAGGACACGAGATGACCGACACTGTCGAAAAGACCACCATCCGAAAAGCCTTTATTCGGCTGATGCCATTGCTGTTGCTGTGTTATTTCCTCGCCTATATCGACCGCATCAATATCGGCTTCGCGTCGCTGACCATGAATAAAGATGTTGGTTTGTCGGCCTACATCTACGGGCTCGGTGCGGGACTGTTCTTCTGGGGCTATTTCTTCTTCGAGGTGCCGAGCAACCTGATCATGGAGAAAGTCGGCGCTCGGCGCTGGATTTCACGGATCATGGTGACGTGGGGCATCGTGTCGATCGGCATGATCTTCGTGTCCGGCCCGACCAGCTTCCTGGTGATGCGCTTCCTGCTCGGCGCAGCGGAGGCCGGCTTCTTTCCCGGCGTTATCCTCTATCTGACCTACTGGTTTCCCGCCGCCTACCGTGCCCGCATCATCGCTGCCTTCATGGTGGCGATCCCGGCGTCACTCGGCATCGGCGCGCCGCTGTCGACCGGCATCATGGAAATGGACGGTCTCGCCGGGCTGCACGGCTGGCAATGGCTGTTCCTGATCGAAGGCTTGCCGACGGTGATCCTCGGCGCGGTGGTATTCTTCGTGCTGCCGGACCGGCCGCGCGATGCAAAATGGCTGACCAGTGAGCAGAAGGACTGGCTGCAAGGTACCATCGATCGTGAAAACCGCATCGCGCAGACCACCCATGGCCTGTCGGTATGGCGAATCTTCCTCGATCCGCGGGTGCTGGGTCTCGCCTTCATCTACTTCGCCAACACCACGGCCAATCTGGGGCTGGCGTTCTTCCTGCCGCAGATCATCAAGAGCATCGGCCTTTCCAACGTGGAGACCGGGTTCGTGACGTCAATTCCCTATGTGATGGGCACCATTGGCATCCTGGTGTGGGGCTACGTGTCCGATCGCACCAATGAGCGGCGCATCAGCCTGTTCCTGGCACTTGCGGTGACCGCGGTCGGCCTCGCCGGCGCTGGCTATTTCGGCAAGACCATGCCGGCAGTGGTGCTGATGTCGGTGGCGGCGATCGGGATCTACGGCACCAAGGCGCCGTTCTGGCCGCTGCCGTCCACCTTCCTGACCGGGAGTGCCGCGGCCGGCGGCATCGCGCTGATCAATTCCATCGGCAATCTCGGCGGCTTTGCCGGTCCCTCGATCATGGGCTGGGTGAAGGATTCCACCGGCAGCTTCGATCACGGACTTTATGTGCTGGCGGCTATCGCGTTGCTGGCGGCGGTGTCGTCGCTCTTGATCGTCAAGCCGCCGGCGAAAGCAACAGTGCCTTCGGGCAGCGCCGAACCGCTGCGCCCGACAGTGTAGCAGTGGACCGCGCCGGCGATGCCGTCGGCGCGCGCCGGACCAACCGTATAATCAACAGAGGACGAAACATGCTGTCTCGCAGAGAGTGCCTGGTCATGGCCGGCGCGGTCGCAACTTTGGCCGTGGGTTCGGGGTCGGTGCGCGCCGCCACGGCCTCGACGGTTCGCACACCCCTGAACTTTCAGGTGCCGCCCGGCGCCTGCGATTCTCACGTCCACGTCTTCCCCGATCCCGACAAATTTCCGTTCTGGAGTGGGCGCGTTTACACACCGCCGGTGGCAACGCCGGACGATTTGCTGGCGCTGCAGTCCGCGCTGCATATGGACCGGGTGGTGATCGTGACGCCCAGCGTCTACGGCACCGACAATTCGGCGACGTTGTTTGGCATCGCCAGGCTCGGCCAGCAGCGGGCGCGCGGCGTCGCCGTCATCGGGGCGAACACGGGCGCGGCCGATCTGGATGCGATGGACAAAGCAGGCATTCGTGGCATTCGCGTCAACCTGGAGAACGGTGGCGTCACCGATCCGGCCATCGCCGCCCGCGTTCTCGATGAAGCCGTGGTCCGGATCCGTGATCGCGGCTGGCACATGCAGATCTATGCGCGCCTGTCTCTCGTGGCGGCGTTGAAGGATCAGTTGGCTGGCGTGCCGATGCCAATTGTGTTCGATCACTTTGCGGGTGCCCAGGCCAGTCTCGGTGTCAGCCAACCAGGCTTCGACACGGTGCTCGGTCTGGTGCGCGGTGGAAAGGCCTATGTGAAGATTTCCGGCGCCTATCGCGCCTCCGGCAGATCGCCGGATTATCCGGATGTTGCCCCGTTCGCCCGCGCGCTGATCGCCGCGAACGTCGATCGGATCATCTGGGGGAGTGACTGGCCGCACCCGGACAGCGTCGTTGTGCCCGGGCGAAAGGCAACCGATATCGCACCGGCCCTGACCATCGATGACGGTCGTGTCCTGAACCTGCTTGCGGAATGGGCGCCTGACGCGGCGATGCGCCATAAAATCCTGGTCGACAATCCGGCCCGGCTCTACAAATTCTGAAGATGATCAGCCCGGCCGGCTGCCATCAGGATGGCGCTGGCCGGGCTACGCTCGTTGACAGTTTCGCGCCTCACTTTGTGGTATTAAGGTATGGTATACACGCATGGCACGCCAATAACGCGGCGGCCGCGACTTGAAATCTCCGATATAGGAGTTATTATTCTCTCATACCGGAGAATAAAATGTCCCTCGCTCCCCGCTACCCAGCCTCCCGTTACGAGCTGTCGCCGCTTCCGGATCTTGCCGCCAAGTCGGAGCGGGAGCGGCTGAGTCCGTCGGCCATCAAGGCGTTCCTCAACATCATGGCGGTGTGGAAGGTGCGCGACGAGGATGCGAGGGTGCTGCTGGGCGGCATCTCCAACGGGCCGTTCTATGAAATGAAGAAGAAGCCTGAGCGCACGCTTGATACTGATGCGCTGACGCGGGCGTCGTATCTGGTCGGCATCTTCAAGGCGCTCAACATCCTGTATTCCGAAAAGCTCGCCGACGCCTGGGTGCAGCGGCCCAACAGTAACCGCATCTTCGGCGGCCAGACACCGCTCGACTTCATGATTAAGGGCGGCCTGCCGGCGATGCAGAGCGTGCGTCGGCTGCTCGATGCGCGACGGGGTGGCGTGTGAGTCCGCCGACCACGCTGATCCGCCGCAACGACACCCACCGCCTGATCCCCTCGAAATACAGCGAGGGCGACGATAGCGTGCTGGCGCGTATCGCCGACAACGATGCGCACCTCGCCGACATCTTCGATCTCGACAATGCCACCAACGATCGCCTTGTCGCCGAGAACAACCTGCTGCCCGGGATCGGCATCGATGAACTGGTGTTCGGCGTGCCGTATTTCCGCATCGTCAATGCCGCGTTCTGCCATGCCCATCCGCAGGGCAGTCGCTTCAACGGGCCGGACCGCGGCGCCTGGTACGCCGCGTTCGTGGTGGAGACCTCGCAGGCCGAGATCGCCTGGCACAAGTCGATCGAGCTCGCAGAAGTCGACTGGTTCGACGAAGAGGTGACCTACGACGATTATCTCGCCGACTTCAGCGCCCAGTTTCACGATATCCGCGGCGCCGGGCCGTCCGAAGAGTTCAGCGCATCCCTGGCGGCGGACAGTTATCTCGCGTCGCAGGACCTGGCGTTGCGCCTGTTCGAGGAGGGATCGCTCGGCGTGGTTTATCCCAGCGTCCGCCATAGCGGCGGCACCTGCATCGCCTGCTTCCGCCCGGCGCTGGTGATGAACGTGCGCAAGGGGCCGACCTATCGCTTCGTGTGGAGCGGGCCGGGGGCGCCGGAGGTCTCGGCCGTTTAACTCTTGTTGGAGCGATCCGCCGGAAGCAGAGCTGGGGTCTTGGCCGTGACGGGGGCCTCATTTTCGCGACGCGTCAGCGATCGCTGCCGATAGGCCTTGAACTGCCGGTCAGCCACCACGCCGATCAAAATCACCGCCCCCATCACAGCGAAGTTCAGCGAGCTCGGTATCCCCAGCAGGTTCACCAGGTTTTGCAGGATCTGCAGCAGGATGGCGCCGAGCACGATGCCGACGATCGATCCTTCGCCGCCGCGCAACGAGCAGCCGCCGAGCACGGCCGCGGCAATCCCGTAGAGCTCGTAGAAATTACCGTGCGAGGCCGGTGCGATCGAGCGCGTGTACATCGTCAGGAAGATCGAGGCGAGACCTGCCAGAGCGCCGCAAATCACATAGGCGGCTGCCACGACGCGATCGGTCTGGATGCCGGAATAACGCGCGGCCTCTTCATTGCGCCCGACTGCGAACAGATATCTGCCGAACACTGAGCGATGCAGAAGCACCCCCATGGCAATCGCGATGAAAACGAAGGCGATGAAGCTATGCGGCACCCCGTAGGTGCGTCCCGTGGTGAGCCATTCGAGTGTCGGAAAGCTCTGCCCGAACGCAAATCCGGCGGTTCCGTCGTCGGTGTAGTAGCGGGCGATCCCGCGGTACAGCAGAAGTCCGCAGAGGGTGACCACGAACGGCTGCAGGCGCATCTTCGTGATCAGGAACCCATTGATCCATCCGATCAATGTCCCCGCGATGAGAATGATCAGGACGGCCAGGGGCCAAGGCAGCTGCAACGTCACGACAAGATCGATGAAGATCACGCCCAGCAGTGCGAATACCGATCCGATCGAGAGATCGATGCCGCCAGTGATGATCACAAGGCCTTCGCCAAGCGAGAACAGCCCGAATAGACCGATCAGATTGGCGGTATTGGCCACGTTGATCGGGGACAGAAAGCGCGGATTGATCAGCGCGACAATGGCGCCGACCACGAGGATCAGAACGAGGAGACCAAGATCTTTCTTCAGCATGTCGGTTCCGATGTCATGGCCTGTCCGATCGCGAGCTGCATCACATTGTGTTCGCTGAACTGGTCGCGCGTCAGGCCGCCGCTGATCTGGCCTTCATGCATGACAAGGATACGGTCGCTGACGCCGATGACTTCCTCCATGTCGCTGGAGATCATGAGCACGGCGACACCCGCATCCGAAAGCTCGCGGATCAGGCTGTAGATTTCGCTCTTCGCGCCGACATCGATGCCGCGCGTGGGCTCATCGAACAGCATCACTGTGGGCGCCATCGCCAGCCACTTGGCGAGCACGATCTTCTGCTGGTTGCCCCCGGACAGCGTTCCGGCCATGTGCGACACCGATGGTGTTCTGATGCCGAGCGTCCTGGTTTGATGCCGCGCGGTTTCCCGCTCGTCATCGCGGTTGAGAAGGTACGCGGTTGCAAATGACCTGAGGTTGGGCAGCGAAATGTTGTTGGTGATATCGTCTTCCAGGATGAGGCCGGTGCGCTTTCGATCTTCCGGGATCAGGTAGATGCCAACCGCGATCGCATCGCGAGGCGATCTGATCGTCAGGGGGCGCCCCTCGATCTCGATGGTGCCGTCGACCGGGCGGTCAATTCCGAAGATGGTGCGCGCAAGCTCGGTTCGCCCGGATCCGACAAGTCCCGCCAGGCCGACAATCTCGCCGCGCCGCAACGACAGATTGACGGCGTGATCGGGGTAGGTCGGCGTGCGGATGTCCGTCAGCCGAAGAATTTCATCTCCCGGCGCGCCCTTGGGGGACGTATAGAGCGCTTTGAGATCGCGGCCGATCATGAGCTGGATCATGCGGTCGCGGGCGATCTCTGCTTTTTGCAGCGTCCCAACCACGGTGCCGTCGCGCAGTGCCACCACGCGGTCAGCACATTGCTCGATTTCGTGCAGACGGTGGGTGATGAAGATGACGCTGACGCCGCTCGCCTTCAGCTCCGCGATGATGTCGAGCAAGCGGTTGGTTTCAGTCACCGTCAGGCTCGACGTAGGTTCGTCCATGATCACGATCCGAGCCCCAAGGGACAGCGCCTTTGCGATCTCGACAAGCTGGCGCTGGGCCAGCGAGAGATCGGCAACCGGAGTGCGAGGTGTGAAGTCGGCGCCAAGCCGGTCGAGCAGCGGCTGGGTGCGCGAAGCGATGGCCGCGGAGTCAATCAGCCGGAATGGACCGGATGAGAGCGGTTCGCGGCCAAAGAAGACGTTGGCAGCGACATCGAGATTATCGAACAGATTCAGTTCCTGGTGGACAAAAGCGACGCCGCAACGAATGGCCTCGGAGACGGTCAGATTGTCTTTTTGCTCGCCGCGAAGCTTGATCGTTCCGGAGGATGGCGATGTGACACCCCCCAGGATTCGCATCAATGTGCTTTTACCCGCTCCGTTTTCCCCGATAAGCCCGACGACCTCACCCGATGCGACCGCAAGGCCGACATGAGAGAGAGCCTGTACACCCGGGTAAGACTTGGAGATGTCGATCAGCTCGAGAATCGGTTCCGGCATGCCTCATCGCATTTCCGCGGCGGTGAATCGCCGTCACCTGACGGTCTCGAATTGATCGCCCGCGACCGGGCGATCACAATCTGGGTTAATGTCTCGCGGTCTTATTTCTTGCCTTGCCGTTGCTGCAATTCGGCCCAGAATGCATCGACGTTCGACTGATCGATGATCTTGGTCGGGATGATAATCAGCTTGTTGGCCGGAATGAAGGATTTGTCACCCTCCAGGAACTTGGCCATGTCCTTCATTCCCTGGTAGCCCCATTCGTAAGGCTGCTGCACGACGGTGCCGACAATGGATCCTTCCTTGACGCCGCCGAGCGTGATGGGATCTTCGTCGAAGCCGATCACCTTGATCTGGTTGAGCTTGCCGGCGTCCTTGAGAGCTTCGTAGATCCGCGGGGTGTTGTAGGAATAGAAGCCGATCATGCAGGTGATATCGGGATTGGCCGTGAGCGTGTCCTCGACATTGCGCTTGGCGCGCGTCTGGTCGATGTCGTCGCCACGAACGTCCACCAGAGTGACCTTCGATCCGGCAATTGTATCCTTGACGCCCTGGATGCGCTCCTTTGCGTTGTCAGCGCCAAGCAATCCGACAAAGCCCATGCACTTCCCGCCGTTCGGAAGAGCCTTCAATACCAGTTGGCCGGCCTGCTTTCCGGCGTCGGTGTTGCTCGAGCCGATGTAGGCGACGCGGCTGGTATTGGGCGCGTCGCTATCGGTCGTGAACAACGCGACCTGGCTTCCGATGCGATTGAGGGCGTCGCTCGATGTCTTGGGATCGGCCGAACTGACCATGATGCCGGCAACGCCGGCCGAAACAAGGTCGTCCATCAGCCTGATCTGGATCGCTGCGGAGGCCTGCTCGGGATACTTGAAAACAAGATTATAGTTCGGAAGCTCGGCCTGGGCTTTCCTGACGCCTGCTTCGGCGGCTTTCCAGAAATCGGACGCCCCGTTGACGACAAACGCAAGTGTCTTCTTGTCCGCTGCAAACGACGGATTGGAACTCGCTGAGATGAGAACCGCTGCGGCGGCTGCCAACAGAAGTCTGTTCATGTTTTCACTCCCTGGATAGCCGGCCTGTTCAGGCGCGAGCCGCTTGTGCGCTGGCTTTGGTATTTTAGTATTGGAATTCTCAACTCCGGATTTATCGGCGTCAAGGAGATTGATCGGTCGGTTGCCGTTCACGGGTTACTGACACGATCGCCGACGGGCTTTCCAGAGGATGTCCTGTTGCGCCGCGAAGAGTGAGGTCGTCTCCTGTTTGATGACATTCTGAATGTCCTGCCCGGGGAGCGCGCGCTGCTGGCCGTAGCGAGGTTCGCAAATCGTCGCTCATCGTGTGGTAGCATCATGATGATGCGTGTTTACCGCGTCCGAGCAAACAAGAGACCTGCGATACGATTGAGCTTTTATGCCGACGTTGCGATCTGTAAGAGTCGCCGAAATCTGAGCTGTCACCTGTTAAATCTGCGGGAGCGGAATAATGAACGTGGCACAGACCGCCGCGCGCGAGATGGTTCGGCATCTCATCTACAAAACGGGCACCTACAATCTCATCACCTGGCTGAGGGCCAGGAGGGGCGGGACGTCAGAGCATCTCGCGGGAGCGGATCTCCGGACGCGATTCAAGGCTATCTACGACACGGGCGTTTGGCAGCATGGCCACGATGCGACGCCCGGGTCGGGGCAGGGATCGTCGCTCGCCGCGACGGCGGCACTGCGACAGGCGCTGCCCTCGCTGCTGAACGATCTCAATGCCCGGACACTTCTCGATGTCGGCTGCGGGGATTTTTCCTGGATGCAGCATGTCAGCATCGAACAGGATTACGTGGGCGTCGACGTGGTCGAGAGCGTTGTCGATGCCAACAGCAAACTTTATGGCTGCCCCGGCCGCGACTTCAAGGCGCTGGATGCGACCGTCGACGAGCTTCCGGACGCCGATGTCGTGCTGTGCCGCGAGGTGATGTTCCACCTGTCGTTCGACGACATGCAGAAGCTGCTGCGCAATGTCCTGTCGAAGAAGCGCGCGTATCTGGTCGCCACCAGCGACCGTCTCACGGCCTTCAATTCCGACATTCCCACAGGCGATTTTCGTCTCCTGAACCTGGAGATCTCGCCGCTGAAGTTTCCGCCGCCGGACCGTATCATCGACGATTCGGCGGTTTTTCCCCGCCGGATCGTCGGGGTGTGGGACGCCGAGCGACTCGGTGGTCTCCTGCGGGGGCAGTGATTGCCGCAAAATCTCTCGCGAGCCGCCCTGCGAGATGCGGCTCAAGACGTTGAGTGCTGCGTAGCCAACCGGCGCGTCACATCAATTTCATCGGCGCATCACGAACCACGCGCAGATTGATTCTGCCGATCAGGCCCGCACGGCGCGTCTCGGCGGCGGTGATGGCGGCCTCGGTCTGCCGCAAGGTGCTGACATTCGATCCGAACGACACGATGCTGCCAAGCACCAGCGCAATCGACCCGACGGCTGCGGTCGCACCYAGTCCGAACAATCCGAGCAGCGTGACGAGCAACAACGCAMACCCACCGCCGATCGCCACCTTCGATCCGAAAATAATCCGCCTGCTGCGTTCGGCGCTCTCGGCAAGCTCCTCGATCCGCGCTTCGATCTCGGACATTTCGTCGGTCGGTTCGTCTTCGGTCATCGGAGTCAGGTCCGTGGGGCAGATCAGGAAATGGCGGGTTACGCTAGATTTGGGAATCCCCCGTTTCAAATAAAATCGGAAAGACTCCAAAGCTAGCCAATCAGCTGGAAGAGTAACAACTTTGATTGTCTCTAAAATGGAGATCGGGCGTCTTCGGCTCGGCAAAATGTCAGCACAAGGACGACTCCGCGGTTTTTCCGCCGGATCATCGGGCTGTGGGACGCCGAGCGACTCGGTGGTCTCTGCGGGGGTGATTGCCGCGATCCGCCTCTCAGTGGGACGGTAGGCGACATCCGGGGCAGGAATCCCGGGTGTCGCTGCGCTCACCCGGGCTACGAGGCTGCAATCATTGTTTATGCAAGCGTCTCAAAGGCGACAGTCAGGAGGGCGGATTAGCTGCGCTGACCCGCCGTACGATCCTCACGTCCCCGTCTTCTTCTCCGGCAGCGGCTGCACCGGGGCGCCGGGGCCGATCTTCTGCAGATTGCCGACGATGACCTGCTCGCCCTCGGTAACGCCCTTGGTGATGGTGATGAAATCGCCGTCGGTCGGGCCGAGCGTCACAATGCGCTGGTCGACCTTGTTGCCCTCGGCGACGACATAGAGGTACTTGCCGAGCTGGCTCGAGCCCAGCGCCGTCTGCGGTACCAGCAGCGCGTCGTTCTGCTCGCCGAGGCGCAGGCGGATCCGGGCGTATTGTCCCGGCAGCAGCGAGAAGTCCGGGTTGCTGACGGTGGCGCGGGCGGTGATGGTGCCGGTGGCGCGGTCCACGGTGTTGTCGAGGAAGGTGACTTCGCCGTGGTAACGCGGCGTGGTGTCGCCGGGCAGCAGCAGATCGGTCGCAATCTTGCCTTGCGCGCGCGCCTTCTGGATATCCACCAGGTCGCTTTCGCTGGGGTTGAACGTCACGTAGATCGGGTCGAGCTGCACCAGGGTGTTGAGCGCGGCGCCGGCGACATTCATCAGCGTGCCGACGGGCGCCTGGTTGCGGCCGAGGCGGCCGGCGAACGGTGCGCGGATCTGGGTGTAGCTCAGATTGAGCTCGGCGGTACGGATCGCGGCCTTGTCCGAGGTCAGCGCCGCTTCCGCCTGGTGCAACGTGCTGGCGCGCTGGTCGTAGCTGTCCTTGGAGAGGAAGCCGGTCTTGGCGAGATCCGAGCCGCGGCTGTAGTTCGACTGGGCGTAGTCAAGCGCGGCCTCGTCGCGCTGCGCTTGCGCCTTGGCCTGGTCGAGCGCCGCCTGATAGTCACGCGGGTCGATCTGGTACAGCAGGTCGCCTTCCTTGACATCGGAGCCGTCGATGGCCGGCTGCGACTGTACGTAGCCGGCAACGCGGGCCTGCAGCGTCACGTTGCGGATCGATTCCGTTCGCGCCGAATACTCGCGGTAGAGCGGTATCGTCTTCTTCACGACCTTGGTCACCGGCACCGGCATGGCGAAGCCTCCGGGGCTTGCCGCCCCGGCGTGATTTTCACCGACCTGAACGCCGTGCTTGGTCACGACATAGGTGATGGCCACTGCGGCGACCGCGACAACGGCGCCCAGGCCCAATTTCCAACTGCGCATCCCACCAATCTCCACTTTATTCCGCTGCCTCGGCTTTCGCCTGGTCGTGTCCATGTGTCCCGTGAGCCGGCGCCGCATCCTCGATGTGCAGCGCGCGCTCCCGGATCTGTTCGATCACCGCGTAGAACACCGGCACGAACAGCAGCGTCAGAACAGTCGCTGCCAGCATGCCGCCGAACACGGTGGTGCCGATTGATTGCCGGCTTGCCGCGCCTGCACCGGTCGCGATCATCAGCGGCACGACGCCGAGGATGAAGGCGAACGCCGTCATCAGGATCGGCCGCAGCCGCAGGCGGCCGGCTTCCATCGCCGCTTCCACCACGCCGAGGCCTTCCTCGCGCCGCCGCCTGGCGAATTCGACGATCAGAATGGCGTTCTTCGCGGCCAGGCCGATCAGCATGACGAAACCGATCTGCGAGTAGACATCGGTCTGCATGCCGCGCAGCCACAGCGCCGCGATGGCGCCGAACAGCGCCAGCGGCACCGCGAGCAGCACCATGAACGGCATCGACCAGCTCTCGTATTGCGCGGCGAGGATCAAAAAGACGAATACGCTCGCCAACGCAAAGACGACGAGAGCGATCGAACCTGCCTTGAGTTCCTGGAAGGTGATGCCCGTCCATTCGTAACTGAAATCGCGCGGCAGCGCCGTCGCCGCGGCGCGCTCCATCGCCGCCACCGCCTGGCCCGAGCTGTAGCCGGGGGCGGGGCCGCCATTGATCAGCGCGGACCCGTAGTTGTTGTAGTGCGTCACCGTCTCCGGGCCGACGATCGGCTTCAGCGATCCCAGCGAATTCAGCGGGATCATGCCGCCGGCGGAATTGCGCACATAAAGACGGGAGATGTCCGTCGATGATGCGCGCGCATCCTTATCGGCCTGCATGGTGACGCGGAAGGTGCGCCCAAACAGGTTGAAGTCGTTGACGTAGAGCGAGCCCAGATAGATCTGCAAGGTGTTGAACACATCAGGCAGGTTGAGTCCCAGCAGCTTCGCCTTGTTACGGTCGAGGTCGTAGACGTACTGCGGGGTCGAGGTCGAGAACGACGAGAACAGCTGGTGCGCGTCGAGCTCCGGCTGCTTGCGGGCTTCCGCGATCAGCGCCTGCGTGGCTTCGTTGATCGCCACCGCGCCGTGGTTGTTGAGGTCCTGGATCTGGAATTCGAAGCCGCCAGTGGTGCCGAGGCCCGGAATCGACGGTGGCTCGAAGCTGAGCACGAACGCCTCGGGCATCTGCAGCAGTTTCGGCCGCACCGATTCCACGATCTTGCTGGCGCTGGTCTTGGCGTTTCGCTCTTCCCATGGCGCGAGGATCGCGAATTCCACCGCCGCGTTGGACTGCGCGGCATTGGTGAGGAAGTTGAAGCCGCTGACCGAGATAACGTGGGAGACGCCGGCCTCCTGCATCAGCTTTTCCTTGACCTTGGCGGCGACGGCGTCGGTGCGCTCCAGCGACGAGCCGTCCGGAAGCTGGATCACCACGAAGAAGTAACCTTGGTCTTCCACCGGGAGGAACGCGGAGGGGACGCGCAGCGACATCGCCCAGGCGGCGACGCCGCCGGCGATGAACAGGGCGAACATCGCCCAGCGCCAGCGCACCAGCGAGCGAATGCTGTCGGAATATTTATGCGACAGCCAGTTGAATCCGTTGTTGAACCAGCGGAACAGCACGAAGTCGATCGGCGGCCGGTGGCGCAGGAAGGCGGCGCTGAGCGCCGGACTGAGCGTCAGGGAGTTGAACGCCGAGATGCCGACGGAGATCGCCACCGTCAGCGCGAACTGGTTGTACATGCGCCCGGAGACGCCGGGGATGAAGGCCACCGGGATGAACACTGCCATCAGCACCGCGGTGGTGGCGATGATGGGACCGGTAACTTCGCTCATGGCCTTGCGGGCGGCGGCCAGTGGCTGCAGCCCGGCTTCGAGCTGCCGTTCCACGTTTTCGACCACCACGATGGCGTCGTCGACCACGAGGCCGATCGCCAGCACCATGCCGAGCAAGCTCAGCATGTTGAGCGAGAATCCGAGCATCTTCATCACCACCAGAGTGGCGATCAGCGACACCGGGATGGCGATGGTCGGGATGATGGTGGTGCGCCAGTTCTGCAGGAAGATGAACACCACCAGCACCACCAGCACCAGGGCTTCGCCGAGCGTGACCAGCACGTCACGCATCGCGGCCGAGACGAACCGCGTGGTGTCGTATTTCATCTCGTAGGCGATGCCCTTGGGGAAGCGCTTGGACAGCTCTTCCATCTTCTTGGCGACGTTGTGCTGCAGGTCGAGGGCGTTCGACCCAGCCATCTGGAACACGCCGAGCACGACGGTCGGCTTGTCGGCGGAGAACGTGGTCGAGGAATACAACAGCGCGCCGAGCTCGACGCGGGCCACGTCGCGCAGGCGCACCACCGCGCCGTCGCGCGGATCGGCCCGCACCACGATGTCCTTGAACTGTTCGGGATCACTCAGGCGTCCGAGCGCGTTGACCTGCAGCTCGAAAGCCGTGCCGGGCGGCGAAGGAGACTGGCCGATCTTGCCGGCCGCCACCTGCACGTTCTGCTCGGAAATGGCGTTCTGCACGTCGACCGCGGTGATGCCGAGATTGGCAAGCTTGTCCGGATCGAGCCACACGCGCATAGAATAGCGCCGCTCGCCGAAGATCTGCACGTCGCCGACGCCGGGGATGCGCTTGAGCGGATCCTGGATCTGCARRTAGGCGTAGTTGCTGAGACCGATCGGGTCGACCGAGCCGTCGGGCGAGATCAGGTTGACGATCAGCACGAAGTTCGGATTCTGCTTCTTGATGATGACGCCGGCCTGGTTGACGATCGCCGGCAGCACGGGGGCCGCCTGCGACACGCGGTTCTGCACGTCCACCGCGGCGATATCCAGGGGATAGCCGACATCAAAGGTGATGGTGATGGTCGAGGAGCCGTCGTTCGAGCTGGTCGAAGACATGTAGGTCATGCCCTGAACGCCGTTGATCTGCTGCTCGAGCGGCGTGGTGACGGTATCTGCGACGACCTGCGCGCTGGCGCCGGGATAGTTCGCGCTCACCACCACCTGCGGCGGGGTGATGTCGGGAAACTGCGACACCGGCAGCAGGAAATAACAGATGGCGCCTGCCAACACCATGATGACGGCGATCGCCGATGCGAAGATCGGACGTTGAATGAAGAAATTCACCATGGCTTACTGGATCCACCCGAGCATGCATTGATTGGACATCGTCGGCGCGCCTTGCCGCTGTCGCGGCATCGATCTGTTCCGGGATCAGTGCGATGATAGTCACCGCGATGATGATCTCTGTGATGATGAGCGGCGTTCTGCGCCACCACCGGAACTGCGTCCTTATATGTCCATGGTCCCCATGATCCCGCCATACTTACTTTTTGGTGGGTATCATACTTTTCGTATGTTCTTGTCTTTTATACAGTAAATGCGGTTCCGGGAAAAGTCCGAACTGCAACGATCCACCGCGCGCTTGCCATTTATCCGCCAGAAGTGCGGCGGGACTTCGGCATCACGATGGTGAGTGCACTCACCAATCGCGCTTCGACAGGAAATGTTGTTTCAGCGCTTGGTTTTGAAATTTTCCTGCGCGGAGATCTGCCGATCATCCCAGTTGGCGGGTACGAGTCAATGTAAACTCCGCATCGATCGCCCACCCGCGCATCGATGTCGCAGGCTTCGGTTTGCAAACCCTCCAAATCTGCAAGCCTCCCAGATTGGCGAGACGTCCAGATTTACAAGCCTTCCAAATTTGCACGACTCCAAACGAGACTCCCCTCAGCGACGCGGATGCGGCTGCAGGTCTGCGTCGTCGCTATCGCAGCGTTTTGCCGGTGCGCTTGCGCTGGCTGCGCGCGCGATTCGCGGCGATCACCTGGCGCTTGCGGACTGCGGCGCGTCCTTCCTTGCGCAGCGTAGCCCAATCCAGCAGCGCCTGGAACACCGGTCCGAGCGCGGTGCCGATCTCGGTCATGGTATATTCCACCTTCGGCGGAATCTGCTGATGAACGATGCGAGCCACGATGCCGTCCTGCTCGAGATCGCGCAGTTGCTGGATCAGCATTTTCTGCGAGACGTCGGGGATGGCGCGCTCCAGTTCCGAGAAGCGCAACACCGCGCCGTTGCACAGCCGCGACAGGATCACGAGTTTCCAGCGCCCCTCGATGCATTTCAGCGTCGCTTCGAGATCGGCAAGGCAGCGGGCCTGCTGGTCGGCGAAATCCTGCGAAGCTGCCTCCTTCAACGCTTTTGCCTTCGTCGCTTGCGACTTCGGCGCCTCCTTCAGCACCTCTGACTTCAGAGTGTCCGATTTCAGCGCCTTGGATTTAAGCGGCTGCGCCTTGGGGGCTGAGGATTTCGCTGATGTCATGCGCCTGGAGCCATCTGCTTGCCTTCCGGTCAGTACCTGCCGTTTCGGGTGCTCCCATCTTTTATAGGGTGTGGTCCTTGGCAGGGAAAGCCCGAAGTGGCCTCCGGCGTGATGTGACCCGCTGCGTATTGTGTAGCGTGATGCTGCGGCGCGCCCGCTTGATTTAAAGTGCAATCGCGACGGTGCGAAATCCTGACCTGGCAAAATCTTGACCTGGCAAAATCTTGACCCGGAATGTCACGATTCGGTCTGGGAACCACGGCGGACTGTCGCGTGTTCTTGATCGGTATGCCGGTTACGCCCTCACAATGCCCAGCTTTTGTGCTTGCATGGTCAGGGCATGGCAGCGAGCATTCGAGGATCGGGCGGACGGATCGGCGCGGCGCGGGCTGTCATGGAAACGGAGGCGTCCGAGCCTTTTGAATCGCGCCTCTGTCCCCGGCCTTCGCAGCGCCAGTCAATCGGCGGATGTCCAGGAATGGTCGTCCAGGCCAGGGTCAACGAACCAGATAACAGCGATCATTCAGGCGCGAGTGATTATTCAAACGCGTATCGGGGACACCGCAAGTCAGGCGACATGTAGTCAAACTTTAGCGAGCCCAGCAGGAAGGTCGGAACTCATGCGTATTCGCAACGTGTTCAGCATTCTGTCGATGATCACGCTGACAGCATTCACCTCCGGCATTGCCGGTCTCTCCAAGTCTCATGCCCTCGAGAACCGCGGCACCGAGGCGCAACAACTCGCCTGCACGCCCGATGTGTTCCGTCTCTGCGGTAGCCAGATCCCCGACGCCGATCGCATCGTGGTGTGCCTGCGCCAGAACATGACGTCGCTGAGCAGCGGATGCCGCGCGGTGTTCGATGCCGAGGCCAGCATGCAGCAGACCGAGACCAAGCCGGCGGCCGTGCCCGGCAAGCTGCAACGCCTGACCCCGTCGAAACCCGTGGCGCGGGCGCCGCAGCCGGTCGCTCCGCCGGCCGCGGCGAGGCCGAATGAGGACGACGGCGACAATGACGAGTGAGAGTGGAGTCGGAAGCGTTCGGCCGAGCGCTCTTCCTCACATCGCATTTTGTGCGAGGCGCAGACCTCACCCAAAGCCGTCATGCCCGCACTTGGTCGGCGACTCGGCAGAGCCGAGCCGCCGGGGCATCCACGCCTTGACGGACGGGCCGCCCAAAAGTCACGGCTGAGAGCGATGAGATGCCTGGACCAATCAACTTCCGCTCCGACGGTGCGGCGCGCAAATCACTCCTCCCGATACAACCAACAGCACCGCCGAGATCACCAGCGCGAGGTGCGCGCCGTGGATGAAATTGCCGGATTCGCCGATCAATGAGCCGAACAGCGCCACGCCGATGACGCTGCCGGTTTGTCGGGTGGAATTGAGCACACCGGCGGCAACGCCCGCACGGGATTTCTCCACGCTGCCGAGCAGGGTCGAGGTCATGGGCGGCACCAGCAATCCGAGCCCTGCGCCGATCGCAACGAGTTGCGCGCAGGTTGCGGCATAGGACGTTTCACTGCCGATGCCGAGCAATGCGAGGCAGCCGAGTGCCGCGAGCCCGGCGCCCGCTGCAATCGTGGCCGGCGCGCCGATGCGCTCCGCCAGCCGGGGCGCGATCAGGTTGACCGGCAGTACGGCGCCCATCATCGGCAGGAAGGCGAGCCCGGTGGCCAGCGCCGACAGCTTGGTGATGCGCTGGAAATACAGGCTGAAAACGAAGATCAGGCCGTAGAACGCGATGTTGACCAGCAGTCCCACCAGCGCGGCGCGCGAAAACATCGGCCGGGCGAACAATGACGGTGGCAGCATCGGCTGCTCCGCGCGTCGCTCTTGCAGGACGAATAGCACAGCGAACACGATCGCCCCGGCAAATGCCGCCAGCACCAGCGGATTAAGCCAGCCGATTGCGCCGCCTTCGATCAGCGCACCGGCAAGCGCACCGAGCGCTGCGATTGCCACGATCTGGCCAAGCCAGTCGACATCGCGATGCGACGATCGTGGGGTCTCGCTGGCGTAGCGCAGGGACAGCCACAATCCGGCCAGGCCGATCGGCAGATTGACCAGGAAAATTGCGCGCCAGCTCGACAGCGCAATCAGCGCGCCGCCGGCAAGAGGCCCGGCAGTCAGCGCCAGGCTCGCGCCCGCAGCCCAGATTCCGACCGCGCGTCCGCGTGCCTTGTCGTCGGGATAGGCGTGGCTCAGCAGCGCCAGTGAATTCGGCACCAGGATCGCTGCGCCGAGGCCTTGAAGGGCGCGTGCGATGATGAGGATGGTGGTGGACGGCGCCAGCGCGCACAGCAGCGAGGCGGCGGTGAAAATGGCGAACCCCGCCATGAACACACGCTTGGCGCCGATGCGGTCGCCGAGCGCACCGGCGGTGAGGATCAGCGCCGCGAACGCGATGGTGTAGATCGAGACCACCCATTGCAGGCGGGAAACGTCGCCTCCGAGCGCAGTGCCGATGCTGTTGAGTGCGGTGTTGACGATGGTGACGTCGAGCTGGACCACGCCATAGCCGAGACTCATGGCGGCGAGGGTGAGCGAGGTCGCCAGCGTCGATGTCGCCGCAGTGCCGGTCGCCTTGGGCGTCCCGTCGGGGTAAGTTGTGAGCATGGCGGTTCGCACTTTCATCATGGTGGTTGGCATGGGGGCTCCTCGTCGTGACGCCGGTGTGCAGCGGATGCTGCGGCCGGCTTCGATCCGTCCCGGACACAACGCCCCGCAATAGCCCCTGTTGCGACCGGACGTTTCGCTGCGGATCGAAGTGTCGCCCGGGGAACTGCTCCAAAGGCCGGTGCGCGGATCCACCAAGAATGTGCCCAAGGAACCGTGATGATCTCCGTGGAACAAAACAGGCCGTATCCGCATTGCAGACCCGACTTTTTCGTTTGAGGAGGGAACGATGCGAACGTTTCTTGGAATGATTCTGGGCTGCCTGCTCATGGTGTCCGTGGTTTATGTGCATGACACCATGGCGACATCGACAGTCGCCAGCGGGCCCGCCACTGCGCAGCGCGGCCAGATCGTCAACTGGGATATAGCGGCGAGCGAGTGGGGGCGAGTAACCGACAATATCCGCCTGACCTGGAACAAACTGACCGCGAATATTGGATAAGGGAATCGGTCAACAGCGATGCCATGAACGATAATAAAAAAGACAATCGCTGAGAGGCGGCCCGCGCGCGGGCCGCCTTTTTAATGCACCCGTGAGGACTGCGGCTGTGCCATGCGCGGACGACGTGGAGGAACCATGACAGTGCGCCGCGGTTATCGGGTCGCCAATTCGGAGGTTTCGATGAACGACGTGATCGAGCGGGTTCTCAGCACCTACAATCTGATTCATCCACTGGATGAGCTCCGGCTTGCGGAGTCGCGCGAAAAGATCAACGGCTATATCGAAAAGCTGACCGCGGCCGGACAGACCGATGCACATGAGCTGGCCGTGTTCGGTCTCGCCTATCTCAAGGAACTGCACGAAGGACCGAACCCGCGTTATACGGGCTGCTAGATTTTGCTCTTGTCGCCCGGATGAGCGAAGCGACATCCGGGGACGATCCTTGCGTGGAATCCCGGATATCGCTTCGCTCATCCGGGCTACAGGCTACAGTCTGAGTCCGGTCCCATGGTCCACGATGCCTCCCACTCCTTCTTCAAAAACTTCCAGTCCCGCCACGTCGACGCCGGTGGCCTCGACATCTTCGTGCGACACGCCGGCGAAGGTGATCCGGTTCTGCTGCTGCACGGCTTTCCCCAAACCCATCTGATGTGGCGCGACGTGGGTCCGCGGCTCGCGCGTCGCTTTCATGTGGTGTGCGCGGATCTGCCCGGCTATGGGCAGAGCGGCTGCCCGCGCGATGCGCCGGATCACGCGGCCCATGGCAAGCGCGCTATGGCGCAGCATCTGGTTCGGATGATGGACGAACTCGGCTTCGTACGGTTTGCGGTGGTCGGCCACGATCGCGGCGGCCGCGTCGCCTATCGGATGGCGCTGGATCATCCCGCGCGAGTTACCCACGTGGCGGTGCTCGACATCGTCACCGGATGGGATGCGTGGTCGCGCGCCGATACCCGGCTCGCGCTCGGCTTCTGGCCGTGGTCGCTGCTCGCCCAGCCGAAGCCCCTGCCGGAGCGGCTGCTCGCGGCCTGTCTCTTATACACATCTAGATGTGTATAAGAGACAGGCTTCTGGCCGTGGTCACTATTGGCGCAGCCGGCGCCGCTGCCCGAACGGCTGCTGCTTGGGGCGCCAGAGGCGATTATCGATGATGCGCTGACACAGTGGGGCTCGTCCGCCGCGACATTCAGCCCGCAGGTACGCGCGGCTTATGTCGATGCGCTGCGTGATCCGGCGCACGTTCACGCCATCTGCGAAGAATATCGCGCCGCTGCGACTGTCGATCGCGCGCATGACGAGGCGGATCGCGTCGCGGGTAGGCGCATCAACGCGCCGCTGCTTGCGCTGTGGAGCGGAGCAGGCGCGCTCAATCATTGGTATGACGCCGATGGTGGGCCGCTCGCGCTATGGCGGGCCTGGGCGCGGAACGTGCACGGTTTTGCGCTCAGCGCCGGCCACTTTTTTCCCGAGGAGATGCCTGAGCAGACCGCAGACCTGCTCACGGACTTTCTCGCGGCGCCGAACACCGACTGACCGGCCCGGCGGATCGTCGCGCTGTGGTCGCGATCCCGATTCCGGCAAACACCGTCACCAGCCCCACCACCAGGTTCCAGCGGATCGGTTCATGCAGCAGCGCGGCGCCGACCAGCGCCGCTGTCATCGGATTGACGGTGACCGAGATCGCGACCCGGGTCGGCGTGGTGTGCCCGAGCGCAAACGCCCACAGGAAAAAGGTGATGGCGCTGCCGAACACGCCGAGATAGGCCACCGCGCCCCATTGTGCCGCATCGAAATTGGCCACTGGCGCGAAGCCGCCGCGGGCCAGCGAGATCGTGATCAGGCCACAGGCGCCGGCCGCCATGCCCATGGTGGTGAACGCGATCGGGCTTGAGCGCCGGATGAAGGGTTTCGACCAGACATTGTAAAGCGCCATGCAGAGCGCGGCGCCGACCATCAGGAGGTCACCTCGCCAGGCGCCTGGCGGTGCGGAGGCGAGATCGGACAGCAGCGCGGTCGCCACGCCGCCGGTTGCCACCAGCACGCCGAGGGTCTTGCGTGCGGTCAAGGGCTCGATGCCAAGGCTGGCGGCCGCCACCATGGTAAGCAGCGGCAGCGTCGACAAGGCCAGTGCGCCGCGTGCGGATGTCGTGAACAGCAATGATGCATTGAACAGGATCGGAAACAGCCCGAAGAACAGCACGCCGAGCCCGAGCACTTGCGGCCAGTCAGCCGCCGGCGGCCAGCGTTCCCGCAGCATCAATGCGACCGGCAGCAGGAAGATGAAGCCGAGGCCGAAGCGGAAGGCGCCGAGCACCAGCGGATCGCAGGCGCCGACCACATAGCGGGTGGCGGCAATCGACGTGCCGCCCAGCGCGCTCGAAACCACGGCCGCCAATACACCCCAGATCTCGCCCATCTGCGCTCCCCGCTCCGAACTTGGTTCTTGTGCGGATCGTAGCGCCGGCGGATAATCAAGGAATCGAATATATCTGATGGATCTTATCACAAATTGAAATGACCTTTCCGGTTCTCGATCTCGCATGTCTGAAGGCGTTCGTCGCGGTCGCCGAGCATCGCTCGTTCACCCGCGCCGCGGCGATGCTCAATCGCACGCAGTCCGCGGTCAGCATGCAGGTCAAGCGCCTCGAGGAGCAACTCGGCACCGCGCTGTTGTTGCGCACCAAGGTGCAGGTCGATCTCACGGCGGCGGGCGAAGGCCTGCTCGGCACTGCGCGGCGCATGCTGGCCTTGAACGAGGAGGCGGTCGGGCGGCTGCACGCGCATAAGGTCGAGGGCCATGTGCGGCTTGGCGTCATGGATGATTACGGCGCGCTGGTCGTGCCGCCGCTGCTGGCCGGTTTCGTCAACGCCTATCCGCGCATCCATGTCGAAATGGAGACAGGCCTGACCGGCACCATGCCGGCGCGGCTGGGCGAGGCTTTCGACCTGGTGATCGCCATGCATCCGCAGGGCCGCGGCGACGGCGTGTTCCTGCGGCGCGAGCGGGCGGTGTGGGCCGCGGGCGCATCGCATGCTGCGGAGGCGATTGACCCGCTGCCGGTGGCGCTCTATCCGCAAGGCTGCCTGTTTCGCAAATGGGCCGTGGAGGCGCTGGATGCCGCCCGGCGGCCGTGGCGGCTGGCGTTCGTCAGCCACAGCTCGGCCGCCGTGGAATCGATTGTCGCGCAGGGCCTCGCGGTGACGGTTTTCAAATCCGGCACCTTCCCGTCGCGGTTGCGCCCGCTGTCCGAACGCGACGGGCTGCCGCGACTGCCGGCCGCCGATATCCGCCTGCATCGGGCCGCCAATCTGTCGCGATCGGCGTCGCTGCTGTCGGATCATCTGATCGCTGGCTTGCGCCAGCGATCGCGCGTGTGAGTTGTGGATCTCTGCTATTGGCCGACCTTGGCCGGATATCCAGGATGGCTGGGATCGTCGCCGGGCAGGCCGCTCGGCGAGGCGTCGGTGCCGATCGTCCCGGGTGTCGAGGTGTTCGGCACGCCGGGCTGGTTGGTGTTGCCGGGGTTGAGGTTCGGATTGGTGGTGGTGCCGGACCCCGTGCCCATGCCCGTGGTGGTGGTGGAGGACGATGTGCCCGGTGCCGGCGTGATGCCGGCGGAGCCCGGGTTTTGCGGGGTGACCGCGGGACTGCTGGTGGCGGCGCCGGCGGGGGCTGCGCCGGTCGCGGAACCAGCGGAGCTGCTGGCGCCCGCGGCGGCCGCGAACGCTGTCGATGCAACAAACAAACCCGCCGCGACTGCGGCGTGACGGACGATGGATCGCATGGCGGATCTCCCGTTGAGTCGATCTTTCGATCTGACGACGATGGGTCAACACGGGCCGCCGTGACGTCGTTCCCTCAGCGATTTTCCTTTGGCGATTTTGTCGGAAGGGCGATGACGGGAATGTGAGGCCGGCGCGCCCGGTCGTGACGCCGAAACCTGCCGCGCTTTATTTGGCAGGCGTCTCGGTGCGCAGCGGCGCGAGAATCGCCTTGTACTCGTCGAGTACGCCCTGCACGCGCTCGCATTCGTCGCTTCCGACGGTAAAGGGGATCCAATCCTTCTTGTTCTCGTCGGGAATGTAGACCGCGGCTTTCTCGAAACCGCGCCGATAACCCTCGGCGATCCAGTGGCGGTTGTTGCGCGACAGATGCTTGTCGATATCCTTCATCATGGGCGCGACCTGGCCAGTGAGGATCTCGCCGTGCCGCTCGCAGGTCGCGGCCGCCGCGAAGAACGAGCCCGCGCTGATGGAGGTTTCCCGGGACATCTCGGCCGCCGCGGGGCGGATCGCGGCAAGCAGGGTGATCGTTGCGAGCAGGGCGGGCCCAAGCAGGATAGACCAAGGTCTGATGCGGGGTGCGTACGGTCTCACGTCTGGATATCCGGTCCTGTGCATCACGGTGTCAGATCGATCTCGGTTGGTGGTCGTGCCGGCGCGCCGTCCTTAGGAATCGCGCGTAACTGCCGGGCCGCATCCGCATTGCCGAACATGCAGGCCATGGTCGGCTCCGCCACCGACGACATCACTTGGTCGATCAGCGGACGTTTGGCTTCCGGCAGCGACAGCGCAAAGATGGTCGGCACGCCGCGTTCGGTGATGCCGTAGAGCACCGCATCGACCATGTCCGGATCGGCGATCTTGTCGCGGATGCTCGCCTGCAGGCAATCGCAAATGCTCTCCGGGTGCATGTAGCGTTGCGCCATGAACGGCGCACACAGGCGGATGAACTCGCCGCGCGGATCGGGCATCTGCGACAGCTTGAGCGCATCGGCCTGCACCGGCGTCGACGCGGTGATCACAACAAGAGCGGCGCATGTCAGCAATGATTTCAGCACGCAATACTCGTAGCGAYGGCAATCCGGATAGGCAATTGGTCAATCGRCAGCCTGAATCCGCGATCCGGCTCAAGGGGTTGGGCATCGAGCCTGCGATCGCACCGTCTGCAATAGCACTGATGAGGCCGATGGCGCGAGATCGCCCGCCCGCGCGTCCACAGCCATTGGTGGGGCGAGGGCGTGATGCAAAGTGCCGACGCCACCGTCGCGGGGCGACGGTGGCGCGCAGTGACGGTGGGGGATGACTTGAACGTGTGTCGTGATCAGCGAAGGGGGCACCCGGCCCCCTCAAGCCCTGAAAATCGTCAAACCCAGCAACAGCAGCACGATGAAGATCGCCGCGAATACATAGAACAGGAACCGCGCGATATCGGCCGACACCACCGACACGCCGGTGAAGCCGAGCAGGCCGGCAATGATCGACACCACGAGAAAGATCAGGGCCCATTTCAGGATCGACATCGTTTGCTCTCCAGTCGCCAAACTCGGCGGTTCAACACCGCATGCGCGCCAATGTTCCGTGTGGGGAACGCGTAGGGAGCGGGCGCTCCGACAGGCTTTCCCGTGCGGCGCCCGGTGCAGGATGATGGCGGGAGCGGCGGTCCTCGCCGGCAACGCCACAATTCCTGTGCCCCGGGCGCGGGAATCCGGTGGTCTGGCCGGTTTGTTCGTGTACTGTCGTTCTCCCGTTGTCCGTTTTGTCTCCCTTCGGCCCCCTTCGTCGTCATGCCCGGCTTCTCGGATTCCCTCTCCGCCGACACCAGCGACCGTCGCCGGCGCACAGGCATCGTGGTCGCGTTCCTGCTGCTGGTGCTGGCCGGCATCGCGGCCATCGTCGCCACCCTCAGTGCCAACGCTGCGGAAGGGTGGGCCGCTCATTCCATCGAGGTTCGGCAGAATGTGGCGGCGCTGATTGGCGCGGTGACCGACACCGAGACCGGACAGCGCGGCTATCTGCTGACCGGCAACGAGGATTATCTCAGCGCATACACCGACGGCCTGCGCGAGCTGCCGGTCGTGCAGCGCAACCTCCGCGCCTTGGTGGCGGACAATCCTGCGCACCTCGCCTTGATCGCGCAGCTTGATCCGCTCATCGCGCAGAAGCAGGCCGAGCTCAAAGAGACCATCGATCTGCGCCGCGCCGGTCGCATCGCCGAGGTCGAAACGATCGTCAAGGCCGATACCGGCCGCGAGGCGATGCGGCGGATCCGCGAGCTGACTGCGCAATTCGACCAGGCGGAGCGGACGCTGCTGCAGGAGCGCCAGCATGTCGCCGAGCGCCAGCGCATCATCGCACTCGCGGTCATTCTGGTGGCGCTCGCGCTCTCGGGCATCCTCGGCCGGCTGGTGACGCTGTCGGCGCGAGACCATGCGCGCACCCTGGAACAGAGCAACGCCGCGCTCGCCGCCGAAATGGCCAACCGCGAGCGCGCCGAGGGTCAGTTGCGCCAGGCGCAGAAGATGGAGGCGCTGGGACAGTTGACCGGCGGTGTGGCGCACGACTTCAACAACATGCTGTCGATCATCGTCGGCAATCTCGACATGCTGTCGCGCAAGCTCGGTGCCGGCGAGCCTCGGTTGCAGGATCTGGCCGGTCGCGCCCTGGAAGGCGCCAATCGCGCGGCGGCGCTGACCCACCGGTTGCTGGCGTTCTCGCGGCTGCAGCCGCTGGCACCGAAATCCACCGATATCAACAAGTGCGTTACCGACGTCTCTGAAATCCTGCGCCGCAGCCTCGGCGAGACCGTTCTGATCGAAACCGTGCTCGGCGGCGGCGTGTGGCGGGCGCTGGTCGACGTGCCGCAGCTCGAGAGCGCGATTGTCAATCTCGCCGTCAACGCCCGTGATGCCATGCCTGGTGGTGGCAAGCTGACACTGGAGACGGCCAATGCCGCGCTCGACCAGGCATATGCCGACGCGCATCATGAGGTGATACCGGGACAATATGTGATGATCGCCGTCACCGACACCGGCACCGGCATGCCGCCCGAGGTGGCGCAGAAGGCGTTCGATCCGTTTTTCACCACCAAGGATGTCGGGCAGGGTACGGGTCTGGGGCTGAGCCAGGTGCACGGCTTCGTCAAGCAGTCCGGCGGGCATATCAAGATCTACAGCGAGCCGGGCCAGGGCACCACCGTGAAGCTGTATCTGCCGCGCGATCACAGCGGTGCCGCGGCGGAGGATGCCGCGAGACCTGCAGCCCCGGCGCCGATCCGGCGCAAGCTGAAGATCCTGGTGGTGGAAGACGAAGACGGCGTGCGCGCCTTCGCGGTGGCGGCGCTGCGCGACATCGGCTTCGAGGCGGTGGAGGCTCCGAATGCCGCCGCAGCGCTGAGCATGCTCGATGCCCATCCCGAAGTGGTGGCACTGCTTACTGACGTGGTGATGCCGGTGATGGACGGTCGCCGCCTGGCCGCCGATGCTCTCTCACGCCGTCCTGACCTGCGCGTGGTCTACATGACCGGCTACACCCGCAACGCCATCGTTCACAACGGCGTGCTCGATCCGGGCACGCGCCTCATCACTAAGCCCTTCACCATCACGCAACTGGAAAGCGAGATGCGCGCGGCGCTGGCGGATTTGTTGTGAGGGGAGTGATGCTCCGTTCGTAGTCGTTCGCAATTCGTAGCCTGGATGAGCGGAGCGATATCCGGGACTTTTCACGCACCGTTCCCGGATGTCGCGGACCGTGTCATCGGGCCGCGCTTTGCGCGGACCCCGTTGGCTCATCCGGGCTACGGGTTCAAACGCGTGTCCTGCAGGCCTTAGTATCCGCCGTTGCGCCACCTGCGGTTTTGCGCACGGCCGCCGAGGGGCTCGTCATAGGACGGATCGTAGGCGAGGCGCGGGTTCTGGATGCAGTCGCCGCCGATGCCGCTGATGGTGGCCTGGCATTGGGCGAACGACGCATAGGAGCAGTCCCCGCTGATATTGTAGGTGACGTTCTGCGCGCACCATTGCAGGTTGCCTGAAGCTTGGCTCGGCGTGGAGCCACCGATCAGGCCTGTCGTGACAGCCAGCGTGAAGGTTGCGGCTGCAAGAGCCAGTTTCGAATTCATGTCAGTCCCCTGATGGTCATATCGGTCAATTCGCCATCGTTAGCGTAGTTCCCATTTAGACCTGGAACGGGTCAGCCACAACCTGTTGATGGCCGCGCGGCAAAATAACGCCGGCCGAGGCGATCAATCCGCTTCCCCGAAAGCCGGCGACAGGACGCCGGGATGGTCATCGTCTGAGTCGGAAACATCAGGACATGGTGACGGAATTGCCGGTCGGCGCGGTTCATCGAGGCCGTACCGCCTGGCGAAGATCGCTTTGCAGTCACTCAAGCAGAAGTGAAGGCCATGCCGGGCCAGCAACCCAGCCCCGGCGCGTTCCACTCTGGTTCGAGATGAACGTGCTCGTTACTGTCGCACAAAATAAAAAGGGTGAGAAACGAATGTCCGGAGCGGAGCAGGCAACAGCACGCCTCAAATTGGTTCAGCGTACCGCGTTGGCGATGCTGGTTGTGGCGGGTGTGGTCAACTATATCGACCGAGCGACTTTGGCCGTCGCCAATCCGCTGATCCGGGAGGAACTCGGATTATCGATTGCGGATATGGGCTACCTGCTCTCCGCTTTTCTTTGGGCCTATGCGTTCTCGCAGTTGCCCACCGGCGCCATGGTCGACCGGCTGGGACCACGCATCCTGCTGACAATGGGACTCAGCCTGTGGTCTTTCGCGCAGCTGCTCGGCGGGCTGGTGCAAAGCTTCGGTCAGTTTTTCAGCGCGCGCCTGTTGCTGGGTGTCGGCGAGGCCCCGCAATTTCCAACCGGGGCACGCGTGGTGCGGGACTGGTTCAATCCGCGCGATCGTGGCCTTGCCACCGGCGTCTTCAACTGCGCCTCGTCGCTGGGAACAGCGATCGCCGTGCCCCTGCTCACCTTCCTGATGCTGGCCCTCGGCTGGCGGATGATGTTCGTGATCATGGGCGTCGCTGGCCTGGTCGTGGCGGCGGTCTGGTATCTCATTTACCGCAACCCGGAAGAGCTTGCGCTGACGCCGCAGGAGAACACCTACCGCACGCAGGGGGACCCGCCCGGCCAGCGGACAAAGGTCACGCTTCGCGAGTGGAAGCTGCTGTTTCGATTTCGCACCACCTGGGGGATGGTGTTCGGCTATTTCGGCTGCATCTATCTGACCTGGATCTACACGGCGTGGCTGCCGGGCTATCTCGAGATCGAGCGCCACATGAGCGTGAAATACACGGGATGGGCGGCCGCGATCCCGTTCGCGTGTGGCGTAGTCGGCGGTGTGCTCGGCGGCTACATCGCCGATATCCTGGTGCGTCGCGGCGTGGCGCCGGTCAAGAGCCGCAAATATCCCGCGGCGATTTCCCTCCTCGGGACTGCGGCCTGCACGGTGGCTGCGGCCTATGTCAGCAGTAATGCACTGGCCATCGCCTTCATCTCGGTCTCGCTGTTCCTGGTCTATGTCACCAGCACCTGCGCCTGGGCGCTGAGTTCGGTTGCGGTGCCGACCAACTGCACCGCGTCGGTCGGCGCGGTGCAGAATTTCGGCGGTTATCTCGGCGGTGCGCTGGCGCCGACCGTCACCGGGCTGATCGTGCAGAAGACCGGATCCTTCGTGCCGGCGCTGGTGGTTGGTGCGTTGATCGGAGCGATCTCGGCGGCGTGTTACCTGTTCATTGTCGATCAGCCGATCACGGCCCTCGACATGGATGCGATGTCAGATCCCAAGGCTGATCCCATGCGCGCGGGCGCTGGGCCGTAGTGCCGCCTGCTGCGCCGCGTTTTGAGGTGCTTCATTCACCTTCCCTGGATAACGCGTCAGAGCGATTTCACCTCGCCGCCGTCCATGCGCAACACCGTACCGGTCATCCAGCGCGCCGGAGGCGACACCGCGAAAGCGATCATCTCGGCGATCTCGTTCGCTTCACCGAAGCGGCTGATGCCGGTTTGGATGAGAAACTGCCGTTTCGCGTCATCGAGCGTTATCTTTTTCGCAGTTGCGGCATTTTCAAGCATGGCTCGCCGGCGATCGGTCATGACCGCGCCAGGGGACACGCTGTTGACCTGAACGCCATCCGCAATGCCGCGCTCAGCGAATGCCTTGGCCAGCGCTTCGATCGCCGCATTGATCGCGCCGATGGCCGCCGCGCCCGGCTTGGGATTCACCGCGGCATTGCCCGACAAGAATACGACAGACCCTTTCGATGCCTTCAGGGCGTCCCAGGCGCGGATCGTTAGCCGGCGTGCGCCGTGAAACTTGAGTTCGAGGCCTGTCGTCCACTGCTCGTCGGTCATCTCAAATACATCGAGCCCGGCCACCGCGCCGGCGATGTTGACGAGGGCGTCGATGCGTCCAAAGCGATCGAGCGTGGTTTTCACGACGATTTCGGCCGACGCGTGAGCCGCCAGATCGAGGTCGAGCACAAACGGTTCGGCGCCGGTCGCTTCGACCTGCCAGGCGACCTCGGCCAGTTTCCCTGCGTTGCTCGCGGTGAGGACCATGGCATCGAAGTCCCGCGCCAGCCGTAGGGCCGCAGCCTTTCCGATTCCCGCGCTTGCACCGGTGACGATGGCGACTGATCTGGACATGGCATGGTTCTCTGCGGTGTTGAGGTGGAAGCTGGTGCGGGGCGGTCGCTGGTGGCCGTCCAGGAGATCAGCCGGCGGCTGTCGCGCGGATGGCATCGTGGATGATGTCGACGACGACCTCCGGTGCGGTGACACTGGGCGTGTGATCGACCGCATGGGCCTTCACGGTCGCCTTCATGCGCGCCGCCATTTCGCGCTGCGTGTCGGGCGCGATCATCCGATCATTGTCCGCCACCAGGAACCAGCTGGGGATGTCCTTCCACAGCGGCCGGCTGGCGGCGACGGTGATGCAGGCCGCTGAAATCGGCCGCTGGATGGCGGCGAGGACAACATGATCGTCCGCGGATGCGTTCTGCGCGAACGCCGCGCCGAAGGCCTCGTCGGGCAGCCAGATCAGACCATTGCCATCGGGGGCAAGCTTAGGCGCCAACGGATGGGGATCCCTGCGATAGAACACGTCGGCAACGGTTTCGCCCTCGTCGGGCGCAAGCGCGGCCACATAAACCAGCGCCCGGATCCGCTCAGGGCGTGCCAGCGCGATGACCGCGCCGGCATAGGCGTGGCCCCCCAGCACGATCGGTCCATGCGTCCGGTCCAGGCAACGATTGAGCGCGGCGACATCATCGGCCAGCGACGTCAGCGGAAGCGGGGCCGCCACCACGTTCACACCCTCGGCCTTCAGCGCCGTGACGACGCGCGCCCAGCTTGATCCATCCGCCCACGCGCCGTGGGCAAGCGCGACACTCACATCCTCGATCGTCATCCTGTTGCTCCCGCGATTTTGGCGATCTATTTCGTAACCTATTAAATGGCTATTGATAGGTTACAGAACCGGACGTAACTTGTCAATTAGCTCTTGACAGGTTACTTGATTGGACCCTGTTTCAGAGAGGGACGATTTTGCAACACAGACCACCTGCCATGTTCATCGCCGATTCACTTGGCCTCGACTTCCTGAACTCCATCGCAACACCGCTCGATACACCTGTCGACTGGCTGGACAGCGGTGACGGCCTCGTGAGGTGGCTGGCTCAGGCGAAGTTCGTTCCGGCGGATGTTTTGGATGACCTCAGGGCGCGCGCGAAGCCGGGTGAACTGGACAAGGTTGCGGGCGAGGCCCGTGATCTGCGCGAGTGGTTCAGAGGCTTCGTCCGCAAGCACAAGGGGCGGCCGCTGACGCCCAGCGCGCTTCACGAATTATCGCCTCTGAGCCGGCTGCTAGAGCGCGATGACACCTTCCGCCAGATCTCACGACAGTCCGCCGGCGAGGGCGGTGGCCTGGAATTGCGAATGGTGCGGCGCTGGCGCTCGCCGGCATCACTGCTGCTGCCGATCGGCGAAGCGCTGGGCAGGCTGGTGTGTGACGAAGATTTCACCGACGTGAAGGCGTGCGCGGGCGAGAACTGCACCCTGCTGTTCGCCGACCATACCCGACGACGGGCACGGCGGTGGTGCAGCATGGCCATCTGCGGCAACCGTGCCAAGCAGGCCGCCTATCGCGACCGGCTGAAAACCACGAACTGAGGGCTGACCAAACGCAACAAGACAGGAGTTTCACATGGCTGCGCTTCCCCTGATCGTCTTCGATGTCAACGAGACGCTGCTCGATCTTGAAACCATGGAGCCGACGTTCGCCCGCATCTTCGGCCATAAGGATGCGATGCGGCTGTGGTTCGCCAACTTCATCATGTATTCGGCGGCACTGACCGTGGCGGGCTGCTACGTGCCCTTTACCGACATCGGCGCGGCGGTGATGAAAATGCTGGCGGATACGCGCGGCATCAGGATCGGCGACCGGGACAAACAGGAGCTCACCGAAAAATTCTCCACCATGCCGCCGCATGCCGAGGTTCCGGCGGCGCTGCGCAAGCTGCGCGCTGCGGGATTCCGGCTTTTTACGCTGATGGACAATCTGCTGGAGGTGCAGACCCGGCAGCTCACGCACGGCGGCATCGTCGATCTGTTCGAGCGGCGGTTCAGCGCCGACGGCGTCAAGCATCACAAGCCGTCGCGCGAGGCCTATGCCTATGTCGAGCGCGAGCTCGGCGTGAAGCCCGACCAGCTCTGCCTGATCGCTTGCCACACATGGGACACGCTCGGCGCAGTCGCCGCGGGCTGGGAGGGCGCGCTGATCAAGCGGACCGGCAACGATGTCCTGGGCGTGGGGCCGCAGCCGCACATCGTGGGCGATACCTTGAATGACGTCGCCGACCAACTGATCGCCCGCCACAACTGACGGATCCAGGCTCGGGTCTGTCGTGTGGCCGGGCCTGATACATCTCGAAAGCGGCAGCGACGGCGATGTCTTCGCTCTTGTTCATCATCCTGGCGGTACGCGCGGCGGCGGTACGTTCGCCGCGCCGATCTGAACCGTCCGTGAATGCGGCGCCGATGCTTCATCCCGGGCCGATCACATTAGGTTTTCTTGTCATTGTTTCGGTCGTCGTCGATGACTTGCGCCAAGTGGATGCGCGGGGATCGAGGCGCCGCGTTTGACTCGCGCGAGCGGCCTGTCCCGAGAGGAACGTGCTGTTCGCGCGCCGGCGCGGAGCTTGTGAATGAAACTTGATGTTCGCTTTGTGACGATTGGCGTATCGATCGTCCTGCTTTGCCTTGCACGGCCCGCGGCGGCAAGGACGTGTGAGGCACCTCCGGCGCTGGCATCGGTCGATCCGCCCGGTTTCTATCTGGATGCCGGCGGCTATTCGGAGGCCATCAAGCCGCTGCATGCTTTCATCGCGGCGGTCAACAAGGCGGCCGATGCCGGCGATACGGGGTGTGTCATGGACCTGCTCGCCGGGTGGGCCAAGGGAAACGCCCTGCTGACGATCGGCGCAAACTATCAGAGCGATTATGAGCGATCATGGGCGGGGACGGATTTTTCGCTCGCCTTGTTGCGATTTCCCGGCGCAACGACGAATGCGGATCCTCGCTGGCGCCAGATCAAGCCCTGGCTGATCAGGATTGCCGAGGAGACGCGCGATTCCGATCGCATCAATCACCTCAACAACAATCTGGTTTATTGGGCCGGGCTCGATCTGATGGCGATCGGTACCCTGACGGACCGGGGCGACCTGGTTGACGCCGGCCTCTCCCGGGCGCGTCAGGGCATCAGGGACATCGGCCCGCATGGTGAACTGCAGCGCGAGCTGAAGCGCGGCGAGCGCGCGCTTCACTACCACAACTTCGCGCTTACCCCGCTGGTGTTCTGCGCCGAACTCGCAAGCCGCCGCAAGATCGATCTTTATGCGGAGAACAACGGGGCGATCCATCGGCTCGCGGACCTGATCATTCGCGCCGTCCAGGACGAGCACAGCTTCGGCGCTCTCAGCAATGTTCCGCAGCAGCTTTTTCCCTGGACCTTCCAGGGAGACCTTGCCTGGATGGAGCCGTACGACGCCCGCTTTCATGATCCGCGCCTGGGGCCGATCCTTCGTTCGAAGAGGCCACTGACCAATCCGCGGCTCGGCGGGAACGTGACGGCATCCTGGGGAGCGCGCCTGCCGAGTTGAACGCCGATCAAAGGCCGCGAGATTTGGCTGCGCCGGACCGCTCGCCTCAGACGGCCAGCCATCCGAACGCGCGGCGCAGGAAGGCCCGGGCATCGGTTTCGACGGGCGTTCCATGGGCCATCAGCACCTTCTCGGCCGGCCATGCGAAAATGCGCTCCAGTGCTGCGCGCGCGGCGCGGCGATTGGTGAAGGCGAGACGAAACTTGCGCGGCACCGATGGCTCATGGCTGGTCATCAGGTCCAGTTTCGCCACCAGCGCGCGCCAGCCGGAGAACGAACTCGTGGGAAACTGCTGGATCAGGTCGGTGAACAGCACGGTCCCGCTCCTGCGATGGAAGAACACCACTTCCGTGGTGATTAGGTTGCCCGCCATCGGAACCTGATCGATCTCCTGAGCCCAATTCGGGCTGGGCGCGGATCCGAGATCGGCATCGAAGACAATATCCTTGCGCTTCCCGCGCAATCCAGGCGGAGCGTAGAGCCGGGCTCCGGGGTAGGCGGCCTTCCACTCGGCAAGAAACAGGTGGTGCAGCGAATTGGGCGCAATGATGTGCCGCACCTGACCGAGGGTTTCCATCTCCGCCCGCAGAGTGTCCGTCAGCCGGATCGGCGACCAGACGAAGAGGGTTTCGTCTGACAACTTCATCACCGCCATTCGCGTCGGATAATGAAATCCGGCGACAGCGACCTCGGGTCCATCCGCGATCCATATCTCATGACCGAATGGCTTCAACATGGATGACCCCACGCAGTTGGCGCTGACGGTTTGTTAATCGCTGGAGGCAGTCCTCGCAAGCGCCGACCGGCGCGGCCTATGGCTGCAGATGTCGCTTCAGAAACCGCACGGTTTCGCCGATCGATTGGGCGCGAACCGCGGCATCGAACGCCATCGCATATCCGGGAGCTTCAGCCATGCAGGTGCCGACGAAACTTGGGTCGAACGGTCCGGTTTGACCGTCGATGAGGAACAGCGGCCGGTTCGGCCCGAGCAGAATGAGCGGGCATTTTTTCGTGCTGACGTACTCTGGGTAGAAATGCGGGGTTACCAGGCTGGGAACCGTCCACGCATGGGAGGCGCCGGGATAGATCACGGTCTCGATCGGGGCAGGATGGCCCGCCGATCGCGCGTAGGCCAGATAATTCTCGATCTTCGCCACGGGCAGGTTGTCGTCCTTGTCGCCGAGCAGCATCAGTACCGGCGATCCGGTATAGGCGCCGGGGTCGGCAATCACGCCAAAACTCCCGGCGGGATAGAAGGCGACATGCGCGGCAAATCGGAGCGGGCCGGGATCGAGCGCCGATCGCAGCGACGCGAAGGCCGTCATGTGAGCGATTTCGCCGCCAAACGAGAAGCCGATGATGGCGATGCGATCGGCATCGATCCGAGGGTCGCTCGCGAGCCATCGTAGCGCGGCGTAGGCATCCGCTGTGCCGGCAATCAGATAGGCCGGGGAGGCCGACAAGTTTTGTCCCGTCGTTCCGCGCGCGGCGAAACTGTCGTAGGTCAAGGTGGCGAAGCCCGATTTGCGCAGCTCGGCGGCGACGTAACCTTCATTGGCGTCGCGATAGCCGCTGAGGGTGTGAACCACGATGACGGCGGGGTACCATCCCGTTTCTCGTCCGGAAAGCCCAGCGTCGCGGGAATAGTCACTGTTGCGGTCGGCGGCTGCCGTGCCAGCACCTGGCGAAAGTCGCTGTAGGTGGACGATTGAAACGTGAGCGTGGTCGTGCCCGGCTGCGACGCCTGGCATGAGGCAGCCGTGCCATATCCGATCATCGCCATCAGCACGCACAGGATCTGATACATGGGATACGCTCGCGCGGTCGGGGGCAGACGCCACGTCGCTAACTCTCCGGTGAGATGGTGCGAACGACCTCCCTTAAGGCCTGCGGCGCACCGATCATGTCGGTATGCGTCATGTTCGGCACCAGCGTCACGGGGATGTTCACGCCGAGGCGCCGCAGCAGCGGCGCGAACTGGTCGGCGAATTCCTGTTCGTCGGCGCCGCCGACAAGGATCGCGGCCGGTCGGCGAATGTTTCGGAGATAGCTCTCGTACGCGCGGCTGGCGCCGAAATTCAGTGTCAGCCGATAGGAATAGCTGGCGGTCACCGATGGCGCCAGGTCGGGGGAGATCGCGTAGCTGAGGACGGGAACTCCGTCGAATCCATGAATGCCGAGGCGATCGAGCCAGTTGATTGTCACCACGCGAGGGAGCGAGACGTTGATCCAGCCGCCGGAAGACGGGCGCAGGGTCGGCGAGCCCGGCAGGATGGGCGATAGCAGCACGTAACGGTCGAATAGCTCGCCATAGGGACCGCCGGCAAAGCGGATGGTGAAGCCGCCGCCAGCGGAGAAGCCGACGAGCGTGCGCGTCTCGCCGTTTTTGACCGGCCCAAGCTGGGCGACGAAGTCAGCGAGATCGTCGTCGATCTGCCCGATGTAATCGATGTCGCCGCGCCGTCCCGAGCCGCCGTGCCCGCGAATATCAAGGGCGTAGGTCGTCACGCCGGCGCCGCGTAGCGCCTGCGCCAGCGCATGCATGCTGGGGGCGGGAAAAGCGGAGCCGTGGATGAGGACGGCGACTTTGTTTGTGTCGGCGGGATAGGCGTAATACTGCAAGCTGGTGCCGTCGCGCGCCTGGAAGTGGCGGGGTTCAGGAAGGTCTCGAATGTGGTCCCGCTTGTTGTGCGCGGCCGATGTCGCCATGGCGGGTGGCGGGGCCGGTGCGCTGAACGCAATCACGGCCATGGGGATCGTTGCTATTACGACGAGCAGTGTAAACAGGCCGGCTAGCAGCCCGGACATTGCCTTCTTGGACACCTTCTTGGACATGGCTCCATCCTCCTTCGCAAGGCGATGCGGCGGTTCATGTGGCGCTGCTGATGAGCGCGGATTGACCGGCCCTCAAGCAGGGCGCTGGTCCGGGGTGAGCGACGGCAGGCCTGCGCCTACGGCATCTGGATGATCTGCCCCGAGCCCGAGACGTGGCTGCGGATCCGTGCCGCGGCGGCGCCATGCAGCCGCACCACCGCGCTGCCGGAGATGGAGATATCCGCATCCTCGCGCGGCGCGAGGTCGACGGTCGCGCTGCCGTGAAGCCGCGTGCTGGCCTGCTGCGCTACGAGCCTGCCGAGGTCGACGCGGCTTGATCCCGCCGCCTCGAGCGACAGCTCATGAACCTCGCCGGTTGCGGTGATGCGGCTGCTGCCGTGCGTGGTGATGCGCAGGGCGTCCTGCTTGAGGTCGGTCAGCTCGAGTTCGCTCGAGCCGTTCAGCGTCCAGGCCGGAACCGCGGGGCCGGAGATCTGCACCACCAGGTTGTCCGCCGGGAAGCACTCGTCGAGGGTGTCGGATTCCAGCGTGTCATTGCGCAGCCGCACGTGGTCGACCTGCTCGGTGTTGCCGCTGACGCTCGCCTGCGGCTTCGGTCCGGGCTGGTAATGCACCCGCACCGGAATCTTGATCCTGATGATGTCGCTTCCGCTCCATCCGAGATCGAGCGTGCGTTGTTCGCCCGCGCCGGCTCTTGCCGTCGTGCAGCGTCGCGCCGTCGCGGCCCAGGATCGATAGTCGCTGTCGACGAGGCCCGTTGCATGGGCCCAAACGGCCACCAGCGCGCAGAGCGCCGAAATGCTCAGTGACACTTTCGCGATCGAAACAAGATGTCGGTTCATGGCGCACCTCCAACGATTGTCTGGCTGGCAACTATTGTCTGGCCGGCTCCTGGCCCGGCTTGAGCAGGCGGTAATGCAGCCGCGCGTAATCGCCGAGCATTTTCACGGCGGCGTTGAGCGCGAGCAGCAGCAGCGCGCCGCAGCCCACACTGGCGGTGACCAGCCCGATGCCCGCCACGGCGCGCAGCATCATGGCGGCGATCGAGGCGAAGTGTCCGACCCTGAGCAGGCTCAGCAGCAGGCCGAGACCGACGATCCCGAGCGCGAAGATCACCAGGCCGACAATCAGCACCACCAGCATAGCGCCGAACAGCAGCGGCAGCAGGAACAGGATGTCGACCGCGGCGAGGCCGCCGAGCGCCAGCAGGGCGGTCGAGGAGTTCTTCAGGCTCGGATGGTTTTCCCAGTGCCGCAGCCCGGTTTCGGCGCGCAATTCCCGCGCCAGCCGCCGCGGATCGCCGAGGGCCGCGGAGACCTGCTCCTCGCTGCGCCCGGACGCATGGGCCTCGTCGAAATAAGCGGTGTAGTCGGCAAGGATGTCGTCGATCTCGTGCGGCGGCAGGCCGGCGAGTCCATCGCGGAGGATGCGGAGGAAGGCGGCGCGGTTCATCAGGTGTCTCCGAGCAGCTGATTGACGGCTTTCGTGAACGCCTGCCATTCGCGCTTCTGCGCGGCGAATGCCGCGCGGCCGTTCGTTGTCAGGCGATAGTATTTGCGCGGCGGGCCGCTGCTGGACTCGACGAGGCGGGTGTCGACCAGTCCGTCGTTCTGCATGCGCCGCATCAGCGGGTAGATCGTGCCTTCACCCATGTCGACGCCGTCAGCCAGCGTGCTGGCGATCTCGTAGGCATAGCTTTCCCGGCGCGCCAGCAGTGCGAGCACGCACAATTCGAGCGCGCCTTTCTTGAGCTGGATCTGGATCGACTCGGTCATCGAACCCCACGCGGCTAGTATCAGCGAAAGTATATAACAAGGTACATACTAATGCAAGGTACCTGTCAATGCAATGTCGGAGATCGCTGGGGTTCTCTTCGAAGAGTGGGCGTGGGACGGCGAGATCCGGATGTTGACGACAGTGGATTTGTTTATCGCGCCATCTGGTCGATGGAGGTAGGCCGGAACACCAGCCAGCCGAACAGCAGCGTATCGGCAAGAATGATCAGCGCGATTGCGGCGATCGGATCGCCGGCCGGCCAGAGTAAACCAGGGCAACACCGATGGTGAGAACGATTGTGCCGGCAACCCAGATACAGGCCTGGATCCGAGCCAGCCGGCCGAGATCGGTCGCCGGATGCAGATGATAGGAGATGCCGAACAGAAAGAGCGAGACGAAGCCGAGCAGGTTCAGATGCGCATGCACGGGCAGGGTCGAATGATCCTGGCTGATTGTCACGACCATGCCTGCAACAACCAGCAGCACGGCGGCGCATGCGCGACACTGACCGGATAGCAAATTCAAATCGAGGACCATCGGAGCATAATGCCGGTCGGCGATCAAGGAACGGCGAGCCTCCGGGACGGCGTGGTGCGGTCGACGGCTATCCCCGCTGCTCTTGACTTCCCTTCACCCGGGATCGCTAATGGATCAATCAACCCCGGTGTTCAGGTGACGCATCATGGATGTCGACAAAGCCATCGCACAGATCTCCGCGGCGGGCATCGAGCTGACCGATCGCCGTCGCAATGACAGCGACGACGCGTGGGTTCTGCGTTTCGCCAACGGAGCGATCCTCAACGTGCATGACAATGGCGAGGTGGCCGCGCAGGGCCGAGGTGTCGACGCGATTGCCCGGATTGTGGATCTATCGGCCGGATCTCGCGGGACTTGATCAACAAGATCAGCCCGACACGACTCGCCTGGCACCGACCATCGAACAGGACGCCGGTTATTGCGGCGCTTCATAACCGTCGGTCAGTGTGCCGAGAAACGCGACGACGTCGTCGATCTCCGCTGCGGTTAGCGCCGGCGCGTCGCCGACACGCCGGTCGAACGGCGGCTCGCTGTTGACGTTTGCCTTGGTGTCCGGCGGCAGGTCGTCGTAGGCGTTGACACTGCCATCCGCGTTGCGCGCGAACCAGCGGCCGGGATTGGTCTCGCGTTCGCTGTAGAATTCCACCGCTTGCCTCAGCGAGCGAAAAATCCCGTTGTGATAGAATACCTTTCGTTGCGCCACATTGCGCAGGGTCGGAGTGCGGAACCGTCCGCAATAGTCGCGGCGGTTGGCGAAGTCGGTGCGGAGCGGGCCGCACAGGCCCAGATCGAAATAGGCCGGATCTCGATTGGCTGGAATCTCGGGATTGCGCGGCACTCCGAGCGCAATCAGCCCGTAATCCGTGAACTGCGGTGGCGTTCCGTCCTTGCCGCGCTGGCTGATATGACAAGAGGCGCAGTTGCCTTTGCCGACATCGTTGAACAGCGCCAGTCCGCGGGCTTCCTGCGCAGTCAGCGTCGTCTTGCCGGCAAGAAAGGCGTCGTACTTGCTCGTGTAGGGGTAGAACGCCCGGTAGTCCTGCTGGAACACCTCGAGTGCCTTGGCTGCGGTGGCGAACAGGGTGTCCGTATCCGGCGGATCGGATCTGCCGAGTGCGGCGACGATTTTGTCGCCATAGCCGGCCGCGAGCAGGTGGCGTGCGACCTCGGCTGCGTCGGCATTGCCCATCTCAAATGGCGACAGCAGCGGGATCTTCGCCTGGTCGCGGCTGCGGTCCACGCGTCCGTCCCATGTCAGGCCGCCGGTTGGCCCGTTGTCCACGCTCTCGTCCGCGTCGTCTTCCGATTCGAAGAAATGTTCCGTGAACGCCGGCACGACCTGGAGATATTTCAGCGACGGCACGGCGCGTTGTCCCGGCTGCCGCATGTCGCCGCCACCGAGCTGGACCGCTTTGTCGTTGGGGGGACCAAAGCCGTGATCCGGATCGTGACAGGAGGCGCAGGCCATTTTTCCTGAACTGGACAGGGCGGGATCGAAGAACAGCGCACGGCCGAGGTCGCTCAGCCGTTCGACCCGGCGCCGCACCTCGTCGCGCGTGAGACCGCCGCTCGGGGACAAGAAACCGCCGGGTGTGTCGCGCGGCGCGGGCTGCGCCATGGCGTCATGCACGATGAGCAATGCGAGCCCGGCCACCGCAATCGCGACCGCGCGCAGTCCTGCCCGTATCCGCGCTCTTGCCCTGCGGCCCCTTTCCATGATTTCTTTCGCCCGTCGTTGCGTGAGGCAGTCGCCGTAGGATAGGGGCAGCTCCGCCAACAGAGCAAGATAGAGCACCACAAGAGAGCAGCGAACGCTGTGGGGGATATCACCGTGGGGGAGATCAGAATGCGGCCGACCATGACCGCTGCGGCCACAGCGCTGGCCTTCACCGCCGGCCTTGCCGCTCCGTCCTACGCAGGCGGCTTCAATGACGATCCCACGCAGAACCTGAAGCAGATCGAGACCGTGGTGGTGATCTATGCGGAGAACCGCAGCTTCGACAATCTGTATGGGCGTTTTCCGGGCGCCAACGGGCTGCAGAACGCGTCGCCCACGGCGCTGATCCAGCGCGACCGGGACGGCACGCCATTACAAGAGTTACCCCCGGTCTGGGACGGATTGACCGTCAAGGGCGTGACGCCGCCGGTGACCCAGGCCCAGACCGAGCACCTGCCGAACCGGCCCTACAACATCGATGATCCGCAGGGTTTCAACTTGCCGCTGGGCACCATCACCCATGATCTCTGGCATCGCTATTACCAGAACATCATGCAGATCAATGGCGGCCGCAACGACAAGTTCGTCGCCTATGCCGACTCCGGCGCCATGGTGATGGGGATGTGGGACGGTTCGCGGACCGCGATGTGGAAGGTCGCGCAAACCTACACCCTGGCCGACAACTTCTTCATGGGCGGGTTCGGCGGCTCCTTCTTCAATCATCAATGGCTGGTGTGCGCCTGTGCGCCGTTCTATCCGGATGCCGACAAGAATCCGGCGAAACCGTCCATTGCCGCGGTCGATGCCGACGGCGTCACCCTGACGCTTGCGGCCAACTCGCCGAAGTCGGCGATGGATGGCATTCCGAAGTTCGTCAGCGACGGCAACCTCACGCCGGACTTCTACGCCGTCAACACCATGCAGCCGCCGTACCAGCCGAGCGGCAACCCGCCGGCGGAGAAGGCTGATCCGGCCACCGCCGATCCCAAGCAGCCGACCACTCTGCCGCCGCAGACCGAACCGACCATCGGCGACATGCTGAGCCTGAAGCGCATCAGCTGGGCCTGGTACAGCGGTGCGTGGCAGGACGTGCTGGATCACGGCTACAGGAGCCCGGTGCCCAACTTCCAGTTTCATCACTCACCGCTGAATTACTATGTGAATTTTGCACCGGGAACGGCGGCGCGTGCCGAGCACCTGCGCGACGGCGGCCTTGCCGGTGTGGAGTTCATCAAGGCGATCGATGCGGGCACGTTGCCGCAGGTGGCGTTCTACAAGCCGCAAGGCAACCTTAACGAGCACTCCGGCTACGCCGATGTCGAGGCCGGCGATCGTCATATTGCTGACGTCATCGCCCATCTCGAGAAGAGCCCGCAATGGCCGCACATGCTGGTGGTGGTTACCTACGACGAGAATGGCGGCATCTGGGATCATGTCGCCCCGCCCAAAGGCGACCGCTGGGGTCCGGGGAGCCGCATTCCCGCGATCATCGTCTCGCCGTTCGCGCGGCGCGGGTTCGTCGATCACACGGCGATGGATACGACGTCGATTCTTCGTTTCCTCACCCGACGCTTCGAATTGCCGACCCTGCGCGGCATCACGGTGCGGGACCAGGCGGTTGCCTTCCATAACCAGCCGCCGCTGGGCGACCTGACCAGCGCGCTTGACCTCAAACCGCGTCAGTAACGCCGACTCAATCGGCTCCACTGGCGGTCCGGAGGCCCATCAAAGTTGTACGAAGGTGCATGTCTCCGGCAGCGATGTGACGACCCGTGCGCCACGGGACGTCAGTGTCTGTGCGAGATCGCCGCGCGTGACATGCAATGCCCAATCCTGTTGCACCTCGACCGGATGCCCCCCGCGTTTCGCATCGTCGCGCAAGGCCGCGAGCAGGGCGTCCGTCTCCGGCAGGTAGGTCGTGAAGCCGTCCCCCTTCAGCGCGGTGATATTGATGCCAAGGTGCTGGCAGATCGCGGCCTTGGCCGCGATGTCGTTGCGATCCGCCTGGCGGGAGCGTTCGATGAGGTCGGACAATCCGGAATCGATGACGCGCCCGTCGCGCATGAAGGTCGGGCCGGTGAGCCAGGTTTCCGGCGCGCAGTCCTTGGATTGCGGCCGCAGCGGGATGTGGGGATTGATTTCCATCGGATAGATTCGGCACACCAGCGGGCGCCGGTGATGGATGGCGCAGCGGTTCTCATCGGTGAGATGGCGGCAGGCGCCGGTATTGTACCCGGCAAAGGTGATGGCGACGTAGGCGTCCGTGTCACCGCAGCGGACTCGCAGGGACCGGCGCTGGGCATGGTCGCGCTGATCGTCGGGCACGCCGGTGCCGTCGGCCAGAAACGCCTCGATCACGATGATGAGCCGGCCACCTTCGGCGACCCATTGCCGGGCTTCCGCCAGCGTCAGCGGCAGGTGACGATCGCGGCAGCATTTGCCGCAGAAATTGCACGCGAACTGCATGGTCAGCGCGGCCCGCCGGCCGGATCATGGCCGGTGCCGGCGCATCCGGCTGCTATCGCCCCGGTCTCAGGTAAAACGATCGTCGTCTGCATCGCCCGCCGGTTCCGAATCAGGGACATCCCCCAATCACTCTTCGCACGGTTCGGGCGGTTGTTACGTCCCCGCAGCTGATGGCTGCGCTGGTCCAGCGATGTAGGGTCGTCGACCCCTCTATCGGGCACCCAGTTTCGATTTGAAGTCTTTTCTCAGCCCGTTATCGACTCCGGTGACGTGGACCCGGCTCACTTCCTGGGGCTTGGGATCGACGACGATGTCGTCGATTTTCCAGCGGTCTCCCTCTCGTTTCAAAATGAACAGCCGCTTGATCGGCTGGTCGTCTCCGCTGTATGCGCTGTCGACATAGGACGCCAATATTTCAGGGCTGTCCGGCGGCGTCTGAAGCTTCGTAAACTTGATATTCTTGACCGGATCGTCTGTTTGATCGGAGCCGAACACCCAGGATCCCGACGACGTCGTAATACGCCCATCCGCGGTGCTTTTGTTTTCCTTGGTCTTCAGGTCCGACAGATCGGAGAGGAACGCCGTCGTAAAGAGTTGCTTGACCAATGGCGGAACCGACGACGGGTCGTAATTCAGCAAATAGTCTTTGACGTTTGCGCTCTTGACGTCGTGCGTGAACGCAAATCGCACGATGGCAAGAGGATCCGCTTGTTCGGTCGGTGGCGTCGCGTCCTGAGCAATTGCCCCGAGCGGGATCATGAAAACGAGGAAGGAAGTCAACCCAACAATTTTCACTTTTGCGTTCATGTCACCAGTCCTTCACATCCACCTGCATCGGTCGCCCGGCATCGCCAATCAGCGCGTCGATTGTGGTCATTGCATATCCGAAAAATAATCCGGCGGACGATGCATGATTCTCAGCGGACATCAAGTTTCTGCCCGTGACGGCCACCGCCTCGAGGGGAACCATCGTGGTCTGCATCCTGCCGGCCACATCGGGGCATCCCCGATTTTTTTCGCAGGGATCAGGCGGTTGTTGCGTCCTCGCGGATGGCGGCCGCTGCGGTCCAGCGATCCGGGTCCGTCGTCTGCCCGATCAGCGCCAGGCCAAAGGCGATGGATTCGAACTGGTCGGCGGAGGTCAGGCGCTCCCTGCCGAAACGTTCGCTGAACAAATGTTGCACCGCCGGCACGAACGAGGTGCCGCCGGTCAGGAACACCTTGTCGATCTCGTGCGCGCCGACGCCGGCCTTGTCGAGCACCGTGTCGACGGTGGTCCCGAGCCGCTCGATATCGTCGGCGATCCAGTCCTCGAAATCGTCCTTGGTGATGGTGGCGCGAATGTCGATGCCCTGATTGGCGAAGCGGAACTCGACGCTGTCCTGCTGTGACAGCGCCACCTTGGCGTCTGACACCGCGCGATACAGCGCAAAGCCCAGGTCATAATCAACGATGGTGATGAAGTCGTGCAGCGGCTCAGGCTCGAGCGCGCTGCGGGTGAGCTGCTGCAACTCGCGCAGGTCGCCGCTGCCCTTCATCATGGCGAGCTGATGCCAGCGCGCCAGGTTGGAGTAATAATGCGTGGGGATCGGAAGCACCTTGCCGAACGATCGGTAGCTTGAGCCCTTCCCCAGCCGCGGTGACACCACGCGATCGACAATGCGAAAATCGAAGCTGTCGCCGGCGATGCCGATGCCGGCGTGGCCCAGCGGCTCGGCGCGCAGCGCGCCGCCCTGGCGCGAGAACCGCATCACCGAGAAGTCGCTCGTGCCGCCGCCGAAGTCCGCCACCAGCACGGTGGCGTCGCGGTCGAGGTGGCGCGCGAACGAGAAGGCCGCGCCGACTGGCTCATAGACATAATGCGCGTGTCTGGCGCCGAGCCGCTCGAACGCGGCCTGGTAGCGCTGCATCGCCAGCGCCTCGTCCGGATTGCCGCCCGCGAACCGCACCGGGCGCCCGACCACAACGGTCGGCGCTGCGAGATCGAAGCCTTCACCGGCGTGTCGTGTCAGGGTGCGCAGGAATGCCGCCAGCAGATCCTCGAAACTGTAGCGCTTGCGGAACACCTGCGTGTTCTGGAACGCCTTGCTCGCGGCGAAGGTCTTGAACGACTGGATGAAGCGGTGGACGCTGCGGCCTTCGAGGAACTGCTCGATAGCCCACGGGCCGCCCTCGGCGCGCGGATCGAGCCCGCTGCCGGGCCGGTCCTCCCAGAAGCAGAGCGCCGTCACATAGACGCTGTGGCTGAGCCCGCCGTGTTCGAAGCGGATCGCCTCCACCTTGCCGTCGGCATGCGCCAGCGCCACCACGGTGTTGCTGGTGCCGAAATCAACGCCGATCGAGACGGCGGGTGTGGAACTCGGCATGGCTTGCCCAGAGGTTTTGTGAACGGATTTTGTGAAGGGGCGGACCGTTTAACGGCTTTGGCCGGCCCTGCCAACCCCTATTGACGGTGTCGCGGACGAGTTTCGCGGCAATACGCCGTGTCATCAGCAAAATTGCCGGATTCCGAAAAAATTGCGCGGCCATGTCACTTCCGCGCGCGCCATCTCGTCATCGCAGGGAAGGCGCGGGCTTGGACCCGGCGCCATGGCAAATCCAGAGGGATCGAACATGAAAATCGTGGTGATCGGCGGCACCGGGCTGATCGGCTCCAAGACCGTCGCGCGGCTGCGCAAAAAGGGACACGAGGTGGTGGCGGCGTCGCCGAATTCCGGGGTCAACACCATCACCGGCGAAGGCCTGGCCGAAGTGCTGGCCGGCGCGCAGGTGGTGCTCGATCTGGCGAACTCGCCCTCGTTCGAGGACAAGGCGGTGCTGGCGTTTTTCGAGACCGCCGGGCGCAACCTGCTGGCGGCGGAAGCCAAGGCGGGCATCAAGCATCATGTGGCGCTGTCGGTGGTCGGCACCGATCGCCTGCCGGGCAGTGGCTACCTGCGCGCCAAGATGGCCCAGGAAGACCTGATCCGCCAATCCGGCATTCCCTACACCGGAGACTCTGATCCGGAAGTCAGGGATTCCCTACACCATCGTTCGTTCGACCCAGTTCTTCGAATTCGCCGGCGGCATCGCCCAGTCGAGCACCGAAGGACAGACCGTTCGGTTGTCGCCGGCCTATCTGCAGCCGATCGCCTCGGACGACGTCGCCGATGTGATGGCCGATGTGGCGTTGTCGACGCCGGTCAACGGCATCATCGAGATCGGCGGTCCGGAAAAAGTGCGCCTCAGCGAGCTTGTCGCCGGATTCCTGAATGCGACCGGCGATGCGCGCAAGGTGATGGCGGATCCTCATGCGCATTATTTCGGCGTGGAGCTGGATGATACCTCGCTGGTGCCCGGCGACGGTGCGCGCATCGGCGCCATCCGTTTTGCGGATTGGCTCAGCCGGGTGCCGCAGCGCGTCTAGCGCAAAACGGCGCGCGCGAAGCCGAAGCTGCTTTGTCGCCCGACGATATTCAACTCCAACCACCCCCATTCGAACAACCGCCGCCGCGTGGAAGGCTGCGCTCAGCAGGAGACAACCATGAACTTGCAAAACACCGCACAGCTCGATCGACCGGGGCCCGGCGAATTGGTTCCGTCGCGCTACGCGCTGCGGATCGGCGAGATCGATGTCACGGTGATCAGCGATGGGACGATATCGATCTCCGCCGAGACCATGGCGACCAACGCCGACCCGGCCGTCCGCTCGGCGTGGATGCACGAGAGGCTGCAGCCGGAGGTGATGGATTGGGCGCTGAACGAGGTCGTGGTTCGCAGCGGCGGCCGCACCATTCTCATCGACTCCGGGCTGGGCATGGAGGCCCCGGACTTCCCGCGCACCGGGCAGTGGTCCTCGCGACTGCAGGCCGCCGGCATCGATCTGGCCGATGTGACCGACGTGGTGCTCACCCATATGCACTTCGACCACATCGGCGGGCTGCTCGTCGACGGGGTGAAGGAGCGGTTACGTCCGGACCTGCGGGTCCACGTGTCGGCCGCCGAGGCCGAGTTCTGGGAGGCGCCCGATTTCTCCCGCACCGCCATGCCGGCGGGAATGCCGGAGATGATCCGGTCGGCCGCCAAGCGGTTTTTGGCCCAGTACGGCAGCAAGCTGCAGACGTTCGAGTCGGACACCGAAGTTGCGCCGGGCGTGGTCGTCACGCGCACAGGCGGCCACACCCCTGGGCACAGCGTGGTCCGCCTGGCGTCCGGCGGCGAGCGCCTGACGTTCGCCGGCGACGCCGTGTTCGCGCACGGGTTCGAGCACCTCGATTGGCACAATGGTTTCGAGCACGACCCCGAAGAGGCGGTCCGCGTCCGTGTCCGTCTTTTGCGCGAGTTGGCGGCGACCGGCGAACCGCTCCTGGCCACGCACCTGTCATTCCCATCGGTCTGCCGGGTGGCGGCCGTCGGCAACGGCTATCGCTGGGTGCCGGCCTTCTGGAACTACTGACCGCAAACAATGTGCAACAGAGCGACATCAGGATAATCAAATGATCGCACGACTAATCTGCGCACTGGCGCTGGCCGCCACGCTCGGCACCGAGGCCGTCGCTCACGACACGACCCAGCACGACTCGGCCAGCAACGACGCGAAGGTAACGCTGGTCTACGACCATGTGCTGCCGAATGCACCCGGCAAGAGCATCAAGGGCGTGCTGGTGGAGTACAAGCCGGGCGGCACCTCGCCGGCGCACATGCATCCGAAGTCTGCCTTCATCTACGCCACCGTGCTGGAGGGGGCGATCCGCAGCCAGGTCAATGACGGCCCGGTGAAAACGTATCGCGCCGGCGAAAGCTTTTCCGAGATGCCGGGCGATCGCCATGCGGTGAGCGAAAACGCCAGCGCCACCGCGCCGGCGCGACTGCTTGCGGTGTTCGTGGTCGACACAGCCGAGACCACGCTCACAACGCCGATTGTGAAATGACAACGGTGCTGCGTGAACGAGACCGGGCATGGACGCGAGTTATCTGTCGGCCGTAGCGGCGCTCGCCGGCTCGGCGATCGGCGCGCTCGCCTCGTTCGCGACCACCTGGGCGACGCAATCGTCGCAGGCGCGCGCGGCGCAGCGCGGGCAGGCCCGCGTGCGTCGCGAGGCGCTTTACGGCGAGTTCATCAGCGAGGCGTCGCGGCTGTTCGTCGACGCCTTCGAGCACGAGCTGGATGATCCCGCGAAGCTCGTGCACCTCTATGCCGTCGTCAGCACGCTGCGTCTGTTCGGCGATCCCGGCACAGTGACGGAGGCAGAGCACGTCGTGAACCGGATCGGTGCCGCCTATTTCGCGCCGAACAAGGAGCTGCGGCTGTTCGCCGACATCACCGCCGGCGGCGAGCTCGATCCGCTCTATGCGTTCAGCACCGCCTGCCGCAACGAATTGCGGCGGCTCGAACAATAAATTCCGCGACGGTGTCACTTTTACGGATGCCGTCTCGTCTTCAAGGATATCAGTTTCACAATGGAGACAATCATGCCCTCGCGTCTGCAAGCCCCTTACACGCTCGCCCCCGAGACCATCAAGGCGATGATGGCAGTCGAGACCAGCCTCAGGGCCAGCGGCCTTGAGCACAGCCTGCTCGAGCTGGTGAAGCTGCGTGCGTCGCAGATCAACGGCTGCGCCTACTGCATTCATATGCACACCACCGATGCGCGTGCGCACGGCGAGACCGAGATGCGGCTCTACGTGCTCAATGCCTGGCGCGAATCCAGCCTTTACAACGCGCGCGAACGCGCGGCGCTCGCTTGGACCGACGCGCTCACGCGGCTCGCGGATACCGGCGCACCGGATGCGGATTACGCCCTGGTCAAGGCCGCGTTCAGCGAGACCGAACAGGTCCACCTGACACTGGCGATCGGCTCCATCAATGCGTGGAACCGGCTGCAGGTCGGTTTTCGCGTAGCCCATCCGGTCGAAAAGCCTCATGATGCGGCACATGACGCCGCCTGATCAGGCCACCACCATCTTCGAGGCGCACCGGCCCCGGCTGGTGCGCCTGGCCTATCGCATGCTCGGCGAAATGGCCGAGGCGGAAGACATCGTCCAGGAGGCCTGGATCCGCTGGCAGCGTGTCGATCTCGATGACGTGCGCGAGCCGGCTGCATTCCTCACCCGCACCGTTACCCGGCTGTGCCTGGACACCATGAAGTCCGCGCGCGCTCGGCGCGAGACCTATGTGGGAAGCTGGCTGCCCGAGCCGATCGTCGCGCCGCAGGAGGAGGAACTTCCGCTCGACGAACTGTCGCTGACCCTGATGCTCGCGCTGGAACGGCTGTCGCCGCTGGAGCGCGCGGCCTTTCTGCTGCATGACGTGTTCGGCGTCGCGCTGGACGAAGTCGCGACCACGCTGGAGCGCGACACGGTGGCGGTGCGCCAGCTGGCGGTGCGGGCGCGTAAGCACGTACGCGAGGCCCGCCCGCGTTATCCGCTGGCGCGCGAGGAGGGCGATCGCATCGCCAAGGCATTCTTCGTCGCCTCCAGCAGCGGCGATATCGAGACACTGCGCACCATGCTGGCACGCACCGTGGTGGTGCAGTCCGACGGCGGCGGCAAGGTGAACGCCTTCCTCAAGCCGATCGCCGGGCTCGACAAAGTGCTGCGCCTGTTCGCCGGCCTTCATCGCAAGCTGACCACGCCCGCGGTGTTCGTCCGCGCGGCCTGGATCGACGGCCTGCCGGGCTATCTCAGCTACGACCGCGATGGCATCCTGCAGACCACCGCGATCGCGGTCGAGGACGGCCGCATCACCGCCGTCTACATCACCCGCAATCCGGACAAGCTGAATCAGGTCATGCGGACGCTGGATCTGTCGCTGCAGTGAGCGCTCAGCTGATGCCGGTTCTGTGACCGTGGGCGGGATCCTTCCGCACCGGCCGTTGTTGTGCTTCTGTCGCACCATGGCATGATCCCGGCTCACGGTGATCGAATTCTCACGGAGCATGTCAATGACGGACCAGATCGCGCCTGCCTCCGTGGCCGACCGCAGCCCGCCTCCGGTCAGCGCCGTGCTCGCCGGCACCATTGGCAACATGCTGGAGTTCTACGATTTCATCACCTTCGCGTTTTTCGCGGTGCAGATCGGCCGCACGTTTTTTCCCTCGCACAGCCAATACGCCAGCCTGATGGGGGCACTCGCCACCTTCGGCGCGGGTTTCGTCACCCGGCCGCTGGGCGGCATCGTGATCGGGCTGTACTCCGACCGCGCTGGCCGCAAGCCGGCGATGCTGCTGAGCTTCACCCTGATGGGCTGCGCCATCATCGTGCTGGCGCTGACGCCGTCGTATGAGACCATCGGCATCGCGGCGCCGATCATCGCCATCGCGGCGCGCATGGTGCAGGGCTTCTCGCTCGGCGGCGAGGTTGGTCCCACCACGGCCTATCTGTTGGAATCGGCGCCGCCGCATCGCCGCGGCTTCGCAGTGTCCTGGCAGCCGGCGAGCCAGGAGATCGCCGCCACCATTGGCGCGGTGGTCGGCCTGGTGCTGACATCGTCGCTGAGTCCGGAGGCGCTCGATGCCTATGGCTGGCGCGTCGCCTTCCTGATCGGCGCGCTGACGCTGCCGTTCGGCCTGTGGATGCGCACGCGCATGCCCGAGAGCATGCACCTGCCGGAGGAGGCCACGCCCGCCCACCTTGTCGTGGCCGATGGAGCAGCGTCCAGTGTGTGGCGCGCCCACAGCCGCGTGTTCCTGCTCGGTCTGCTGATTCTCGCCAGCGGCACGATTGCGACCTACGTCACCAAGTACATGACCACCTATGCGGAGACCACGCTGCAGGTGGCGCCGTCGCTTGCGTTTGCGGCATCGGTGGCGGGCAACGCCATGGGCTTTGCTGGCGCGCTGCTCGGCGGCTGGCTGGCCGATCGTTACGGCCGCCGTCCGTTGATGGTCTGGCCGCAGCTCGCCGCGCTGCTGCTGACCTATCCGGTCTTCCTGTGGATCGTGGAGACCAAAAGCTCGGCCGCGCTGCTCGGCGGTTTCGGCGTGCTGTCGCTGATCGGCACCATTCCCTACACCGCGTTCTACGCGGCGATGACCGAGAGCCTGCCCAAGCGCATCCGCGGTGGCGCCTTCGCCATCCTCTATGCGGTGGCGATCGCGAGCTTCGGCGGCACCACGCAGCTCGTGGTCACCTGGCTGCTGCACAGCACCGGCAATGCCCTGGCGCCGGCCTGGTACCTGCTGCTCAGCGGCGTAATCGGCCTCGTCGCCATGATGCTGATGCGGGAGACGGCGCCGGATCGCGGTTCGGTTCATTAAGTCAGGAGCGCAAGGTCGCGCTCCACACACTCCGTCGTGCCCGGCCATGACGTCGAATGTGACGACGCGTCCCGGCGCACGTGCTGTGTGCGGTTTCCAGCCGCTGCCGTAAACCACGGGAACCTCGCGTGAATCCTGCTTCTTAACAGAATCTTGACCATCATTAACCGCTCGTTAACCAAGCCTGACCAATCTGAAATTAACCAATCGATTACCAACAGAGAGTCGCCCCCCCCCGTGAATGCAAACGTGGATGTTAAGGCGGAGCCGCCACGCCAGATGGTGCGCTTCCGCGGCCGGTCCTATGTCGCGTTCGTGTTCTCGCCGGTGCTGCCGCTCGTGGACTGGCTTGCCGAGATCGATGCGACGCTCGCCCGGTCGCCCGGATTTTTTGTCGGCCGCCCGATCGTGCTGGATCTTGCCGCGCTGGATCTCTCCAGCCATGGCATCGCGCACCTGATCGCGAGCCTGGAGGAGCGCGGCATCCGCGTGCTCGGCATCGAGGGCGTGGATGCGGCGCGTATCGATGCGCGCCTGCCGCCACTGCTCACCGGCGGCCGCCATTGCATGATCGACGCGCGCGAGCCGGAGAAAAAGACGGAGACGAAGCCGGACCTCAAGCCGCCGCCGGCGACCTCGCTGCTGATCGAGCAACCAGTGCGCTCCGGCCAGTGCATCGTGTTCTCGGAAGGCGATGTCACCGTGCTCGGCGCCGTCGGCTCCGGCGCCGAGATCGTGGCCGGGGGCTCCATCCACATCTACGGCGCGCTGCGCGGGCGCGCCATGGCCGGCATCAACGGCAACGCCGCCGCGCGCATCTACTGCCAGAAGATCGAGGCGGAGCTTCTCGCCATCGATGGCTACTACCAGACCGCCGAGGACATCAACGCCATGGTGCGCGGGCGCGCCGCCCAGGCGTGGCTCGACGGCGAAACCATGCGCATCACACCGCTCATCTAACACTTTGAAGGAGATACCGATGGCCAAGGTCTTGGTCGTGACATCAGGCAAGGGCGGCGTGGGCAAGACCACGTCGACAGCCGCGCTCGGCGCGGCGCTGGCGCAGAACGGCGACAAGGTCGCCGTGGTCGATTTCGACGTGGGGCTGCGCAACCTCGATCTCGTGATGGGAGCGGAACGCCGCGTGGTGTTCGATCTCATCAATGTGGTGCAGGGCGTGGCGAAACTGTCGCAGGCGCTGATCCGCGACAAGCGGCTGGAGAATTTGTGGCTCTTGCCGGCCTCGCAGACCCGCGACAAGGACGCGCTCACCGACGAGGGCGTCAAGGCCGTGATCGAGGACCTGCGCTCGAAGTTCGACTGGGTGATCTGCGACAGTCCGGCCGGCATCGAGCGCGGCGCCACCCTGGCCATGCGTTACGCAGATGAAGCCGTCATCGTCACCAACCCCGAGGTCTCCTCGGTACGCGATTCCGACCGCATCATCGGCATGCTCGATTCCAAGACCGCCAGGGCGGAGCGCGGCGAGCAGGTGAAAAAGCACGTGCTGATCACCCGCTACGACCAGGGCCGCGCCGCGCGCGGCGAGATGCTGTCGATCGACGATATTCTCGAAATCCTGGCCACGCCCTTGCTCGGCATCATCCCGGAAAGCCAGGATGTGCTGCGCGCCTCCAATGTCGGCTCGCCGGTCACGCTGAACAACGCCGCAAGCCCGCCGGCCCGCGCCTACATGGATGCAGCGCGGCGCCTCGCCGGTGAAACCATCACCATGTCGGTGCCGTCGGAGCGCAAGGGGTTTATGGAGCGGCTGTTGCGACGGAGGGCGGCATGAACCTGATGCGCCTGCTGCGGCCCCGTGCCGCCTCGGCTCCCGTGGCCCGCGAACGCCTGCAGATCCTGCTTGCGCACGAACGCGGCCAACGCGGTCAGCCGGAACTGCTCAACATCCTGCGCGAGGAAATCCTCGCCGTGGTCTCCCGCCACGTCGACCTCGACCCCGACAAGGTCACCGTCCGCATGGACCGCGGCGACAGCGTCTCGACGCTGGAGGTGGACATCGAACTGCCGAACGGGTTCGAGAAGCGGATGGCCCGGGTGGGGTGAGGGCGGTTATCGTCTGAACGAACTCATTTAGACTCAAAGCGCCTGATCCAGGTTCTGCTGTCATCACCCGCGAAAGCGGGTGATCCAGTAAACGCAGGCCGTCGTGATGCGCGCAGTGGTTCCTCTTGCACACCGGGCGTACTGGATGCCCCGCTTTCGCGGGGCATGACGGGAGAGGGGGTCGGGGCACATTGCCCCTCGCGGCATGACGGGGCGTGGCCGGCGAGGCGCACCCGTCCCCAAAACCCTGCATCCCCCCATCCCGCCGCTGGCCAAATCCCCCAAGACCCCCTACGTTCGTCGGCCACGACACCGGGCGGGGCTGCCTCGAAAACCGCGCATTATCCCTGTCATACCTGTCTGGCCCCCCATGGCCGACCGAGGTGAAAGCAGACCGTATGCCGTTTTCAGTTCCCGAATTTCTCAGCCCCCATCTGATCCATGGACTGATCGCGTCCTACGGCTATTTCGCCATCTTCGGCATCATCATGCTGGAAAGCGCCGGAATCCCGCTGCCGGGCGAGACGGTTTTGATCGGGGCGGCGGCGTATGCGGGAATGCATGGCAAGCTGGATGTCCGTTTGATCATCGCCACCGCCGCCTGCGCGGCGATCATCGGCGACAATCTGGGATTCTGGGTGGGCCGGGAGTTCGGCCGCAAGGCGCTGGTGCGCTGGGGCCCCTTGATCGGGCTCGACCGGCGCAAGCTCGATCTCGGGGAATACCTGTTCCTGCGCCATGGCGGCAAGATCGTGTTCTGGGGCCGCTTTGTGGCGCTGCTGCGGGTGTTCGCCGCGCTGCTCGCCGGCGCCAACCGTTATCCGCCCGGCCGCTTTTTCCTGTTCAATGCCTCCGGCGGCATCGCCTGGGCCTGCATTTTCGGCACTGGCGGCTATCTCGGCGGCAAGAGTTTTCACCATGTCGCGGGCCCGCTCGGCTGGTCGATGCTGGTGGTCGCCGTCGTCGGCGTGATCGTGGTCTGGCGCTACTACAAGCATCACGAAGAGCAACTGCTGGCCGATGCCGAGCGCGCGATGCTTGCGGAGCGGGAACAGCAGGAGCGGGCGCGCGCCGCCGCCTGACACGGCGGCCTCAGCCGCGCAGCAGCGCCGCCATCTCCCGCCAGTGATAGATGCTTAGCTTGCCTGCCGGTTGCCGTGCCGCCAGCATCATGGCGCGGGCGATCTCTTCGCCCGCAAGGCCCCGATAGCGGTCCGTCGGCCCCATCAGCAGCGGATTGAGCGCGCCCCAGACGCCGATCAGCAGCCGCTCCCGCGGCCGGTCCTCGTGGCGCTGGCCCAGGATCATCGACGGGCGGAAGATATGCGTGTGATCGAACCCCAGCGCGATGATGTCCCGCTCCACCTCGCCCTTGGTGCGGATGTAGAACACGCTTGACGTGGCATTGGCGCCCACGGCCGTGACCAGGAACACCGCGCGTGCGCCGTTCTCCCTGGCGATTCTCGCCGCCAGCACCGGATAATCGTGATCGATCTTGTAGTAGTCCGCTTCATCGGGCGTGTGCGCCCGCGTCGTGCCCAGCGCGATGAACACCTCGTCGGCCACGAGTTGCGGCGCCAGCGCCGGCAGCGTGGCGAGGTCGCCGATCAGCACCGTCAGTTTCGGATGACTGAGCGCCAGCGGCTTGCGCACCACCGCGATCACGCGGGTGTAAGCGGGATTGGCCACCAGGTCTTCGAGCAGATGCGAGCCGATGAAGCCGGTGGCGCCGAACACGAGGGCTGTGGTCATGGGGCAGGGGTCTCGCTGAGGGGCTGTTATTTTACTCCGTCATGGCTGGGCTTGTCCCCAGCGACTTGGCGGAGCCAAGTCGCCGTTACATCCACGTCTCTAAGCGGGATTACCGGACAAGCCCGGTGATGACAGAGAGAAGTGGCCTACATCGTCCCCCGGCAATCGTCGGTCAGGATCCGCACGATGCCGCCCACGCTGACGCGATTGCTGCCGGACAGCGATCCCCGTGGGTGCAGGGCGGCGCAGGTGCCGCCCACGGTGACGTTGCGGCCGCGCCAGGCGAAATATCCGACACGTTCGCCGTTGGCGTAACCCACCAGCCCGATGCATTGGGGGTCTTCGCGCAGCGGCTCGCGTTTCAGCACGCAGGCAGCGGAGGCGGCCTGCGTCAGGCCAGCCACGGCGACAATGGCAAGGACCATGGGAAAAACAATGCGAAGAACAATGGCTTTCATGCGCTCTCCCTGAACATCCGGGCACGGAGACTATAGCGTCTTCGCGCCGGCCGCGCATCGCTTTCGACTGACGATGGCGCATCGGCGCGGGTGCACCGCATCAACGCCCATGCCCCGCACGCAACGCGCAACGCATTCCCGGCGCTGCTCGCGATCCCCGGGCAATGCTATCGTCGTCCCGACAGGCAGGAGCCATCAGACAAGAACACCACGACAAAACAATATCACGGGAGGAGTGCCGCATGACGTCGCCGATCGTTCGCGCCAGCCGCCGCCGCTTTCTGCAATACCTCGCCGCAAGCCCGCTGCTCGCCTCCGGTGCGGCCACCGCACTCGGCGAGGAGATGCCGTCGCGGCTGCCCGATCCGATGATCTGGCGGCCGGCGGGCACGCCGATCGCCAGCCCGAAGGACGCCATCAACGTGTTCGACTTCGAGCCGGTGGCCTACCGAAACGTGCCGCCGGCGCATTTCGGCTACATGGCCTCCGGCCTCGACGACGAGGTGACGCTGCGCGCCAACCGCGAGGGCTTCCTGAAATTCCAGCTGCTGCCGCGCCGGCTCAACGACGTGTCCAAGGTCGACACGAGCGTGGAGCTGTTCGGCACCAGATATGACTCGCCGATTTTCATCTGCCCCACCGGCGGCAACCAGTTCTTCCATCCGGACGGTGAGGTGGCGGTGGCCAGGGCGGCGCGATCAGGCAATCATCTGCAGATCCTCTCCACCGCGTCGAACTATTCCGTCGAGGACGTTACCGCGGCGCGCGGCGCGCCGATCTGGTTTCAGTTGTATGCCTCGCCGCGCTGGGAGGTGGCGCAGGCGCTGATCAAGCGGGCGGAGGCCGCCGGCTGCCCGGTGCTCGCGGTCACGGTCGATCGCATCGCCGGCCGCAACCAGGAAACCCTGTTTCGTTTGATGCGCACCGACACCCGCGAGTGTTCGGCCTGCCATGATCGCAGCAGTTTCGCCGGTCGCTCCGCGCGCCGGCACAATTACGACGGCATCGATCTCACAGGGATTACCGGCGGCGGCGAGTCCTCCAATCTGTCCTGGGATACGGTCAAGCGCATGCGCGACATCACCCGCATGAAGATCGTGCTCAAGGGCATCGTGTCGCCGCAGGACGCCGAGCTCGCGGTGCAGAACGGGATGGACGGCATTCTCGTCTCCAACCATGGCGGCCGCGGCGAGGACAATGGCCGCTCCACCATCGATGCGCTGCCGGAGATTCTCGCGGCGGTGAACGGCCGTTTTCCCGTGATCGTCGACAGCGGCTTCCGCCGCGGCACCGACGTGGTCAAGGCGCTGGCCATGGGCGCGGCGGCCGTCGGCATCGGCCGGCCTTATTTGTGGGGCCTCGGCGCCTTCGGCGAGGAAGGCGTCGCCCGCGTGCTCGACCTCGTCCGCACCGAGACCCGCGTCGCCATGCAGCCTGTCTCTTATACACATCTAGATGTGTATAAGAGACAGGGCCATGGGCGCGGCGGCCGTCGGCATCGGCCGGCCTTATTTGTGGGGCCTCGGCGCCTTCGGCGAGGAAGGCGTCGCCCGCGTGCTCGACCTCGTCCGCACCGAGACCCGCGTCGCCATGCAGCAGTGCGGCGTGCGGTCGGTCAGAGAGCTCAATCCGGGGTTTGTGCGGCGGGCGACGTGAGGGGCATCGCCTCCGCGGCGTGGTCTGTTTGTGCGGACTGACGGGAGTGGGGGCCGAGGAGCATCGCCGCTCTCTCCCCGTCATGGCCGGGCTTGTCCCGGCCATCCACGACTTAACAGCATCGCCGTGAAGGAAGACGTGGATACCCGGCACAAGGCCGGGCATGACGGGGAGAGAGTGTCGAGGCGCATTGCCTCTTACACCACCCTCCTCACTTCCTCGCCGTCAGACACACATCCCCCATGAACAGCGCGTCGATGCCCGACTTGCGGAAGGTGACGATCGCATCCGTAGGCGTGCAGACGATCGGTTCGCTGTCGTTGAACGAGGTATTCACCACCATCGGCACGCCGGTGCGCGCGTGGAAAGCGGAGATCAGCGCGTGGAAGCGCGGGTTGGACTCGCGCCGCACCAGTTGCAGCCGGGCGCTGCCGTCGTGATGCAGCACGGCGGGGATGTGCTCGCGCTGGGCAGGCTTCACCGGCGAGGCGAACAGCATGAACTCGTGGCTTCTGGTATGCGAGCCAATCTCGAACCAGTCGTCGGCATGTTCGGCCAGCACGCTCGGGGCGAACGGGCGAAAATCCTCGCGGTGCTTCACCATCTGGTTGAGAATCCGGCGCATGTCCGGCCGGCGCGGATCGGCGAGCAGGGAGCGGTTGCCGAGTGCGCGCGGCCCGAACTCCATGCGCCCCTGGAACCAGGCGACGATCTTGCCGTCGGCGATCATCTTGGCGGCGTCGTCCGCCGCCGACTTGCAGCGCCGCGGCGTCAGGCCCGCCGCTGTCACCGCCGCCAGGATGTCGCGCCGGCTGAATGCGGGCCCCAGATACGGCGTGGACAGGCCGCGCTTCGGCGCGCGTTTGCGTTTGGCGCAATGCACCACATAGGCGGCGCCGATGGCGGTGCCGGCATCGTGCGGCGCGGAGGGGATGAACACGTCGGCGAAATCGCCCGCGCGGCGGATCACGTCATTGGTCACGCAGTTGAGGGCGACGCCGCCGGCGAAGCACAGTTTGTCGACCCGCACCTTGCGCCTTATCCGCCGCACCAGCGCCGTGACCGCATCCGTGGTCGCCGCCTGCAGCGCGGCGGCGATATCCGCATGACGCCGCAGGATCTCGGTGTCCGGCTCCCGCGGCAGGCCGAGCAGGCTTTCGATCCGGTTCGTCTTGGCCGATTGAAAGCCGATCGCCTCCGGGTCGATCGCGTAGTCGTCTTTGCCCACGCGCATGATGGTCTGGAACGCGCGCTGGAACACCTGGGGATCGCCGTAGGCAGCAAGCCCCATCAGCTTGGAGGCATCGAACGGCGAGAAGCCGAGATGGCCGCAGACGATCTCCCACAGGAAGCCCAGCGAATGTGGATAGTCGAAGGTCTCGACCGGCTTGATGGTGGTGCCTTCCGCTGTCCACAGCGTGGTGGCCGCCGCCTCGCCGATGCCGTCGATCACCAGCACCGCCGCCTGGTCGAAGCCCGAGGGATAATAGGCCGAGGCGGCGTGCGCCAGGTGATGCGGCACGAAATGAAATTTTTGCCGCAGCGGACGCCCGAAGATGTCGTCGGCGACGCCGCGCACCTGTCCCAGCCGCAGCAGGAACGTTTCCTCGAACCGCGGATCCGTCCACCACTCGGCGCGATACCGCTTGCGGCGCAACTGCGGATCGAACGCGTAGGCCACGTGATCGAGATCGCCGGCCGTGAGCCCGGCGTGCTTCAGGCAGAACCGGATCGCCTGCTCGGGCAGTTGATGCGGATTGTCGACATCCGGCAGCTTGCCATATTTGATGCGGTTGAACCGCTCCTCCTCGACGGCAACGGACAGCTCGCCGTTGATCAGCAGTGCCGTGGCCGGATCGTGATAAACCGCATTGAGTCCGAGAATGTTCACCGGTGAACCTCTGCCTGCATGATCTGGCTGACCTCCGCACGTCCCAGGTTGTCGCACCCCGCAGGGTAGCGAATGTGTCCGAATATGTCAGCGCAATCGCGGCGATTCTGCGAAGGAGGGACAGGCTAGGCTGGCAGTGCACTTGAGGGTGTGGTGTGTGGGAGGTGGTGTCTGAAGATGAATGCACGATGGCGGCAGGCGCTGCGTATGACGGACGTGGGAGTCGAGGCCCATCGTCATATTCTGCCGTCATGGCCGGACTTGGTCCGGCCATCCACGTCTTTCTTCCGGCGATGCGGTTAAGTCGTGGATGCCCGCGACAAGCGCGGGCATGACGAGAGTGAGTGTGGAGGGGGCATCGGCATACTCTGCGGTAATTGCCGGGCATGACAGCAGAGGGTCCTCACAAAGACCATCGAAACGATCGACAACACGCCCATTGGCACAAACCCGCCCCATGATGATATCACCCTCCCGGACACGTCGTCCGCATGCCCCGGAGTTGACCGCATGAAAAAAGTCCTGCTCGGCCTCGCCGCCATCGCCATCATCGCGGTCGCCGGCTATTTCGGCTTCGACGCCTACATGCAGCACCGGGTCAAGGGGGAGGTCGAGGCGGCGTTCGAGCGGATCCGTGCCACCGGGGTCAAGGCGAGCCACGGCAAGGTCGCCTTCGATGTCCGCAGCCGCACCGTTACCATCGCCGATATCACCACCGAGTCCGCGGCGGAGCCGCCACTCAGTGTCAAGATCGCAAGCCTGACGGCTGCGGGCGCCAGCCAGACCGATCCGGCGCGGTTTTCCGCCGACAGCATCGATATCGCTGATGTCGAAGTCGGCCTCGCGATGCCCGCCCAGGGGTTGACGCGTATCGCCTACAAGGTGCCGCGGATTGCGGTGAAAGCCTATTCCGGGCCCACTGGCGTGCAGCCGCCGCCGGCCTCGTCGTCCCTTGTGGAGCTCTACCGGTTCGGCCTGGCGCAGCTCGCGAGCATCTCGGCCACCTCGGTCACGGCGCCGACCGTGACGGCGGCCATGACGTTCGCCGCCCCCGCGCGCGGCGGCACCGGCGATGGCGAATTCACCTATTCCGGGGTGGCCATGGAGGGGCTCAAGGACGGCAAGATCGCCTCCGCCAAGGTCGACGGCTTCCATCTGCTCTTCAACCCGCCGGCGGGACCCATGAAGCAGATCACCGGTGATGTCGCCAATCTGGTCGCGACCGACATCGATGTCGGCGCGCTGGCGGCCGCGTTCGATCCCGGCCAGGCCAAGGACGACCGCGAGCACCGCATTTACGGGCACATCTCGGGCGGTCCCTACGTCATCAGCTCCCCGCAGGGCCTGAACCTGCGGATCGAGGGCGTGACCATCGATGACGTTGCGCTCACGCCGTCGCGGATGCAATTGCCGGCGCTGATGGCGATGATGCCGCCGGCCGGCGCCGCGCCGCCGACGCCTGCGCAGGCGCGCGAGATGATGGGGCGGATGGCGGGCTTCTACGAGGGCATCCGTGTCGGCAAATCCGAGATGTCGGGGTTCTCGGTCGACACGCCGCAGGGGCCCATCAAGCTGCAGTCGCTGCGCTTCAGCCTGGCCAACGGCAAGATCGGCGAACTCGCGGTCGAGGGCCTGGACGGGCGCGCGCCGAAAGGGCCGGTCAAGCTCGGCCGCTTCGCGCTGAAATCCATCGACATCGCCAACCTCATGCGCACCACGGCGCAATTCGCCGGACAAACGCCGTCGGCCGAGCAGGCGCTGGCGCTGTTGCCGCTGCTCGAAGGTTTCGAGCTCAAGGCGCTGGCCGCGCCCTTCAAGGACACGGGCAAGCCGATCGACCTCGATACCTTCAGCCTGGACTGGGGCCAGTTTGTCGGGCCGATCCCGAGCAAACTGCGCCTGGTCGCGAAACTGTCGGGGCCGCTGGACGCGACCGACCCCGGGCAGCAAAAGCTGATCGCCGCCGGGATGGACAAACTGGCTGTCGATGCCGATCTCGGCGCGGCCTGGACCGAGGCGTCGCGCGTGTTCGCGCTCGATCCGGTGAAGCTCGAAGTCGGCGGCCTCATCAATGCCTCGGTGCGCTTTTCCCTCGCCAACGTTCCGCGCGAGGCCTTCTCGATCAACCCGGCGCAGGCGATGGGCGCGGCGGCGCAGATCGAGAGCGGCGCGATCGAGCTGTCGCTGCACGACCTCGGCGGCGTCGATCTCGCCATCGCGGACCTCGCCCGCACCCAGGCCATCAGCCGCGACGCCGCGCGGCAGGCGATCGTGCAGACCATCCGCGGCGCCGACGCGCCCGACGAGCTCAAGCCGGCCGCGGATGCGCTCAAGGAGGCACTGGTCAATTTCGTCGAAACGCCGGGCCAGACCCTGGTCATCAAGCTGACCCCACTCGCCAAAGCCCCATTGCTGCAACTGATCCAGCTCCTGAAAACCGAACCGCTGCTGGCGCTGGCGCAATTCAGGATCGAGGCGTCGACGGGGTTGTGATGGCTGGAGGCGCCCGCTTATGGCAGGGCGACTACGACGGCAGAGATGGCCGAGCCTTTCTGTACGAGATTCGCACATCGCGTTTTCAATCGCTGGCGTTGTCGTGAAACTCTGCGCGGCTCCCTCCCCCCTTGTGGGGGAGGGCTGGGGAGGGGGGTACTCAGCATGCCGAAATTGAGAGTCTGCGTATGAAGCTGCCAATCCGCGCTTCGGGGACCATCACCCCCCTCCCTAACCCTCCCCCACAAGGGGGGAGGGAACGAGTCTTTGCCGAGCGGAATCGACAAGCCCGGCAGCAGGACATCGAGCGGCTTCGCCGAGTCGCCGACCAAGGCCGGGCATGACGGGGAGAGAGTGGCGAGACGTATCGCGTATCACCCCACATTGCCACACCACCTCAGCGCGGCGCCGGGCTCGATGCGCTGAGCGCGATGTTGCCCTTGCCTGCGGCGAAGTCGTCGAACTGCTGCTGTGACCCGAAGAACGCATTCAGGTCGACTTTTTCCGACACGCCGGGAATGATTGCGGTCGAGGTGAACTGCCAGAATGTCCATGGCCGCGGAGCGACATTGTCGAGCTGGACGGATGCCGCGGGCTGCTTCCTGTAATCCGCCAGCCACAGCGAATAATCATTGAAGCGGCTGTCGATCAGCTCCTTGGCTGCGCTGCCGTTGACGTACACGACCGGCTTCTTCTTGTAGTGGTCAGTCACGCGTTTCGAGAGCTGCAGCAGCCGCTGCCTGATCGCGGGGATATCGTTGCACGCGGCCTCCTGAGCCAAGCCGGGCTTGCCGCCGAACCATTCGAGATCGATCGCCAGCGGCAGCGCCGCGTCGGTGGCGGGAATGGTTTTTTCGATGTTGGCAAACTGGTCGTCGGCCGCCTGGCAGAAGCTGAACACATGATACGCGCCGACCTTCAGCCCGGCCTCCTGGGCATGGGTCCGATGCTGCTGAAACCGGCTGTCCTGCCGTGCTGCGCCCACCGTTGCGCGGGCGTAGATGAATTGAATGTCGTTCTCCTTGAGCAGGCTGTAATTGACCGACGCATTGTATTGGCTGACGTCGACACCGCGGATCTTGTAGGCTTCAGGCACATTGTAGACCGCGACGTCCGGCCGGTCCTTGATGGCGCTGCCGGTTCGTTTGCCTGTCTTGGTGGAAAGCTGGATGAGCTCCGGGAAGGCCGCCTTCAAAGGATCGGGGATCTCCGCGGATGCGGTGACGACCACCGGGCTCTGGCTTCCCAGAAAGAAAAACGCGCCCTCGAAATTCTTGGCCGGCGCCATGGCGCCGATCTGGATCTGGGGAAACGGCTGGTGCGTGACCGGGTTCATCGTGCCTTCGAGGCGCTCGTTGACATCGAGCACGGCGCGCTCGAGCCGGACGATGGCGCTGTTCGGGCTCGGCGCCTGCTGGTTGCTTCCGACCAGCAGCCGCTGATCATAAATCTGCGGCTGGGACTCCCGAACCGCGGTGATGAAATAATCGAAGAACACGGTTCCCTGTGTGCCGCCCAGGGTCCAGGCAAATTGGTTCTGCTTGGCGGAGGCCACGACATGCGCGCCCGGCTTCAGCGAATAACTGTAGCTTTGCGCGTCCGAATTGCCGCGCGGAAAAACGCCTCCGGAATAACACGAGCCCAGCAGCGCGACCGATTGATACCCCAGGCTGGCCACGACCTGGAGCCGGGAGGCGAGGTCGGCCAGCGGAAACGTATTGTCGGGATCGCTGTCGTTTTCGCCCGCGATGGTGCTCAGCGCGAGCCCGCCGGGAAGCGTCGGATCCGCGCTGTGCGAACCGTGGCCGTCGAAGGCGAACAGGAATCGCGCGCGTCCGCCGAAGATGCTCATCTGTGGGACGAGATACTTTTCGAACACCATCCGGATCCGTGCATTGGTGGCCTGTTCGTCCTCCAGCACGATGATTTCGTCGAACTGCTGCTCTCTGAGGAAGGAGATGATGTTCGGCAGGTCGGTGCGCACCGCCGCCAGATCGCGGTGACTTGGATCCTCCATGTTCGGATATTTCGAGACGCTGACCACGAATGCGAAACTGCGGATCGGCGGCGCATCGGCTGTTGCCGTGGGAAAACGATCTTCGATGCGGGGATCGACCGGCCGGGTGCCGCGCGGGATGAACTGCCTGAACCAGCCGCACATCGCCTGGTCGGGAACCGCGGCGCCCACAGGCGACGTGCAATCCGCCGTGTCGGCGCTGGCCCTGCTGACAAGGCTCGCCAGCAGCAGGCAGCAGAGGATCCTGAGCAGGTGTCCCGTGGGCATGTGGGCCGTGACCGTGATTCAACTGACGCCGAACGCCTGCTTGAAATCGGCGTCCGTGCCATAAAAGATGTTGGCGTCCATGCCGCCGCTGTAGCCCGTCGACAGCTGCGCCCGGTCGCTGAACTGCCACAGCGCGGCGGTCATCCCGTCCGGGACGGCCGGCTTCTCGGACAGCTTGCGCCGGTCGTTGTAGTCGGCGATCCAGAGCGGAAAATCCTTCAGCGCGGTTATCTGGTTCAGCGGAATCGTTTTCGGCCCGAACCAGCTTTTGGCGGTGTAGATCATCGGCGTGCGGCCCGAGCGCTCTTTGATGCGCTTGACGCAGCTCAGGACGACATCGAGGATATACGGCGCGCCGCGGCCGCTCCAGCGATCGGGATTTCCCGGAACGACATCCCACTCGAGATCGATCACCGGCACCATGTCGCCGGGCTTCACGCCGCCGTGCAGGTCGAGATAGTCGAGGAAGGAGTCCGCCTGCGCGCGGCCCGGCTTGTCCGACGACAGGAAGTGATAGGCGCCGCGATACACCCGATCGGCCTCCGGCAGCGCGCCGGCCTTGTCCCAGAACGTCTTGAACATGTTGTCCTTGAAGCCGGTGCCTTGTGTCGCCTTGATGTAGACAAAACGAATGCCCTGCAGCCGCAGCAGGTCGAAGCGCAGGTTGGCCTTGCTGTGATGGCTGATGTCGATGCCGAAGATCGAATTGGCCCGGGGCTTGTTCTCGATCGAGTCGAACCTTGCGTCAGCCGGAAAATAGAAGATCGGCGGAATCGCGAGCGGCGAGGGCTGCTGATCCTGCTCCTCGCGCAAGCCGGCCGGCCGCACCTCCTTGTCGAACAGGTCCGCCCGCGACGCGTCGTCGGTGAGCGCGACGTAGCTGTCCTCGGTGCGTGCCGCCGCAAAGGAGATGCCGCTTGCAAGTGGCGTGAGGAACGGCGCGGCCAGTGCACCCTTGACCAATGATCGGCGAGAAAATAATCGACGGGACAAGGTTCGGCGGGAAAATCGGGTCATCATCAGCCCCAAAAAAATTGATGCGATCAATACGAGTACAAAGAAATACGAGTGCGAAGCCGTTCAATGGCCCGCGCTGAAATCCGGAATGGTCAGGTCACGTCGCCCGAAACAGGCGACATAAAATTTTGAAAAAATTGGCCGTAAATTGAGTAGACGCGAAAAACCTGAAGTTGTCTTCAGGAAAATACACAATCCGGCAAAGCGCAAGTGGGATTATTGTCAGTTTTTCAAGGCGCGTCGTTGCGTCGCGGAGCGGGCATGACGGGAGTGGGGGCCGAGGCGTCTCGCCGTTTTCAGCCGTCATGGCCGGACTTGGTCCGGCCATCCACGTCTTAACAGCATCGCCGCAAGGAAGTCGTGGATGCCCGGCATAAGGCCGGGCATGACGGCGGAGAGTGTTGTGGCGCATCACGCCTCATCCCCCATCACCCCCTCTGCAACAACCTCCCCAACTCCCTCACATCCGCCACCCCCTCGATCCCCACCACCGTCGCGATCAGCCGCTCCGCCTGCTCCCGCCCCAGCACCGGTGCCGTCAGATCCCGCGCCTTCTCCATTACCTCCGCCCGCGGCATCGGGTTGCGCGGCGTGCCGCGCACCGCCGTGACGCGCTCCGACAGCCGCGTGCCGTCGGTGAGCTCAATCTCCACGATCGCCACGCGCACCGGCAAGAGCTTCGCCAGCTCCTCGTCGCGGATCAGTTTCACCTTGGCGCGCTGCGCCAGCACGGTCGTATCCTGCATGCGCGGTTTGTCGTGCGCGGCGTGGAACGAGGCGGTGCCGTCCAGCAGCATCACCGCCATCATGTGTTGCAGGCAGATGTCGGGCATGTCGCGGTTATCCACCACCGCGGCGACGGACGGCGCCACCCGCACGTTCACCTCGCGCACCTGCTCGGCTGTGAACGGCGTCCGCGCGCGGATCGCGGCCACGGCATCCAGCGGCGCCTGGATCGGCGAGCCGACGGTCCATTTCTTGATGTCGGTTTCGGCGATCTCGTAGCGCTCGCCCAGCTTCTCGATCAGACGCGCAGGCTCCGCCTTCGGCGCATAGGCCTGGAAAAAATTGTCCGCGCCGGAAAAAATGTCGTCGACGCCGTTCCAGCCCGCGGCCACCAGCAGCGCGGAGGTGACGCCGTTGCGCGCGGGCATGCCGGCGAACACGAACGCCTTCTCGATGTGGTCGGTGTCGCGCCGCCAGGCCACGATGCCGGAGGATTGCTGTCCGGTGTAGTCCAGCAGCCAGCGCATCTGCCGCGCGTCCAGCCCCGCGGCGCAGGCCGCGGCCGCCGCGGCACCAAAGGTGCCGGCGATGCTGTGGGTGGCGAGGCTGCTCTCATAGCTGAACGCGGCGCCGCCCATCGCCATCACCACCCGCGTGCCGATGTCGTAGCCCAGCGTCACCGCGCGCAGCAGTCGTGTCCCGTCGATGGTCCGATCCTCGCCGACGGCCAGCGCCGCCGGCACCACGGACGAGCCCGGATGCGAACGCGACGCGTTGTGCGAGTCATCGGTCTCATCCGCATGCGCCATCACCCCGTTGGCCAGCGCCGCGTCGGCGGGCGATGCCATGAGTCGCCCGCCTGCGACTGTCGCGGTGCCCTTCCCGGCGGAGGTGCTGATGTAGCGCTGCGCCGCTTGGCCCGGGGCGAGCTCGGAGCCGGAGATCATCGCGGCGAGGGTGTCGAGGAGGTGGTGTTTGGCGTGTTCGGTGACGTCGGCGGGGAGCGGGCGATTGGCGGCAGCGCTCATGAAGGTGCTGAGGGTGTCCATGATGGGGGAGGCGGCGGATGCTTGCGCGAACAGGCGTGTGGGGCCAAGGGCAAAGCCTATGGCTGTTGCCGCGGTCAGACCGAGAGCGTGGCGTCGTTGCATGGGCATCTCCGATCTTGTTGTGCTTCGATTGTCTAAAACGGTGACTTGGAAAGCTCCCACGAAACTCTTGAGGGTAGACTAGAAGAATGCGCCGGTATGATTGAAGTGGTGCAGACTCCTGAGAGTCTGACTCAAAAAGCGATCAATGTTTAAGGGGCAGCCAAACGACGTGAGAGGAGCCTGAGATGTGCAAGGAGGAGCCAGGCGACTTCGGTTGCCGCGGTCCCCTCGAAGTCCTTGGATAGGCGGCGGCACCTTCCAAACCAAGCAAAGGTGCGCTCCACGACCCAACGGCGTGGCAGAAGCTGGAAGCCTTTGACACCAGGCGGTCGCTCGACGATTTCGATGGTCCAGGGACCGCAGTGGGAGAGTGCCTTGAGGAGTTGATCGCCACGATAGATGCGATCGGCAAAAACGTGGCGCAATTCTGGGAACTTGTTCCTTAATCCCTCCAGCAATGGGACTGCACCGTGACAGTCCTGGATGTTTGCCGGATGAACATGAACGGCGAGAAGAAGTCCATTGGTGTCGGTGACGACATGGCGTTTGCGCCCGTAAATACGCTTGCCCGCATCATATCCGCGCGGACCACCGGCGTGAGCTGTCGGGGCGCTTTGGCTATCAATGACCCCCGCCGTTGGCTTTGAGGAGCGCCCAAGCTTGCGTCGCGCCTGCCGGACCAAAACGGTGACCATCCTTTGCAGCCTGCCAGTATCGCGCCAAGCATAAAAATAGCCTTGAACCGTCGAGTATGGCGGAAACTCGCGCGGCAAAGCCCGCCACTGACAACCCGTGGAGAGGATGTAGAGCACGGCCTCCATCACTCGGCGTAGATCGGTTTTACGGGGTCTACCCAATCGATGCGGTGGCGGCAGCAAACGCTGCAGCAACTTCCATTCAGCATCGGTCATATCGCTTGCGTAACGCAATCCTTCACGCTGATACTGGGCGCGAGTGGTCTCTGTCCATGGCATGGCGATCTCCCTCGAATCTTCGCAAATCCGATGGAATCACAACCGGATGAGATCACTCACCCCTTTTTCAGTCAGGCTCTGAGGAGAGTCTCTAGCTGCCCTCTTGCTGCAAGTGCCGTTTCAGCCTTTCCGGGGGATCGGCAACAGGATTGAGGTCGGAGCCCGGCGAAGATCCCGCGTGATGGGCTGTTTTAAACGGCTGAATCCACCCCGCCGATCAGCCATGTCCGGTCCCCAGCGGCCCCGGCCATTGCGCCGCCCCATATCCTGAGCCATACCGATGGCCAGATTTATCCCCTGTTTTACCCGAGAGCGAGCCGCTATGCCCCATCCCATTCCCGAGGTCCTGAAAGCCTTCGCCGCCGGCGAGATCGTGGTGGTCACCGATGACGACGATCGCGAAGGCGAGGGCGATCTGATTGTCGCCGCCTCCCTGTGCACCGCGGAGAAGATGGCCTTCATCGTCCGCCACACCTCCGGCATCGTCTGTGCGCCCATCACCAGCGCGGATGCGCGGCGGCTGCGGCTGGATCCGATGGTGGCGCACAACGATTCCAATCATTCCACCGCCTTCACCGTGTCGATCGACTACAAGCCGGGCATGACCACCGGCATCTCGGCGGAAGAGCGCACCGCCTGCTGCCGGGCGCTGGCCAATCCCAATGTCGGCGCCGCTGATTTCGCGCGCCCCGGCCACATCTTCCCGCTGATCGCCCGCGACGGTGGCGTGCTGCTGCGCTCCGGCCACACCGAGGCCGCCATCGATCTGTGCAAGCTCTCCGGCCTGCCGCTGGTCGGCGTCATCAGCGAACTGATGAACGACGACGGCACCGTGATGAAGGGCGCCCAGGTCGCGGAGTTCGCCAAGAAAAATAATCTCAAGCATGTCACCATTGCAGACATGATTTCCTACCGGCAGGCGCGCGAGAAGCTGATCGAGCGCGTCTCCACGTTTACGGTGGAAAGCCCGATCGGGCCGCTGGAAGGCCACGCCTACCGCTCGCCGTTCGATCCGATCTATCACGTCGCCTTCGTCTATGGCGGCATCGGCGACGGCAAGAACGTGCTGACCCGCTTCCACAAGCCGAACATCCTCAAGGATATCTTCATGGGCTCCACCAGCGTGCTCAAAACGCTGGAGCTCTTCAAGAAACGCGGCAGCGGCGTGCTGGTGTATCTCCGCGACGGCGCCGCCGGCGTGCCGGTGGAGCCGCTGGACACCGCATCCTCCAGCGAAGCCGACCGCAACCGCCAGTGGCGCGAAGTCGGCGTCGGCGCGCAGATTTTGCGCGACCTGGGGGTGTGTTCGATCCGCAACCTGACCTCGTCGACGCATGATTATAAGGGGCTGTCGGGCTTCGGGATCGAGATCGTGTGCAACGAGCCGTTCGAGGGGTAGGAGCTTACGGCGCGTCGCGTCCTGCTGCGCTACGACGGCAGTGGTGGCCGAGGCACTCCCTCCATACTCGGCCGTCATGCCCGCGCTTGGCGCGGGTATCCACGACTTCACAGCACCAGCCGCAAGGAAGGCGTGGATACCCGGCCCAAGGCCGGGCATGACGGGGAGTGGGTGCTGGGGCGCACCGGCAACCTAATTGCGCTCATTCTCGCCCCTTGCCATCGATATATTTTAAGCTTAAAGTAATTACGATACCAAGATCATTTGTGCGCAAACGATCCCTGCATAGGCCTCTGCGCCCGGGGGCCCTTGCAACTTAAGCCCAAGGCCGTAACCTGCGCCGCAATCGGCGGGTTCGGCCCAAAGCCGCAAATGATCAGACATTTCAGCAGGAAAGGGGACACCCCATGAGCGTGCGTGCGCAGACCAAGGACAAGGCGGAGAAGGCCTCGTTCCAGTGGGACGATCCGTTCCTGCTCGAGAGCCAGCTCACCGAAGACGAGCGCATGATCCGCGACACCGCGCGGCAGTACGCCCAGGAAAAGCTGCAGCCGCGCGTCACCGACGCCTATCTCGAGGAGCACACCGACCGCGAGATTTTCCGCGAGATGGGTGAGCTCGGGCTGATCGGCGTCACCTTCCCGGAAGAGTATGGCTGCGCTAATGCCGGTTATGTCGCCTATGGCCTGGTCGCACGCGAGGTGGAGCGGGTGGATTCCGGCTACCGCTCCATGAACAGCGTGCAGTCGTCGCTGGTGATGTATCCGATCTATGCCTATGGCGATGACAACCAGCGCAAGAAATTCCTGCCCAAACTCGCTTCCGGCGAATGGGTCGGCTGCTTCGGCCTGACCGAGCCCGATGCCGGCTCCGATCCCGGCGGCATGAAGACCCGCGCCGAAAAGGTGGCGGACGGCTATCGCCTCTCCGGCTCCAAGATGTGGATTTCCAACGCCCCGATCGCCGACGTGTTCGTGGTGTGGGCGAAGTCCGCGGCTCACGACAACCAGATCCGCGGCTTCGTGCTGGAGAAAGGCATGAAGGGTCTGTCCGCGCCGAAGATCAAGGGCAAGCTCTCCTTGCGCGCCTCGATCACCGGCGAGATCGTGATGGACGGCGTGATCGTGCCGGAAGAAAACCTGCTGCCGAACGTCTCCGGCCTGAAGGGTCCGTTCGGGTGCCTCAACCGCGCCCGCTACGGCATCTCCTGGGGCGCCATGGGCGCCGCGGAAGACTGCTTCCACCGCGCCCGCCAGTATGTGCTGGACCGCAAGCAATTCGGCCGCCCGCTCGCCGCCACGCAGCTGGTGCAGAAAAAACTCGCCGACATGCAGACCGAGATTTCACTCGGGCTGCAGGGCTCGCTCCAGGTCGGCCGCCTGATGGATGCCGGTCAAATGGCGCCGGAGATGATCTCCATCGTCAAGCGCAACAATTGCGGCAAGGCGCTCGACATCGCCCGCCAGGCCCGCGACATGCACGGCGGCAACGGCATCTCCAGCGAATTCCAGGTGATGCGCCATGCGCAGAATCTGGAAACGGTGAACACGTACGAGGGCACGCACGATGTGCATGCGCTGATCCTCGGGCGTGCGATCACGGGGATCCAGGCGTTTTCGTGAGGTCCTCACCCGACCACCTGTCTTTGTCGTTGCCGGGATTGTCCCGGCAACCCCGATAAGGGACGCACTGCGTCCCTAAGCGAGATCACCGGGACAAGCCCGGTGATGACAATGTGGGTGGGATACACGCGGACGACAATCGCAGGCACCCCATGTCCACCACCCCCGACACCGACGACATCCCCTTCAACCGCGACTTCCCGCTCAAGCCCGGCGTGGTGGAGGAAGTCCTCCCCGGCGTGCGGCGCGTGCTCTGCGACAATCCTTCGCCGTTCACCTTCACCGGCACGGTCAGCTACATCGTCGGCCGCGGCAAGGTGGCGATCATCGATCCCGGGCCGGACAATGAAGCGCATGCGCAGGCGCTGCTGGATGCGGTGCGCGGCGAGACGGTGACGCACATCCTGGTCACCCATACCCACAAGGATCATTCGCCGAACACGCCGCGGATCAAGGCCGCCACCAGCGCAACTGTTTACGCCGAGGGCCCGCACCGCGCCTCGCGGCCGCGCTACGAGAGCGAAAAGATCTCCACCGAATCCGGCGCCGACCGCGATTTCGTTCCCGACGTGCAACTGCGCGACGGCGAACTGATCCATGGCGATGGCTGGACGCTGGAAACCGTGTTCACCCCCGGCCACACCGCCAACCACATCGCGTTCGCCTGGCCGGAGCGCAAATTGATGTTCATCGGCGATCACGTGATGGGCTGGTCCACCTCCATCGTGGCGCCGCCGGACGGCTCGATGGTCGACTACATGGCCTCGCTGGAGCGCCTCGCCGCACGCGAGGAGGACACGTATTTCTCCGGCCACGGTCCCACCGTCCCCGACGCCCGCCGCTTCGTGCGGTTTTTGACGCGCCACCGTAGGGCGCGCGAAGCCTCCATTCTGCATCGCCTGGCCAAGGGCGAAGCCGACATCCCCACCATGGTCCGCGCCATCTACATCGGCATCGATCCCCGCCTGATGGGCGCGGCCGGTTATTCCGTGCTGGCGCACCTGGAGGACCTGGTCGCGCGCGGCGTGGTGGCGACGGATGGCGATCCGGTGATCGAGGGGACGTACCGGTTGAGGTGAGGGGGGCGGTGACTGCGAGCTCACAGCGTCAGAGGGTCTCCAAGCCGTGCTCCACACACTCCGTCATGCCCGGGCTTGGCCCGGGCATCCACGACTTAACGGCATTGCCGCGAGAAAGTCGTAGATGGCCGGGACAAGCCCGGCCATGACGGCCTGGGATGGTGATGTGCCTCGCGCCTCACTGATTCAGGCCGACGAACATCACGCGCGCTCCTACCGCTTCACCGCCGTCTTCGGCACCACCGGCGGCTTCGCAGGCGCGAGCTGCTTGCGCGCCGGCTTCGCATTATCCACCGCATCATTCAAATCGTCGATCAGCTTGCTGACCCGCGCCGCATTCGTCCCGAGGTCGTGCTCGAAATAACGCGACGACGAGCGCACGTCGACGCGGGTGCCGTCGGTATCGGGCTGGACGCGGATCGAGATGTCTTCGCGAAAACCCATGATCGGGGTGCGGGCCACCGCCTCGATGCGGCCGATGTTGCGCGGCGGCTGCGGTGCGCGCTCATCGATGATCAGCCACTTGCGCTTGGTGACAAGGCGCAGCACTTCGTCGAAGGCCTTTTGCGGCGGCACTTCCAGCGTCGCAGGCTCGATGTCGGGATAGGCGTGCTGCTGCTGTTCGGCCGAATAGAGCCCGGCATAGGCGGCGGGGTTGGTGCCGTCGCTGCCGCGCAGCCGCGCCAGCGCGTCGAAGCGCGGCGGATCGATCGGGTCGGTGGTGATGTCGTGGATCGCCGGCAGCTTGCGGTACTGCAGGCCGAGATAGGTCGGGTAGGCGAGGATGGCGAGATCGATCACCAGCGCCATGAAGATCCGCCCCATGCCGCGCGAGCCGTTCTGCCAGATCGCCGCAAACGCCGCGAACGCCACCAGGATCGAAAGCGCGGCCAGCCCCAGCGCGCCGAAGAACGTGGCCAGCGCTGGCTTGAACTCCAGGAACCCGAACCGGATGACAATGATGGAGACCACACAGGCGATTAGCGAAAAAAACGCCAGATACCGCGCCCAGCTGGCCAGCACCGAGACCGGTTCCGATTGATAGGGCGCGGCAAACCTGCGGGCCATTGCGGTTCAGTCCTGTTCGCTCAGTTTGGCGGCGCTGTTCATGTGGGCCCCGGGACAGGGGCGGCCCGAAGGGCCTGCAATGGGGAGGGTGAGACCACGGCGCGGGGGCAAAAACAAGGGGGTGGGGGGCGCGCTCGCCATTGAGCTGGACGGCCGTTCATCCCCTCGGCGTCGTCCCCCGGCTTGACCGGGGGACCCAGTAAACGCAGGCCGTTGTGATGTAAACCGCGATCACCCCATGCACACTGGGGGTACTGGATCACCCGCTTTCGCGGGTGATGACGGCCGAGTATTGTCGAGGCGCATCGCGCCTTACCGCATCATCACCTCACGCTGCCGCGGTCGGCAGCGTATAATCCTTGAACTGGTCGCGCAGCGCCGTCTTCAGGATCTTGCCCGTGGCGGTGTGCGGAATCGCATTCACGAACGCCACGTCGTCCGGCATCCACCATTTCGCGATCTTGCCGTCCATGTAGGCCAGGATCTCTTCGCGCGTCGCGCTCTGGCCGTCCTTGAGCTGCACGATCAGCAGCGGGCGTTCGTCCCACTTGGGGTGCACCACGCCGATGACGGCGGCTTCCGCCACCTTGGGATGGCCGACGGCGAGATTTTCCAGATCGATCGACGAGATCCATTCGCCGCCGGACTTGATGACGTCCTTGGAGCGATCGGTGATGCGCATGTAGCCGTCCTGATCAATGGTCGCGACATCGCCGGTGTCGAAGAAACCTTCATCATCCAGGATGTTGGTTTCGACGCGGAAATACGCCCGCGCCACCGACGGGCCGGACACCTTGAGCCGGCCGAAGGTCTTGCCGTCCCACGGCAGTTCCTTGCCCTCGTCATCGGTGATCTTCATCTGCACGCCGAATGGCGGATAGCCCTGCGTCTGCAGGATGTCCAGCATGGCGTCGCCTTCCAGCGTGTCGAACGGCGGCTTCAAGGCGGCGAGCGTGCCGATCGGGCTCATCTCGGTCATGCCCCAGGCGTGGCGCGCCTGGATGCCCATGTCGATGAACGCCTTGATCATCGAGCGCGGCATCGCCGAGCCGCCGCACACCACCATCTTGAGATGGGGCAGGGTCAGCTTGTTGGTGGCCATGTGGTTGAGCAGCATCAGCCACACCGTGGGCACGCCGGCGGTGGTGGTGACCTTCTCGGTGTCCATCAGCTCGTAGATCGAGGCGCCGTCCATCTTGGCGCCGGGCATCACCAGCTTGGTGCCCATCGAGGGCGCGGAGAAGGCGATGCCCCAACTGTTGGCGTGGAACAGCGGCACCACCGGCAGCATGGTGTCCTTGGCGCAGGCGCCGAGCGAATCGCCGGTGTTAGCCATCAGCGCGTGCATCACGTTGGAGCGGTGCGAATACAGCACGCCCTTGGGGTCACCGGTGGTTCCCGAGGTGTAGCACATGGCGGCGGCGGTGTTCTCGTCGAACTCCTTCCACTTGAAATTGCCGTCGGCGCCTGCGATCCACTCCTCATAGGCGACCGCGTTCTTCAGCGTGGTCTGCGGCATGTGGGCCTTGTCGGTGAGCACGATGTAGCGCTCGACGCTCGGCAGCTTGTCCGCGATCTTTTCCAGGATCGGGACGAAGGTGAGGTCGGTGATGACAATGCGATCCTGGGCGTGATTGATGATCCAGCCGATCTGTTCCGGGAACAGGCGCGGATTCACGGTGTGGCAGATGGCGCCGATGCCCATGATGCCGTACCAGCATTCCAGATGGCGCCAGGTGTTCCAGGCGATGGTGGCCACCCGGTCGCCGAGCTTGATGCCTTCGCCATCGAGTTTCTGGGAGACCTTCAGCGCGCGGGTGCGAATTTCGGCGTAATTGGTCCGATGAATGGGGCCCTCGACGGAACGGGTCACCACTTCCTGTTTGCCATGGATCCTCGCCGCATGATCGATAATGCGGTGAGTCAGCAAGGGCCAGTTCTGCATCAAACCAAGCATCAGATGTCTCCTCCAGATCGGCTGTTCGTGTCGCCCCGTTCAACCGGGGCTGAATTGGAAATGAGTTGGAATGAACTTTAGCGTGGACCGCGGGCGTCGCAAATGGGCAACTGGGCTAACGCACTGCGGCCAAAGGACATTGCCGCGTGGTGAGGCGCCGGTGCGCCACCTCCTTGGCGTCGCTGTCCTGCTGCTGCCGATGGTTTGGGCAATGTCGGCCGAAGGCCGAGCGGCGGTGCCGCTGCCGAAGCCGCGGCCGGCGCAGGCGCCTGGTGTGCAAGATTCCAGGCCGGAGGACGCGGAGAAAAACAATCTCCCGCAGGGCAGTAGGCCAGAGGCCGAGCCCGAGCAGGCCGCCGATCCCAAGAGCAACGCCACGGCGGCAAAGCCCGCGGCCTCGCCGTGCCGCCTCGCGCTGACCGAGACCATCGCCATTGCGCCGAGCATCCCGCCGATCCGCGGCCCCGGCGCCTGCGGGGCTGAGGACCTTGTGCGGCTGGAGGCGGTGGTGCTGGCGGGCGGCCAGCGCGTGCCGCTGAAGCCGGCGGCGATCCTCCGCTGCACCATGGCGAGCGCGATCGCGGACTGGGCGCGCACCGACATGGCCGCGCTGGCGGGCAAGCTCGGCAGTGCCTTAAGCGAAATCGACAACTTCGATTCCTTCGAATGCCGCGGCCGCAACCGCATCAAGGGCGCGCAGCTCTCCGAACACGGCAAGGCCAATGCGCTGGACGTGCGCGGTTTCAAGCTCGCCAGCGGCAAGTTCATCTCGCTGACCGATCGCAACGAATCGCGCGAGGTGCGCGAGCAGGTGCTGCATTCGGTATGCGCGCGTTTCTCCACCGTGCTCGGCCCCGGCTCGGACTGGTACCACGAGGACCACATCCACCTCGACCTCGCCGAGCGCCGCAGCAACTACCGCATCTGCCAGTGGAACGTGTACGACCCGCTGCCCCAGGTGGCGCCGCTGCTGCCCGCCGTGCGCCCGGACGAGGCGCCGCCACGCGAAGTGGCGGAGGGACAGGCTGAGGGTGGACATCCGCCGGCCGCCGCAGCGCCACCGCCGCAACCTGCGGCACAGCCTGAACCACAAGCCGCAGAGCCGGAGGGCGCCGAGCCGGAAGCGGCTGCGCCCGTGGTGGTGCCGAAGGCCACCAAGTCCAGGCGGGATCAATCACGCGGCGCGAGAGCAAAGGCGACGAAGACCGGTGCGGCGCAGCCCACTCAGCCCAAAACCGAGCAGCCTGAGGCCGCCCAGCCCGAGGCGGCCCAGCCTGAACCCGCACCGCCTGACGCCGCTCCCACACCAGCCTCGCCCGAGACCCCTGCGGCCGACGCAGCAACGCCCGAAACCACGAAACCCGCGGCTCCGCCGCCCGCGCAAAAGAAGAAACGCAAACCCCGCCGTGCACCGCAGCCGAATTTCTTCGGCTTGCCGCTGCCGAAGTTTCCGAGGTGAGGTGCGGCCGTTGGGTTGGGTGTCGAGCGCTGCTCCACACTCCGCGTCATGGCCGGGCAAACGATAATGATCGTCGCCGCACCTTTCATCCCCACTCCGTCATTGCCGGGCTTGACCCGGCAATCCAGCTTTCTTCGACGCCGCTATGCGGATCAAGCGCCTAAAGCTGGATCCACGGGTCAAGCCCGTGGATGACGCAAGTGGTGTTGAGGCGCATCGCGCAACATTACCCGAACCGCCGTGCAACAAGCCGGCCATCCGGCACGCATCAACTTGCAATCTCGTCGTAAAGGTCGCGCCACCCTGGATTGTCTTTGGCAATCAAGTCAATCTTCCACTGGCTGGGCCAGTGCTTGATGTTTTTCTCACGCTGGATTGCGCTCACCGCAGTGTCGTGAGCCTCAAAATAGATCAGATCCTTGACGCCATATCGCTGTGTAAAGCCTTCGACTGCACCCTCGCGATGCTCATAGACCCTTCGTATCAGGTCATTCGTCACGCCGACATACAGCGTGCCACCAATCTCGCTTGCGAGGACGTAGACCCAGTAAGTGCGGCCGCTGCTCATACCGCGCAGTATTGGTGACGGGGTGGTGCGGTCAAGCCTTCAAGCCGGGGACGAAACTGAGTGTGGTGAGGCGCCTCGCGTCACACCAGAATCCCCCCAACAAAAAAAAGCGCCGGACTCCGCCCCGGCGCTTTCTTCCACCTCAACCTCTCCGCCCACCGCTCAGTACGATGCGCCGCCCACGCCCTGCAGCGCCAGCTTCGAGTTCACCGGTGAGTCCCCCTGCTTGGGCTCCAGCACCACCACCACCGCGTTCGGTTTGACGCGGGTGTAGAGGTCGATGACGTCCTCGTTGGTCATGCGGATGCAGCCCGAGGAGATCGAGGCGCCGATGTATTCCGGCTGGTTGGTGCCGTGAATCCGGAACAGGGTGTCCTTGTTGCCCTGGTAGAGATACAGCGCGCGCGCGCCGAGCGGGTTGTCGACGCCGCCGGGCACCTGCTGCGGCAGGCCTTCGATGCGCTTGTGGATGTCGGCAGTGGGGGTCCACTTCGGCCATTCCTGCATGTTGCCGACACGGGCGACGCCGGAGAATGCGAGTGCCTCCTCGCCGACGGTGACGCCGTAGCGGATCGCCTTGCCGCCCTCCATCACGTAGTAAAGGTAATGGTTGTCGGAATCGACCAGGATGGAGCCCGGGGCTTCCTTGCGGTGATAATCGACAATGGCGCGGCGGAAGGGTTCGGCGACCGCGACNAGGTAATGGTTGTCGGAATCGACCAGGATGGAGCCCGGGGCTTCCTTGCGGTGATAATCGACAATGGCGCGGCGGAAGGGTTCGGCGACCGCGACCTTCTCATAGCGCGCTTTGGCCAGTTGCTCCTTGTCGCGCGGCTTGAGGCTCGCCTCCGGGGCCTTCTCGTAGACGGTGGCCTGCATGCACCCCGCGAGCATCAGGCTCACCAGCAACAGACCGAGCTTGCTTCCGAACGACGACATCACAGCATTCCCAACAATCATTCGACTTCAGTGGATTTCTAAACGTCTCAACAAACTTATCGCGAGATAGACCTGCGCGCGGCCCTCCCGATGACTTGCCCCCCCCATGCGAATCCTAGACTGCCGCTCCGGCTGCGGCCCTGCGACACAATGGCCGCGCGGGGCGCAGGGCGCACTTTGTGATGCAGTGTGACTGCAGCACCATAGGTGCAGGCGTCTTTCGGGGATCCAAAAAGACGCGAACCGGCGCAAGGCCGGTTCGGCAATCCATCAGGCGGGCTATGACCTCAGTAGGTCGTGCTTCCGCCCTGCAGCGCCAGCTTGGAATTGTAGGGGCTGTCGCCCTGCTTGGGCTGCAGCACGACCACGACCGTGCCGAGCTTGACGCGGTTGTAGAGGTCGATGACGTCCTCGTTGGTCATGCGGATGCAACCCGAGGAAATCGACGAACCGATGTATTCCGGCTGGTTGGTTCCGTGGATGCGGAACAGGGTGTCCTTGCCGCCGGCATAGAGATACATCGCGCGCGAGCCCATCGGATTGTCCGGGCCGGGCGCGACGAAGGTCGGCACGCCGAGGCGCTCGATCTCGCCCTTGGTCGGGTGCCAGGCCGGCCACTCGGTCTTGCTGCCGACGGTGGCGATGCCGGACCACGCCATGGCTTCTTCGCCGACCGTGATGCCATAGCGGATCGCCTTGCCGCCATCCATCACGTAGTAGAGGTAATGGTTGTCGGAATCGACCAGGATGGAGCCCGGGGCTTCCTTGCGGTGATAATC